>Ga0209382_10000485_pt1 | contig 65502 bp, 66 predicted proteins | sample SoiMetdeltSBSDD5_FD_187599 | JGI IMG/M metagenome (GOLD analysis project Ga0209382, IMG submission 187599) | Bulk soil microbial communities from a Populus tree surrounding site in Tennessee, USA - Soil MetaG P. deltoides SBSDD5 (SPAdes) (version 2) | ecosystem: Environmental > Terrestrial >...
CAGGCTCGCCGCTCTGCCAGCATGGATACACCAGTACAACCACCACCGGCCCCACTCGGCAATCGGCAAGACAACACCCATCACCAGGTTGAACAACCTAGCTGGACATCACAGCTAGGACTGACGTCCAGCTAGGACTCGGTCGAACCCCGGCGCTCCGGTGCCCTGGGTCGCTCGGACTGGTGGGGCGAGATGCCCGTGACGTAGCGGGACAGCAGTCCCTCCCCCGCATGCGCGCGCCCGGGATGACGCCGCGGCACGATGCGAGCCTCCGCGTCGTCCCAGAAACTGTCGGCCCGGGCCCACAACCGATGGGCCAGCCGGCCGATCACACCGGTGTGCGGGGTGTAGGGGTGCGGCCGGGTCGGCGAGTGTTCCTCGGCGGCCGGCAGCCGCGCCGCCAGCACCTCGGCCTCGTCGGCCGTCAGGTGCTCGGCCAGGGCATGCACCAGCGCCTGCTCATGTTTGACGTGGTCGTCCAGCCAGTCCTCGAGGCCGAGCCACACCTCGTCCCACGTGCGATGGAACGCCGTCGCGTCGCCGTACAGCCGCGCCTTGAGCAGATGCAAGGTGTGCTCGAGTCCGCGTGCATGTCGTACGTGGTCGTGCACCCTGGCGTGTCCGTGTGACAGTTCCTTGCGAGCCTTCGGCAGCACCACGTCGTCCACGGCCGCCAGATGCCGGCACAGTACGGCGGAGAAGGTGTCGGCGAGGCGGTAGTGCATGCGGGGATCGTCGTCGGTCGGACGGGCCAGCTGGGCCAGACCGGCGAGTTCGCGGATGTAGGCGTGCTCTGCTTCGAGGGCTCGGTCGAGCGGCGACTGGACTTCGCTCGTGTCGGGCCGCGGCAAACCGCTGTTGGAGTTCGGCATGACCAGCACCTCCGGGGTCACGCCCCGTATACGTCTCAGGGTCCGCCGAAGTTCAACGCACCGCAAGGCCTCGGAATCGGTTTCACGAATTCGCGTCGCACGCGAAGCGACGCATCCCCGCAGGTAGCCAGCGGTGACGGCACTCCCGCTCTCGCGAGCGGCCCGGTCTGAGACGTATCGACAGCCTTGACACATATTTGACACAGATCAAGACTGAGGGTCCCCACTCGACCGATTTGGTCGAGTGTCTCGCACCCCGGACCATCGCCCGCACGCTCAGCCCGGAGGCGCCATGTTGACCCGTTCCGTCGTACTCACTCTTGCCTCGACCCTCGTGGTCGCGGTTCCGGCATCGGGGGCGGTGACGGCCGGGCCGGGCGACAGTCGGCAAGCCCTCGCGCAGTCGCCGGAGCTGTCGGTGACCAATCGCCTCGACGACCGGCGCGCGGTCGTGATCGGCGATCGGTTCTATGGGGTGTCGTCCGAGGACGGCCTCTACCCCGCGACCGGATGGCACATCCGCGGCGAGATGGGTGGACTCTGGGCGCCGCCCGTGAAACTGCTCGACGGGATCTGGTTCGCCGTCGACGGCTCCTGGCTGGGCGCACAGGCACCGGCCGAGCGGTTCAGCTCGGGCTACGGCTACACCCGGACCGAGTACGGCTCGACCGACGGCGTGTCCGTCGAGCGCACCGATGTCGCTCCGGATGGGATGCGCGCCGGCCTGATCGGGCTCACCTTCACCGCCGACGACTCGCGCACGGTGCAGTTGGACGTCGACGCGCACTCCGAGCTGATGACGACGTTCCCGTGGGGCTGGACCAGCCCGGACCAGACCACGTTCAACCTGGCCGACACCGGGTCCTATGCCGACGACGCACTGGTGTTCCAGGAGCAGGGCACGCCGCCGACCCCGAACGCCGACCGGCACGACTTCGCGGCGCTGGTGGCTGCCGACCGGGCACCAACCCAGCACGCGTTGGGCCCCGATCACCGCGGCCCACAACAGCCTGCGGTGATCTGCCCGACGACCGGCGACCCGCCACAGCGGTGCGACGACACCGCCTTCGGCAAGGGCACCGGAGGGCGCCTGACCTACGACGTCCGGCTGCGAGGCGACCGGCCGGTCACGGTGTGGATCGCGGTCGCCGGCTCGGACGACGGCATCGCCGACGCTCGCGGCACCCTCGCCAAGGCGCTGCGTAACCCGGAGCGGCTGCTGGCGGACAAGGTGTCGAACCGGATGCAACTCGCCGGCAACACCGTGGTCGACCTGCCGGGCGATCCGCTGCTGCAGCAGAGCATCGAATGGAGCAAGCAGAACCTCGCCGACTCGGTGCAGCACGTACGCGATCTCCGACTGCGGGTGACGCACGAGGGCCGGCAGTACCCCGAGCCCGCCGGCGTACTCAAGCAGGCGGGTTGGCTCGGCGCCGGATGGCCCGACTACCCGTGGCTGTTCGGCACCGACGGTGAGTACACCGCATTCGCCAGCGTCGCCGCCGGGCAGTTCGAGCCGATCAAGGCGCATCTGCGCGCGCTGCGCGACGCCAGCGAGATCGTCAACGAGGGCAGCGGCAAGGTGGTCCACGAGGTCACCCACGACGGCGCCGTCTACTTCGGCCACAACGACGACCCGGGCAACACCGACGAGACGTCGAAGTTCCCGAGTGCCGTCGCGCTGGTCTGGCGATGGACCGGCGACGATGCGTTCCGCGACGACCTGTACGGCTTCTCGGTGCGTGCCATGCGCTACGTCGTCGAGCAGCTGGACGACGACGGCGACGGCTGGCCCGAGGGGCTCGGCAACGTCGAGCGGTCCGGCATGGGAGTGGAGAAGCTCGACAACACCGTCTACACGATTCGCGGGCTGCGTGACCTCGCCGACATGGCGCGCAGCAAGCACGACACCGACACGGCCGCCTGGGCGACTTCGCGCGCGGAGCGACTCGAGGCGGCGTTCGATCAAGCCTGGTGGTTCGGCGGCGACACCGACCAGTACGCCGACTCGCTGGACAACCCGTCCGATCCGGCCAACGACAACTCGCGGATCTTCCAACGCCACTGGATCGGCGTGACGCCGATGGACGCCATGCTCGTACGTCCCGGTCAGGGCACGCGGCCGCTAGCCACCGACGAGCACGGTCAGACGGCGCTGGCCAAGCGTGAGGAGGACTGCTACTCCGGCGAGTTCGGTCTGTTCCACACCGGCACCGGTCCGACGTCCGCCGAGAAGGGCAACCCGGGAGCCTCGTGCGACAGCGCGGTCTCCAGCGTGCCGAGCGAGCGCGTGCAGTTCGGACTCAATACGGCGATCATGGCGGTGGCCGAGGGCAACTTCGGCCGGCTCGGCGCGGATCAGCAGCAGCGCTACACGACCGCGAACGCGCGGATCCATCTCGATCCGGACGTGTGGGAGATGCCGGGAGCCATGCCGGAGATCGCGCCGAGTCCCGACTTCACCGCCAACATCGACCAGCGGTTCACCGACCGGTCGATGGTGCTGCAGGCGTGGGGAACCTACGGGACGCTCTGGCCGGTCGTGCATCACCAGCTCGGCGTCAGCCCCGACCTCGGTCGCGATGTCGTCGAGGTCGTGCCGCAGTTGCCGCCCGACCAGACCCGGATCGCCGGCGACCACATCCGGCTCGGTAGCGGTTGGGTCGACGTCTCCGCCGAGGCCACGTCCAGCGAGCTGCGCACGACGGCGGACTCCCGAGTGCATGCGGATCTGCTCGTCGGTCAGGTGCTTCCGGACGGCGCCCAGGTCGCCTCGGTCAGCCTCAACGGACGGTCGGTCGACCACCGGCTGCGGCACACCGCCCGTGGCGACGAGGTGATCGTCGATGCCGGCGGAGGTCGCCACGCCGACCTGGTGATCAGCCTGCGCTGACGCTCTCGCGCTCGCTCTCCCACGGTCACATGTGCTCGACCGTGGGAGTGCGTGGCGTGATCCCCCGGGTGTCCAGGACCCGGATCGCCTTGGCCGCGATCGTCTCGCCGTCGTAGTCGGCGTGTCCCTGCAACAGGACGGTCAGGTCGGCGGTCTGCAACGCGGTGTCGAGGTCGTCGACGCAGGTCAAGGTGTCGTCGCCCAGACTCCAGCGCGGCACGTACGGATCGTGATAGCGCACGGTGGCGCCGAGCGCGCGCAGTCGCCGGGCTACCGCCACGGCCGGCGACTCCCGCTGGTCGGCGATGTCGGGCTTGTACGTCACGCCGAGCAGCAGAACGGTCGCGTGCTTGATCGCCCGGTCGTGGTCGTTGAGCAGGTCCTGCGCCCGTCGCGCCACGTAGTCCGGCATGGTGGCGTTGATCTCCTGGGCCAGCTCGACGAACCGGAACGGGTAGCCCAGCTTCGCGCGTACGTTGTGACTCAGGTAGTTGGGATCGATCGGGATGCAGTGACCGCCCACGCCGGGGCCGGGATAGAACGGCTGGAAGCCGAACGGCTTGGTGGCCGCGCACTCGATCACGTCCCAGAGGTCGATCCCCAGGTCGTGGCAGAACCGGGTCATCTCGTTGACCAGCGCGATGTTGACGTGGCGGTAGGTGTTCTCGAGCAGCTTCGCGGTCTCGGCCTCGCGCGTCCCACGGGCCCGGACGATGGTGTCGACGAACCGGCCGTAGAACGAGGCCGCCCGATCGGTGCAGTCCGGAGTGAGGCCGCCGACCACCTTCGGCGTGTTGTGGATGCCGAAGGCGCGGTTGCCCGGGTCGGTCCGCTCCGGCGAGAAGGCCAGGTAGAAGTCGCGCCCGGCGACCAGGCCGGACTCCTCGAGCAGCGGGAGGATCACCTCGTCGGTCGTTCCCGGGTACGTCGTGGACTCCAGCACGACGAGCATGCCGGGTTGAAGCTGGCGGGCGACCATGCGCATCGCGTCCTGCACCGCACGAAGGTCGGGACCGGCGTCCTCGGTCAACGGCGTGGGTACGCACACCACCACCACGTCGGCATCGGACAGGTCGGCCTCGTCATTGGTGGCCCGGAACCCCTGGGCCAGCATCGTGTCCACGTCGGCGTCCGTCGGATCGTCGACATGGGACCGCCCGCCGTTGAGCCGGCGTACGACGGTCTCGTCCACGTCGATGCCGAGCACGCGCATCCCCTCACCGACGGCCGCCTGGGCCAACGGCAGCCCCACATAGCCCAGTCCGATCACCGCTAGGTCGACGCTCACTTCCAGACCTCCCTCCCAAATCCGGTAAAGAACGCGCCCCGTCAGGCTCGCGAATGAGCCGGGGCGATCACCTCGTCCATCAGCTCGGTCATCTGACGGGTCGGCTCCACGTCGAGCTCGCGGCGCAGTACGGATCGAAACTGCTCGTACTCGCGCACCGCCTCGACGGTGTTGCCCTCGGCATGGTGCACCTGGATCACCAGGCGGTGGGCGCTCTCCCGCAGCGGATCGAGCTCGACCGCCAGCAGCGCGGTCTGCAGGGCCTGTCCATACGCGCCCCGCGAGATCAGCCGCCCGGCCAGCGCCTCGAGGACATGCAGCCGGAGCTGGCGGATCGGCTCGCACTCGGCCATGACCCAGTCGTCGTACCAGCCGGGCAGCAGCTCGCCGCCGGTCACCGTCGGATGGTCGATCGTCGTCGGCAGCGCGGACATGGCTCCGGAGAGCACGGCCTGCGCGTTGGCGCGGAACTCGTCGACGTCGACCCGGACCCGGTCGGAGAGTCGCACCTCGCCGTGATCCCGCTCGACCAGACCCGGGAGCTGGCGATGCAGCGCCGACAGTGCGGCCCGGAGGCTCGCGGCCGAGCGCTGGCCGTCGGCGTCGGGCCACAGCGTGCCGGCGAGCTGGGCACGGGGCTGGCGGCCGCGAAGCGCCAGCAGCGCGATCAGACGCTGGCTCCGAGCGGGCGTATGGAGCACCTCGCCGTCGGCGACGAGACGCCAGCCGTCGAACAGCGACAGCCGCAGAATCGAGTCACTCATGTCGATGCGTTCACCAGGGTCGTCGGGAGGTTGCGGGTCAGGATTGACCGACCGTCGGTACCCGGGGCGAAGTGCGCCAAACTTCACCCAGGTCAGCCGCATGTCATTGTCCGGATTGCGGCTTTCGCTCGTCACCAGGTCGCCCGTACCTCCGGCCACAGCGCCGAATCCTCGCCACCCAGCCGCCAGAAGAAGACGCCGCCGAGTCCGTACTGATCGATCAGCGCCAGCTTGGCGCGGGCGCTCCTCGCGTCCTCCCACCAGACCTCGTGGCGGTCCCCCGACGAGTCCCGATAGCTGAACCAGGGCGATCCGTCCCCGGACCGCCGGATCCTGGCGCCGTGGGCGTCCGCGAGCGACCGGGCGCGCTGATCGCTGACGGTCACGCCGCGTCCGCCGCTCCAGTCGTAACCCAGCAGATCAACGCCGAGGACGACCTTCTGCGGCGGGATCTGCGTCACCGTCCAGGCGATCACATTGTCGACCCACCTGGCCGGCGCGACCGGACCCGGTGGCGAGGTGTCCCACGAGTAGTCGTAGGTCATCACCCGCACCTGGTCCACCGCGGCACCGATGGCCCGGTAGTTCTGCGCCCGATTGCGCGGGTCGTCGCCGGCGTTGGACGTCTTGGGATGGACCGCCGTCGCGAGCAGCTTGCCATCGGCATGCAGTCGCCGGCCGAGTTCGGTGAGCAACGCCGTACACGCCTTGCGATCTGCGGCGTTGAGCGATTCGTAGTCGATGTCGATGCCGTCGTAACCCTTGTCGCGAACCAGATCGACCAGCGCCCGGATGTGCGTACGCCTGGCCTGCGGGTCGTGGAGCATCGCGGGTACGAGGTCGAGGTCCCAGTCGCCGTTACGCAGGTTCGTGACGGTCGGGAGGACCTTGATGCCGCGAGCCTGCATCGCTCGCACGGCCGCCGGATCGACATGGGTGTGATGGTCGTCGGCGAGCACGATCCGGCCACTCGGCGTGAGGGAGTACCAGACCGGGCTGACCTGGTCGAACAGGTCCGGGTGCTGCCAGACGATGTCCAGCGCACGACGCTGATCCCAGTAGGGCACGTACCCGATCCGCACAGGCGTCGCCTCTCCAGTACGGGCAGCATCGCCGGTCCCGCCGGTCCCACCGGTTTCGCCGGGGTCCTCGATCAGCAGCACGCCGATCAGCGCCACGCAGACGAACACCACCGACCCGATCACGCCGACCGCTCGCCACGGCGGCCGGCGCCAGGTCGTACGCGCCGTCACGCGTCCTGACCCCGATCGACCGTCGACGGCGGACCCGCAGCCGGCCGCCTCGTCGGACTGGTCCATCGACCGTCCGAGCGATCGCTCCAAGCCCGTGGAATCGACCGGAGGATCTCGACCGCGTCGACGAAGCGGAGCGCCATGAACGCCACCCCGTAGAGCAGCATGACCGGTCGCCGGAAGATCAGCGCGGTCACGCAGGTCAGCAGATAGTCGAGCCCGGCCAGGATCAGCAGGGCTCCCGCCAAGGGCAGGTAGAACTCGGTGAGTGCGTCGAGCCCGGTGAACCAGCCCCAAGCCTGCAAGGCATACCCGACCAGCACGATCGGCGTGAGCAGCACGACCATGCCGACCAGCACGATGATGCCCGCGGACGCGACCAGGATCTCGAGGATGAACAGCGCGAGCGCCGCCGAGAACCCGCTGACCCAGAAGCCGTGTCGCCGCAGCGTCTGCCAGAAGCCGAGATGCCAGCGGAACACCTGCTGCCGATAGTCCCGGAAGTTGTCCGGGTCCTGGGTCGTGGCGTAAACGTCGTGCTGGAAGGCGACCTTGCCGAGCCGTCGACGGTGCAGCTCGAACGTCATGTTGAAGTCTTCGATGATCAGGCCCGGCGGGTTGAGCTCCATCCGGTCGAGGGCGCTGGTGCGATACATGCTGGCGAAGCCCGGCACGATCGCGGTGACGTTCGTCCACTGCCAGGTCTGGCCGTACTTGAGCCACTGCATGATCGCGTAGAGCCGGGAGCGGTACGACACCAGGAACCGGCCGACCGGCGACAGCTCGTCCGGGCGCCAGCCCGCCTTGGCATATCCGGCGACAGCGACGACACCGGGCCGCTCCAGCAGCGGGAGGCCGCGGGCGAGGTAGTGCTCGTCGAGCTCGGTGTCAGCGTCGACGATCAGCAGCGCAACGAAGCGGCTGACGATGTCGAAGCGCTCGATGGCGGCCTCGATGCCGCCCGCCTTGCCGCGTCCGGGGTCCAGCTCGAGCACGTTGACGCCGGTGGACCTGGCGATCTCGGCGGTGGCGTCGTCGCAGCCGTCCGCGACGACATGGACGTTCGTCGCCGGCACCAGCCGCAGCGCCGAGCTGATCGTCGCAGCGATCACGGGTTCCTCGTTGTGGGCCGGGATCAGGACGCCCACGTCAGCCGGCGCACGTCTCGGTCGCAGTGCCTCGGCGTAGGCCTCGTCGCGCCGGTCGGTCAGTCGTTCGGAGACGAAGCGGACTCCGCCGACCAGCGTCCACAGCGTCAGGTTGATGCCGAGGACGAGGACGAGCAGCGCCGTCGTCTCCATCGCACCTAGCGGGGCGCAGCGCCCTGCAGGGCCGGCGCCACCGGGACCAGCGAACGGCGGAGGGCCAGGATCTCGCCGGTCTCGCGCCCGTGCGTGAACAGCATGTCGATCGCGGCCAGGTTGCGTACGAAGTCGGGTCCGACCTGGTCGTACTCCGGGTGCTCGAACAGCTGCTCGACGATGCCGATGCCGGCCTGGTCGAACCGCTCCCAGACGACGTCCTGGCCGCCGCCGTACGTGCTGGTCAGATGCTCGGACCCGCCGACGGCCCGCACGAGCTGGAGCAGCCGCTCGGTCCGGTCGCCCTCGTGCGGCAGGGTGCTCGCCCGGACGATGCGCACGGGCGCGTCCAGGTATGCGCGGAGCGCTTCGATCAGGTCCAGGTTCAGGTCGACGAGCTGCTCGTGCCCGCCCGCGTAGACCTGGTCGACCAGGCCGTAGACCTCGTCGAAGTACGGCGTCGAGTCGTACGCCTTGCGCAGCCGATGCAGATGCTGCCGCCGGAACGGCTGCTTGTTGTCAATCTGCACGTCCTGGATCGGCTGGTAGTCACCGGTGCTCAGGACCGGCACGGTCATCCAGACCGGCTTCGACGGCGTCATCACCTTCTGCCGGGCGTGGTACTCGGTCTTGGTGAACTGCGCGGTGTCGTAGGCCACGTAGACGTCGCTGGCGAGGATCTTGTCGAGCAGCTTGAGCCAGGGCATGAAGTTCGGCTGGTGTACGGACACCATCAGGTCAGTCATGTCGGCTCCTCACAGGACGGCTCGAAGCACTTCGAATCCCTCGGCGGCCTCCACGCCGACCTCGCGGCCGCGGAGCTGCGTCGCCATCTCCAGGCTCTCGGGACTGCCGTGGTAGATCGGCGGACGTACCTGGGACTCGTGGAAGCGCATCGCCTGGATCTTGACGTCGAGGTAGTCCGAGATGTCGATGTAGCAGCTCGGATGGAACCGCTCCTGCCCGAATGACCAGAACAGCGAGGTGTTGTCGTAGGTCAGCACCGTCGGGGCCAGGTGACGCTGGCTGGGTACGCCCGGCCGGGTGGCGGTCACGCAGGCGTGGAACAGCGCCTCGTGGTCCTGGTTGTAGCTGGGCGCCGGGATCATCACCATGGTCGGCCGGACGTTGCCGATCGAGAGCCGGCCGTCCGACTCGATCAGCCGGACCAGCTCCTTGCGCGGCATCGCGTCCAGCGCCAGATGCGTCTCGGCGTCGGTGAAGAGCACGTCCCAGTCGTCGACCTTGAGCAGCCGCATCACCGACTCGAACTCGCTGAGCCGGGTCTGGTGGCTGACCAGCTTGGTGTCGCCGTCGGCGAAGTGATCGAGGTCGCCGGCCGTGACGAGCACGACGTAGACCTCGCCACCGAGCGCCTTGATCCGCGCCATGCTCCCCGCGCAGCCGTACGTCTCGTCGTCGGCGTGCGGGGTGATCACCAGCAGCCGCTGCCGGGCGAGGAACTCGTCACCGAACACCTTCAGCCTCCGTTCGTCCTGGCGATCCGAGCTGGTCTGCGGTCGCGCTGCCGAGCCGGTCGTCGATGACGCTCCGGATCACGTCGTCCAGCCCGCGCCTCGGGTCGAAGCCGATCAGGTCGCGGGCCCGGGAGATGTCCGGGACCCGACGCATGGTGTCCTCGAAGCCGTCGCCATAGGCCTGGTCGTACGGCACGTACCGGATCTCGCTTCGGGACCCGGACAGTGCGATCACCCGATCCGCCAACTGCCGGATGGAGACCTCCTCGGCGCGTCCGATGTTGACCGCCTGGCCGTACGCGGTCGGCTCGTCGACCAGGGCGATCAGGCCCTCGACCGCGTCCCGGACATGGCAGAAGGACCGGGTCTGCCGGCCGTCCCCGAACACGGTCAGCGGTTCGTGACGAAGTGCCTGGTCGACGAAGCGCGGGATCACCATGCCGTAGCGCCCGGTCTGCCGCGGACCGGCCACGTTGAACAGCCGGGCGATCACGGTCGGCACGGCGCGATCGGACCAGTAGAGGTAGGCGAGCGTCTCGTCCAGCGCCTTGGCCTCCGCGTAGGACCAGCGCCTGATCAGCGGCGACCCGACGACCCGATCGTGGTCCTCGGCCAGCGGGACGGCGGGATTCTTGCCGTACACCTCGCTGGTCGACGCGATCAGGACTCGGGTGCCGTGGTCCGCGGCGCAGTCGAGGATGAGCTCGGTGCCGTGGACGTTCGTGCGAAGCCCCTCAAGCGCCTGGTCGATGACCAGCTGCACCCCGACGACCGCCGCCAGATGGAAGACCGTGTCGACCTGCGACATCAGGCCGTCCATCAGCTCGCGATCGAGCACCGAGCCCTTGACGAACTCATAGCCCGGACTCGCGAGCAGCCGATCGACGTTCTCGACATCGCCGGTCGACAGATCGTCGACGCCGATCACCCCGTGGCCCTCCGCGAGCAGCGCTTCCGACAGGTGCCCGCCGATAAAGCCGGCGCCGCCGGTCACGAGTGCCCTCATCTCCACCTCCTCGACGTACGTCTCATGGCAGGCGCACATCGACAGCGCGTCGAGTAGAGAGCCTCGGCGCATCGGCGTACGCGGGTCGATCCGATCCGTGGTTCCAGGAAGCCAGCGACTCGTGACGACGGTGTGACGGCGACGTGACTCCGCCCGGATCGGAGCCGGTCGCAGGCGGAGACGCCGCAGGTCACCGTGGCCGGCAGGTTCGCACGATGCGAGCGCCATTGCCGCCGCCATGGGCAATGGTGATACTGCTCTGGGCGGCCTACGAGAGGAGTTTCATGCGATGAGGCGGTATCGAACCAGTGTGCTCAGCAGCCTTGGCATCGTGTCGCTGGTGGCCGGGATGGCCATCACCGCGCAGCCGGCCGGCGCGATCACCGGTGGGCAGCGAGACGAGGTGCACACCAATGTCGGCGTCGTCCGGTTCACGACCGAGTCGGGCCGGTTCCGCTGCTCAGGCACCCTGATCTCCCCCACGGTCGTCCTGACCGCAGGCCACTGCACCGGGGACACCGGCGCCACTCCGGCCACCAATGTGTACGTCTCGTTCAACACCGATCTGCCGCTCGATCCGCTGGCGCCGGGCATCTCCGATGCCGAGCGGGCTGCGCGTGCGGCCAACTACATCACCGGCACCGCGCATCCGGATCCCGGCTGGACCGGCAAGCTGTCGTTCAGCAAGCAGCATGACCAGGGCGTCGTCGTGCTGGATCAGCCGGCCACCACGAAGTGGCCGGGCATCACGCCGGCGCCGCTACTTCCGGTCGGCACGCTCGACGGCAACCAGGGAGCGCTCAAGCGGCTGACCTACACCTTAGTCGGTTACGGCGTCGACATCGGGCCCAAGAAGTCGCAGATCGTCATCCCGGAGCGGCAGTCCACCACGTCGTTCCTCAAAGCCGTACAGAGCCAGGTCGTCACCTTCCAGATCAGCGACAGCGACTCGAAGGCTGGCGGCGGCTCCTGCTTCGGCGACTCCGGCGGCCCGGTCTTCCTCGGCCGGTACGTCGTGGGTGACGCGTCGTACGTGAACTCGCTGACCTGCAACGCGACCGGCAGCTATCAGCGCGTCGACACGGCGTACTCACGGGCGTTCCTGAACCAGTTCATCTAGGAACCCATCGCACCTCGACACAGCAGTCGCCTTGATCGGACACCGATCAAGGCGACTGCTTGTTTCATGCCCCGCGCCGTCGGGCCGGTCGTGGCTGTCCAACCGGCCCGGCGGCGTCCCGTCTTATCCGACCGACAGCAGCGTCACCTCGTCGGATCCTTCATAAGAGATGACGCCGAGCCACCGCTTGGCCGGGTCGAGCCCGGTCCAGCCGGCGGTCAGGGTCGTGGGCGTGCCCAGCTGAACCGACGCCGGATCCGGCGTGACGGTGGCGTTCCCAGCGTCGGCCTGGTCCACGACGAAGTTGCTGATCTTGTACGACGTGGATCCTCCCGGCGTGGTGAAGCCGTTGACGTAGACGTCATAGGTGCCGGCCGCCGGGTGCAGCATGGTGACGCCCTCGTCGGCAGAGCCGGACGCCGACAGGGCCACCAGCTGCCCGCCTTGGTAGACGAACAGGTCGAGGTCGGCCGTGTCGTCAGCCGAGTCCTCCTCGAACCGAGCCGCCGCCGCGCCGGCACCCACCGTCACGTGGTAGACCTTCGTCTGCGGACCTGTCGTCGGGTTGTTGATGTCGAACGCCCCGGCGACCACCGAGTCGGCGACCGGCGTGACGCCGACCAGACCCGACACCGAGGTGTTCAGGCTGCCGGTGAAGCCAGGCGTGACGGTGAAGTCCTTCGAGCCGCTGGCCGACGCGTCGGCGTGCACTTCGCTCGGCGCCGACACCGCCACCGGCCGCACCGTGATCGGCGAGCGGACGTTGTGGGTACGGTCCGACCAGGTCAGCGACCCGACCGCCCACTCACCGAGGGGTGCAGTGGAGCGGGTGAAGGTGACGGTGAAGTCCTTCGACTCACCCGGCGCCAGGGTCAGCCGTCGCGGACTGACGTCGACGTCGAATCCCGGCAGGCTCACGTTGGCCCGATAGGTCGCGTTGGACGAGCCGACGTTCTTCACCGTACGAGTCACGGTCTGGACGCCGGCCAGCTTGCCGATCGCGATCGAGGCCTGGTTGAGGTCGGAGCCGGAGATCGGCGTCAGCGTGTCGAACGGCGGCGCGAACTGCACGCCGAGGCCGACCATGTAACGCCGCCAGTCGTTCGGACCGGCCGGGTAGACCAGACCCGGATCCGTTGCCGGGTTGGGGTTGACGAACCCGGCGCCCTGAGCGAACGGGTCGTTCGCGCTGGACACCGTGTCGCGCGCGCTGGTCATGATCGCCGACTTGATCTCGGCCGGCGTCCAGTCGGGGTGGGCCGCTGCAAGCAGCGCGCCGATGCCCGCGATGTGCGGGGAGGCCATCGACGTACCCGACATGAAGTCCCAGGACCGGCCGTGGTTGGACGGCGGCGCCACTGCGGCGACGACGTCGTTGCCCGGCGCCGCGATGTCCGGCTTGAGGATGTCGCCGCCGGTGGTCGTGGACGGACCACGCGACGAGAAGTCGGTGATCTCCGGGACCTGTGGAGCGGCGGCCAACTCGGCCGAGGTGAGCGGGGTGATCTTGGCGGTGGCGTTGGCGCCGGCGGACTGGATGTACGCCTTGATCGCCGCGCCGTCGGTGTCGTTGACGTGTACCGACGGAACCGCGTGGAAGTCGCCGTTGAGCGAGTTCGGTGACGTGTTCGCCAGCACCATGCCGACACCGCCGGCCCGCGCCACCTCGAAGCTCTTGTCGATCCGGGCGTTCACGCCGCGGTCACAGACCACGACCTTGCCCGCGGTCTTGGCCGGGTCCAGGGTGCCGTCGAAGCAGAGCTTCGCATCCTGGTCGGCCGCGCCGGCCAGCTTGACGCTGAGCGAGGTGACCAGTGGCGCGGCGTTGGGCAGCGACGGGGTCGTCGATGCGCCGACGTAGCGCTGGCCGTTGCCGAGCTCCACGGCCTGGAACGCGCGGCGGAAGGTCGACGCCGCCGTCGTGGTCAGCCACGGGCTCGGGTGGTCCAGCGTGCTCGCGCCCGGGCCGCTGTTGCCGGCCGAGGTCGCGACGAACACACCGGCGTTGGCCGCGCCGCGGAAGGCCTGCTCGACCGGGTCCAGAACGCTGGACTCCGACGATCCACCGATCGAGTAGTTGAGGACGTCGACTCCGTCGAGCACCGCCTGGTTGATCGCGGCGACGCTGTCGGAGTTGAAGCATCCGGCGGCGATGCCGGGCTTGCCCTCCCAGCAGACCTTGTACATCGCGAGCTTGGCGCCAGGAGCCATGCCGGATCCGGTACCGATGTCGTGGCCGTCCATGGTGACGTGTGTGCCGTTGTCGCCGGCGGCAGTCGAGGACGTGTGCGAGCCGTGGCCGGAGCCGTCGCGTGGCGACAGGAAGTCGGCCTTCGACACGTTCTTCTTGCCGAAGCCGTCGACGTAGTAGCGGGCGCCGATCAGCTTGTCGTTGCAGTCGTTCTTGCTGAACTGCTCACCGGTCTGACAGAAGCCCGACCAGCCGGCGGGCACCGGGATCCCGGTGTGGCCGGCGAAGGCGTCGCTCTCCGGCCAGATTCCGGAGTCGATCACGCCGACCACTTCGCCGGCGCCCGCGTTCTTCGGGCCACCCAGCTTGGACCAGATGCCACCAGGGGCGTCGAGGCCGAGGAAGTGCGGGGACAGGGTGGTGTCCACCTGCGAGCGTGCGTCGGGGGTCAGGCTGACCACGCCAGGCAGCTTCGCCATCTCGGTCGCCTGCTGGGCGGTCAGATCGGCCGCGACGCCGTTGTTGGTCACGGTGTAGTCGTAGATCTTGGTGGCGCCGACATCGGCCAATGCCGCGTCGTGGCGCTGCCGGAGGTGCTGTCGCCAGGCCTGGACGGCAGGCGACGTCGGGTCGAGCTCCTTGCCCCGAGCCGGGCGAGTCGCAGCAAAGCCGGCCCGGTTGCCGTCGTAGCTGACGACCGGCTGCTCGGCGAAGGTGACCAGATAACGTCCTGACTTGTATCCCGCCGTCTGCTGCCCGGCGGCGACGCCGGCGACCACCGCGGTCTGGGACTGGGTCGACGAGGCCAGCACGGCCCCGCCCGAGGGCGGTCCTGCCGCCACCACTGCCAGACCGGCTGCCGCCAGCACCGTGGAAACGCCCATCAGGCGATGCGCTCGCGCTCTGCGCAAGATCTTCTCCTTCCGTCACGACCCGTGAAAAGGCACAGCTCAACGCCAGTCGCGAGTAACTGGGCGCTGTCTGCGCCGTCGAGAAATGTATGTCAGGAACTTCCCGAAGGGATAGACCTTCAGGTCACCTAATTTTTGCGGCGGCGCAAGCGACTTTGTTCGACTTGATCCTCGTCGGCGGCTAGGACCCGGGCTCGGTCAATCCCGCGTCACGTGACCTCGTGTCCGACCACGTCGTGGAGCTCCTGGGCGATCCGGGCCCGCTCGGCGTCGACGGCTGCCTTCTCGACCCGGCGCTGCTCCTCCTGGAGTTGCTCGGCGAGCTCGGCCAGCGCCTGGTTCTGGTGCCGGAGATGCCGTACCAACTGGCCGGCGAGCACGGGCGCGACCACGACGAGCACGGCCCCGATCACGGCCACCGTCGCCTCCGGACCCAGCAGGGTGCCGACCACCGCGGCCGCGGACGCCCAGCCGGTGACCAGGGCGACGGCCAGTCGTGGCGCACCCCGGCTGCCCAGGGCGAAGAACTGCAGGATGACGACGACGAAGCCCAGGATCGGGAAGCCGTCGAGCGGGATCAGCCAGAACGCGGCCGAGACCAGCGAGGACTCCACCGGACGGGTGCGCCGCCACGCCAACGGCAGGGTCGAGCCGACGACGAACAACTCACCGAGCCCGGGCGCGGCGATCGGGGCCAGCACCACCTGGACCAGACCGGCGACCGTGAAGGCGACGGCCAGCGCCGCGTCGACTCGCGTCGTGTTCAGGCGATCCAGGCTGATGGCCACGAAGGGAGCGTACGGCGCTCCGACCTGCACTGACATCAGCCCACGGGCTGACTTCGGACCGCGCTCCGGGCTGATTCAGAAGCGTTCCTCAGGTCGATGTGGGCCGAGCCCGGCCGTTCGTACGGTTCCGGAAGCACCAGCTCGATCGGCGCGACCGGCGCCACCACGAAAGGCATCTCAATGACCACCTACAGCCTCGACCGGCCGACGGAGCAGCGATCCGGACTCGATCTGGCTCGCCTCAGCACCCGGTTCGGCGTCGCCTTCACCATCTGTCAGCTCGCCGTCATGATCCTGATGGCGATCTTCGTCCTACCCCACGGTGGATCACCGAACGACCCCGCTCTCGAGCGAGGCCAGAACGTGCTCGACGCGGCTGACCTCTACCGGGCGGGCAACTACGTGTTCATGATCTCCGGCACCCTGCTGCAGTGACACCGAACTCGCACCCGACCAGTTGAGCGCCGCGCTCGAGACCCTCGAGGGCTGCGGCGTCGTCCGCCGGACGGAGACCTCGCCGCCGCTCTACAGCGCCGTCGATCCCGGGATCGCCTTGGAAGTCTTGCTGTTGCACCGTGAGGAGGAGGTCAAGCAGGCCCGGGCCCGCGCGCTCGAGCTGTCCGAACGCTTCCACCAGGTCACCGCCGGTCGGGACCCGACCAAGCTGGTCGAGATCATCACCGGCCAGCAGGCGGTCCTCGAGCGCATCGACCAGGTGCAGCGCAGCGCCCGGCACGAGATCAGATGCTTCGATACGCCGCCGTACGCCGGCAAGGCGATCGTCGCCAATCGATCGGAGAAGGACCTGCTCGAACGCCGGGGCGTCGCCCGCGTCATCTACGACCGCGCCGCTGTCGAACAGCCGGGGCGGCTCAACGACCTAGAGGAAGGCGTCGCCTGGGGCGAGCAGGCTCGGATCCTGCCCGAGCTCCCCATGAAGCTGCTCCTGGTCGACGACCGGATCGGTGCCGTCCCGTTGCAGTCCTCGCCGACCGCGATCGAGAGCACGATCCTCGTCCACCCGTCGGGACTGCTCGAATGTCTGTCCGCGCTCTTCGACGCCCTCTGGCAGCTCGCCCTGCCGCTCGACCTGGAAGTGGAGCGTGGTGACCGCCCCCCGGGGGATCCGAGTCGCGATGAGCGCCGGATCCTCTCGCTGCTCACCGCCGGACTCCCCGACGAGGCGATCGCCCGGCAACTCGGGATCAGCGACCGCACCTATCAGCGCCGCATCCACAATCTGATGGAGCACCTGCACGTGCAGTCTCGGTTCCAGCTGGCCAGGCAGGCCATCCGGCGCGGCTGGCTCGAAGGTGCCGTGGCCGAAGAGCACCACGCGGCGGGGTTGAACGGTCGAAGTCAGGCGACGTTGTCCGACGTACCGAGCGGCGGCCCGGCCGTTGCCGGCAACGGGCATCGCAACGGCGCCACGAGCGCTCACCGGGCCGTGATCTGACGCCGCCCGCCCGACCGGGCGGAGTACGGCAGGCGCTCGCTAGTCGACGTGTGCCGGTCCGGCGTCATGTTGGGCTTCGTACCAGTCCTCGTGCCGGTGGCCACCTGCCGCCGGGACGTGGATGCCACAGATCGCGCACCGCCCGCGCCGGTCGTATACCGACCGCGGTGTGCCGGGGGAACGCGATCGCGGGCACCAGGACGGGTGTTGGACCGCCACCCGACCAGCGCGTACGACGGCGGTGGCGCCGCAGTGCGGGCACGAGTAGTCGAGCTTCGGCTTCATCATGGCGTCCGATGGCCGCGGCCACGCGCACGGCCCGCCGCAGCGGTCACCACGGACTCGGTCGCGTACTCACTGGCCATCGGTGATCTCCTTCGGCATCTCTGCTTCTAGGAGTGCCCAGCGCCAGCGGCTGTATGCAGCGGCCGGTCCCCAACGGTGACAAGAAGGCGGATTCTCGACGTCCGAGCGCGCCCTCGGGCAAAGCGGACGCGCGAGCGTGACTCCGGTCCGGCTTGGGTACCTAGCCATGGGATGGAGACAGGAGTCGGCTCATGGATATCGTCGGCGTGATCCTCGCGGGCATCGTCCTCGGCTTGGTCGGGAAGTGGTGGTTGGGCCCCAACCGCCGCGACGACCTCGGCTTGGTGATGACCGTCGCGAGCGGCGTTTTCGGCGCCCTGGTCGGCTGGGCGATCGCCGGCATGGGGAGCGGACCGGCCACATTCGAGGCGGTTCGCTGGGCCAGCGCGATCGTGATCGGTTCGATCTTCGTCGCCGTCATGGCCTTCGTGACCGGCCGCAGTCTCGCGGGCCGCCTGTGACGGCGGATCCGGAGTGAGTCAGCGCCCCGTCTGGCCGTCGATCTGTTCGCGGATGATGTCGGCGTGGCCGGCATGCCGGGCCGTCTCCTGGATGACCCCGAGCATGACCCACCGCAGGTCGTGGGTCTTGCCGTTGCGGGTCACCGGTGCGTCCGGGTTCCCGATCCCTTCGACGATCCGGTTGCTGTTCTGGCAAGCCGCCTTGTAGTCGGCTCGCAGAACCCGCAGGGTCACCGACGGATCGACCTCCATCGACCGGATCCCGCTCGCCTTGCCGCCGGCGACGATCTCCTCGAACCACAGGGACTCGACGAAGGTGAGGTGCTGCAATAGCCCTGCGAGATTCGTTCCGGAGTCCACTGTGCTGCGACGGGCGTCGGCCTCGCTGAGCCCGGCGAGCTTCTTCAGTACGCCGGCCCGGAGACCGTCGAGGGCAGCGCGCAACTGCCGGAGCTCCGGCGTCATCTCGATGGCCTCTCGTCGGGCTGCTCGCGTTCGGCGATCGCCCAGGCGGCGTTGACGAGCCCGATGTGGCTGAACGCCTGCGGGAAGTTGCCGAGCAACTCACCCGTGACCGAGTCGACCTCCTCGGCCAGCAGACCGACGTCGTTGACGTACGCAGCCGCGCGCTCGAACGTGGCCCGCGCCTCCTCGAGCCGGCCGGCCAACGCCTGCGCCTGGGCGAGCCAGAACGTGCACAGCAGGAAGGTGCCCTCGTCACCGGCCAGCCCGTCGACGCCTTCCACCGTTCGGTAACGGTAGACCAGCCCGCGATCGTCGGTCAGCCGCTCGGCGATGGCGGTGATCGTGCGGTCCATCCGGGGATCGTCGGCCGCGAGAAAGCCGACGACCGGCATCATCAGGATCGACGCGTCAAGGGCATCCGATCCGAAGGACTGGGTGAACGCGCCCGCGGAATCACTCCAGCCGTCACGCAGGATGGCCGCCCGGATCTCGTCGCGGGCGTCGGCCCACCGGCCGATCGGGGCGTCCGGCGGCATCACGTCGGCCATCTGGACGGCCCGGTCCAGCGCGACCCAGCACATCAGCTTGGAGTACGTGAAGTGCCGCGGCTCCCCGCGAATCTCCCAGATGCCGTTGTCCGGCTGCTGCCAGCGACTCAGCGCCCCATCGGCAAGAGCCGCGAGGAACCGACTCAGCGCCGGACCCATCCGCGGCACATGCTCCCGATAGCGGTACGCGGCGCCGAGCAACTCCCCGTACACATCGATCTGCACCTGCTGCCAGGCCCCGTTGCCGATCCGAACCGGCCGGCTCCCGCGCCAGCCCGACAGGTGCGTCAACTGTCGCTCGGTCAGATCGCGCTCGCCGCCGATGCCGTACATGATCTGCAGACTGTCCTGCGGCCGGTACGACGCCGCGGCGGCCAGCATGAACTCGAAGAACTCGTGCGCCTCGTCCGGACAGGCGGCGACCCAGAGTGCCTCCATGGTGAAGCTGGCGTCCCTGACCCAGGCGAAGCGATAGTCCCAGTTGCGCTCGCCCCCGACCTCCTCCGGCAGGGAGGTCGTCGCGGCCGCGACGATGGCACCGGTCGGCTGATAGCTCAGTCCCTGAAGCACCCGGCCCGAATGCGCCACCAGGTCGCGCCACGGCCCCTGGTAGTTCTGATGGAGGCCGGACCACGCCGTCCAGCTCGCGATCGTGTCGGCGAGGCAGGCCATGATCTCGTCCTGGGTCCACAGCCGCGGCCGCCCGTGAGCCAGGCCGGATCGATGCGCCGCCAGAGCAACCGATTCTCCCGCCTGCATCGTCCAACGCGCGGTGATGACGTCCTGCTCCAGGGTCAGCTCGATCGGCGCGGCCATCGCCACCAGCTCGGTGCCGCCTTGGATGAGTACGCCGCCGTCGACGACCGACATGAGCGGCACGACCAGCCCGTACTCGGGACGAGGGCTGACCTGCACGTCGACCTCGACCGTGCCCCGCTCACATCGCAGCGCGCGAATCAGCAGGTTGGGCGCATCAGCCCCGAGCCGGTGCGGGTCCTCGGTCGAGCTCATACCGAACGCGTCCGTCAGAACGAGCACGCCGGTCGGCGTCTCGAACCTGGTCTCGAGGACCATCGTCGGCTCGATGTAGTGGCGCGACACCGTGTACGGACCGGTGGGACGGATCGACCAGTGTCCCGCCTGCGGGTCGAGCAGGGCACCGAACACCGACGGGCTGTCGAACCGTGGGCAGCACAACCAGTCCACCGAGCCGTCCCGTGACACCAGCGCAGCCGAGTGCCGGTCCGACAGCAGTGCATAGTCGCCGATCGGCGTCTCGCTCATCGCCGCCTCCCTCGTCCCCCTAGGACCCATCGTCTCCGACAGTCACGACCTCGAGCCAGGACGACACCGCCAACGGCCGGCGACGGCGGACCTGAGCAGATCTACTCTGTCCGGTGCCACCCGGGCGCAACGAGGCTGGCGGGCATGGCAATCACCCGCACTCGCAGTCATGAGGCTCGGACCACAAGCAGCGTCGATCCCCGACAGATCAGCCGGCGCCGGCTCACTCCGGTGCCGTGGCGGGCGCCGTTGGCGGGAGCCGCCGCGTCGGGCGTCATCGTCCTGCTCGTCGACGCCGTCGGTAGCGAGCCGTACCTGCTGTTCGTCATGACGCCCGTCCTCGTCGGCCTCTGGGCGGCTGCCAACGCACTAGCCCTGCGTGGACTTCGCTCCGACCGCAAACTGCCGATCACCGCGCTCGGATTCGTCGTCGGTGTCTACTGGGCGCTGGGCATCCCCTACGAGCCCCCGAGTGCCGAATGGAATGTCGCCATCCTGCTCGCCGGCACCGTCGGACCGATGCTCGCCGAGTGGATCGTGCGAACTCCTTCGGCCCTGAAGCTGGCCGCGGCCGCTGTTGTCTTCGTCCTCGGCCTCGCGCTCGTCGACCAGGTCTCCGATCACGCGAGCAAGCAGTCGTACGAGGCGGCGCTAGCTCAGAGCCCGACTGCGTACGCGGCCGACGTCACCGGCTGGGCAGTGGTCGACGGCTACCCCAGCTCCGCCGACCACACGACCCGAGTGACGATGCAGGTGGCAGCAGCGGACGGTGCCGGCGACGATGTCCAGCTCACCACCTATGGTCGCCAAGACGATGCTGCCGCGACCTGTCGATCCGGCGGATATGAGTGCACTCGCCGAGGAGGGCTCTGGATCGCCCACATGGGTCCCACCACCTATCTCTACCGAAGCATCGACGGGCAGGTGGTCAGGATGGAGGCCGATCGGCGCACGGTCACCGTGGACGTCGCCGCCCAGGCGATGTTCAGCCTGCGAACCGTCCCAGACGACGAGCTAGAACAGTTCGCGTACTACAACTAACCAACGCGGAAGAGCGGCTCACCGCAGGAGCTGATGGACGCGATACTGGCGACGTATCCGGACTTCGGCAATCGCTACACCTGGTTCGCGGCGGCACACTCTCAATTCCCTCGCTAGGGACCGATCGCCGCAACGCGGTCGGTTCACCGGCTGGACGCCGTGCCGTCAGCTGCCGGTCATGTGGACCGAGTGTGTGCCCGAAAGCCGGGTCGAAAGACCCGTGAGAAACGCGACCGTCAGCTCTTAGATTGCTGGAGGCGGCCCTCCCTCACGACTCGATCCTTCCGACGAAAGGACCTGAACCATGGCCGATCTCCCGAACATTGTCCTTGTCCACGGAGCCTGGGCAGACGGCTCGTGCTGGAGCGGTGTCATCGAGCGGCTGCAGGCCGACGGCTATCGCGTGACCGCCCCTCAGCTGCCGGAGACCTCGCTTGCCGATGACGTGGCGCGAGTACGTCATGTGCTCAGCCGGCAGGACGGCCCGACCGTACTCACCGGTCACTCGTACGGCGGTCAGGTCATCACCTCGCTCGGCACCGACGCACCGAACGTCGTCGCGCTCGTCTACATCGCGGCCTTCGGCCTCGACGAGGGCGAGTCGATCGGAGCGCTGCTCATGCAAGGACCGCCGACCCCGGGAGTCGCCCATGTCGACATCGACTCGTTGGGCTTCGGCTGGATCCCCGAGGACGATTTCCTCGGTCACTTCGCCGGCGACATCGAGCCGGTGAAGGCGAAGGCCATGTACGCCGTGCAGCAGCCACTGCACGTGTCCACGTTCGACGATGTCATGGGCACTCCCGCGTGGAAGGCGCTGCCCTCGTGGTACCTCGTCGCCCAGAACGACGAAGTGATCCCACCCGACGCGGAGCGTCAGTTCGCCGCGCGGATGGGCGCCGACACGATCGAGGTCGACAGCGGTCACTGCGCGATGGTGTCCCATCCCGACGAGACGTACGAGCGTATCGTGACCGCCGCACGAGCCGTCGCATCCGACTAGTACGCAGGGACAGGAAAGCCTTGGTGGGCAACGACTTCGGTGTCGTAGTGGCGGCTGGATCGATGCGCTCCTCGGACGTCGACGCGATGCGGTTTCCGCATCGGTGGACGTCCGAGGGCGTCACAGTTGAAGCGGACTTCACCGGTGGGCACCTGTTGCATCTGGCCGCAGCCGGATGCGTGCTCAATGACCTCTACCGTGAGGCCGCCACGCTCGGAGTCGAGCTCAAGGGCGTACGCGTGCGTGCGTCCGGTGAGTTCGACTCCGACTGGGCCTCGAACGGCATCTCGTACTCGATCGAGCTGAACTCGCCGGCCACACCGGAGCAGCTCGCCCACCTGCTCGACGTCGTCGATGAGGTCGCGGAGATCCCGCGCGCCATCCGCGCTGGCGCACCGGTCCGACGCGTCACGTGATTCGGCTGCCGCGAAACCCCAGCCCTCATGGGCAATGCGGCGTACGATGGCTAGGACCTTGGTCACCAATGACCCGCCGTTGGTCCCAAGTCGAGTTCTGAGGTCCGGGGAGGACGCTTCTCACCACAAGAATGTCAAGCCGACACGATCCTGTCGGAAGGCACAGCTGTGAAGACAGCGGTAGGTGCGACAGCACCATTGGATGCGTGGCTACATCGCCGATCGGCGCCGGAGCCCATGGCCCACCGACGGTCCGTTCTCTTGCTGTGCTTGCTTGTCCTGCTGCTCCTCGTTGTCTTCGTGCTTGCAGTCGGCCCGAGCCACCTGATCTCAAACGGCCGAGACGGCATCGACCGGGTCAAGCAGCTCGCCGAGGACCGAACCGTCTTGGTGGCATTGCTTGTGACCATCGGCGGTGTCGTCAGCCTCTGGTACACACGTCAGCGGCTCAAGGACAGCGCCAACCGCGCGGAGCGATTCGGCAAGGCTGTCGAGCGTCTCGGCAACGAGTCGATCGACGTACGGCTGGCCGGCGTCTTCGCTCTCGAGCGCCTGTCGAACGACTCCGCGGCTGAGTACCGGAGTGTCGTCGAAACGCTGTGCAAGTTCACCCGCGATCGCAGTGTGCCCAGCACGGTCCCGGCGCCACTCGACGTGCGCACCGCGGGTGCCATCCTGGCTCGGCGCCGAGAGTTGCGCGATCCCTATCGGCTCGACCTTCGAGGCGCAAACTTCAGTGAGGCAAAGGATCTGAGCAAAGCTCGCTTCGGCGGTGCGAACCTGATCCGGGCGACACTCGCCTTCGCCGACCTCGAGAAGGCGAACCTCGTCAACGCCGACCTCGCCGAGGCAGATCTCACCGGCGCCAACCTCGCAGGAGCGAATCTCACCGGTGCGAACCTCAACGGAGCCGTCTTGACCAAGGCCAACCTTCGCGAGGCGGTGTTGCGCTGGACCTACCTCGACGAGGCGAACCTCACCGAGGCCGACCTCCTGGCCGCAGACCTCTTCGGGGCAAGGCTTTATCGTGCGACGCTCACCGGAGTTCTCAACTGGCCGGTCGAGGATTGGCAGATCGTGATGGGACTGTCGACGGTCCGAGGAGTGCCCGCCTTCCCGACCTAGCCTGCTCGCTGGCCGGCGCCATGCACTTCACCCCGACGACATTCCCGCGGTCGACCGACGACGTCTAGGTCGGGTACGCATCGCCGAGCCAGCGGCCCAGGTACGCGTGGAGTCCGGCAAGGTCGCCGCTTGCTCGATAGGCGACGTAGCCGTCCGGCCGGACCAGGTAGTGCGCCGGCTCCTTGTCGTGGACGCCAAGTCGTCGGCGGGCCTCCCCGCTCTGGTCGTACAACGCGTCCGGTCGGTCCTCCTCAGTGAGGTGATGGACGGTCACCAGGCCGCGATAGAGCCCCTCGACGTACGAGCGGGTCGCCGGCGGCCAGGTGTCGACCGGGCCGCACAGCAGCACGTGGAAGCCCGGACGCCGCAAAGCCGCGTGCAGGGTCGACGGCTCGCCATCGACATGTACCGGCGCATCGGGCAGCCGGTCACCGGGACGCGGTCCGTGGGTTGAAGAGCCCAGGTCATCGGCCGACAGCGGGCTACTGCGATAGCGGATGGCGAGCTCTGACACGGTACGAAAGCCGTAGGCCCGGGCACGTCGAAAGCGAAGCGCGAGTAGCAGCAGTCGCGGCGCCACCTGGGCACGGCCGAACCGAAGCAGCGAGTTGGTCGACGTGGCGACGCTGAACGCGCGATCGGTCAGTCGCAGCACCCGTCGTCCGACCGGAGCCCGCTCGGGCTCGTAGGTGTTCAGGATGGCCGGGTCCGCTCGTCGACTGGTGACGAGGGCGAGCTTCCAGCCCAGATTGAGGCTGTCCTGGATGCCGGTGTTCATTCCCTGGGCGCCTGCCGGGCTGTGGATGTGCGCGGCGTCGCCGGCGACGAACACCCGGCCGGACCGATAGTGAGTCGCGCCGCGACTGTGCAGCCGGAAGTTCGCCATCCACACCGGGTCGCGCAGCCGTACCCGCCCAGCCGTCCCCGCGTCCACCAGCCGCTGCACATCCTCCAACGTCACCGGACGATCGATGGGCGTGGTGTCTTCTGGCCGGCGCATCCCGAGCACCCGCCAGGTCGCCGGACTGCCGAGTGGGAAGAAGAACAGCACGCCATAGGTCGCGAGGAAGGTGTGCGCGACGCCGGGCTCGATGCCGTCGGCCTCGACGTCGGCGAGCACGAACGTCTGCGGGTACGACAAGCCCTCGAAACCGATCCCGGACTGCTGCCGCACCGTACTCCGGGCGCCGTCGCAGCCCACCACATAACGCGATCGGACCAGCTCAGTGCTGCCATCGTGGTGACGCAGCCGGCACGCGACATCGCCGCCGCCCTGCTGCAGCTCGACGAGCCCGGCTCCCCGCTCGATCGTGGCGCCGTGCCTGCGGAGATGCTCTCCGATCAGCTGCTCGGTCACGGCTTGCGAGACGAACAACAGGTACGGATACGCCGTGTCGTCGATCCCGATGTCGAACAGTCCGACCGGAATGGTCCGACTGCCGACATGAATGTGCAGCCGCACGCCACGGCTGCCCCGCTCGACGAGTTGCTCGCTGATCCCGTACTTCGCCAGCATCTCCAACGTCCGCGGCTGTACGGCCAACGCCCGCGACTCATGCACCCGATCCAACGCACGATCGACGATCCGGAACCGCGTGCCGTACTCCTGCAGTTGCGCGGCGAGTGCCAATCCGGTCGGTCCCGCTCCGACGATGAGTACGTCGATCGATTCCTGGCCGTCGGTGACATCGCGATCGGTCACATCTGCACGATGCCATCCCAGCGGCTTGTGCGTGCCGCCGCCTCGACCCTCGTGGCAGCCGCTGCCAACCGAACCGACAGCGGTCGCGTTCTTAGATCAACATCACTCACGCGGTTCAGGGGAAACCATCATGCGTACGAAGACCACTCTTGCCGTCCTCGCGGCGGCGGCACTGGCGGTGTCGGCGGGCGGCGCCGTTGCAGGCCCCGGCGCCCGCACCATCGTCGGGACAAGCCACAACGACGCCCTCGTCGGCACCTCGGGAAGCGACCGCATACGTGGACTGGCCGGCGACGACATCATCCAGGGCCGGGCGGACAAGGACCAGCTCTATGGAGGCCTGGGCGACGACCGGGTGAATGGCGGTCAAGGTGCCGACATCGTTTCGGGTCGGGCCGGCAATGACCACCTGCTCGGCAGGCAGGGTCCCGATCTCATCCTCGGCGGCCGCGGCAACGACAGCTCCCACGGGGAGTTCGGCGACGAGATGTTCAAAGGCGGACCGGGGCGCGATCTGTTCTACGGAAGCTACGGGGACGACGACGCGATCCCTGGTCCGGGCCGGGACGCCCTCCACCTCGGCAGGGACAAGGACCACGCGATCATGGGGTCCGACGACGGGGTTGCCGACCGGGTCTTCTGCGGCAGGGCGCGCGACATCGTCACCTACGTCGCCCACCTAGACCGTGCCGACACGCTCCACAAGTGCGAGATCGTCGAGGTGGTCGACGCGCACTGAGACCCGCTCGTCGGCGCTACAGTTTCGGCGATGGAGTTCGGCGCACACTTGCCACTGATCGACCTGGACGGGCAGGGCTATCCGGCGCTGCCCGCCTATGTCGACGCGGCGCGCGAGGCAGGGTTCAGCGCGCTCAGCTCCAACGATCACCTCGTCTTCCAGCGACCATGGCTGGACGGGATCGTTGCACTGGCCAGCGTCATCGAACGCAGCGGCGACCTGACGTTGGCGACCACGATCTCACTCCCGGTGGTTCGTGGCCCGGCCGCGCTGGCGAAGGCTGCTGCGGCGCTGGATCTGCTGTCCGATGGCCGATTCGCGCTTGGCGTCGGTCCAGGATCGTCGGCCGACGACTATGCGTTGGCCGGTGTTCCGTTCGAGGAGCGATGGCCGCGGTTCGACGAGGCGATCGGCCGGTTGCGTGCGGAGCTCTCCGACGCCCGCGCACCGGCCGCAGACCGCTTCTACGTCACGCGGCCACTCGAGCCTCGGCCCGGTCGGCCGATTCCGATCTGGATCGGCAGCTGGGGCTCGCCGGTCGGACTGCGCCGGGTCGCCCGGCACGGAGACGGCTGGCTGGCGTCGGCGTACAACACGACCCCGGAGCAACTCTCCGCGGGCCGAGAAGCACTGCACACCGCGCTCCGGACCGCCGGTCGCGACGAGCCGGAATTTCCGATCGCCCTCGCGACCATGTGGATGCATCTGACCGACAACAAGGCGGCAGCGCAGGCGACGCTCGACTCCTTGTCGGCGATGCTGAAGCGCGACCCGGCCACGGTCGCGGACCAGGTGCTGATCGGCCCGGCCGAAACATGCGGCGCGAAGCTCACCGCCTATGCCGACGCGGGCGTCGACACTGTCTTCGTCTGGCCACTTCGTGACCCGGTGCGACAGCTGCACGACTTCGGCGATCAGGTGATCCCACACGTGCGCTGACGGCTACGCCGACGCTGTCGCGGCGTGTCTTCTCGTGGTCTGCCGAAGGGTGTCGATCATGATCTGGACCGAAGGCGATCGATAGCCGTCGTCGGGCCGGGCCACCCAGATCCGACGGACCGGCGCCGGCGATCCGACCTCCCGGATCGCGACCCGCGAACGCGTACGGGTGGTGGCCAGCCCGGGAACGACCGTGACACCGAGGTTCGCGGCCACGAGTGACTGGATTCCGACGTAGTCGTCAGAAGTCAGCGCCACCTGCGGTTCGAACCCGGCTTCGCGGCAGGCCTGACGCACGATGCGGAACCAGCCGCTCGCCGCACTGCCGCCGATCCAGGTCTCGCCCGACAGCTCACCGAGCGGGATCGTCGTCTTCTTCCGAGCCAGCCGGTGACCTGGTGGAAGGACCGCGCGGAACGGGTCGTCGAAGAGCGGAATCCGCTCGAACTCCTGGAACGTCGGATCCGGCTGGGCCTCGGGTCCATAGACGATGGCAAGGTCGATCTCGCCGTCGCCGAGCCGCCGGAGCAGCTGCGGCATGTGATCGTCCACGACGCTGAGCGTGACCGTCGGAACGCGTCGCTTGAAGGTGGCGAGGGCAGGCGGCACGAACGTGGCGAGTGCGGTCGGAAACGCGCCGAGCCGTACCCGGCCGTGTCGACGTCCGGCCACGGCGGCCAACTCCTGCTCGGCGGCGTCCAGTCGGATGAGCACGGCGCGCGCGTGTCGCACCAGCGCCGCGCCGGCCTCGGTCAGCTGCGGCGGCCGACTCGTGCGGTCGACCACCGGCATGCCGACGGCACCTTCGAGCGCCGAGATGTGCTGGCTGACGGCCGACTGCGTCATCTCCAGGCTGGCAGCCGCGGCCGAGAACGAGCCGCGATCGGCGACCTCGGCGAGCACCTGCAGGCGCCGTACCTGCGCTATTAGCTCCACTAATGAATCGTAACGTCTAATCGTTGCTGCTTATGAAGCTGCGACCTAGCTTGGCCGGACCAATCAGCCGAGAAGGAGCAGCTACATGACCACGACCATGAACCACCACAACGGGGTCGACATCACCGCCTTGTTCGCGACGATCGACGCGGTCAAGGACGATCCCGAGCTGGCGAAGTTCCAGTTCCGGGCCACCAACGAGTGGGTGAAGGGAACCCACAACAAGTCAACGATCCACGGGTTCTACGGCGCGAAGCAGGAGATGACGCACCAAGCGGCGTGGACCTACGACGCCGATCACCCCGCGGTGCTTGTCGGCAAGGACAACGGACCGACGCCGGTGGAGTACGTGCTGCACGCGCTTGCGGCGTGCCTGGCGTCCGGGCTCGCGAACATCGCCGCCGCGCGGAACGTGAACCTCACCGAGGTCACCGCCAGCGTTGAGGGCGACATCGATCTGCTCGGGATCCTTGGGCTGTCCGACAAGGTCCGCAACGGCTACGAGCAGATCAAGGTCGGCTTCACCCTTCGCGGAGACGACCCGGACAAGCTCCGCGACATCATGGAGCAGGCGCGCCTCCGCTCGGCGGTGTACGACGTACTGACCAACGGCGTGCCGGTCTCGATCGAGGTCGACGCTGGATGAAGTACGACGTCGTCGTGGTCGGCGCTCGCGCCGCGGGCGCGGCCACGGCTCACCTTCTGGCCCGGCACGGGCTCAGCGTCCTGCTGCTCGACCGGAGCAGGTATGGCTCGGACACCTTGTCCACGCACGCACTGATGCGCGGCGGGGTGCTGCAACTGCAGCGGTGGGGCTTGCTCGAGCGGGTGGTCGCGGCCGGCACTCCGCCGGTCCGGCGGGTCACCTTCCGCTACGCGGGAGAGGTCGTCCCGATCGCGATCAAACCGTCGTACGGTGTGGACACCCTCTACGCGCCACGGCGCACCGTACTCGATCCGATCCTGGTCGACGCCGCGTCCAACGCCGGAGCCGATGTGCGCTTCGGGGTCGCCGTGACCGACGTCGTCCGAGACCGACGGGGTGTCATCAACGGCGTCGTCGGCCGCACCCGAGACGGCAGCGCCTTCCGTGCCGACGCCCGGATCGTCGTCGGAGCAGACGGCATCCGCTCCACGATCGCCGATCGGGTCGGCGCGGCAGTACAGCGGATCGGCACCGGAGCCAGCGCCACGACGTACGGCTACTGGCCGGGCCTCGGTGTCGACGGATACGAGTGGGACTACCGTCCCAACGCGGCCTCCGGCGTCATCCCGACCAACGACGACCAGGCCTGCGTCTTCGCCAGTGCGGTCCCGAGCCGGATCGGCCGCGGCGGCTTGGACACGCTGCTCAGCATCGTCGCCAAGTCCAATCCGAAGCTCGCCGAGCGGCTCGCGGCCGAGCCACCGCCCCCGATGCGCACCTTCACCGGACTGCCCGGATACGTTCGCCGCTCGTGGGGATCTGGCTGGGTTCTGGTCGGCGACGCCGGCTACTACAAGGATCCGCTCAGCGCGCACGGCCTGACCGACGCCCTTCGCGACGCCGAACTGCTCGCGCGGGCGATCGCCGCGATCCTCCTGGCCGGCGCAGACGAGTGTGATGCCTTGGCGGATTACCAAGCGACGCGCGACGCGTTGTCCACCACGCTCTTCGACATCACTGACGCGATCGCCGGACACCGTTGGAGCGACGACCAGATCGGTGACCTTCTCCTACAGCTCAACGCCGCGATGTCGGAGGAGCTGGACATGTTGGCGGAGCTTCCAGCGCTCACGCTCTGCACCACGTAGTACTCGAGGCCGGCAACCCTTTTGGATCCCTCGACTGTTGTAACAGTGGAGAGTGAGGGGTGGGGATGCACGAGCCAGTCGGATTCGGTGAGTTCGTCGCGGCGCGCTCGCTCGCGTTGCTGAGGTCTGCCTGGCTCCTCACCGGTGACGAAGCACTCGCGGAGGATCTGGTCCAGGCCGCCCTGGCTCGGGTGTGGCCGCGTTGGGACCGCATCCATCGCTCCGACAGCAGCGCCGAGGCGTACGTGCGGAGGGTCATGGTGACGACGTACGCGAACTGGTGGCGGCGCAGGTGGCGATCGGAGCAGCCGACTGCTGATGTTCCAGAGCAGGCGACACCGGCCGACAGCTTCGCGGAGGCGGATGAGCGGGCGGTGGTCCGCCGGGCATTGGCAGTGCTTCCTCCACGACAACGGGCGGTGATCGTGCTGCGCTACTACGAGGATCTCACCGAGAGACAGACCGCTGGCTTGCTCGGTTGCTCGGTCGGCACGGTCAAGAGTCAGACATCAAAAGCGCTGTCGAGGCTACGCGAGCAGCCCTGGGCGACGATCGACGACACCACGAAGGCGGTAGGCCGTGACCGACCTTGAGACGATGCTCCGAAGCAAGCTGCTCGCGGCGGTGGAAGCGTCGCCTGAGCTGACCAGCGTTGCGGCTGTCGCCGATCGAGTGCGAACGCACCGGCGCAGGCTCACTGCCGTGGCGGCGCTCGGCGGCGCTATGGCCGTCGCCATTCCGGCGCTGATCGTCGCGACGAGCAACGGCGGCGTCCGCCACACGCACGACGCGCCTGCGGTTCGGCCCGACGACCTCGGCATCCCACCGCCGGCGGAGGTGGGCTCGCTCCCCCTCGGAGAGCCACCCAACACCCCCTGGTCGCACAGCCAGACACTGCACATCGACGACCAGGAGATCCCGGTGCCCGGCACCAGCGGACCGGACGTTATCGGCGTCGTCGACGGCGGCTGGTTCTTGCTAGTGGAGCGCGAGCAGTTCCACCCGTACGTGTTCAGTTCGGAGCACGGGATTCTCCATCCTGATGGGAGCTTCACTTCGCTCCCGAACCTCGATGCCGCCGGCCGGCCGAACGTACAGGAGGCCGCCGTCGCTCCCGCAGGCGATCAAGTCGCGGGGGATGCCGTCGTCGAAGTGCAGACCGGAAGTCTCGTGGCGAGCTTGCCCGACGACGCCCGCAACATCGTCGGCTGGGGTCCGTCCGGAATCGTCTACAACGAGAACCTCGGGACCGACGGCCCGGCCGACAGCATGCTCTGGACTCCTGGCAGCGATCCCATCCCGCTAGCACGCGATGTGGCCGACGTCGTGAGCGGCTCATCGCACGTCATCGCTGGCGAGCCTGGGAGGTGCGGCGACGTGGCCGATCTGCGGAGCGATGGGTCCTTGACAACCCTGTGGCGCGGCTGCGGCGGGCTGTCACCCGGTCTGCTATCGCCCGACGGGAACATGGTGCTGACCAGCGATCTCTCCGTCATCGACGTGGAGTCCGGAGAACTCGCGGGCCACCTGAGCATCGACGAAACTGGCGCTGCAACAGCACTCGATCGGGTGCAACCATGGCGCATGATCTGGGAGGATTCTGCTCACCTGCTGTTGGTGGTCGACGGCAGGTGGCTCGTCAGATGCGCTGTTCCAGCAATGGGCTGCGAGCGAGCTGCCGGCCCACTCCATATCACCACGGACCGCGACATCAAGTTCGTCGGACAGAACTAGGCGCCAGCGTCAGCGCACCATCCTGCTCTCGTCATTCGGGAAGTAGACGCTGTCATCAGCGCTGGCTTGAGTCCCGTCCGGTCGATGACTTTCGGCCCTTATCTCGATGGACGCTGGCAGGCCAACATGGCGCGCCTGAGAGGAGCAGCTATGTCCAGATCTTGGTCGCCCCGGCCGTCCGGTCGGGCCGCGCAGCACACGTCTGGCTACCTATGGCGGCTGGTGCGCTTGGCTGGTGCCCTAACCACTGTCGTCGTTGGGCTGACGTCGTGCGGTGACGCTAGTGAGACCGTGCAGTCGGATGCGGCGGTAGACGAGTCGTCCTCGACCAGCACCGCCTCCGGTGAAGACCCGGTGGCATCACTGCCCGGCGAGGACGAGCTCGCGGCCGGCTTGCTGACGATCGACGACGTACCGACCGGATGGGCCGAGGTCCCTGAAGACGACGAAGCTGACGAAGACGGCGGATTGTGCGGCATCCGGATCACCGAGCTGCTAGGCCTCGAGACGGACTCATTGCCCAGTGCAAGAGTTGAATTCGCCGAAGACCCAGACACCGGGCCCGCACTCATCGAGATCGTCGGTTTCGTTCCCGCTGGCCGCGGAGGCGATGTGTTACCCGCATTGGATAAGAGGATGGCGGGCTGCGACGGCGAGACCGACGACGGGTGGGATATCGCCATCTCTGATCTCTCGTTCCCACCTGTCGGCGATGACTCGGCCGCCTATCGGATGACCCTCACTGATCCAGACACCGAGCAGTCAGTCCACTTCGATCTGGTGTACGCCATGAGCGGTGACCTAGCTACCCTCGTCTCGGCCTACGACCTCTACGGCGATCCCACTGACACGCTCGCCACATATGCGCCGAAGGCCGTACTCCAAGCGGTGCGAACGCTCGGCACTACCCCATCGCCCTCGTAAGAGCGTCGCGAACGCTGAATCAGGTCTGGGTCGCGGCGAAGACGAGACAGGCCAGCACCAGCAGACCGGTGATCAGCCAGGCGAGTCGGGTCATCTGGACGTGTCGCATCGGCTGGTCCTCCTCACACCATGTCGAATCGCTCGGTGTGGACGCGCTCGCCCGGCACGTCCAGCTCGATCAGCGCACTCTCCACCGCATCCATCATCGGTCCCGGGCCGCAGATGAAGTACTGGAAGCGGCGATAACCGCTGGGAAGGTGGCGCGACAGGATCTCGGCCGTCACGAAGCCGGCTTCGCCGTCCCAGTCCTCGGGCGGTCGCTCGAGCACGTGCACCACGGTCAGATCCATGCGCTCTTGGAGTCGCTCGAGCTCGTCGCGGAACGCCACCCCGTCCCAGTCGCTGTTGGCGTAGAACAGGATCGCGGGCCGGACGTCCTCGCGATCGGCCATCGTGCGCAGCATGCTGATCAGGCCGGCGATACCCACGCCACCCGCCACGAAGCCGAACCCGGGCCCCTCGTCCTGGTCCATCGAGAAGACGCCGTGCGGACCGTCGACGTACACCGTGGTGCCCGGTTCGAGCTCGTGGATTCCGGACGTGAAGTCACCCAGAGCCTTCACCGCGATCTCGACACCGTCACGCTCGGAGCTGGACGAGAACGAGAACGGGTGCATGGTGAGCGAGTACGGCGACTGGCCGAAGCCGAACCACGCGAACTGGCCCGGGTCGAAGCTGAACCCAGCGCCGTCGGGCGGGCTCAGCGCCAGCGTCGTGGTCTGCCCTGGCTCGCGATCGACACGCTCGAGCCGCCATGGATGATCGCGCATGCGGCGAGGCCTCACCAGACGGACCCAGACGAGCAGCGAGAGGAACGCCGCCGTCATGATTCCCCACAGGATCTGCTTCCAGAGTGTGCTCACGTACTCGTCGACGAGGTAGACGTGGACGAGCGCTCCGACGACGGCGACCACCGCGAGCACGGTGTGGATGAGATGCCAGAACTCGTACGAGAGTCGCAGCCGCAGTCGCCAGACCGATGTCGCGGTGAGCACGACGACGGACGCGACGGCCGCCACTCCGAACCAGACCAGCGCTGGGGCCTTCACAGCGTCACTGGGGGTGACGGCTTCCCACTTGAGCGACAGCGCGACATGGCCGAGGACGAAGGCGAGTCCGGCGTAGCCGATCTGCCGGTGGAACTGCAGCAGGGCATCCTGACCGAACGGCGCGGCCACCGGTGCGAAGCGGGCCACGAGCGCGAACTCGAGGCCCATCATCGCGAGCCCGACGAAGCCCAGCGCGACGGAGAAGTTCGTCCAGAAGCCGTGATCCGGCTGGCCGGAGCCGATCGCGGCGAAGACCAGCGGCGCGATCACAGCGCCGAGGTAGGCGATCACCCAGAAGACTGCCCGGGCCGCGAGCTTCACGGACGCGCAGTCTATTGGACAGCTCTCCCATCACGTCGGCCCGTACCGCTCCCCGAGGAGCCGCGGCCACCCGCTTGAGTCCGTTCGCCGTCGAGAAGCCGATCACCCCTTGATGGCGAGTCGCGCGGTGCACACATACTGAAGAGCGTTATGCGTGACAGCACCCGCCACCGTCACCTTGCGCGGCCTCGCGCGACTCGACTCGCCGTCGGGCTTGCGCTGAGCTGCTGCCTGCTGGCGTCCTGCACCTCCGGCCAGGAGACCCAGGATCACTCGGCGCAGGGGACCACCACGCCCACCGAGGAGCCGGCCGACCGACCGGGATCTCCAGCCACCCCGTCCGGCTCCGATCCGACCCGCGATGCGGCGCCGACCGCTCCGAGCTTGCGCGATCCGATCGCGATGGCCCACCAACTGGACCGAGCCGTCGCGACCTTGCGGGATCGGCAGTCGCCGGCTGCCGACATCCGGAAGGCGGCCGAGTTCCAGCAGCTGGCCGTGCGCGCCCTCGCTGACTCATCCAGCGAGTTTCGCCGTCGGGTGGCCGCCCGTCTGCACCCGCAGACGGCGCTGGTCATTCGGGATTGCGTGCGCGCAGCCATCGCCCTTCACACGATCAGCAATCCGGAGCCCACGCTGCCCAAGTGGCGCATCGTCCCGCCGCCGCCACCGAGCCGACTCCTGAGCTACTACCGGTTCGCACAGCGACGAACCGGCGTGCCCTGGACCTATCTGGCGGCGATCAACCTGGTCGAGACACGCATGGGACGGATTCGCGGCGCGAGCACGGCGGGAGCGCTGGGCCCGATGCAGTTCCTTCCGTCCACCTGGGATCGCTACGGCGCCGGCGGCGACATCAACGACCCGCGCGACGCGATCCTGGCCGCCGCCCGGCTCCTCCGGGCCAACGGCGCACCAGCCGACATCGACCAAGCGCTGTGGCATTACAACCCGGCCGGCGCCTACGTTCGCGCGGTCAATGCGTACGCCCGCACGATGCAGCGATCCAGTTCGGCGTACTTCGGCTACTGGCACTGGCGAGTGCTCTACAGCCGAGGGCGTACGACGTACCTGCTCCCGGTCGGTTACCCGAAGACGCCGGCCGTACTGCTGGATTCGAACGACCTCGGCAGACCGAGATAGCGCCCGCGGTCCGAGATCACGACTGGGGAACGTCGTCTGACGTCAGCCAGTCCTCCGGCTCGGCCAGCACCTGATCGCAGGAGGTGCAGAGCAGTCGGCGGGATGCCTCGTCGACGCGAGGGCCTACCGAGCTTTGGTCGACGGCATGCTGCCCCATGTGGAGGTGTTGCTGACAGACACCGGTTCCACAGTTGTGACAGCGGCCGAGCGCCGCCTCGGTTCGTCCCTCGACGGCACAGTCGTAGCAGTTCACGACAACCTCCCTACCGGGCATGGTCCTCGAGTCGATGGGCGTGCCGTCCCCGCATCCGGATCCGCCGAAGCAGGCGACAGTGCCGGCTCAGGATCAAGCGCACCCGTTCCATCCACTCCGTACCCAGGCGACGGCCGACCATGCACCGCATGCATGCCGCGGGACCTGCCTGGGTACCTCAGGTAGGCATCCGAGTGGCGATCATCGCCCGGCCATCGCGCAGATGGTCATCCGATGAAGCGCTCGGCAGACCTAACAGAAGGTGATTCTGGTGACTGGCAAGATGCGAGCCCCCCGCAGCCGCGGGGCCGTGAGTGGCGCCCTGCTCATTCTGCTCGGTGCATGGGGTGCATTGATTCCGTTCGTTGGTCCGTACTTCGACTTCGCCTACACGCCGAACACTGCCTGGGACGTCACGACGGGCCGGCTCGTCCTGCAGGTGCTGCCTGGCGTCGGGGCCGCGCTCGGTGGACTGCTGGTGCTCGGGAGCGCCAACCGGGTGGCGGCGGCGTTCGGGAGTTGGCTGGCAGCGGTGAGCGGGGCATGGTTCGTTCTCGGCGTGCCACTGTCGGCGATCTGGGGCAGCCCGACGGTCGGAGAGCCGGTCGGCGGCACCACACAGCAGATCCTCGAATACATCGGGTTCTTCGGCGGGCTCGGCGTCGTGATCGTGTTCTTCGCCGCGTTCGCAATGGGCCGGTTCGCCGTCGTCGGCGTTCGAGAGGTCGAGCGCGAGCAGGAGGCGGCACCCGAGGAGTGGGCGCCCGAGGCGTACGAGACCACCGCGCCGCCACCGGATCCTGAGCCGGAACCGCAAGAGCAGACCTCGCGGCTGCACCCGTTGCGTTGGCGTCGCTCCCGGCAGCCCAGCGCGAGGTAATCCGCCGGTCAGTACTGCCACGGTCTACTCGGACGGAGACGGCAAGTCCGACTAGCACGCGCAGGCTTCTCTGCGTCCCTCAGAGGTGGAACTTCAGCGTGATGAAGGTCTTGTCGGCGTTGTGAGGTGCGGGGCGGGCCTTGATGGTGCCGGTAGCCCCCTTGTACTTTCCGGTCCCGTTGAGGATCCGCCCGTGGTGGACGTGGTCGGAGAACGACTTCACCCGGACCAGCGCGGTGATGGTGCCCTCCTTCAGCGCGAACGAGTCCCAAACGACCGCTCGGTCCTGATTCGGGTAGAAGTGGCCGGTAAAGCTCTCGTAGCCGACGATGTGACCGCCGCTCCGGTCGACCGCGGCGCCGGCGAAGGTGTGGTTGCTGAGCGGGTGGCTCGCGATATCACGGGACACCAGCCGCTTGATGTGGATCTTGGCCTCGCCGGCGGCGGGAACCATGCCAGGGACAACGGCCGCCCCGGTCATGGTTGTCGCCGCCAGTAGGGCGGCCGCGGACAGTGCGAGTTTCTTCATGGTGTGTGCGCTCCCTCCAGATCGGAAAGGCGCGAAGCCCGGGCCAGCCGGCCCCTCGATGTCCCGGCACGCCAACATGTGCGTTTGAGGCAACACCTTTCGTGCACTCAAACACGTGACGACGCGACGTCGCAGTGCCCAAGGTCCCGGATGGCCCCGGCCCGACGGCCCGCTGCCGGACGGAGCAGACCGGGCCCGAACCGTCAGCGATGGCGCAAGGTACGGCTCGTGACCGACCGAGCGGGCCAAAGATAAGCAGTTCGCCAGACGTGAGCACGGTGTCTTACGAGCAACCTCAGAAGTGTCAGTTGTTCACTCCGCATGGAGGAGCCCAGACGCCGAAGAACTCGATCACACCAATTCTGTGGCCCAGCGTGGTCTGCCCGCACCCTCACTCGTCCGAGTAGCGGCCGCGGGCCACCACGCCGGAGGTCACCATGAACCGAACGTCCCATCCGCTCGTCCGTCTCGGGGTGCTTGCGGCCACTGTCGTCGGCATGATGCTCGCGAGCGGTGGACGAGCGACGGCGCGCACCTGCGTCGACCAGCAGACCGGGAGCTTGCAGTTCTGCCCCAAGTCGAGCGACGGGTACGACGGATCCAGCACCATCCCAGTCCCGGCCGAGCAGGTCAGCGACAACTCGGCCCAGACGCTGCAATGGGTGCTGTTCGCTGCCGCCATCCTCAGCGCACTCGCGATCGAGGCGGTCGTGGCGGACCTGCTCGCCCGGCGTCGTTGGCTTCAGCCACCGTTGGAAGCAGCCCTCGAAACCAGTGACGCTGATGAGCTCCCCCGCGCCGCCGGACTGCTGGGCGACCGCTTCGCCGAACAGGACTGCACCGATGCCGCGGAACACGCCTACCGGGCGGCCATCGACGTCGACGACGAACAGTGGTCACCGATCGCCCAGGTCGCCCTCGCCGACCTCCTGCACGATCGAGGCAAGGACACTGAGGCTCAAGCGCTCTTGGAGGCCGCGCTCGGGTCGGGCCACCCGCGAGCAGTCCCGGCCGCTCAGAACAGCCTCATCCTGCTCCAGACCGGTCAACGCATCAACGGCAACGCGGCCCCCGGCCCCCTCCCCCGCAACTTCGAAACGCTCGGCTGACGCCGTTTCGGTCAGTCCGAGCCATCGCGGTGCGCGGGCAAAGATAAGCAGTTCGCCAGACGTACGCACGGCGTCTTACGAGGAGCGTCAGGGGTGTCAATCGCTGGCTCCGTACCTCGGAGGACGCCGTGTACTACCCCGACTACCTGCAGGATCAGGCAGCCGCCATCGCGCAGGATCGAAGTGAGGCGGGGGAACATCGACGGCCGGGCCCGGCCAGGACGGCGGGCAGGCATGGCAGCCGTGGGGGGTTGAATCGCCCGGTGCCGTCAGCTGTCGGGGCGCTGACGATCCTGTCGATTCTTTATGCCGTGCTTGCCCGCCACTTCGGGTTCATCGAGGCGCTCTGGATCTTCGGACTCGCGGTGGGGCTCGCGATTGCCATCGCGGCGGTGACCGCGGTCGGCATGCTCGCGCTCGCCGGCTGGAAGGTGAAGCGTTGAACGGAACCCGGACCGCGTCGGTCGCCGTCGGCGGCCTGGTCACCGCGCTCGTCGCGACTGTGGGTCCGACCACGCCCACCGCAACCTCGCCGGAGATCGCACCAGTAGCCGTCGGCATCACCGCCGCAGCGTCGGACGCATCCGTCACCTGCGGACTGGACGATCTGATCTCCCCCACCACGCCGACCCCCGAGGATCCGTGCCTCGCAGCCTGGTGGAGCTTCCGGCACTATCTGGCGACCCTGCCACGACTGCCCTGACCGCGGGCCGAGCAACGACGTCTATTCGGCGAGTCCGTGTTGATGGGCGTAGGCGGCGGCCTCGGTTCGATTGGCGAGGCCGAGCTTGGTGATGATCCGAGACACGTGGACACTGGCGGTCTTCGGCGAGATGAACAGCTCGGCGGCGATCTGCTGGTTGGTGAGACCGCGAGCGATCAGCGCCAACACCTCGGTCTCGCGACCGGTGAGTCGCCGCACCGCCGCTGGTGTGGCCGCTGACGCCTCCTCCCCCTCGAGGCGGATCCGAGCCGAGCGGCCCAGTCGGCGGAACTCGTCCACCAACGGCGCGGCTCCGAGTGCGCGCGCGGCTCGGAGTCCGTCGTCCAGTTCGTCGGCGGCGGCGTCCCGGTCACCGGAACGAATGAGCGCCCTCGCGAACTCGAGTTGCGCTCCGGCGCGGTAGTACACGAAGTCAACAGCGCGCCACGCGTCCACGACCTCTGCCCAGGCCTCCTGATCATCCTCGCCGCGGAGATCGGCCAGCCGACACGCGACCTCTGCCTGCCACGCCTTGCCCAGCTCGCCAAGCGGATGCAGACGACCAGCGGCCTCCGCGACCAGTTGCTCCGAATCGGGGGCAGCAGCGGTCAGCCGCGAGAGTGCCCGTGCTGCAACGAGAACGGCTTCGAACGCCACGGCTGATTGGTCAGCCAGGTCGGAGGCCGCGAGTACGGGAGACAACACCTGGAGCGCGTGCTCGGGATCTCCCTCATTGAGTGCGAGATGCGCCGCCGAGACCGCCGGCGGCACCCTGCTGACGAGTGGTGAGCCTCGTGACCCGGGTGGCATGAGCTCGCCAAGTTGGTCGATCTGCTCGCGAGCGAGCGCGAGCTCACCCCGATCCGCGGCGAGTTGGGCCACGAGTGCCCGAGTGGTCGCAGCGTTGGCTCCGGGCGGCAGTAACCGAAGCATGGCCGTCAGCAGACTCCAACAGCGGTCCCAGTCGCCGATCGCATACAGCGCATAGGTGAAGTTGTCCATCGACTGACGCCAGAGCAGTACAGGAGCGGGCTCCGACCGAAGGTCGCCGTGCCGGTCGCCCAGGGTGACCGCGTCCTGGTATCTGCCGACCGATGTCAGGCAATGGATCAGCCATCCCAGCGTCATCGGATTCGGGCGTGGTTCGACGCTCAACGCAGCCCGGGCCGCTGCCAGCGCGGCATCGCCATCACCGCGCTCCAAGGCGAGCCAGCCCTGCGCCCGCACGGTTCTCATCTGGCTTTCGTGATCCTCGACCGCCCCGGGCGTTTCGGCCAGGGCGGCCCTGAGCTTGGCGACCAGCTCCGGACTGAAGTCCTCGGGAAAGCAGTCCCGGTACTGCAGGAGCAGCGGCATGCAGAAGACCGTCAGCCGGCTGGCCGGCTCGGCCAGTAGTGCGTGGACGGTCGGCTCGACCGTCTCGGGCGCCAGGATCTGTTCGGCCGGCCAACCGCCGTACGCGGGCGTCACCGCGACCACCAGCCTGAGCGCCAGCATGGTCAGCCAATCGTCGTCGGGCAGCGTCGAGAGCTCGCTGCGAGCGACGGTGCTGGGCGCCTGCCAGTCGCCCACCTGGTAGAGACTCAGCATGGCGTCAAGCACCAGGTCGATGCGGGTCGCGCCCGCGATCCGCTCGGGATCGGACGCCTGACCCCACAACGTCAGCGCCCGCCGGGACCACCCCGCGGCCTCGACGAAACCACTGCGCAGCCTGGCGGCCTCTGCGGCGGCGACTGCCGCAGGGAGGGCACGATCCGGCTGGCCGGCTTCCGACCAATGCGCTGCCACCGCCGCGGCCACCTCGGCATCGGACAAGTCAACCGGGTTCGCCGCCTCGAGCCCTTCGGCCCAGCGTCGATGAAGACCCTGGCGATCGGTGGAAAGGAGCGTGTCCAGCACCGCCTGCCGCAGCAGATCGTGGTGAAACCGCACCGGATCCGAGTCACGTCGGGGATCGAACAGCCCTCGCGCCGTTCCTTCGCGGTCGGCCAGCGCCGCCGCCGTCGGACTCAGGCCGCTGACCTTCGCCACCAGATCCGGGTAGGCATGCCCCACCCCGACCGCCGCTGCCTGCAGATAGCCGAGTTCGTCGTCGGTCAGACCGGCGACCCGGGCGGCGAGATTGGCCCGCAGCGCGGTGGGCAGCTCGACGTCACCGGCGGACATCAGCTCCTCCACATACAGCGGGACGCCCTCGCTGAGCCGCTGTACGCGCTTGACCAGGTCCGGGTCCGGGTCGTCGCCGAGTGCTTGGTGAATCACCGCCGCCACCTGGCCGTCGTCCAGCGCCGACAGGGTCAGCGACTGGCTGCCCGGCAGCCGGCCGAGATCCACCAGGTGCTTCGCGATCGGCTCGGTCTCTGACGGCGACGACCGCACCGTACACAGCACCAGCAGCCGAGTCCTCCCAGACACCTTGGCCACGAAGTCGAGCAGGTCCAACGACGACGCGTCCACCCACTGCAGGTCATCGATGAACAGACACAGCAGCCGATCCCGCGACAGGCCCAGCAGCAGGCTGTGAAACGCCCCGAAGACGGCCGTACGGTCGACCGGCCTGCCATCCGATGGCGATTGATCGGCCAGCGCCGGATGCAGCGGAGCCAGCGCGGCGGCCTGGGCTCCCAACACATCCCGGACCTGGTCGGCACCCAACTGGTACACCACGTCGCGGACCAGATGCGCCGCCACGCCGTACGCGAGCTCGCCTCCGGCCAGGTCGATGCCATGCCCCGAGATCACCAGGTCGGATCGGTCGAGCAGCTCCTGGATCAACTCCGCGGCCAGCCGGGTCTTGCCGATGCCCGGCTCGCCCTCGATCAGCACGATCCGAGCGCTGCCGGCACGTGCCTCGACGGCGGCAGCGCGGAGCACGTCGAGCTCGACGTCCCTGCCGATGAGCTGAGCGCTCTGCGCCGCCCGCATAGACCCCGACGATGCCACTGTGATCGGAGGGACCGGAGAGGCGAAAGTCCTTCACGACGGAAGTGTCAGGATCCACCCATGGAGCCGGGACTTGTGTCGCGTGCCATTGCCGCGGCGACATCGCTTGCCGGGGCGATGGAGCTGCAGGTCGACGAGTCGGTCCTGATTCATGACTCGAACAAGCTCGCGCTGCGTCTCCTGCCGTGTGACGTCCTCGCGCGAGTAGCAGTGGCCGGGCAGGAGGTTGCCGAACTCGAGGTCGAGCTCGCTCAGCGGCTCGCCGCGACTGCAAGCCCGGTCGCAGCGCTCGAGCCCCGGATCGACCCGCGCGTCTACGAAGCCGACGGCTTCGCGGTGACCTTCTGGACCTACTACGAAGCGGTGACTCCCGACCAGGCACCGGCCGCGTATGCAGACGCGCTCCATCGCCTGCACGCGGGGATACGAAGCGTCGAGATCGCGACGCCGCACTTCATGGAGCGAGTCGCAGAGGCCGTACAGCTGGTCGCGAACCGCGACGAGACTCCCGCGCTCGCTGAGGCCGACCGGCAGCTCCTCCTCGGCACGCTGAGCAACGCACGTCATAACGTGCACAGCCGGGGAGCGGCTGAACAGCTGCTGCACGGCGAACCGCATCCAGGCAACGTCCTCGGCACTCCGGACGGCCCGGTCTTCATCGACTTCGAGACGTGTTGCCGTGGGCCGATCGAGTTCGACGTTGCACACCTGCCGGACGAGGTCAGTGCGTACTACCCGGACGTCGACCACGTCCTGCTCGACGAGTGCCGTCGGCTGGTGCTTGCGATGGTCGCAGCCTGGCGATGGGACGTCCGCGATGAGTTCCCGGACGGACACCGACAAGGCCGAGACATCCTGAGCCTGCTGCGCGAAGGTCCACCCTGGCCGACTCTCGGTGCGCTCGACGCCTCGTAGCATTGCCCCGACCATGACATCGGGAGGCGTCTTGCGGCTTCTACTCACTTCGTCCGGCATCAGCAACCGGAGCATCTCCGACGCGCTCGTCGACCTGCTGGGCAAGCCGATCGCGGAGTCCAGCGCCCTGTTCATTCCGACCGCGATCTACCCCTTCTCCGGCGGTGCCGGCATGGCGTACCGGGCGATCACCGGACAGGCTCAGAACCCGTTGTGCGAGCTGGGTTGGAAGTCCTTGGGAGTGCTGGAGCTCACCGCGCTCCCGACCATCCGGGAAGAGAACTGGGTCCCCGCGGTCCGGGAGACTGACGCCCTGCTCGTATGGGGCGGCGACGTGCTCTACCTGTGTCACTGGATGCGCAAGTCGGGCCTGGCCGACCTCCTGCCGTCGCTGACCGAGTCGGTCTATGTGGGGGTCAGCGCTGGGAGCATCGTGGTGACCCCCTACAACTGCGACGCTGCGTTCGACCTGGAGTTCGTGCCGGACGGCAGTGACATGACGGTGGGCGCCTGCCGACCGGGCGCTGGGACTGGTCGACTTCACGCTCTACCCGCACCTCGATCACAAGGACATGCCGGACACTTCTCTGGCCAACATCGAGAAGTGGGCGTCTGGCATCCCGGTCCCGACGTACGCGATCGACGACGACACGGCCATCAAGGTGACCGACGGCGCGACCGAAGTCGTCTCCGAGGGACACTGGCAGCTGTTCCCTCCCGGCAGAGAGCAATAGCGGCCGGGAAGAACTCGGGTGCAGGAGGTCTGGCCGTCCAGTACGGTCCCGGTCATGACCTCGGATGAGTTCGTGCCAGTCGGCTTCGACCCGCCGACCTCACTCGCCACCGACCAGTTCCGACTCGAACCGCTGGGACCGCAGCACAACCTGGCCGATCATGCCGCCTGGACGTCGAGCATCGACCACATCCGCTCCACTCCCGGCTATCCCGACGGCAGCTGGCCCCCGACCGACGGCATGACGCTCGAGAAGAACCTCAGCGACCTGCGCCGCCACGCCGACGACTTCACTCGACGCGTCGGCTTCACCTTCACTGTCCTCGACCCGGCCGCCGACGACGTCATCGGCTGCGTCTACCTGTACCCCTCGCGCTCCGAGGAGTGGGACGTCACCGTGCAGTCCTGGGTGCGAGCCGACAGAGCGGACCTTGACGTACCACTCGCCGACGCCGTCGCACACTGGATCACCACCGACTGGCCCTGGGAGCGGGCGGACCGCCGCGGCCGATGATGCCGCCACGGCAGACCCCAAGCTGCCGGCTCAGGAGTCGGGGACGCTCATGGCCAGCGGAATGGTCGCAAGGACTCGGCCGTCGCCCGCGATGAGCGTGCCTCCGACGAGGGCGGCTCGCTCGCGCATAGAGGTGATGCCGGTGCCGGGCACCCAGCTGCCGGTCGGCTCTCCGTCGTCCACCACTTCGATGGTGAGTGAGCTCGGGTTCGCGACGATGGTCAGCGCGGCCGAGGTTGCCTCGGCATGGCGGACGACGTTGGTGAGGGCTTCCAAGCCGATCCGGTAGGCCGCCACCTCGACGGCCGCGCCGAGGTCTGGGAGCTCGTCTGCCGTCACTGTCACCGGCAGCGGCAGATGTGAGGCGTGCTGGCGGAGGGCCGCTACCAGCCCCAGCTCGTCCAGCGCGGGCGGCCGCAGACCGTCGACGAGCCGGCGGATCTCGCTGATCGCATGCTCCGTCGAGGTCCGCACGGATATCAGCTGCTGGTCGGCTGCGGCAGCGTCGGTGAAGAGCAGGTTGCGTGCGGCGTCCGCGGCATAGGCCACGCCAGTGAGGGTGGGGCCGAGCCCGTCGTGGAGGTCGCGCCGCAGCCGACGTCGCTCGTCCTCGATGCCGGCGATAGCTGCCTCGCGAGAGGCGCGAAGCCGTACCGTCTGAGCGAGCAGTGGAGCGACCACGCGCAGCACCTGCTCGTCGGCCGCACTGAGCCGCAGATCGCCGGCGCGCAGCCCGACGATGAGTTCGCCGACACCGTCCATGCCGAGCCGGAGCGGCAGACGGTGGGTATGGGTGACCGGCGTCCCAGCCGTAGCCAGCGTGTTTCCTTCGGACCGGAGTGATGCGTACGGGAGCACGAGCGCCTCGCGTACCGCGTCCAAGGCGAGCGCCGGATCGTCACTGACCGAATCCGCGACGCGGGTAGCCGCCCGAAGCGGGTCCGGCCGATCGCCGAACAGGAGCTGGTCGATCACCCCGCGGAGTAGAACCCGGAGTGGGTGGAGTCCGGCCGCACAGACGACACCGATCAGCGCGAACGTCGCCGGCGTCAGCGAGCCTGCTCCGAGGAGCGTCAGCAGGGCCCACCCTCCGACGAACGCCGCGATGTAGGCCGTCACGACGACGACAGCGACGACAGCGCTGACGAGAACTGCGCGGACGTCCACGACGTTCGGACGGAGCAGGCCGACCACGAACGCCGCCAGGAGTAGGAGAGCGAGACCGGCCAGCATCGCCGGGTGCACGGCGCGCACCGTGTCGGCTTCGGCGAAGACGACCACCGCGGTGATCGCCGCCAGCGGCACAGCCGCGGCCACCAGCCAGAGCAACAGCTCACGCTCGCGGTCAGATCCGACCTCGAGGCGCCACCAGCACAAGGCGATCAGCGCGAGGCCGAGGACGAACAGCAGGGTGGCTTCATCCACGTCGGCCCAGTCCCTGTTCTCGCGCGCGGACGATTGCCTCGGACCGGTCGGTCACCTGGAGCTTGCTGAAGATCGACGAGATGTGGTTGGCCACCGTCTTGGGTGCCAGGCCGAGGCGCTCGGCGATGGCATGGTTGCGCATCCCGCCGGCAATGAGATCCAGCACCTCGCGCTCCCGGTCGGTCAGCTGCGGGAACGGTCCGGCGCCAGCCTCGGCGAAATGCTGCAACATCCGGGCTGCCACACCCGGCCCGAAGATCGCCTCCCCTGCGACCACACCGCGCAGCGCGCGTTCGAGCTCGTCCTGTCCGGCCCCTTTGAGCAAGTAGCCCTGCGCGCCGGCGCGCATGGCGGCCATGACGGTCTCATCGTCGTCGAGCATCGTGAGCATGACGACCGCCGTCTCTGGGGCGGCGGTTCGGATCCGCCGGGTCGCCTCGACCCCATCGGTCCCGGGCATTCGGATATCCATCAGCACAACGTCGGGGCGAGTCAGTTGGACCTCGCGTACGACGGACTCACCATCGGCCGCCTCACCCACCACGTCCAAACCGTCCAGCGAACCCAACAGCGCGCGCAGGCCCGCGACGACGACGGGGTGGTCATCAGCGAGAACCACCCGGATGACTGGTTCGGCCACCTCGTCATTCTCCCGCAGGAACAGCATTGGCACCTGGGTGCAGGCGCCTAGGACGACCGGGATGAAATCACGGCCAACCGGGCATGCTCACCGTTCCAGCGGCGACGTTCGGCGGTGAGGCTGGAGCCACCCGGAAGGAGTCCACCATGAGCCGAATCAACAGTTGGTACCTCGGCGTCGGGGGCGTCCTGTTCGTCGCCGGAGTCGTCCTCCACCCACATCAGCATGTCGAGGGCGGCACGCTCGAGGAACAGTTCCACGCCATGTTCAGCGACTCACGCTGGTACCCCGCGCACGTCCTGCTGCTCGTCGGCCTGGCCCTGATGGCCGCCGCCCTGGTCGGGCTGGCGCGCAACGTGCCGACCGGGCTGTCCAGCCGTACGACGCGGTTCGCGGCGATCGCCGCGGTCATTGGAACGGTCGCGATGGTGCTGCACCTGTTCGCCAAACTCGACGACGACAACATCGTGGCCGGTGACCCGACGCCACTGCTCTTCACCCATGCGGGCGTCGAGACGATCACGGTCCCGCTCCTGGGGATCGCCTTCGCACTGCTGGCGCTTGCCTGCGGCCGGAGCCGGACCCTGGGCAACCCGGCCATCGCGGCACTCGGGATCGTCGGCGGGCTCGGCTACGCGCTGGCCGGTGTGACTGCTCCGTTCATCAGCACGTTCACCCCACTCTTCGACCTGGTCGGCTTGGTCGGCCTCTGGGCTGCGATCGTCGGCTGCATGCAGATCGTCCAGGGCCGCGACGAGGACGCGCTCCAAGAGGTGGCCCGATGAGCACTCGGGACGCGACGATGGCCGACATGTCGCTGTCCCCGCGCAACAAGGTCGGGATGATCCTCGCCTTCCTCCTCGGCCTGATCGGCCTGCCGATGTTTCTGCGCGGTGCACCGGACCCTGGAGAGGTCGGCCCACCCATGGCCGTCCTCGTCACCGAGTCGATCTGCGGCCTTGTCACCGTGGTGGCCGTCACCTTCGGTTGGCGACGCCGGAGTGCACGGGCGATCCGCCTGGCCGCCGGCGCTCAGATCGTCTCCGTGCTCACCGCCGTGCCGGCGTTCTTCCTCGACCGTCCAGCGCTGAACAAGCTGCTCCTCGCCATCCTGCTCGGCGTCACCCTCACGGCCGTCGTGCTGATGCTCACGCCGTCACGCCTGCCGCGAAATCGAGAGCAGGAGGTCTGACCGATCAAGTACGGTCCCGGTCATGACCTCGGATGAGTTCGTGCCAGCCAGCCTCGATCCGCGCGAGGCATTCGTCCAGCGGATGAGCGACGCGACATTGTCGGCGTTCGACATCGCTTCGACGTACCTGGGATTGAAGCTTGGGTTCTACCGATCACTCGCTTCGGACGGGCCGGCCACAGCCGTCGAGCTGGCACGCCGTACCGGCACCAACGAGCGGCTGGTACACGAGTGGCTGGAGCAGCAGGGCGCCACCGAGCTGTTGACGGCGACGAACAGCGCAGGCGAGTGGCGGTTCTCGCTTCCGCCCGATCATGCCGACGCGCTGCTCGATCCCGACGACCTGGACGGCGTCGCCGGCACCATGCTGTCGCTGGTGGCCGACCTGGCACAGCTGCCACGGCTGGTCGAGTCGTTCCGCACCGGCGAAGGCATTCCGTACGCGGACTACGGCCCGGACCAGGCCGAGGGTCAGGCGATGGGCACCCGGCCGATCTACCGCGCCGAGATCGAGAGCTGGTTCGGCGCCATTCCCGACCTGGCGGAGAAACTCGCCGACGGTAGCGCCAGGGTGCTGGAGATCGGCTGCGGCACCGGCTGGTCGAGTGTCAGCATCGCGCAGGCCTACCCGGGCGTCACGGTGGACGGTGTCGATCTCAACCCCGGGTCGATCGAGGCCGCCCGGCGAGTGGCCATCGCCGAGGGAGTGGCGGACCGGGTGCGGTTCGAGCTTCGGGACGCGGCCACGCTGTCGGGCGCCGGCTACGACGTCGCGACGATGTTCGAGATGTTGCATGACCTGGCCCGCCCGGTGGAGGCGCTCCGCGTCGCCCGGAAGGCGCTGGCACCGAACGGAGTCGTGCTGGTCGCCGACGAGCCGGTTGGTGACGCGTTCGTCGGAGCGGCGGACGAGGAAGAGCGGCGGCACTACGGCTGGAGCCTGCTGCACTGCCTACCGGCGAGCATGACCGAGCCGGGCTCGGCCGCCACCGGCACGCTGATGCGCCCCGACACGCTCCGGAAGTACGCGACCGACGCCGGCTTCGCCACGGTCGAAGTGCTGCCGGTCGACAGTGTCGCGTTCCGCCTCTATCTGCTGCGACCGTGATTCGCGACGCTGGCGGCCGACGTCATCAGGGACGGTAGGGCTCCGTGGCGTAGCGGGCCATGACTTCGAGGACCTCGGCCGGCACCAGCATGCCGTCCGGCCCAGGGCGCAGGCTTTGCAGATCCCGGAAGTACCCGAGGTAACGCTCCGGGACCACGGTGCACAGCAGGCTGGCGGGAGCCTCCGAGTCGGCGTTGCCGAACGTGTGAGGGTCACCGATCGGCGCCGTGACGAGACTGCCCGCAGGCGCAAGGAGCTCGTCGGTGCCGCTGGTGAATCGGACCGTGCCGATCACGACGTAGAAGGTCTCGTCGTGCTCGCGATAGATGTGCTGCGGAGGTCCGGCCCAGCCGGGAGCCAACTGACACTCGGCCACCCCGAATCGCTGGTCCACATCGGCGCCATCCGCCAGAATCCGGAATCGGACCGGGCCGGCGGGAAACTCTTCGCCTTCGCCGGGCGCGGTGAGCTTGACGGTCACGGGGCACCTCCATGGGTGGTCTGCCACGCGATCTGACGGCGTGACCTCCGGGATGGCCTCCCCGCGGCCACCTCAGTCGTACGTCGACTCCACTTGAGGAGCACAGGGCCGGAGGTCCCACATCCGCGGGACCGTGCGACCATCAGCTTGACCCGGTCAGAGATCGCTGCAGGTGTGGTCGTAGGGCCGGTTCGGGAGGTAGCGGGCCCATTCGACCGGGGTGAGGTCTCGGTCGACAACGTCGCAGGCGTCGGCGAGCCAGACTGAGGGATCCATCGGGTAGCGGTGGCCGGCCCGTTCGCCGCTGAGGACCGTGATCTCGTCGCTCGTCCCTGGGACAAGGTGCGTATAGCCCTGTTGGAGGCCGCTGGACTCTTCGAGATCGCTGGAGCCGGGGATTCCGACGGCAACGGCGATGTCACGTTCGACGTCATAGAGCGCCACCGTTCCGTCGGACGCAGAGGTGACGACCGTGCGCCCGTCCGGCTGCCACTCGACCTGCTGGACGAAGCCGTCATGCAGGTTGATGGGCTGGTGAACCCGCTCGCCAGAGGTGACGTCGAAGAGGGTGAGCGTTCCGAAGCTGCCACCGACCGCAAGCAGCTTTCCGTCTGGTGAGAACGACAGGTCGATGGGGAGGTCGTTGTCGACCAGGGGCAGCGTGTCTTCCAAGTCGAGCGTGGCGGCGTCGAGCAGCCAGACCACCTCACGGCCGGAGTCAACATTCTCTGCCGGCGAGCTCGCGACTGCGATGAGCTGTCCGTCGGGACTCGCCTCGATCGATTGGACCTGCGCGCCCAACTTCACGCGCCTTCCCGGCTTCCAGGTCGTCGTGTCCACGACAATGAGGCCACCGTCCTGGGCGTCGTCGGTGCGTCCGGCGACCCCGATCAGTAATTTCTTGCCGTCCGGCGTCCACTCAGTGGCCCACATGCCCTCGTGCGGGTACGGCTTGTCGTCGAGGCCGGTCGCTCCGGTCGGTGGGAGGGTGATCCGCGCGAGCACGTCGCGGGTACGGGTGTCCAATACGGTCGTGGCGAATCCGGATGTGACCGCGACCATCGTTCGGTCGGGACTGACGCCCACAGAGGATCCGAACACGTAGTCCGGGAGCGTGTTTCCGACGACAACCTGATCGACGACGCGACCCGTGGTCGGGTTGATGAATGTGGCCGCCACTTGGCCGGTGTCGCTCGCAGGTGCACTTCCCCCAAGGCCGAGGCGGGACACCGGGCGGGTCGGCGCCACCAGGAGGCCCGGACGTACGAGCTGTGGCCGGTTCGCGATCCACCGCTGGCCCAGGCCCGGGATTGAGGACCCGAATCCGGCATCTGGGGAGACGTCCCAGGTAATGACGCGCTGATCGCTTGAGGCAGTCATCAGGGTCTGCCCGTCCGGCGAAAGTTCTGCATTGCTGACGGCGCCACTGTGGCCGGTCAACGTCTCCCGTCGTGACCAGAGGCCGGAGGCCGGATCGATGTCCCACAAGACGACCTGGCCGTCGTCGCCGACGGTCGTAGCCCAGGTGCCGTCAGGAGAGACTGTCACGTCGTTGACTTTCGACTGGTGGGCGTCCAGCTCCTGAGTCGGACGGCCATCATCGTCGTAGAGGGTGACCGCGCCGTCCGACCAGAGCTGAGCTGCGCCGTTGGGAAGCGGCACGAAACCGTCGTTGTCCGCCGGCCGCGGCGCCAGCTGCAGTTTGGTGCGCGATCCGTCGGCCAGATCCAGCACACTGGCTTCTCCATCCTGCTCATCCGTCCAGGTCGCTACGCCCGACGCGTCGTCGGAGAACCTTCCGTCGACCCACACATCGGTACTGGACGACTGCACGAGCGCGGTGTGGATGGTGCGGCCGGCCCCCGTTGCGAGGTCGACGCGTCGAATGTCTGCCTGGTTACCCCCCGTCGGAGCGGCGGGCGGCGCCACGACGAACAGCAGGGCTCGACCATCTGGCGAGAACGCGACTGCCTCAGGAAAGCCGCCGAACGTGTTGCCCCGGATCACGCGTCGCCCGCCGTCTGCACTGACGACGACAGTCTGGTCCTTCCCGATCAACATGTGCGGCTCGCCATCGGCGGTGAAGACACCGGCCTGAATTTTGGTGCCCCCGCCTTCATCCGCAAAGCCCAGAACGGCCACCAGGTCGCTGGTGGGAGAGGCTGCGACGCCGAATGGGCCGTGCCAGTGGTCAGTCACCGTCACCGGTGGGCTCGTCGAGCCGGCGGGCCAGGACACGACGTGAGTCCCGAGGTCCGCGACCACCAGCTGGCCTCGCTGGCCGATGGCAAGATTTTCCACGCCATCCCGCCGATCGATGTGGGTGGCGCGCCGATGCTCGAGGAGCGCATTCAACAGTCCGAACCGCGTCTCGGGTGTGTCCGCGGTCCGGAATGCTTGCGCCGCGAGCAAGAGCGAGAAGTCGAGCTCATCGGCCGTGCTGGAGAGCGCCGCGAGCCGGTTCGCGTCCGCGAGTGTGCTGGCCTCGGTGGCCTCGTTCGCACGTGCGGCGGCATCGTGCTGGTAGCTCAGGGCCAATCCGGCCGCGACCAACGCCAGGACGAGAACTCCGGCGAGCCCGATCGCCAGCCGGCGGGTTCGGCGTCCGATCCGAGCCTCCCGTTCGGCCCGTTGTTCGGCGGTGCGCAGCTTGTCGTCGGCGTGTGCCTGCGAGGCGTCGAGGAAATCCCGTTCGACAGCAGTGAGCTGAGGGGCGGCCCGGTCCCGCCAGTCCAGGGCACGAGTCAGCCGAACGCCGCGATACAGCTCGCTGCCCGGCCGGCCCATCCCCTCCCAGACGTCGGCGGCCACCGCGAGGTGATGCAGGGTCCGCTGTCCGTCGGCGTCCTCTTCCAACCAGTCCTGCAGCCGAGGCCAGGCCCGGACCAGCGCCTCATGGGTCAGTTCGACGACGCCGTCATCACTGGTGACCAGACGGGCGTCGACGAGCAACTCGATCAGCTCGTCGCGTTCGTCGTCAGTTGCGATCAGCCGTCTCGGCAGCCGACTGCGTACCGGCTCGCCCTCCTCGGTCGGGATGACCAGGCGTAGCAGCAGATCGCGGAACGCGTCTTGCTGGTCCTGATCCACGCGTTCGTACACATCCTCAGCGGACTGGGCGACGGCTCCGCGGATACCGCCGGCGGCCTGGTAGCCGTCGACCGTGAGGGTGCGGCCGTCTCGGCGAAGCCAGGTCTCCCGCAGGGCGTGGGACAGCAGTGGCAGGGCGCCCGGTACACCCTCGACCTCGCGTACGAGCAGGTCGACCAGACCCGGCTCGATCGGCAGACCGGCCTGGCGAGCTGGACCCTCGATGGCTGCGCGAAGGTCTTCATCGGCCATGGCACCCAGCAGGAAGAGCCCGAGCTCGATCAGCCGCGAGGCAGCGGCATAGGCCGACAGCTCACCCATCCGATCAGCGCGCAGCGCCACCACCAACTTGCCGCTCTCGGCGTGCTCGGCGAGGGCGGCGAAGAAGCGGGTCCGCTCGTCGTGGTTCTCACACAACGAGAAGACCTCCTCGAACTGGTCGACGACGAGCAACGGAGCCGAACCCTTGTCGGGAATCGCGGTCAGCGCATCCATCGGGTGCACTCCCGGTGTGATCACCACCGTTCGGTGACCGTCGCGCCGGTACGTTGCGGCAACGCCGGCGCGTATGAGCGACGACTTGCCGCTGCCCGAAGGTCCGACGACGGCGAGCACTCCGACGCTGGACAGCCGTTCGAGGCACGCCGCGAGGTCGGCGTCACGACCGAAGAAGGTGTCGGAGTCGTCGATGTCGTAGGGCATCAGGCCCTGATATGGGCAGGCAGCGCTCGGCTCTGGAGGCGCCGGCTCCGCCAGCAGTGACGGATCCTGCTGCAGGATCGCCTGCTCGAGCGCGACGAGGTCCGGACCGGGATCAAGCCCGAGTTCGTTCGCAAGCACGGTGCGGACTCGTCGCAGGGTCCGCAACGCCTCGGCTTGGCGACCGGCCTGATACTGCGCGAGCGCCAGCAGACCCCATCGCCGCTCTCGCAACGGGGCCGCTGCTACCTGGTCATGGGCCTCGGCCAACACCTCGAGGTGATGTCCGGCCTGCAGGGCGGCATCGAGCCGGGTCTCCTCAGAATCGAGCCGGAGCTCCTCAAGACGTCCGGCCTCGACCCGACCGGGTTCCCAGCCGTTGAGGTCGACCAGTGCCTCGCCTCGCCAAAGGTCGAGTGCCTGTCCGAGCGTGTACGACGCCCGTTCCGCCTCACCCACGGTGAGCAGCTCGCGGCCACGGCCGACCAGGTGCTCGAACAGCAGGGTGTCGAGTTCGTCGGAGGAGACCTGCAGGCGATAGCCCTGCGCCAGCGTCTCGATCGTGCCGGTGCCCAGCGCCTTGCGGAGCCGGGCCACACAGCCTTGGACGATCTTCTTGGACGAAGCCGGTGGCCGATCCCCCCACAACGCATCGGCCAACCGGTCCGCCGCATAGACCTCGCCGGGTCGTACCGCGAGTGCTGCTAGCACCACCCGGTCTCGTGGCCCGATCTTGTCGACGACGCCCCCGTCGATGACAAGCGGACCCAAAAGAGCGATCCGCATGACCCCACCGTGCGCAGCGCCATCGATACCGGTCAAGGGGCTTAATACCCAGCTGATACCGGGCTGGCACCAGCTCAGGACCACCTTGCGGGACAACGGTCCTGTTCAAGTTGCACCACGAAAGGACAGGGCCATGAACAACAAGGCAAAGGCCTCCAAAGCAGCCGCTGGCGGCGCATTCGCTCTCGCGGCCGGACTCGTCGGCACCACGCTGTTGGTCGGCCAATTGGCCGCCGCGACGCCCGTACCGATCACCGCTGACCGGCAGCCGGCAGCGTCGGCATCCCGATACACCGGTCCTACGACCCCGGATGCCGTCGACGGCTGGCTCCGGCCCTGGAACGAGTACACCGGTCCGACGACCCCCGATGCCGCCGAACACTGGATCCGCTATCTAAGGCAGCACGATCGCCTGGTCGCCCAAGCGGCGGGTCGTGAGTCATCACCGCATCGGAGGTCACCATGAGCCGCCGGTCCCGTGTATTCGTCCGTCTCGCCGCGCTTGCGACGACCTTCATGGGCTTCGAGCTCGCCACGGCTGGACGGGCGACGGCGAGCACCTGCGTCGATCCGCAGACCGGGAGCTTGCGGTTCTGCCCCCGGTCGGGCGGTGGGTACGACGGGTCCATCCCACCGCCAATTCAGCAGGTCACCGACAACTCGAACCGGACCCTGCAATGGGTGCTTTTCGCCGCTGCTGTGTTCGGCGCACTCGCGATCGTGGCCGTCGTGGCCGATCTGCTCGTCCGACGACGCTGGCGCCAGCCACCGTGGGAGGCAGCACTCGAATCCAGTGGCCCGGATGAGCTGCCCCGCGCCGCGGGACTGCTCGGGGACCGTTTTGCCCAGCAAGACCACCCCGGCGCCGCCGAACACGCCTACCGGGCCGCGATCGATGCCCGCGATGACTACTGGTCACCGATCGCACAAGTCGCCCTCGCCGAGCTGCTGAGCGACCGCGGCGAGCGCGCAGAGGCGCAGGCATTGTTGGAGAACGCGATCGCGTCTGGTCACCCCAGAGCAGTCCCAGCCGCACAGACCAGCCTCGACCACCTCCAAACAGCCAACAGCCACGGCGAGATCGCTGGCGGAGTCTTCCGACGGCCGTACGAGACCCTCGGCTAAATCGATGTGACGTGGGTTCAGAGGCTGTATCGCAGGGTGTACACGACACGGCCGCTGTCGTGGATCCGCACGTGAATGAGGGGTGCTGTCTTCATCCAGCGCCACCGGTGGTGGGCCGGGTGGCGGCGACATGGATCGTCGCACCCGGCGGCGGGCCGGCTCGGCGGGAGCAGCGCCACTGTTCTTGTTTCCCCTGACCAGACGCCTGCTGCAAGAGTTGGGTCATGACTGACGCAGACGCCCGGATTGCGACCGGCCCCGAGGACTTCCGGACCGCGGCGGACATGCTGGTGGACTTCAACGCGGAGTACGACGAATCCGCTCCCGAGCCGGACTTCTGGGCGCGTCACATCGCAGTCCTCTGTGCCGAGGGTGTCGCGCGGGTCTACCTGATCGGCCGCCCGGCGCTCGGATTCGCCGTCCTGCGCCTGCGTACCAGCACCTACGAGCAGGCGTTGGAGGGCTACCTTGCCGAGATGTACGTCATGCCCGACCACCGCGGCCGCGGACTCGGCACCGTCCTGTTGCAGGCGGTCATCGACGACGCGAGGGCTGCTGGCGCGACGTACCTCGATCTGACCACGACCCAGGCCGACAAGTCTGCGATAGCGCTCTACGAGAGATTCGGCTTCGACTGCCACGAGGGCAAGGGATCCGGGCCGCTGTCGCTCTACTACGAGCTCGACCTGTGACCCGGAGCCGATGAGCTCCGGCGCCGGCCGGCGATAGCCTCAAGCTCGTGACCATCAACGTGTGCGTGGCAGGCGCGACTGGCTGGACAGGCCGTCCGATCGCCGAGGCGATCGTGGCTGCCGACGACCTGGTGCTGCGTAGTGCCGTGAGCCGCTCGGCGGCTGGCAAAGACCTCGGCTCGGCGTGGGGCGGTGACCATCTCGGTGTCTCGGTGTACGCCTCCGTGCCAGATGCGCTCGAGGGCGTGGACGTTCTGGTCGACTACACCTCCGTGGAGGCCGTTCGAACCAACACCTTCGCCGCATTGGATCGTGGCGTCTCCGTAGTCATCGGAACGTCCGGCCTTACTGCTGACGACTTCGCCGACATAGATCGCCGTGCCAACGAAGCCGGTGTCGGTGTGGTCGCATCGGGCAACTTCTCGCTCACCGCGGCGATGGCGCAGGCGGCCGCGCTGCTCGTGGCGCGCCACTTGCCGTCCCGGGAGATCATCGACTACGCCTCAGCCGGCAAGCCGGACGCTCCCAGCGGTACGGCGCAGGAGCTGGCAGAGCGACTGGGAGAGGTGAGTCCGAACTCGGTCGAGCTACCGCCCGAGCAGACCAGCGGCCGCGTCGAGGCTCGCGGAGCCACCGTGGCGGGGACGCAGGTCCACTCACTTCGACTGCCCAGTTTCGTCGCGTCGACCGAGGTGGTGTTCGCGCTCCCGGACGAACGGTTGTCGATTCGCCACGATGCTGGCGGTACGCCGATCCCCTATGTCGGCGGCACGTTGTTGGCGATCCGAGCTGTCCCGGGCCGGACCGGACTGACCCGTGGGCTGGACACCCTCCTGCTGGCCGACTGACCGAACGGGTCGCCGGCTAGGCGCGGTTGGGCGCCGCGCGGGAAGCCAGCAGGGCAACCGTGACAATGGGTGCGATCACCAGGATCGCGAACAGCGGTATGCCGATCCAGATCGGGAGCGCGAAGCCCGTGCACGATTCGGTCACTCCGCCGGACGCGTCTGTCGCGGTCCCACAGGTCTGGCCGGGCAGCAGCCCGGCGATCGCGAACGAGAGGTAGCCGAACGGCGGAAACAAGGTGCCGAGCCACTTCTCGCCCGTGCGCCACCGGTTCGACGCCCAGAGCAGCGCCACACCGACGAGCCACCCGACGATGAACAGGAAGCCCCCGAGCGGCAACAGCACCAGCGCGGCGTACTCCTGGAACCGAAGCCGCGGCTCGGCTCGGGGCGGAGTGGATGGTGCGTCCTCGTACGCCGCGAGGATCTCCTCGGCGCTGCCAAGGCGTTCGAGTACGTTGCGCACCTCCGCCTCGGTTGTGGCGCCCGACTCGGCGACGTGCGAGCGTACGTCGGCGAGCAGCTCCTCACGGCGCTCAGCGGGAAGCGACTGCGCCGCCCGGGCCAGGCCATCGATGTAGTCGTCGACAAGCCAATTCGGATCCATGACGGTCATCCCTGTCTCCCAGCTAGCAACACAGCATCGACCGAGTCGCGAAACCGCTCCCAGTCGACAACGAAGGCATCGAGGGCGGAACGGCCGGGCTCGGTCAGCCGGTAGTAGCGCCTCGGTGGCCCGGCTTCCGACTCGCGCCAGGTGGTCTCGACCAACCCTTCGCGCCGCAACCTGGCCAGTAGTGGATAGATGGTCCCCTCGCTCGTGACCAGGTCGCCGAGCTCACGCACCAGGTCGAAGCCGTACCGCTCCCCCGTGCGCATCAGCGCCAGCACGCAGTACTCGAGCGTGCCCCGTCGCAGCTGAGTCAGCGCGTTCCGGCCAACTACCATGTGTTGCATGGTACTTAGCAAGACAGGTGTCCTCAAGACCCTGGCCGAGGTGTCGCTGGACGAGCGGCTAACGAACGACGCGGTAGTCGACGAGAAGGTGGCCGCTAGGCGAACCGGAGGCGCGGATCGTCTCGAGCCGGATGGACGGCAGCCCGTCGAACAGTCGTTGCCCACTGCCTGGGATGGTCGGCGCGATGACGAGCCTGAGCTCGTCGACGAGGTCGGCAGCAAGGAGCGTACGAGTGACCGAGATGCTGCCGTGGACGCCGATGTCGCCGCCCGCCCGACCCTTCAGGTCCCGTACGAAATCGACCAGCCCGCCGTCGATCACTTCCGAGTTGGCCCACTCGCGCTCGAGCGGCGTCGATGTCGCGACGTACTTGGGAACGGCGTTGATGAAGGAGGCGAACGGCTCGATCTCGCTGCCCGGCCAGAACCCAGCCCACTCGTCGTAGGTGCGGCGGCCGAGAATAACCGCGTCCTGGGTGGCGATGAGATCGGCGCCGCTGGCGTCGGTTTCGTCGTCCCAGGCGGTGATGAACCGGTCGGGTGCCTCAGCCACTCCGTCGAGCGACAAGAAGTAACCTGCGACGACCTTGCGCGAGGGCCGGCCGGTATCGCTCCCGGCGGTGCCGCCGTCGGCCTGGATCGACACGGGTGAGCCTCCCTCGGACGATGTCGCTGCTCACCCTATGTCGGACGCGCTCGACCGAGCCGGCCCAACCCGAGCCCGCAATCCCCGTAGCGGTTATCTGTTGGGAGCGACCGGTCGATCGCTGACCGGAGTGATCTCAGACGTCGTGATGCCGGCGCCCGGCTTGAGGAACGCCTGAAGGTGCGCGATGTCCTCGGTCTCCACGACCAGGTAGTTGGTGTGTTGTGGGAAGGCCAGCCAGAAGCCGTGGACCGTCACGTACGGGTGATCGCTGTCGAACAGCGATCGAGAGCCCCCCGAGCCGAATGGGCAGTCTGCCGGTGCATGCGTTTGCTTGATATGGAACAGCATGGTGCTCCTCGGTCATCGTGCGTCCAAGGCGGACGCCCCGTTGCCTCAGAGCCTAACGACGCAGCGGCGTTTCGCGCCCTCCCGAGATCGCGTCAGTTCGCCGCCTGAGGGTGACCGCGCAGCTGCGTGTTGAGCCTGGCGGCCTGTCGCGTGAGGTGGTCCCGTTCGGGGATGTTGGGCGCCGATCGAGCGGCTTGGGCGTAGAGCCGAGCTGCGGCCACGGGATCACCGTCCCGCTCATGCAGATACGCCGCGGCGGCGGCATGCCGTGGCAGGGAGGGGTCGAGCCCTTCAATGGCGGCCAGGCCGGCCCGCGGCCCGTCGGCCTCGCCTACGGCGACGGCTCGGTTGAGACGGGCGACCGAGCTGTCGTTGAGGCCGATCAGCTCGTCGTACCACTCGACGATCTGCACCCAGTCGGTCTCCTCCGCGGTCTGGGCGTCGGCGTGGAGTGCGGCGATGGCAGCCTGGGCCTGGAACTCGCCCAGTCGGTCGCGAGCGAGGGCAGCCTGGAGGATCTCGACGCCCTCGGTGATCAGCTGGGTGTTCCACTGGCTCCGGTCCTGCTCGGCAAGCGGCACGAGCCTTCCATCGGGGCCAGTACGTGCCGGGCGCCGTGCATGGTGGAGCAGCATGAGCGCCAGCAGCCCCGCGACCTCCTCATGGTTGATCCTGGCCGCCAGTTGCCGAGTGAGTCGGATCGCCTCGGCCGAGAGGTCGATGTCGCCGGAGTACCCCTCGTTGAAGACCAGATAGAGCACCCGCAGCACGGTGGCGACGTCACCCGGCTGGTCGAGCCGTACGCCGGCGACGGTCCGCTTGGCCCGGCTGATCCGCTGGCCCATGGTCGTCTCGGGCACCAGGTACGCCTGGGCGATCTGCCGCGTGGTCAGGCCGCCGACCGCGCGCAACGTGAGCGCCACTGCCGAGGCCGGCGTCAAGGACGGGTGCGCGCACAAAAAGTACAGCTGAAGCGTGTCGTCGACCGCTCCGCCCCGGTCAGACACGGGCTCGGCCTCGACCAGCTCCTCTCTCCGCCGCCGAGAGGTATCGGCGCGGACGGCGTCGAGGAACTTGCGCCACGCCACCGTGACGAGCCAGCCCTTCGGGTCCCGCGGCGGGTCGTCCGGCCACTTGCGCATGGCCTCGACCAGGGCGTCCTGCACGGCATCCTCGGCCGCCGCGAAGTCTGCTCCGCGACGGACGAGAACACCGATCACCGCGGGAACCAGCTCCCGCAGCAGCGACTCGTTCACTCGGTCGCCGTTGCCTGCTCGCCATAGAACGGGCGTACTTCGAGCCACTCGTGGATCGGCTTCCCACCCGCACCCGGAGCCGCGGACAGCTCGCCGGCCAGCTGGAGCGCACGGTCGTACGTCTCGACGTCGATCACCATCCAGCCGGCGATCAGGTCCTTGGTCTCAGCGAACGGCCCGTCGGTGACCGGCGGCCGCCCCTCACCGTCGTAGCGAACCCAGGCGCCCTCCGGCGACAGCGCTTGCCCGTCGACGTACTCGCCGGTGCCCTCGAGCCGAGCAGCCCAGTCCCTCATGAACTGCATATGCGCCGAGACCTCCTCCGGCGTCCACTGGTCCATCGGCACGTCGTTGATCGGCGCCGGCGCGCCGCGGTAGTGCTTGAGCAGCAGATACTTGGCCATCGTTACTCCTCACTGCGGTACGGCCCATTGTGGCCATGTTCGCTGCAGGGACGGAGCCGTACGCGGGATCTCGACATCCGATGGCGAGATTTTCTGGCGGACTTCAAACTGTCGTCAGCCGACCCGCCTAGGTCTCGACCGGCTCGAGCATGCGATGTGGCGTCCGTAGCGCGATCGCGACGGGGTCGTCGCGGAGCTTGCGGCGGCTGCGGCGTGGCTCCGAAACGATGTCCTCCGGCCCCGGGGTCAGGTCGCACGTGGCACAGCGGCCGTTGTCATCGAGGAGCGTGCCGCATTCCGCGTGCCTGAAGACGCGACTGTTCGGACTGCGGTGCCGGCCGCCCCACACGAGGAGCGCGTAGAGCACCGGCCAGAGCTCGCGACCGGCCGCCGTCAGCTCGTAGATGTGCCTTCCGGCGTGCTGAGGATCCGGCCGCCGCTCCAGGATGCCGTCCTCGACCAGCCCGCGGAGCCGGTCGGAGAGCACGGCCTTCGGGATGTCGAGATGAGCCTGGAAGTCGGTGAAGCGCCGTACTCCGTAGAAGGCGTCGCGAACGATCAGCAGCGTCCACCGCTCGCCGATCGCCTCCAGGGCTCGAGCGAGCGAGCAGTCCTGTCGTTCGTAGTCCTTGCCGAGCATGACCTCAGTATACGGACGTCAGGTTCAGTCATTGAACTGATCGTGCTAGAGTCGCGCTAATCGGTTCGATCATTGAACTTATGCTCTTCGGCAGGACGGCCTCATGAACACGACTACCCTCCCCACTCGGCCGAGTGGCGCTCGCACCCTCTCCGAGCCAGTCGCATACGTCCTATCGGCGGCGATCATCGGGTTCGCGCTGTTTGCCTCCGCGACTCCCTCGCCGCTGTACGAGACGTACAGCCAGCTGTGGGGCTTCTCGCCGGTGGTCTTGACGCTGGTCTACGCGACGTACTCGCTCGGCGTCCTGGTCGCGCTCCTGCTCGCCGGGCGCACGTCCGACCTGGCAGGACGCCGGCCGGTGCTGCTGATCGCCCTCGGTGCGCTGATCGCCTCGAGCATCGTCTACATGTTCGCCGAGTCGGTCGCATGGCTGTTCGTCGCCCGGGCGATCCAGGGCCTCGCGACCGGCCTCGCGCTCGGCACGGCTAGCGCAGGTCTCCTCGACTTCCATCGGCGCCGTGACCCGGAGAGTGCCGGGCTGACGAACGGGACCGTCAGCGCGGCCGGCCTCGCACTCGGTGCGCTGGTCTCCGCGGCGGCGGTGCAGCTCCTGCCAGCCCCACGGATCGTCCCCTACATCGTCGTGCTCGCCATGTTTGCAGTTGCGTTCGTCGGCGTTCTGATGATGCCGGAGCCGGTCGAGGACCGCGTGCCGCTCCGCCTCACTCCACAACGCCCGCACGTTCCCGCTCCGGCGCGACAGCCGTTCCTCGTCGCCGCGCTCGCGGTGACATCCGCGTACTCGATCGGCGGTCTTTTCTTCGCACTCGGCCCGCAGCTGTCCGCCGAGGTGTTCGCGAGCAGCAACCACATCGTCACCGGGGTCAGCCTCTTCCTGCTCGCCGGCGTCGGAGCCGTGGCACAGCTCCTCTACGGGCGGCGGGCAGCCTGGGTCGGCGTCGTGGGCGGTTCCGTGGCACTCGCCATCGGAGTCGGGTTGATCGCGCTCGCCGCCTCAGAGCAGGCAGCGGCGCCGCTGCTCATCGGCTCCGCAGTCGGCGGAGCGGGCTTCGGCGTTGCCTTCCTCGGTGGGCTGCGGAACCTCTCCGCTGCGATCCCAGCCGATCACCGTGCCGGGGTGATGTCGGCGTTCTTCCTCGTCGCCTACGCCGCGCTGTCGATCCCTGCCGTGTTGGCAGGTCTGGCGGTAACGCCGCTTGGGCTCGAAACGACATTCGAGATCTTCGGCGCCGTCGTCGCCGCGCTCGCGCTCCTGGTCGCCTTCCAAGCCTGGCGTACGCGGCCACGACCCGCCCAGCTCGCGACCGAAGCGCCGTAGCGCGCGGGTTCATCCAAATCCGAGGCTGCCGGCATGTCGAGAAGGCCGCGGCTGCTTCGTCCCCGAGGTGAGAGCGACCTGACGAGCACTGGAGGATGGCAGCCATGTCTCAGACAACCCGTTTCGACCACGTCGGCATCACCGTCGAGGACCTCGACACCGCAACGGCGTTCTTCGTCGGGCTAGGCCTCGAGGTCGAGGGACGCACGTTCGTGGAGGGCGAGTTCCTCGACACCGTCAGCGGCATCCCGAACTCGCGTACCGAGGTCGTCATGCTCCAATCGCCCGGCGGCGGAAGCAGGATCGAGCTCGCCAGCTTCGTCCGGCCCGACCACACGCCCGGATCGCCTGACGCGATGGCGAACGAACTGGGCTTGCGCAACGTCTGCTTCGAGGTCGACGACATTCAGGCAGCGGTCGACCGCCTGGCGGCCGACGGGTACGGACTGGTCGGCGGCATTGGCCAGTACGAGAACGTCTGGCGCATGGCGTACGTCCGCGGGCCGGAGGGGATCGTCGTCTCGCTGGCCGAGCGACTTGACTGACGCGCGACAACCGCAGGTCCTTGGTACGGAGTCTCATCGGCGACCGATGACGATCGCCGACTCGCTCGTCGGTATGGGTGTACGACCCGTTCTACCCCCAAGGGAGACTGCGATGAGCTTCATCCCGCAGATCGAGACCATTGCCCGCCACGAGATCGACGAGCGCATCAGCCGACGACGGCGATTGGCGTCTCCCGCCCCACACCAGCTGCGGCGACGTGCGGCCGGCGCCCTGCGCCATCTCGCCGACGCCCTCAGCCCGATCGTCTGATGCGACCGACCATGGCGGGCTTAGGCTCAGTGATGGCGGGTCCGGCAAGGGACCTCTCCGAAGCGCCGGTGCCGCGCTGTGAGCCGGAGGACCGCATGACCGACGTGCATTGGTTGGAGCGGGCATACGACGACCACCGCCGCGAACTGCACGTGCACTGCTACCGCCTTGCGGGCAATGTCGCCGACGCAGACGACATCCTGCAGGAGACGTACCTGCGCGCATGGAAGGCGCGCGACTCCTTCGAACAGCGAGCATCGGCACGGACCTGGCTCTACCGGATCGCCACGAACGTCTTCCTCGACACCCGCAAGACCGCCAAGCGGCGAACGGTGCCGACCGGGGACATCTTCGAATGGAGCACCGAGATCGGGCCGTATCCGGATGCGCTGCTCGACGACGACCCACAGGCCGATCTCGCAGCCAACGAAACCGTCGAGCTCGCCCTCATCGCCGCGCTGATGTACCTGCCCGCGCGCCAACGCGCCGCCTTCGTGCTCCGGGACATCAACGGCTGGACCCCCGGCGAGATCGAGATCGCCAAGGCGCTCGACATCCCAACCACGACGGCCAACAGCCTGCTCCAGCGAGCTCGCCAGACCGTGCGCCGTCACGCCCCCGCAGACCCACAAGACTGGCGACGTCCCGAGCTGACCGCCGAGGACGAGGAGATCCTGCGCCGCTACGCCGCGGCCAGGTCGCCCGAGGACTTCGGCGCGCTGCTCGCCGACGACGTACGGATTACGATGCCGCCGGATCCGGCCGTCACGGGGATCGACACCGCCGCGAAGTTCCTCGGCCGGCAGCTGGATTGGCGAACCCTCCCGGCCTCGGCCAACGGTCGCCCGGCACTGATCGGCTACCTACGGCAGCCGGGCAGCCCGCACTACGAGGCACACGTCGTCGACGTACTCCGCATCAGCGACGGCAAGATCGCCGAGAGCAACGCATTCATCGGCGCCCATCACGTCGCAGCGTTCGGCCCGCCTCTCACGCTCGATCCCTGAACCCCGGTTGCTTCCATCTCGCACCATGACCGGCACCACATACATCGTCAGGGCAGCAGGGCGAGCGCGTCCTCAAGGGTCAGGGTCGAGCCCACGCGTAGCGCTTCCTCCCATTGCTGTTGGCCGAGGGCGTCGCGCACGTCGGTGAGCCCGGTACGGCGCAGCCACTCCTCTTCCATGGTCGGGTCGATGTCTGACCCTCTCCGGGCCAGATATGCCCAGTTGACGCCTACCAGGGTCGCGGCGGACTCGGCGGCGCCTAGAGCGGCACAGAGGTGCGCACCAGCAGCGGCGGTGTTGATGCTCAATCTCGATTGCGAGATACGAAGTGCACTTGCTGCGACCCGGCGCATCGTATGGGTTGCCTCGTCGAGGCGCCCGGCGTCAGTCAGGCAGGTTGCGATGAAGGTTTCGTCGTTGGCGGCGAACGCCTCGTCACCACGCGCGCGAGCGAGGTCCCGCGCAACGGTGAAACGCTCGATCGCCTCACCGGAGCGTCCGCAGAGCTGGGCCGCGATGCCTCGAGCGTGGACACACCAGGAAAGGCGCAGCGGATCATGGATCTGCTCGGCCAGTACGACAGCCTGCTCGGCCAGAGCTTCCGCGGCTTCCGGATCGCCGGAATAGCAACGTTCCAAGGTCAGTTCACACAGCGCGTCACATTCTCCGCCGACGTCGGCAATGCGGCGGGTGATGGCCAGCGCTTCCTCCAGCAGGCGAACGCGCCAAGGATCGTCGGCCGGAACCACCTTGTTTGTTCGTCGCGAGGTGGCACAGCACGCTGACCCGTTCGGGGCAGTCCATGTGGACAAGCTCAAGTGCCTGCCGGCACCATCGGTTCACCTCAGGAACAGACTCCCCGTCGGTGAACCAGAACCCGCCGAGCGCAGCGCACAGCTGCAGGCCCAGTCGTGCGTGGTCGGATTCGGGGCTCGTGTGCGGCTCCAGACGTAGGGTCCAGGTCAGGGCGGCCCGAAAGTTGCCGGCCTCGTCGTGTAGCCGTTGCCGCGCGTCGGGAGCTTGGCCGGTCCAGATCTGCGGTGCCAGGGCACGGGCAAGGTCGAGGAAGTGGCGGGTATGACGGTCCCTCGTGTCCGCCAGTTCGCCGACCTCGGTGAGCTCGTGGACGGCGAAGTCGGCGACGGTCTGCAACATGTCCACCCGGAGCTCACCGGCGAAGCCTTCGGTGACCTCGACCAGGCTGGCGTCCACGAGTTCAGTGATCCGGTCGAACGGGTCGCCCTCCGAGCCTGGTAGCGCTACTGCCGCCACGGCGTCCAGGTCGGCGCCGCCGCTCAACACACCCAGCCGGCGAAACCATCCTTGCGACTCGGCAGGTAGCAGGTCATAACTCCAGGCGATGGTGTCCCGCAACGTGTGGTGCCGTTCCGGCCGGTCCGGCGCGGGGGCAGCCAGCCCGGTCGTCGAGGTCATCCTCTCGAGCAGGGCACCGGGCGTCAACATCCTGCTGCGGGCAGCCGCCAGCTCCAACGCCAACGGCAGCCCGTCCAGCCGGCGACAGATCGCCGCCACTGCCAACGCATTCTCCTCCGTGAGGACGAAGCCGGGCCGAACCATCCGCGCATACAGGCAGAACAGCTGCACCGCCGCGGACTGCTCGGCATCAGCCACCTCATCGTCTTCCGGCACCCGAAGAAGCCCAACCGGATGATCATGCTCGACCCGCAGATGCAACGGCCGCCGCGACGTCGCGACCACAACCAGCTCTGGAATGGCGGTCAGAAGATCGTTCACCACCCGATCCGCGCCGGTGATCTGCTCCAGGTTGTCCAAAACCAATAGCATCCGACGACCCGCCAGATGGGCCACAAGCTCCCGCGGCGACCCAGTAGACCCCGACGCCCCGACCGCGCTTCTCACCGCCGACCACACGTCCTCGGCCACCGAAACGTCCACCAGAGAAACGAAGTACACGCCGCCGGGAAAATCAGCCGTCCGCTCTTCGGCCAGCGCGACCGCCAGCCGCGACTTCCCCACCCCGCCCGGGCCGGTCAGCGTGACCAGCCTGGCTCCTCCCTGCAGCAGAAGG
>Ga0209382_10000487_pt1 | contig 65375 bp, 65 predicted proteins | sample SoiMetdeltSBSDD5_FD_187599 | JGI IMG/M metagenome (GOLD analysis project Ga0209382, IMG submission 187599) | Bulk soil microbial communities from a Populus tree surrounding site in Tennessee, USA - Soil MetaG P. deltoides SBSDD5 (SPAdes) (version 2) | ecosystem: Environmental > Terrestrial >...
CGGCTGCATCGCCAGGTCCTTGAAGATCTTCGGCGCGTTCAGGTCGTCGAGCGACATGATCAGCGACGGGATCGTGCGGAACACCGCGGCGGCGCCGCGGCTCTGGTTGAAAGCGTTGACGCGGAAGCGCGCCAGCTTGGGAATCTCGAAGGAAAAGTCGGTCTCGTAGAACTCTTCGTACGCCTTGCGCTGCTTGTCATTCATGATGTCGTACACCATGCTGTGCACTTCCTTGTGGGTCAGTGCAGGCATGTTGATGCGCTTCATGTCGCCGTCGACACGAATCATCGGCGGCACGCCTGCGCTCAAGTGCAGGTCGGACGCGTTGTTCTTGACGGCGAATGCCAGCAGCTGCGCAATGTCGACAGGCATGAATTCCTACCCTGAGAGATCGCCCACAGCCCTGCGTTGACGCGAGGGGCGGACCGCGGGCGATGAGGTTCGAGTATAACGGAGCGATGTCGAGCTCAATATGTTAACTGGTCCGCACTTTTCGGCTGATGAGGCCGGTGGCGCGGCCGCCAGCAATGTACGGGACCGACTCGCCGAAACACGGAACCGTATCGCATCCGCTGCAATGCGGTACCGGCGCGAAGCCGATTCCGTGCGACTCATCGCTGTCTCCAAGACGCAGCCCGCCGCTGCGATCCAGGCACTGGCCGAGCTCGGCCAGAGAGATTTCGGCGAGAACTACCTGCAGGAAGCGTTGCCGAAGATCGCCGCGCTCGCCGACCTGCATCTGACGTGGCACTTCATCGGACAGCTGCAGGCGAACAAGACACGCGCAGTTGCCGAGCACTTCCAGTGGGTGCACACGCTCGACCGCGAACGCATCGCAGTCCGGCTCAACGAGCAACGCAATCCGCACGCGCCGCCTTTGAATGTCTGCATCCAGGTGCGGCTCGAGGACGAGCCCGGCAAGGGCGGAATCTCCAAGACGGAGCTCGCGCCGCTGGCGCGGCGCCTGCTGGAGTTGCCGCGCCTGCGGCTGCGCGGTCTGATGTGCATTCCACCGCAGCGCGAAGGTTTCGAAGCGCAGCGGGAGTTGTTCGCCGAGCTCGCCGACTGTGCCCGGGAGCTGCGCGAGGACGGCGTGCCGCTGGACACGCTGTCGATGGGCATGTCGGGCGATCTCGAGGCGGCCGTTGCCGCCGGCGCGACGTGCGTGCGTATTGGGACGGCGATTTTTGGCGAGAGGGAGAGAGGAAGTCAGGCTAAAGCCTGACATCTTGTGCTTCATGGACAACACAATTGCTTTCATTGGTGGCGGGAACATGGCGCGCAGCCTGATCGGCGGCTTGCTCGCGCGCGGCTGGAGCGCCGAGCGGATCGTGGTCGCCGACCCGATGCCCGCGCAGCGCGAAGCGTTGCGCACGCAGCTCGCCGTCCGCGTCACTGATGACAATGCCACGGCGGCGCGTGAGGCCGACATCATCGTGCTCGCTGTGAAGCCGCAGGAGATGCAGCGTGCCGCGGACGGCATCAGGGAAGCAGTTGCTGCCAAACGGCCGCTGCTGATCTCGGTAGCCGCCGGCATTCGCGCATCCGACATCCAGCGCTGGCTGCCCGGCTTGCCGATCGTGCGCTCGATGCCGAATCGGCCGGCACTGCAGGGCTGCGGCATGACCGGGCTCTACGCGACAGCCGATGTCTCCAGCGAGCGACGCGCGCAAGCCGAGCAGATCCTGGGCGCAGTGGGCGCGACGCTGTGGCTGGAGCGCGAGCAGCACATGGACATCGTCACTGCGGTGTCCGCGAGCGGGCCAGCTTACTTCTTTCTCCTGATCGAGATGCTCGAGCACGCCGGCGCGGTCCAGGGTCTATCGCCGGAAGTGAGCCGCAGACTGGCGATCGAGACCGCATATGGCTCGGGCGCGATGGCACGCGCAGCCAGCGAGTCGCCCGCAGTACTGCGGCAGCAGGTCGCGTCGAAGGGCGGCACGACTGAGGCGGCGTTGCAAGTGCTGGAGGAACGGCGGATCCGCGACGCCTTCGACGCCGCTGTCGCTGCGGCGACACGCCGGGCAGCCCAGCTGGCGGACGAGTTCGGCTCGGATCAATAGCCGGCTCTAGACTCTCGCGCCGCCGTAGTCAAAATACGCCTCCATGCGAGCACTTCTTTTCGTCGTCGGCGCACTGCTGCAGCTCGTGGTCACGATCTTCCTGTTGCGCGTACTGCTGCCAATGGCGCGTGCGGACGCTCGCAACCAGTTATCACAGGCCGTGATCCGGCTCACCAACCGCGTCGTGTTGCCGCTGCGGAAACTGTTGCCGCCGATTGGCAAGGTCGATACTGCGTCGATCGTGGCGCTCGTGCTGGTGCAGCTGCTGGCGACCGGCATCCTCTGGTCGCTGCGGCAATACCCGTGGGTCCTCACGCCCCCGCAGTTCTTCCTGGTGGCGCTGGGAAGCCTGCTGGGCACGATCCTGCTCTTCTACACCTTCGCGCTGCTGCTGTACGTGCTGTTGAGCTGGGTGGCGCCCGGGACCTACAGTCCTGCCTCCGCGCTGGTTGCCGCCCTGTGCGAGCCGCTGCTGGCACCGGTACGGCGCGTGATCCCGCCGCTGGGCGGCATCGATTTTTCCGCGGCCTTCGTCATCATCGCGTTGTGGGCGCTGTACATCGCCATCAACGAGTACCTGCTGACGCCCGGCTATTGAACCGGCCGCGCGCGGCGCATAGTCTTGCCCGGTCGCTCTCTCGAAGGGAGAAAACGTCGGTGTCATCAGCAACACGGACTCTCGCAGTGCTGGTAGGTTGCGCTGCACTGGCAAGCGGCTGCGACTTCTCCCGGCAGCACCAGGTGCCGACGGCGCAGCCGAGCGAGGAGTCGTTCCGCGACTTCGGCAGCTACGAGGTCCACTACAACGCGGTGCGCACCGACGCGCTGACCCCGGAAATCGCGCGCAACTACGGCATCCAGCGCAGCACCAACCGCGTGATGCTCAACGTGACCGTGCTCCACAAGGAAGCAGGCACGCGCAAGCCGGTCCCGGCCGAGGTGAAGGTCGACGCACGCAACTTGAACGAGCAGCTGAAGGACGTTGAGTTGCGTCGTATTTCCGAGAGCGAAGCGATCTACTACATCGGCGAAGTTTCGATCAGCGGCACCGAGATCCTGGTGTTCGACATCACCGTGACGCCGGAAGGAACGCAGACGCCGCTGTCGGTCAAGTTCACGCGCGAGTTCGTCTCGACCTGAGACGCGCGACGCGCAAACGCGTCCGAGGCTGAAAAAACCGGCAAAAAAGTCGGTGCGCTAGTTAATCCCCGGCGAATCTTGTGCTATTTTCCCGCGCGCCTTGCAGGTTTCACGCGACCGCTCCTCGTTCAACGCAACGGCAGACGGCGCGATCGTTACAACGTACAGGAGATTACAAATGGCAAAAAAGAACGCAGCGCCGACGAAGTCGGAAATCCTCGCTCAGATTTCCAAAGACACCGGCCTTGCCAAGAAGCAGGTTTCCGATGTGTTCGAATCCCTCGGCGGAGTGGTCAAGAAGAGCCTGAAGGGCTCGGGACTGTTCACGTTGCCGGGGCTGCTGAAGATGAAGGTCGTCAAGAAGCCGGCGACCAAGGCACGCGAAGGCGTCAATCCCTTCACCGGCGAGAAGATGATGTTCAAGGCCAAGCCGGCCAGCAAGAAAGTGCGCATCGCGGCGCTGAAAAACCTCAAGGAAATGGTGAACTGATCACCTGGGCGCGCGTTTCGGCGGCAACCCCGTCCGGCGCGCGCGCCGCTCCCTGCCTCGCGCTCCCTCGTCAGTCGTCCGGCCGTCCGGCCATGACGACCTTCAGTTTCAACCGCACCCGATCGCGATCAGAGATGTGCAGCAGCCCTGCGATCCGCTGGATCAGCTGCTCTTCGTGCTTGTCGATGTGACCGTCGGCGTGACTGACACGCCACAGCATTTCCACGATCCCCAGCTTCTCGCTCTCCGGCATTTCGCGATTGAGCCGGTGGGTGAATTCGTGCAGCGAGACTGCGTCATCGGCGCGGCGCCCCGCCTCGGCAAGCAGTCTTGCCACCGCAGCCGCGCTCAAACCGAAGCGCTTCTGCAATAGCTGGCGGATCGCATCGAGCTCCGTCGCGCTCTCGGAAAAGTCCGAGCGCGCCAGCTCGATCAGGAGTGCGGCAGTGGCCAGCTCGAGCGGGTCGCGCTGCTCCAGCAGCCCTTGTGCCGCTGGCTGTCCGGCAAACATTCGCTTCAAGTGCTCGATCATCGTTACGTTCCGGTCGCGTCCAGCCACTCCAGCACCACGGCGCGCAGCTCGTTGAGCCGGCCGTGGAAGAAATGATCGACGCCCGGCAACAGCGCCAGCTGCGGCGGCGAAGCGAGCGTCGCGACCCAGCGTTGGATCTCGCCGGCGTCGACCAGTTCATCGCGATCTCCCTGGACCAGCAGCCACGGACAGCTCGGCAGCTCCGCGCCGCTGACAGCGAACCGGTGAACTGCCGGCGCCACGGTGACCAGGCGTTGCGCATCGCGCGCCACGGCCGCGCGGACGGCAATCGCGCCGCCGAAGGAAAAACCAGCGGCCCACAGCGCAGCGCCGGGCCAGCGCTCCAGGGCCCAGTCGATCGCCGCGAGCGCATCCTGCGTCTCGCCGTTGCCTTCATCGTAGCGGCCGGCGCTTGCGCCCACGCCGCGGAAATTGAAACGCAATGCCGGCACGCCGCGCTCGTTGAATGCCTTCGCGAGCATGTGCACGACTTTGTTGGTCATCGTACCGCCGTAGACGGGATGCGGATGACAGATGACGGCCACGCGCGAGCCATCTGCGCCCTGCGGAATATCCAGCAGCGCTTCCAGGCTGCCGACAGGACCGGCGATCGTCGTGCGCTCGGTGGTGGGACGGATGAGGGTGGCCGACATGTTCGCCGCGATACTATACGAGGGAACATCGCGTGACGCCCGGTGTTGATGCAAGCATTAGCCCCGCGCGGGAGACGACACATGAAGCTCACCTCCGCCAGCTTCCTGTCCGAGCAGCCGATTCCGGAGCAATTTGCGTTCGGCGCCTCGGATCCCATCCTGCACGTGCGGCTCGCAGCGAACCACAACCCGCAGCTCAAATGGAGCGGCGCGCCCGCGGAAACGAGCTCGTTCGCGCTGATCTGCGTGGACGGTGACGTGCCGACCAGGCCGGATGACGTCAACAAGGAAGGCCGCGTCGTGCCCGCGAGTCTGCCGCGCGGCAAGTTCTATCACTGGGTGATGGTCGACATTCCGGGGATGGTTACCGAGATCGCCGCGGGCGAGTGCTCCGATGGCGTCGTCGCCGGCGGCAAGAAAGAGCTGCGCGGGCCGCGGGGCTCACGCCAGGGCGTCAACGACTACACAGGCTGGTTTGCTAACGACGCCGATATGGCAGGGACGTATCGTGGCTACGACGGTCCGTGTCCGCCATGGAACGACATGCGCGTGCATCGCTACAACTTCACGGTCTACGCGCTGAGCTGCGAGCGCGTAGCGGTTCAGGGCGACTTCACCGCGTCCCAGGTACTGGACGCGATCGGCAAGCACGTGCTCGCCGAAGCAACGCTCGTCGGCACCTACTCGCTGAACCCTGCAGCGACGCGGTGACTACTTCGACGCCTCTTCGATGCTCAGCAGCTCGACGTCGAACACCAGCGTGGCGCCCGGCGGAATCACGCCCCCGGCGCCGCGGTCGGCGTAGGCGAGATCCGGCGGAATCACCAGGCGCCGCTGCCCGCCGGGCTGCATGCCCTGCACGCCTTCCTCCCAGCCGCGAATCACCTGGCCTGCGCCGATCGCGAACTTGAACGGCTCACCGCGATCGCGCGAGCTGTCGAACTTCGTGCCCTTCTGCTCCGGCGCCGTGGGATCGAACAGCCAGCCGGTGTAGTGCACGACGGCAACCTGACCCAGCGAGATGCCCTCGCCCGTGCCTTTCACGATATCTGTCTTCTGCAGCACGGCGGGCGGCGCAACGGTGGCGGCAGCCGGGGCCGACGCGGGCTTCGAGCTCTGCTCCTTGCCGCACGCAGCCACGAGCAGGGCTGCCACACACATCACAATGAGGGGGATCGTTTTCATGGCGGCAAGATTACCTCAATGCATCGTGAGCAGCAGCCGATTGAGCCGTTGGACGAATGCGGCGGGCTCCGCGAGTTGCCCGCCGTCCGCGAGCGTCGCCTGCTCGAACAGCAGCATCGCCAGGTCGTCGAATGCAGCCGGCTCCGAGGTCGACTCGATCCGCTGCAACAGCGGATGCGTGACATTGATCTCCAGCACCGGCTTGCTGGCCGGTACTTTCTGGCCCGCCGCCTCGAGGATCCGGCGCATCTGCGCGCCGAGATCGTGCTCGCCGAGCACCAGGCACGCCGGCGAATCCTCGAGGCGGTTCGTGACGCGCACGTCGCTGACCCGCTCCTGCAGCGTCTTTTTGATGCGCTCGACCAGCGCAGCGTGCTCCTTCGACAAGGTCTCGCGCTGCTGCTTCTCTTCCTCGGACTGCACCGCGCCGATGTCCAGCTCGCCGCGCGCAACGTTGCGCAGCTGCTTGCCGTCGAACTCCCGGAGATGATCGACCAGCCATTCGTCCACGCGATCCGAGAGCAACAGGACTTCGAGGCCCTTCTTGCGCAGCACCTCCAGGTGCGGACTGGATTTCGCGGCCGCAAAGCTGTCGGCGATCACGAAGTAGATCTCCTTCTGTCCCGGCTGCATGCGCGCAACGTAGTCCTCCAGTGACACGTCCTGCTCCGCCTTGTCCGCGTGCGTGCTGGAGAAGCGCAGCAGCTTGGCGATGCGCTCGCGGTTCGCGTGGTCCTCGGCCGGTCCTTCCTTGAGCGCGGCGCCGAACTCCTTCCAGAACGCCGCGTACTTTTCCGGCTCGTCCTTTGCGACCTTCGCGAGCAGATCCAGCACGCGCCGGGCGAGGCCGGTGCGCATGCCGTCGATCGCCGCATCCTGCTGCAGCATCTCGCGCGAGATGTTCAGCGGCAGGTCGGCCGAATCGACTACACCCTTCACGAAGCGCAGGTACAGCGGCAGGAACTGCTCCGCGTCGTCCATGATGAAGACGCGCCGCACATACAGCTTGAGGCCGCGCGCAGCTTCGCGATGCCACAGGTCGAACGGCGCCCGCGCCGGCACGTACAACAGGCTCGTGTACTCCTTCTTGCCTTCGACCTTGCCGTGCGACCACGCGAGCGGATCGGTGAAGTCGTGCGTGATGTGACGATAGAACTCCTTGTATTCCTCGTCCTGCACTTCGGTGCGCGGACGCGTCCACAGCGCCTGCGCATGATTGACGGTTTCGTAGTCGGGCGACTTCTCGGCGCGCATCCGCACCGGGAAAGCGATGTGATCGGAGTACTTCCGCACCAGCGAGCGGATGCGATAGGCATCGGCGAAGTCCTGCTCGCCTTCCTTGAGGTGCAGCACGATGCGCGTGCCGCGCTCGGCGAGATCCACGGTCTGGACGCTGAATTCACCCTCGCCGCCCGACTGCCAGTGCACGCCCGCAGCAGCGTCGAGGCCGGCACGGCGCGAAAAGACGTCGACGCGGTCGGCGACGATGAACGACGAGTAGAAGCCGACGCCGAACTGGCCGATGAGCTGCGCGTCCTGCTTCTGATCACCGGTCATGCGGGCCAGGAACTCTGCCGTGCCGGACTTGGCGATCGTGCCGAGGTGCTCGATTGCCTCGTCGCGGCTCATGCCGATGCCGTTGTCGATGATCGTGATCGTGCGCGCCTGCGGATCGGTATCGATGGTGATGGCGAGCTCGCCGCCTCCGTGCAGCAGCTCGGGGCGCGCCAGGGCCTCGAAACGCAGCTTGTCCAGCGCGTCGGAGGCATTGGAGATCAGCTCGCGCAGGAAGATTTCCTTGTGGCTGTACAGCGAATGGATCATCAGCTTGAGCAGCTGCTTGACCTCTGCCTGGAATCCCAGGGTCTGCGGCTGGTGCGCCTGAGCTGTGTCGCTCATCGTCGAATACTCCGTGCGGGTGTGCGAGAAAAGAGCGGGATGATAGGGGACGCGAGGGCGTATGGGGACCGGGGTGGAGCGATTCAAGGGAGGTGTAGGTGGGGCCTTGTAGGTCGGGCTTCAGCCCGACTCTGTGGCCAGGTCAGTGGCTGGAGCTGATGGGTGGCTGGGTTTTCGTCTCGGCCAGGGGCCGTTGTGCGTCGAAACGAGTGCGCTCTTCGTCCCATGATCGAGGCGAGGCCACCGTCACGTGACAAGAGTCGGGCTAAAGCCCGAGCTACGAGAGAATCAGAGAGCCGGAGACCGCGACTAGTCGTCGCGTTCGGCAGCGATGCGTGCGCGGCGGCGGCGCAGCGTTTCGAAGAGCGTGGCGGAGAGGATGACCGCGAATACGGCGAGGGTGACGTGCGGTGCCAGGATCAGCGCGAGTCCCGTGGCGGCGAACAAGGCGAGAGCGACGATGAGGCCGAGGATGCGCGGTGCGTAGTGCCGCAGCACTGCCAGCGCGTCGTCAAGCTCGTCGGCCCACAGCAACAGAAATTCCATGCCCGCATTCCCCATCAACGTCCGCAACGACTGTACGCACAACAATCCCGGCGGGATGTGAGACGACTCACAGCATCCGCCACTGCGACCAGTGAACATCGTCACACTGGTCTTTCGCCCTAGGGGCGGCCGCGGCATCCGGCTGATTGCAACGTAACTCTGCGGAAACACACTGACGGCAGACAATGTTCAATCGTCACGATTGCCCTTCTGTTGCAGCGGCGCGTACCGCTGCGTAGGCTTCCACTGTCAAATCGGATCCTGCGGCCCGCATGCAGAAGATCGTCCTCCTCAATCCAAAAGGTGGCTCGGGCAAGACCACGATCGCGATCAATCTCGCCAGCTACTTCGCCGTCTGCGGGCTCAAGCCGACCTTAATGGATCTGGACGCACAGGGCTCCAGCTCGCGCTGGCTCGGCAAGCGCGCCAAGGGTCAGCCGCCGATTCACGGCATCGCGGCCTACGAGCGCAATTCGCGGGTCACGCGCAGCTTTGCCACCCGCCTGCCGCCGGACACCGAGCGGCTCGTGGTCGATACCGCCGCGGCGCTCGAGTCGCAGAACCTGCCGGACATCACGCGCAACGCGACCGCAGTGCTCGTGCCTGTACTCCCTTCGGATATCGACATCCACGCGGCCGCGAAATGTATTTCCGACCTGCTGCTGATCGCGAAGATCCGCCGCGAGGACCAGCGCATCGCCGTGATCGCCAACCGCGTGAAGAAGAACACGCTGGTCTACAAGGCGCTGATGAAGTTCCTGGAGACCCTCAACATCCCGGTCGTGGCCACGCTGCGCGATTCCCAGAATTACATCCGCGCTGCCGAATCGGGCATGGGACTGTTCGAGATGAAGCCGACCCAGGTGCGGGAAGACATGGAGCAGTGGCTGCCGCTGATCGGCTGGCTGGCGCAGCGCCGGCCGCTACACCTGCTCGCTGGCGGACCTGCCATTACTTCGCCTGCGAGCGTGAATTCTTTGCCGATCGCTGCGAGCGCGCCCCCGCTCGCACCCTCGCCTGCAGCGGCCGCGATTGCAGCCGGCGTTTCTACTTCGACCGAAGTCGAGCCGGCGCCAGCGCCGCCGTCTGTCCCCACGGTCAGCTGACGGCTTACTTGCCGTTCTTGTCCTTGTCCCAGTTGCTGCGCACCTTGTCGGTCCAGCTCTTGTAGTTCGACCAGCTGTTCAGCGAGCGCGTGATCGCAGCATGTCGCGGGTTCGCGGGCTGACTCGGCGGCGGCGTCACGTGGGCGCGGTCGAGCCAGTTGCGCTGTGGGTCGCGCGTCGGCCCAGTCCACGCGCGATGCGATCCGGTCGCGCTGAGCTCATCGCCTTTGTGCTCTGACATGGTCGTGCTCTCCTCGAGCTGTTGCACGCACCGTATCGACCCGATGCCGGATTAAGTGAGGAACTGCTTCACAGCGATCCCGCATCGTCGCTGGAGTGCGACAAGCATCTCGCTCGCGCAGTGCAAGTGTGGAATTTCGCGCGCGGATTTAACCGGCCGTTATGAATTATTGGAGCGTTCGCCACGTTGCGTGCGCAAGACGCGGCGCGCGCAATCGCACGCTCACGTGCTCGGCGGCTCGCTCAGCAGCGCGGCGAACGCCGGCCTGATCTCGGCGAGGATCTCGTGAATGGCCGCGGGCACGAGGCTGCTGTAGACGTCGAGCAGCACGATCGCATTCACGATCGCGTCCTGGCGCGTAGCGTGGCGCAGGCGCTGCGCCATTCCGCGGTTGACCGCGTGCACGCCGCGATACACGCGACCGAGATCTTCCAGCGTGAAGTCGGCCTTGCCGCCCTCGCGAGTGATGAAGTGCTGCGCGACCAGGTACATCGCAGCGACGCGGTACGCGGTCTCCGATTCGCTCGAGAACGGCAAGTGGAAGCGCGCCATCGGCCGGAATACGGCGGTGCGCGGGCAGCCGCTCGAGGCCATGATCAATCCCATCAGCGAAGCCAGCGCCTGCTGTGCCGACAGGGTGGCAATGACGGAGCGCTCGTCGGTCTCGACGGTCACGCGCACCTTGTCGTACGACACCAGGTCGGTGAAGCCGTCAATCACGGTTGAAAGCTGCAGCGCCGCCGGGCAATGCGAGACCTGGCTCTTCTCGAACGGGCAGCCGGTGCACTGGTGAAAGCCCAGCTCGGTCCACGCGGGCGGATTCGGGTCGGTCGGCGCTGCCATCTCGGCGGTGTCGCGGTCGAGCTGCAGCTCGAAAGTACGCTCGCGCGAATCGGGGAATTCGAAGTGGTACTTGAGAGCGACCTTGCTCTCCACGGGTGATTCCCCCGGGGAGCGCTCACTATGTTCTCGCTGCCCTTGGGTCATGCGACCAGCCGATAGCACGGCCGGTACTCGCCGGCGAGCTTCATGCGCTTCTGCGCCACGAACGCGGACAGCAGCTCGTCCAGCAGCCGCATCAGCTCCTTCTCGCCATGCAGCTCGAAAGGCCCGCGCGCTTCGATCGCCTGGATGCCCTGTTCCTTGACGTTGCCGGCGACGATGCCGGAGAAGGCGCGGCGCAGGTTGGCCGCCAGCACGTTCGGTTCCAGATCGCGCCGCAGCTCGAGCCGCGCCATCGCCTCGTGCGTCGGCTCGAACGGCCGCTGGAAATCCGGCGGGATACGTAGCAGCCAGTTGTAGTTGTAGGCGTCGCTCTTGGTGCGCCGGTATTCGCGCACCGCTTCCACGCCGCGCAACACCTCACGTGCCGCCTGCGGCGGGTCGCCGATCACGATCTTGTAGCGCTTCTGCGCGGTCGGGCCGAGCGTCGCGCCGATGAAAGAGTCGATGTGGCCGAAGTACTCGCCAGCCGAGGGCGGCCCGGTGAAGACGATCGGCAGCGGCTGATCCAGGTTCGCGGGATCGAGCAGGATGCCGAGCAGGTAGAGGATCTCCTCAGCCGTACCGGCGCCGCCCGGGAACACGACGATCGCATGCGCGCAGCGGACGAACGCCTCGAGGCGCTTCTCGATGTCCGGCATGATCACCAGCTGGTTCACGATCGGGTTCGGCGGCTCGGCGGCGATGATGCCGGGCTCGGTCATGCCGATGTAGCGCCCGTCGCGGATGCGCTGCTTGGCGTGACCGATGGTGCAACCCTTCATCGGCCCCTTCATTGCGCCCGGCCCGCAGCCGGTGCAGACGCTGAGCGCGCGCAGGCCGATCTCGTAGCCGACGCGCTTGGTGTAGTCGTACTCGGTCGAGCCGATCGAATGGCCGCCCCAGCACACGACCAGGTCCGGCTTGCCGCGATAGTCGAGGATCCGCGCGTTGCGCAGGATGTGATAGACGGCGTTGGTGACGCTCGCCGGATCGTTCATGTCGAAGCGGTGCGTGCCGAGAATCGCGTCGTGGATATAGACGATGTCGCGCAGCACCGCGAACAGGTGCTCCTTGATGCCGCGGATCATCGAGCCGTCGACGAACGCGCTGGCCGGCGCGTTCTTCACTTCCAGCTTCACGCCCCACGCCTGGCGGCCGAGGCGGATCTCGAAATCCTTGTAGCGATCGAAGATCGCGCGCACGTCGTCGGATTCGAGTCCCGAGGCGAGCACGGCGAGCGCGCAGCGCCGGAACATCTCGTAGACGCCGCCCTGGCCGGAGCTGAGCAGCTGCTGCACTTCGCGCTGGGAGAGATTCTCGAGGCTGCCGAGCGGTGAAACGCGCGCATCGACCAGGCCTTCCGCTTCGAGTTGAGTGACCGATGCGGAGGCCCGGATGTCGTTCTGACTCACGGTCACGGTCTGATCTCGATCAGCGTATCCGGCGGAGTCATGAGCCAGATCTCGACCATGTCGGAGTTCGACACGGCAATGCAGCCCTCGGTCCAGTCGACGTTGCTGTAGTAATCGCGCGGCTTGCGCGGCACGTTCGGCTGGCCGTGGATCATGATCGCGCCGCCGGGCCGCACGCCCTGCTTGCGCGCCCGCGCCATGTCGCGGTCGTTCGGGTAGTCGATCTGGATCGACAGGAAGTATTCGCTGTTCGGGTTGCGCCGGCTGAGGTGGTACAGGCCCTCGGGCGTGCGGAAGTCGCCTTCGAATTCCTTGTGGCCTTCGGGACGCAGCCCGAGCGCGATCCTGTAAGTCCGCAGCACTTCCCCGTTACGCAGCAGCTGCAGCTTGCGTTCCGACTTGCTGACGAGGACGCGGTCAGCCATCGGCAGCGCCGGCTCGACGCTCGGCGTCAGCAGCGCCGAAGACGGCAACGGGCTCTCGGCGCGGGCGGCGGTCGAGCCTGCGATCAGCGCGAGCGCAAGCAGGAGGGCGTGGACGCCGGTGTTTGCGGGCATGGCGGGGATTATAGCTTGCTGCACTTGCACGTCCCGCGCGCCGTCAGAAATCCACCGTCTGAAGTGTGACCTGCGTGCACTCCCGCAGCCCGGGACCCGCCTCGGCGGCGAGTCGATAGTGTCGCCCGCCGGAGACCTCGACATCGATCGAGTGTCGGCTGACGCTCTGCGTCTCGGCAATCCGGCAATCGACCAGCAACCGATGCTTGCCCGGCAGGATTTCGACGGCGCTCTGGCTGACGCCGAGCGGCGTCTCGTCGACCTGCCGCAGGATCACGCTCAACGGCGAACCTGCGTTGATGGACAGATCGCCGCTGATGTGGGCGACCTCGTCGGCACTGCGCCGCGGACCGTCATAGACCTGCGCAGTCCCGCAACCGCTGCACGCAACGATGATGGCGAGCGCGACCGATTGTCGCTTCATGCCGGCGCGGGCTCTGCGGACTCTGCCGGCGCCGTCGCCTCGACGATCGGAATCACGAGCTTCGTGCCGGGACGAATGTCGCCGAGGTCGAGATCGGGGTTGTACTGGCGCAGCAGCCAGATCGGAATGTTGTAGCGCTGCTGCGCGAGCACCCAGATCGACTCGCCCGCCTTCACCACGTGCGTGGTCGTGTCCTTGATGCGGAACTGCGTGAAGAACGCTTCCTGCAGCTGGCGGTGATACTCCATGCGCCGCGCTTCGAATTGGTCGTGCGTGACCTTGGCGAACGACAGCTTCACCTTGCGGCCGACGATGACCGGCGTCGCGAACGACATCTTGTTCAGGCGGCGCAGGTCGCTGGCGCGCACGTCGAGCCATTCGGCGTAGTGGCCGAGCGTTTCGGCGGCCTGCACGATCACCCGATCGTCGTCGCCGACCGAGTAGTCGGCGGGATCCGCAGAATCGGCGGCCTGCGTGCCCGCCACGAGCGCCGGACCGATCTCCTCGGCTTCGCGCTCGGAAGTGGGCTCGGCAGCTTCCGTATCGGCGGCGGGCTCGGGCACCGGCGCGGACGCGACGACGTCGACCGGCACTTCCGCCTCGACCGGCGGCGCAGCGCGTGCGGACTTCGCCAGCGCCAATACCTGGCCTTCGTACAGGAAGTTGCGATTGCGGATGTCGTTGAGCTCCATCAGCGACTCTTCGGTCATGCCGTGCTTCGAAGCGATTTTGCCCAGCGTGTCGCCCCGCTTCACCACGTAGCGGTCCTCCGCATTGCCCACTACACCGGTCGGTGGCGTCGGCGCCTTCGGCGGCGGCGCAGCCGCCTCAGGCCTGTTGGCGGACGCCACCACCGCGACCGGCGCCTGCGCGCTGCGAGAGCCGGGCAGCGCCAGCACCTGCCCGGCCCGAATACGATAAGGACGATCGAGGTTGTTGAGTTCCGCGATCGCCACCACGCTCACGCTGTAGCGCGACGCGATCGACGACAGGCTCTCGCCGCTGCGGACGCGATGCTGGGTCTCGGCGACTTGCGCGTCGTAGCGCTCGCCCTCCGACAGCTGGCTGAGTGCCGCAGTAACGTCGATCGTGTTCGGCACACGCAGGTCGAAGCCACGCGGCACATGCCGCGCACCGCGCCACACGGACGGCAACAGCGAAGGATTCAGGCGCTTCAATTCGTCGCGATCCAGTTCGAGCACCGTGGCGAGCCGGCTCGCGGGCACGTACGCCGGCACCTCTAGCACGAGGCTGTTGTCCGTGGGATGGCGGCGGATCTGCCCGAAGAACTTCTCGGGATCGCTGTCGATCTCTAGCGCAGCCAGGAACGCGACATAGAAATTGCGCGAGGCGAAACCGAACGAACGGCTGTTGTACTTACGCACGATCGTGACGATATCGCTGGTGCCGAGCTGCTCCTGCGCGCGCTTCATGCCGCCGGGGCCGTGGTTGTACGCCGTCAGCGCCAGCGGCCAGCTGCCCAGCACGATGTAGTTCTGCTCCAGAAAGCGCGCCGCGGCTTCACTGGAGCGATACGGATCGAGCCGCTCGTCGACCGCCGCGTCGATGCGCAGGAAGCGCCGGCCGGTGCCGCGCATGAACTGCCACATGCCGGCGGCGCCGACTTTTGAATATGCGTAGGTGTTGAAGGAAGACTCGACGTGCGGCAGCGCTGCGAGCTCGGTCGGCAGTCCCATCTTCTTGAACGTCGCCGCGATGTGCTCGCGCCACGCGCCGGAGCGCACGATGCCCTCGCGGAACCGATCCGCCTGGCCGAGCTGGAAGCGGATGCCTTCGGCAGCTTCCTCGAACCGCGAGCGGTGGGTGCCTTTCGGAAACAGGTCGAGGACGCGTTGCTCTTCTTCGCTCAGGTCGGTCGCGCCCGATGCGAGCCGATCGAGGATGCGCGAGTACTTCTTCTTGACGTCCTCGATGCGCTTCTGACGCTGCTTCTGCGACAGGTCCGAAGGCAGCTTCATGACTTCGTAGACGATGCCCAGGTCGTCCTGGTCGTGCAGCAGGCCGCCTTCGGTCGTGACCTCGGTGTAGACGCGTCGCCAGAAGGCGATATCGGGCTCGAGCTCGGTGGGACGCAGGAACGGGCTTTCGTCCGCGACTGCGGTCAGCGGGGACACGGCGAAGGCGAGGACGGCAACCAGGAGGGCGAGGAGGCAGCGAACCTTATTCATTGAGAGCAAAAGACCATCGGCCGGGCCAGGAGTGCCGTCGAGACTATGTAAAACCAGCCGGTATCGTCGGTGCTCCAGTTCGCATTTGGTGCGCCAGGCGGCAGAAGCAGGGAACGCCTGCAGTCGCTATTGAATCCGAAAAACGAGGAAGGACCGCGAACGGTGGCAATGCAGCCGCGCCTTCGCCGGGTCGACGGTGTCCGGACTCACCGCCTGAGCGGCCATGCGGCGGCGGGCACAACCCCGAACGCGAGCTGCCGGGCGGCGGATCGTGCCGCCCAGAAAGCAGTGTTCCATCGGCTCCTTCATCACCCGCACTTCGAGTCGCCGCAATTCAGACACGTCATGCAGCCGTCCATGAGCACGACGGCCGCGGTACTGCACTTGCCGCACAGCTGCGCACCTTCAGGGAAGTGGCTCTTGGCGAACGCGTCGGTCTGCTTGTTGCGTGCCTCGAACTCCGCCTTCTTCTCCTCGATGAGCTTCTTGCGCGCGTCGTCGAGCTCCGGCGCCTTGAGGAGCCCGATCATCTGCAGGTGCTTTTCGACCACGTAGCCGAGCTCGGCGATGATCGACGGCATGAAAGTGCCGCCCGCCTGCCAGTAGCCGCCGCGCGGATCGAACACGGCTTTCATCTCGTCGACCAGGAACGTCACGTCGCCGCCTTTGCGGAACACGGGAGATGATGCGCGTGAGAGCGCGACGATCCACTGGAAGTGATCCAGGTTCTTCGAGTTGATGAAGATCTCGAACGGCCGGCGCTGCTCGTAGGGCGTGCCCTCGTTCAGCACGATGTCGTTGATCGTCACGTACATCGCGTGATCGGACACCGGCGTCTTGATCTTGTAGGTCGAGCCCAGCAGCATCTCCGGCCGCTCGACTTTCTCGTGCATCCAGACGACGTTGGATTCTTTGCGCGCGGCCTCGGAGGTGGCAGGCTTTTCCGCGTCGGCTTTCTGCGCCTGGTCGCCGGGCTTCTCCACCCGGTACTTGACGATGCGCTTGTCGATCTTGGTGGTGCTCATGCTCAGAACTTCCCGTAATAGCCTTCTTTCAGCGCATCGAAGAGGTTGGCGGCGGTGTGCATCTCGCCGTCGTACTCGATCTCCTCGTCGCCTTTCACTTTCATTTCCGTGCCGTCTTCCAGCGTGAAGACGTAGGTCGTGTTCTTCAGGTCGTCTTCCTTCACCAGCACGCCCTGGAACGCTTCCGGGTTGAAGCGGAACGTCGTGCAACCCTTCAGGCCCTGCTCGTAGGCATAGAGATAGATGTCCTTGAAGTCCTCGTAGTCGTAGTTGGTCGGCACGTTCGCGGTCTTGGAGATCGACGAGTCGATCCACAGCTGCGAGGCCGCCTGGATGTCCACGTGCTCGCGCGGCGTGATGTCGTCCGCGGTCGTGAAATAGTCGGGCAGCTTCTCCGTCGGGTTCGTGGAGTTGGGCATGGCGCGCGGATTGACCAGCTCGCGATACGCCAGGAGCTCGAACGAGAACACGTCGATCTTCTCCTTCGACTTCTTGCCTTCGCGGATCACGTTGCGGAAATAGTGATGCGCGAACGACGGCTCGATGCCGTTCGAGGCATTGTTCGCCAGCGACAGCGAGATCGTGCCGGTCGGCGCGATCGAGCTGTGATGCGTGAAGCGGCCGCCGACTGCGGCGAGCTCGTCGACCAGTTCCGGCGCGGCTTCGGCGACGCGCTGCATGTAGCGGCTGTATTTCGCGTGCAGGATGCGGCCCGGCACCTGCTGCCCGACGCGCCAGCCGTCACGCAGCATCTCCGGCCGCTTGCGCAGCATCTCGGCGGTGACGGGAAACTCCTCGAGCATGATCGGCGCGGGACCTTTCTCCTTCGCCAGCTCCAGCGCCGCTTCCCAGCCGGCGATCGCCATCTCGCGCGACACGTTCTGCGTGAATGCGACGGACTTGCGCGAGCCGTACTTCATGCACTGCATGGTGATGGCCGAGCCGAGGCCGAGGAACCCCATGCCGTGACGGCGCTTGCGCAGGATCTCGTCGCGCTGCTGGCCGAGCGGCAGGCCGTTGATCTCGACCACGTTGTCGAGCATGCGCGTGAACACCTTCACGACCTTGCGGAACTCCTCCCAGTCGAAGCGCGCGTGGTCGGTGAACGGGTCGACGACGAAGCGCGTGAGATTGATCGATCCGAGCAGGCACGAGCCATAGGGCGGCAGCGGCTGCTCGCCGCAGGGATTGGTGGCGCGGATGTTCTCGCACCACCAGTTGTTGTTCATCTCGTTGACGCGATCGATCAGCACGAAGCCGGGCTCGGCAAAGTCGTAGGTGGAGGACATGATCACGTCCCACATGCGCCGCGCCGGCAGCGTCTTATAGACCTTGCAGCAGACCAGGCCGGCCTCGTTCGCGACGTAGTTGCGGCTCGTGGGCCACTCGCGCCACACGTACTTCGCTGTGTCCTGCAGATCCTCGCCTTCCGCTTCGCGCGTGGTGATCGGGAACGCCAGCGTCCAGTCCGCGTTGGCTTTGACCGCCTGCATGAACTCGTCGGTGACCAGCAGCGACAGATTGAACTGCCGCAGCCGTCCGGCTTCGCGCTTGGCGCGGATGAAATCCATCGCGTCCGGATGGCCGATGTCGAACGTGCCCATCTGCGCGCCGCGGCGACCGCCGGCCGACGACACGGTGAAGCACATCTTGTCGTAGATATCCATGAACGAGAGCGGCCCGGACGTGTACGCGCCGGCGCCGGAGACATACGCGCCGCGCGGCCGCATCGTCGAGAACTCGTAGCCGATGCCGCAGCCCGCTTTCAGCGTCAGCCCCGCCTCGTGCACCTTGGCGAGGATGTCGTCCATCGAATCGTGGATCGTGCCGGAGACCGTGCAGTTGATCGTCGAGGTCGCAGGCTTGTGCTCCTGCGCGCCGGCGTTCGACATGATGCGGCCGGCGGGAATCGTGCCCTTGCGCAGGGCCCACAGGAATTGCTCGTACCACTGCTCGCGCACGTCCTCCTGCTCCACGTCGGCAAGAGCGCGCGCGACGCGCTTGTACGTCTCGTCCATGGAGCGGTCGATCGGGGTACCGTCTTTGGCGGACAGCCGGTACTTCTTGTCCCAGATATCGACCGAGGCCTCCTGAAAGGGAATGCTGTTGACGTCCATGGGCTCAAACTGAACTGGAATAGCGGTCTTCATGCCGGATTGACTCTCTGCGATTTCGATCGGGCGGTCCCCATTCGACTCCTGCCCGACGGCGCCGGGTCGCAAGGCCCTGACGCTGCCGTGGCAGCCCACCTGACCACTCAGCGGCTGCGCTTCTGCGATGGATGTCTGCGGTCGGGCCGCAGCCGTTCTTATGCATCGCGAAACACAACATATTGTGTCAGGGGCCCAAGCCTATGCCCGGCAGTCGCAACCCGTCAAGAAATCCTAAGACATGAAACGGTCCAGTTATCATCATGAATATCATAATCTTACGAGATTATGCTGACGATTTTCGCGCTGCGTTTTTTTGCGCGCGGGCACCGTACGTGTAGGGCCTACACACAAGATCTTGTGTCCCCCGGATCCGAACAGGTTATGCACATCATGCTCACTCTTCTCCTCACAGGTTGTCCGCCGACGCGACAGGAAGCGGACCGGCTAACGGCTAGAATCGAGGCATTCCGGGCGGCCCTGCGCCGCCCGATTCTCAACTGACTGCCGATCAGGATATGTGCATGCGACAACAGGCGATCAAGGCTTTGGCGATCAGCGCGACGGTGGCGGGCTTGTTTTTCGGCGCCGGCGTCGGCGCACAGCTGCCGGAAAAAGTCGGCGATACGCCGGTTCCCTCGCTCGCGCCGATCGTGAAGAAGGCCTCGCCGGCCGTGGTCAATATTGCCACCCGCGGCACGCTGCGCGAGCAGCGCCGCAATCCGCTGCTCGAGGATCCATTCTTCCGCCGCTTCTTCGACGCGCCCGACTTCGCGCCGCGCGAGCGGCAGTTCCAGAGCGCCGGCTCGGGCGTGATCGTCGATGCACGCCAGGGCTACATCATTACGAACGCGCACGTGGTCGAGAACGCGGACGAAATCACGGTCACCCTGCTCGATGACCGCCAGATCAAGGCGAAGGTCGTCGGCGCGGACAAGCCCTCGGACGTGGCGCTGCTGAAGATCACCGCGGACAACCTGATCGAAATGCCGCTCGCGGACTCGAGCAAGGCGGAGGTCGGAGACTTCGTGCTCGCCATCGGCAATCCGTTCGCACTCAGCCATACGGTGACGTCCGGCATCATCAGCGCCCTCGGCCGTTCCGATGGCAGCGCCGATTCCTATCAGGATTTCATCCAGACCGACGCACCGATCAACCCGGGCAATTCCGGCGGCGCGCTCGTCGACCTGAAGGGTCAGCTCGTAGGCATCAACACCGCAATCTTCTCCGGCAGCGGCGGCAACATCGGCATCGGCTTCGCGATCCCGTCGAACATGGTCAGGGCGGTGATGACGCAGCTCGTGCAGTACGGCGAGGTCAAGCGCGGCATGCTCGGCGTGCAGCTGTCGAACCAGTTCACTCCCGATATCGCCAAGAGCCTCGGCCTCGACAATGCGCGCGGCGCGTGGGTCTCGGAAGTCGTCGAAGGCGGCGCCGCCGACAAGGCTGGTATCAAGGCGGGTGACGTGATCACGTCGATCAACGGCAAGACGATCGCCAACTCCACTGAGCTGCGCAACAGCATCGGCCTGCTGCGCATCGGCGAGAAGATCGAGATCGGCCTGCTGCGCGATGGCAAGCCGCGACGAGTCACCGCCACCATCGGCGAGCGCTCCGGCGCCGATGCCGACGCAGCGGCGCAGATTCACCCGGCGTTCGAAGGTGCTTCGTTCACCGATGCCGACAACGGCGGCGGCGTGGTCGTGCAGTCGGTCACAGCGGGCAGCCCGGCTGCGCAGGCCGGGCTGCGCCAGAACGATGTCATCCTGGGCATCGGCCGCGAGCGCATCGCCAACCTCGATCAGCTGCGTGCGGCCGTCAAAGGCGCGGACTCATTCGCGATCACGATCCAGCGCGGTCGCTCGCGGTTGGTGTTCCCGGTGGGCTGACCGCCCCGCACACGGCCAGGGCGCGTGCATCCTTGTCCATGCGCGCCAGCTTTTTTGCGGCCTCATAGAAGCGCGGCAGATCGCCGCCCTGCTCGCTCAGCACCCGCTGCAGCCCTGGCACGCAGCCGTAGTACGTTGCCGCGGAAACGAGGTGCGCGTTGTTCAGCGTGCGATCGAACCAGCGGTCGTAGCCGGGATAGCCATGCCATTGTTCGCGGAGCTGGGCGTATTCGAGCTTGAGCTCGCCGAACTCGTATTGCTTGCGGCTGCGCTTCTCGTCGTCCGGCAGCGTCGAGCCGTACAGCTCGCTCAGCTTGTTCCGTGTCCGCAGCAGCAGCGAGATGAACTGTGACTGCCGCTCGCGCTGCTGCTGCCAGACGACCAGGTCCTGCGTGCGCTGGCGCGCCGCCAGCCAGCGTTCGAGGCCCGCTTCTTCGACCACGGTCGCGAAGGATTCGTTGAACTCCGAATCGCCCGGCACGTAGACCACCTGGTGGGCGAGCTCGTGGAACAGCGTCGCGGCGAGCTGCGCGTCGCTCCAGGTCAGCATCGTGCTTAGCACCGGGTCCTTGAAATGACCGAGCGTGGAATAGGCAGCGACGCCGCCCACCGCAACGTCTGCGCCGCGCCGGCGCAGCTTGCGCGCATAGCTTTGCGCCGCCTCTTCATTGAAGTACCCGCGATAGACGACGCAGCCGGCGATCGGAAAACACCAGCGCCGCGGCTCGACCGAGAATTCGGCGGCGGCGAAAACGTTCCACACGACGTAAGGCCGGCCGAGGTCCGCGTAACTGCGATAGGAGTCGTTGTCGGGGAGCCCGAGCTCGCGCGAAGCGAAGTCCCGGGCAGCAGCGACGTATTCCAGCCGGCTGCGCAGCTGCGGCGGAGTGCTCGTGTCCGCCAGCACTGCGGCGATCGGCTCACGCTTGGATGAGATCGACATCTGGCCGCTCGCGGCCTGCATGAGGTAGCAGCCCGTGAGCGGCAGCGCGGCGGCGGCAATCGTCAGCAATCGGGCAATTCGATACAGTGGCATGGCTATGCGAATTTATCTCGTCGGCGGCGCAGTGCGCGATGAGCTGCTCGGTCTGCCGCCGCGCGAGCGGGACTGGGTGGTCGTCGGCGCGCGCCCCGAGGAGCTGCTGGCGCAGGGCTTCAAGCCCGTCGGCAAGGACTTTCCGGTCTTCCTGCATCCGCAGACCGGCGAGGAATACGCGCTGGCCCGTACCGAGCGCAAGACCGCACCAGGCTACCGCGGGTTCGAGACGCTGTTTTCACCGGACGTGACGCTCGAGCAGGACCTCGAGCGCCGCGACCTGACGATCAACGCGATTGCGCAGGATCCCGACAGCGGCACCTTGATCGATCCATTTGGCGGTCAGCGCGACCTGCGCGAGCGCTCGCTGCGGCACGTCTCCCCGGCGTTCGTCGAGGATCCGGTACGGGTACTGCGTGTCGCGCGCTTCGCCGCGCGCTTTGCGCCGCTCGGATTCAACGTCGCGCCCGCAACACTGGCTGTGATGCGCGAAATCGCAGCCCGCGGCGAGCTCGACGCGCTGGTCAGCGAGCGCGTGTGGCAGGAAACGCAGCGCGCACTGGAGATGCCGGCGCCCGCGCGCTTCTTCGAAGTGCTGCGCGACGCGAACGCGCTACCCGTAATTTTTCCGGAGCTGCATGCGCTCTTCGGCGTGCCGCAGCCCGAGCGCTGGCATCCCGAAATCGACTCCGGCGTGCACACCCTGATGGTGCTGGACCAGGCGGCGAAGCTGAGCCAGGACCCGGTCGTGCGCTTCGCAGCCCTGACCCACGACCTCGGCAAAGGCACGACCCCGCCCGAGGAGTGGCCGCGCCACATCGCGCACGAGCAGCGCGGCGCCGCACTGGTCGAGAAATTGTGCGACCGTCTGCGGATTCCGAATGCATATCGCGAGCTCGCGGTGCTGGTTGCCCGCTATCACCTGGAGGCGCATCGCGTCGCAGAGCTGCGAGCCGGCACGCTGCTCGACATGCTGGAGCGTCTCGACGCTTTCCGGCGGCCGGAGCGCTTCGAGCAATTCGTGCTGGCGTGCGAAGCGGATGCGCGCGGCCGCAGGGGCCTCGAGAATCGCGACTATCCGCAAGCGGATCATTTGCGTCGAGCTCGCGTCGCGGCAGCGGGTGCGACGCTGCAACCAGCCGAGCGCGATGGGCTCGAAGGCCCGCAGATCGCAACGAAGCTGCGACAGCATCGCCTCGCAGTGCTGACCCAACTCCGCAAATAGCTACAGCGTGGCTGCCAGATCGCGGATGGCGAACCCGCGCAGCGGCTGATCGAAGCCGCGACTCAATCCGATCACCTTGAAGCGCTCACCCATCTCGCCGGGCAGCGTCAACAGCATCGCCTGACGAGCGAGTTGCACTCGCGACGCGAGCTCTTGTCCGTCTGCCGGACCGAGCAGCTGCTCGAGTCCATTGCCGATCAGAAAGTGAGCTTGCGTCGCGAAGCCCGCGACTGCGAGGCCCGCAGCGCTCGCGGCTTCGGCCACTGCAGTGAAGTCGACCCAGGCGCCGATGTCCTGCACGCCGACATTGATCAGCGGATCATCGTGGAACAGGTGCCGGAAGTGGCACAGCAGCGTGCCTTCGCGGCGCTCGCTACGATAGTACTGGCGCTGCGGCAGACCGTAATCGATGAACAGCGCCACTCCTTCGCGCAATGCGCTCGCGACGCCGGCGACCCACGGTACCAGCCGCAGATTGACCTCGGACGTATAGCCGTCGGGCAGTCGTTCGCCCGTGTTCGCTTCGATGCGCCGCACGGCCGCTTCGAGCTCCGCGTCAGCACGCGTTTCTGACCAATCGAGCCGACCGAGCTGCCAGGTCACGCCCAGCGAATTGACCTGGTCGCCGCGGATCCGGAAACGCTGCACGGGCAATGCGTCGAGTACCTCGTTTGCCAGCACGACGCCGCGGAATTCTTCCGGCAGGCGATCAAGCCATTCGACGCTCGCTGCATGCGCCGGCGCGCGTTCCTGGACGAGCGCGCGTTGCCGCTCCCGCAGGTCTGCGCTGACTTCGAGAATCAGATAACGCTCCGGCAGCGAGCCTTGTGCAGCGAGTTCGTTGAGCAGATCCGCTGCCATCACGCCCGAGCCCGCACCAAATTCGAGAATCGCGCCGCCCGGCACGTGTCGCAGGATTTCGCCGCACTGAGTCGCGAGACAGCGGCTGAACAGCGACGAGACTTCCGGTGCCGTGACGAAGTCGCCGCCGGCCCCGAGTTTGCTGGCGCCCGCGCTGTAGTAGCCGAGGCCGGGCTCGTACAGCGCCATCTCCATGAAGCGCTCGAAACTCAGCCAGCCGCCGCGCAGATCGATTTCCTCCCAGATGCGGTGGACCAGGCGTCGGCTGTGCGCAGCCTCGTCCGCAGTGAGGGGCGGCAATGGAAGCGCGGCGCTCATGAATGTTCTGCGGGGATTTTCGCGGGATTTGCTTCGGTGCGCAGTTCAGCGAACATGTCGAACATGGACCCCCATACTCTGTCCGGCCGCGCCGTCCTGATCACGGGCGCCGCCCGGCGCATCGGCGCGGCGCTGGTCCGCGGCTTCCACGCCCAGGGCGCCGACGTCTGCATTCATTGTCGCCAGTCTATCGACGAAGCGGAACGGTTGCGCGACGAGCTGAACAGCACGCGCGCGCGCTCGGCCGTGATCGTCAGTGCGGACGTGCTCGATGTCGCCGCGTTGCCGGGAATCGTCGCCGGCGCGGTGCAGGCGTTCGGGCGACTGGACGCGCTCATCAACAACGCCTCTTCGTTTTATCCTACGCCGCTCGGCAGCGTGTCGCCGGCGCAGTGGGACGATCTCATCGGCACGAATCTGCGCGCGCCGTTTTTCCTCGCGCAGGCGGCGGCGCCGGAGTTGCGCAAGAGCCGCGGCTCGATCGTGAACATGATCGACATTCACGCGCAGCGGCCCTTGCCTCGTCATCCGGTTTACTCGTCCGCGAAGGCAGGGCTGGCGATGCTGACGCGCGCGCTCGCGCGCGAGCTGGGACCGGAAGTGCGCGTCAACGGCATCGCACCCGGCCCCATTCTCTGGCCCGAGGCGGGCATGGATCCGCAGCTGCGGAACGAAATCGTCGCGAAGACCCTGTTGAAGCGCAGCGGCTCGCCGGAAGACGTGCTGCGAGCGGCGCTGTTCTTCGTCAGGGACGCGCCGTACGTCACCGGCCAGATCCTGGCGGTCGACGGCGGGCGGAGCGTGGGATGGTGACCGCGACGAGCGTGTGATCGCCCGCAAAATCCGCCCAGAGCTCGCCGATCGTGCGCTGCTGCGTCGGATGCCGCAGCTCCGGCGCGAGATCGGCGAGCGGCTTCAGCATGTAGGCCCGCAGCAGCAGATCTGGCCGCGGCAGGACCAGCCCCGGCGCCTCGCTCACGAGCTGGCCGTACATCAGGATGTCGAGATCCATCGTGCGTGGCGCCCACTTCGCCGCGGTGCGCGGCCGGCCGCACAGCGTCTCGATCCGCTCCAGGGTCTGCTTTACCTGTGCAGCCGGGTCGGCGGTGCTGAACCCGACTACCAGATTGATGAAATCCGCGCCCGCGAAGCCGACGGCCGGATTGCGGTACGCCGGAGAGATTGTGAGAGCGCCGAACGCCTGCTCCAGCTCGTCGAGCGCGCGCGCGAGATTCTTTTCCGGCTCGACGTTGCTGCCCGCGGCGACGTAGACCTCAGGCATAGTCCGCCGCGCGCCGCTCGATCTCGATGCCGACGTCGCGCGCGCCGCGAATCGCGCCCTGTTTGTTGAGCCGCACCTTCACCCAGCTCACGCCGAACTCGGTCACGACGATGCGCGCGATCTGCTCGGTGAGCGTCTCGACCAGGTGGAACTGCGATTCGCCGACGAACGCCAGCAGGCGTTTCGCGACCTTCTTGTAGTCGATCGTGTCGTCGATGTGATCGCTGGCCGCGGCCTTGCGGATGTCGGTGGCCATCTCGAGATCGATGATGACCGTCTGCTTGACCCGGCGCTCCCATTCCCAGATGCCGACGATGCATTCGACGGTGAGCGCGCTGAGAAAAATCTTGTCCATTCGTTTGTCGGTTTCTCTACGAGCCGTGCGGCGGCGGCCGCAGAGTGTCGAGCGGCCAGCGCGCAGTGGCGCGGATCTTCAGCTCGTCGTGCTCGCCGCCGGCCAGTCGGCGATAGCCAGCGTACGCGATCATCGCGGCGTTGTCCGTACAGAACTCCGGCCGCGGATACAGGATCTTCAGGCCCGCGCGCCGGCCGAGCACGGCGAGCTCGCTGCGTAATTGCTCGTTCGCACCGACGCCACCGGCGACGACGAGCGTCGACATGCCGGTCTGCGTCGCCGCGCGCGCGCACTTCGCGACCAGCGTTTCGACGACAGCTTGCTGGAACTCTCGCGCGACGTCAGCGCGCGTCTGCTCGTCCAGCTTGACGTCGCGTGTCGCCACGACGACTGCGGTCTTGAGTCCGCTGAAACTGAAGTCGAGCCCCGGGCGGTCGAGCATCGGCCGCGGGAACTGGAACTTGCCGGGCCGTCCGCTGCGCGCCAGCGCCGCCAGTGCGGGGCCGCCGGGGTACGGCAGTCCAAGCAGTTTCGCCGTCTTGTCGAAGGCTTCGCCGGCCGCATCGTCGAGCGAGGAGCCGATGATCCGGTAGTCGCCCAGTCCGCGAACGACCGCCAGCAGCGTATGGCCTCCCGAAACCAGCAGCGCCAGAAATGGAAACTCGGGCGGCGCAGACTCCAGCATCGGAGCCAGCAGATGTCCCTCGAGGTGATGGACGCCGACTGCCGGCCGTCCCCAGGCGAATGCGAGGCTGCGAGCGACCGCGCCGCCGACCAGCAGTGCGCCGACCAACCCCGGACCGGCCGTGTAGGCGACACCGTCGAGCTGTTCCGGCCGCGTGGCGGCCTCGTCCAAGGCGCTCTGGACCAGCGGCAGCAGCCAGCGCACATGGTCCCGCGACGCGAGCTCGGGGACGACGCCGCCGTAGGCCGCATGCATCTGCACCTGGCTATGCAGGCAGTGCGAGAGCAGACCGGCCTCGCCGTCATACACGGCCGCCGCGGTCTCGTCGCACGAGGTTTCGATGCCCAGGACCCTCATATCAGTCGAACTCTCAAGTTGCCGTGCCTGCTTTGATTTTCGCTGCCCGCCTCATTACACTGGCGCGCTCTCGAAAGCCTGCCCGGGCCCTCAGCTGACCTTGGGCCGACCCTTGAGGACAGGCAATTTCCCGGGAATTCATAGAGGTAGCGATGCCGAGCGTTCGCGTCCGAGAAAACGAGTATTTCGATGCCGCCCTGCGGCGCTTCAAGCGCGCCTGCGAGAAGGCGGGAGTGCTGACCGAGCTGCGGCGCCGCGAATTCTACGAGAAGCCGACGCAGGAACGGAAACGCAAGAAGGCCGCGGCCGTGAAGCGCCACATGAAGCGCGCCACCCGCGACGTCAGCAGTGGCCGCGGCGGTCCGCGCCCGGCGCGCTCCTACTGAAGGTCCGCCCTCCTCTCTCACGTCGATGTCCCTCAAGGAACGCGTCACCGAGGATATGAAGGCGGCGATGCGCGCCAAGGACAGCGAGCGCCTCGGCACCATCCGCATGATCACGGCTGGCATCAAGCAGCGTGAAGTCGACGAGCGCATCACCCTGGACGACACGCAGGTGCTGTCCGTCATCGAGAAGATGATCAAGACGCGCAAGGAATCCATCGTTCAGTTCAAGAGCGGCGGCCGCGAGGACCTGGTCGCACGCGAGACCCGGGAAATCGAGCTGCTGCAGGGCTACCTGCCCGCCCAGTTGTCCGACAGCGAAGTGGATGCCCTGATCCGCGAGGCGATCGCCGAGTCCGGCGCCACCTCGATCAAGGAGATGGGCAAGGCGATGGCGCTGCTGAAGCAGAAGGCGCAGGGACGCACCGACATGGCGGCCGCCAGCGCCAAGCTGAAAGCGAAACTGTCGGGCTGAGGCCCGACCTGGAATTTGCCCGATTCTTGCTTACCTATGCCGGCGCGCAGGCGCGGCATATTCTTCCGACCGTGGCCGGCCGCATCCCACAACACTTCATCGACGAGCTCATCGCCCGCGCCGACATCGTCGAGCTGATCGGCAGCCGCGTGCCGCTCAAGAAAGCAGGCAAGGAGTTCAAGGCCTGCTGCCCGTTCCATGGCGAGAAGACGCCGTCGTTTCACGTTGTTCCCGACAAGCAGTTCTATCACTGCTTCGGCTGCGGTGTGCACGGGACCGCGATCACGTTCCTCATGGACCACGATCACCTGAGCTTCGTGGAGGCGGTTGAAGATCTCGCGGCGCGCGTCGGCCTCGAAGTCCCGCGCGAGGAACAACCCGGCGCGCGCCAGGCGCCGCCGACCGACGCGCTGTTCGCGCTGCTCGACAAGACAGCGGAGCTGTATCGACGCGCGCTGATGGATTCGGAGCGCGCGAAAGACTACTTCAAGGCGCGCGGCCTCACCGGCGAGACCGCCGCGAAATTCTCGCTCGGCTACGCACCCGACGCCTGGGACTACGTGCTGCAGCAGTTCGGCGCGAGCGAGGCGGAGCGGCTGAAATTGCTGCAAGTGGGCCTGGTGATCGAGCGCGAGCGCAAAACCGGTGTGCATCCCGGTTACTACGATCGCTTCCGCGACCGCGTGATGTTTCCGATCCGCGATGCGCGCGGACGCACGATCGGCTTCGGCGGACGCGTGCTCGACAAGGGCGAGCCGAAATACCTGAATTCGCCGGAGACGGAGCTCTTCCACAAGGGCCGCGAACTGTATGGCCTGTACGAGGCGCGGCAGGCTTCTCGAACCCTGACCCGCCTGCTCATCGTTGAAGGCTACATGGACGTCGTCCGTCTGCATCAAGCCGGCATCACTTACGCAGTCGCCACGCTCGGCACCGCGACGACGCCGGAGCATCTGTCGCGCGTCTTTCGGATCTGCAACGAGCTGATCTTCTGCTTCGACGGCGATCGCGCCGGTCGCGCCGCCGCGTGGCGCGCGCTGGAGAATTCGCTCGGCCAGGTGCGCGAAGGCCGGCAGCTGCGCTTTCTGCTCCTGCCGGACGGGCACGACCCGGATTCGCTGGTCGGCGAGGAAGGACGCGAAGCGTTCGAGAAGCGGCTGGCGACGCAGGCCATACCACTGTCGGAGTACTTCATCGCTCATCTGAGATCGCAGGTCGACATCGACACGGTCGATGGCCGCGCGCGCTTCGGCGAGCTCGCGAAGCCGCTGCTCGAGCGCATTCCGGCCGGTATCTACCGCGAGCTGCTCGGCGATGAGATCGCCAAGGTCGTGCGACTGGACCCGCGGCGTCTGGCAGCCGCGCTGAAAACCGGCACGCCCCACAGCGGCCCGGCTAGCCCGGCGGGCGAGCGCAAGCCCGCGCCGCCGCCCGTGAAAAAGCCTGCGGCGGGCGGGCGCCGGAACCTGGTTCGCCAGGCGGTTCAACTCCTAGTCCACTATCCGGGGATCGCCGACAAGGTCAGCGATCTCACCGCGCTGCGCGCGCTGGATCGTCCCGGGATCCCCCTGATCGTGCAGCTCGTAGAAGAATTGCATGATCAACCGTGCGACAAGACCGCGGTTTTGCTTGAACGCTGGCGCGGACGCCCCGATGTAGAGCACCTGGAAAAACTCGCCCTGATGCCGCTGTACATCGAGGATCAGGCGGGTGCAGCGCAGGAACTGTTGGGTGCCCTGGAGCGATTGCTCAAAGAGGATGAGACCCAGCGCCAATACCAGGATCTGCTCACTCGACATAAGCGCGCTGGGGCCGCCGACGGCGAAAACGCCGAAATCGAGCCGCCGGGCAGGAACTAGTGCAGAACCTAGCGTCCGCAGACTGATCCAAGTACACTGCGCGGTCTTTTTATCCCCCGCGCCCCACTCAGGTCAGTCAGAACCTCGGGTGACTCAGAGCGAATTCAGAGGGCCTCTATCTTGAGCAAGACTTTGGCAGCAAAGAAGGAACCGGCACAGATTGCCGACGAGCGTCAGTCGCAGCTGAAGCTGTTGATCGCGCGCGGCAAGGAGCAGGGGTTTCTGACTTACGTCGAGGTCAACGATCACCTGCCCAGCGAAATCGTCGATCCGGAGCAGATCGAAGACATCGTCAACATGATTAACGACATGGGCATTCCCGTTTACGAGAAGCCCCCGGAGTCCGAATCGCTCCTGCTGACGGAACCGGTCGTCGCCGACGAGGAAGCCGCTGAAGAAGCCGCCGCTGCGCTCGCCACGGTCGACGCGGAATTCGGCCGCACCACCGACCCGGTGCGCATGTACATGCGCGAGATGGGTACGGTCGAGCTGCTGACGCGCGAAGGCGAAATCCGCATCGCTAAGCGCATCGAGGAAGGTCTCGACGCCGTGCGTACGGCTCTGTCGAGCTACCCGATGACGTTCGAGTTCATGCTGCGCCAGTACGAGCTGGTGAAGGCCGGCCAGGGCCGGCTGGTCGACATCATCGTCGGCTTCATCGACCCGAACGCTCCCGATGAGATCGCCGCGCCGGTGAATCCGAAGCTCGCGGCCGCTGCCGCGCCCGCGCCGAAGGAGTCCGAGGACGACGAAGAGTCCGAGGAGAATTCCGAAGACGAAGAAGTGCTGGAGACCGGTCCGGATCCGGAGGAAGCGGCGCGCCGCTTCATCTCGATCGCCAAGCTCCACCAGCAGACACTGAAGGCGCTGATCGAGAAGGGTCTCAAGGATCCGAAGACGCAGAAGCTGCGCAAGAAGCTCGCCGGCGAGTTCATGGAGCTGAAGCTGTCGCCGAAGATGTTCGACGCGCTGATCCAGCAGCTGCGCGACAACGTCGCCGAGGTCCGCAACCTCGAGAAGCAGATCATGACGATCTGCGTGCGCGATGCGGGCATGCCGCGCAAGGACTTCATCTCGACCTTCCCGAAGAACGAGACCAACACGCGCTGGCTCGACAAGCACATTCGCGCCAAGCGCAAGCACTCGGCAGCGCTGCATCGCCTGCGCGAGGACATCGAGCGGCAGCAGAAGAAGCTGCAGTCGCTGGAAGAGCGCGTGCACCTGTCGATCGCCGAAGTGAAGGAGATCAACCGTGAAGTGGCGGTCGGCGAGGCCAAGGCACGCCGTGCGAAGAAGGAGATGGTCGAGGCGAACCTGCGTCTCGTGATCTCCATCGCCAAGAAGTACACGAACCGCGGCCTGCAGTTCCTGGACCTGATCCAGGAAGGCAACATCGGCCTGATGAAGGCGGTCGACAAGTTCGAATATCGCCGCGGCTACAAGTTCTCGACGTACGCGACGTGGTGGATCCGCCAGGCGATCACCCGCTCGATCGCCGACCAGGCGCGCACGATCCGCATCCCGGTGCACATGATCGAGACGATCAACAAGCTCAACCGCATTTCCCGGCAGATGCTGCAGGAGATGGGCCGCGAGCCGACGCCGGAAGAGCTGGCGGTGCGCATGGAGATGCCGGAGGACAAGGTGCGCCGCGTCCTCAAGATCGCCAAGGAGCCGATCTCGATGGAGACGCCGATCGGCGACGACGAGGATTCGCACCTGGGGGATTTCATCGAGGACACCTCGGTGGATTCGCCGATCGACTCCGCGACGATGGAATCGCTGCGCGAGACCACGCACGCCGTGCTCGCCGGGCTGACGCCGCGCGAGGCCAAGGTGCTGCGCATGCGCTTCGGCATCGACATGAACACCGACCACACGCTGGAAGAAGTCGGCAAGCAGTTCGACGTCACGCGCGAGCGCATCCGTCAGATCGAAGCGAAGGCGCTGCGGAAGCTCCGTCATCCGAGCCGCAGCGAGCAGCTGCGCAGCTTCCTGATGGAAGATTGACAGCAGTTCCAACGGAACAAGAAAGGGCCGGTAGCGAAAGCTGCCGGCCCTTTTTTCATGTGGACTTCGCGCCACATTTCCCCGGGAACTCCGCGCACTCCGGACACGTCTCAAATATCGAGAACAGGTGGAATTTCGGGGTTGCCGATGGGCCTTTTCTTCTACTTCGTACTGTTCGTGGTCATCTGTCTGTACGGCTGGTCTTCCCGCTCCGGGACCGGCGCTGGCTGAGGCGTAACGCACGCATGAGCTCGCCGCGGCGCGAAGTCGCGGCCCAGTCGTCCAGTTTCAGCCACTGAGCGAGCTGCTGCAGCTCGCGAGCCAGCGGCTCCACGATCCGATCGACCCGCACTGCTTCTTCCACGCTGCCGCCGCGCACCTCGAGCCGCGCACTCTGCCGATTGGCTTTCAGATCGACGCGGCCGACGAGGCGATCCCCGCAGAGAAACGGCAACACGTAATAGCCGTGCTGGCGCTTGTGGACCGGCGTGTAGATCTCCAGCCGGAAATGAAACCCGAACAGGCGCTCGGTGCGCTGGCGCTCCCAGATCAGCGAATCGAACGGCGATAGCAGCGCACTCACATCGGCGCGACGCGGGCATTGCGCATCGACGTGCAGATACGCCTGCTGCTTCCAGCCCTCGACGGCCACGGGTTGTAGCGTGCCGGCTTCGACCAGCTCGGCGACGCGTACCTGCGCGTCCTCGGCGGGCAGGCGAAAGTAGTCGCGCAGGTCCCGTGCCGTTGCGACTCCCAGCGCTCGCGCAGCGACGGCCATGAGCTCACGACGCGCCTGCTCCGGCGCCGGGACGCTGGCGGTGCGCACGCGCTCCGGCAGCACGCGATCGGTGAGATCGTACAGTCGCTCGAAATTGCGCCGCCGTGCGGTCGTGACATCGCCGATCCAGAACAGCCATTCGAGGATTTCCTTCCCCTGGCTCCAGCCCCACCAGCTGCCTTTCGACTTGCCGGAATCGGTGAGCTCGCTCGCGCCGAGCGGGCCGCGCTCGCGAATCTGCTCCAGCGCCGCAACGACCAGCGCCTGGTGCGACGTCGCGTAGCGGCGCAGCCGTCGCCACGTGCCTTCGCCGTTGCGCGCGCGATCCATGCGCCAGCGAAACAGCGGATACAGCTCGACCGGGAGAAACGAAGCCTCGTGGCCCCAGTATTCGAACAGCGAACGGCTGCCGTCGTAGGCCGCTCGCTCGAGCAGCCCGGGCGCATACGATCCGCAGCGCGAATACAGCGGCAGGTAATGCGAGCGCACCAGCACGTTGACGGAATCGATCTGCACCGCGCCCAGACGGCGCACGATCTTGCCGAGCGCGGCCACGCCTTTGGGCGCCGCGACGCCCGGAACGAAGGATTGCGCCGCCAGCGCGATGCGCCGGGCTTCTGCGAGCGAGAGCGTTTGACTCAATGTCGTCGGTCCGGTGGCGATGACGGATTAAAGTAAAGTCCCTCACGAGCGACACATGCGGCTGCTGTGAACTGCGTTGCACACCAGGACTCACGAGTCTGGCAGCATGCGACAGTGTTCAAGAGCGGAGGCCGGCCCATGCGAGCATCCCGAAAATCGCCATCACCCGCGATGATTGAAGTGGACGACATCTGTGCCGTCGAGCCGCTGCCCCAGACTTCCCCCGCAACCATTCCGCACCAGCCCGCGCTCGACGACACTGTAGAAATCGAGCTCACAGCCGAACAAATGGACGCGCTGCTCAGCGGCCGCTGAGTCACATGTTCGGCTTGCCGGGATACTGACGCATCATCTCGGTGACGACGCCGTTGACCGTCACTTTCGGATTCGCCAGCGCTTCCTCCGAGACGCGTCCCTCCGAGACGCCTTCCCAGATCAGCTGCTTCTTCGCCGCGTCGACGATGTCGAGGCTGATCGTTCCGACCTGGTAGTTGATCGTGCGATCGTCGTACCAGGCGCCGTAAAAGCCCCTGCGATAACCGTAGTAGCCGTAGCCCGCTTCCGGCGCGGGCCGGATCTCGGTGCGCTCGCGCGTGTTCATGTAGAAGTTCACCAGCAGGTCCGGATTCTCCGCGCTGTACTTGTAGCCGCGCGCCTCCATCGCGGTGCTGACCGCATTCTTGAAGTAGCTGGTGACCAGCGTCGCGTAGCCGCCGCGATCCGTGCCCGTCTCTTTCGGGAAGCCGTAAGTGCGATAGACCGAGAAGTCCGCGGTCTTGTCGTAGTCAATGCGGGTGTTGGGCGCGTCAGTGGTTGCGCAGCCGGCGATCAGGGCGGCCAGCGCGAGCCAGGGCGCGCGTTTGCTTCGGTACATGAACGGGACCTTTGCGTGGAGCTCAATGATATCGCACGGTTCCACGATAGCGAGCGCTGCCGCTTGCCGTTACCCTTTGCAGCGCCGGATGAGACTGTTCATGAGCCATCGCCGATTCCTAGCGACTGCCATCGCGCCTGCGTGCGCCCTGCTGCTGTTCAGCGGTGCGCAGGCCGCAGCGCCGAGCGATCCGTACGCGAAAGTGCGCGAGGTCTTCCAGCAGGCGTACGAGCAGGTCGACGCGCTCGACGCCAAGCGCCACCCCGACAGCGAAGCCCTGCGGAACTATCCGCTTTATCCGTACTTGCAGGCGGCGCGCATTCGGCGCGCCCTGGCCGACGTCGCCGATGAGCTGGGCTCCGTCGACGAGCGCGCGCAGACCTTCGTCACCTACTACGAGAACGAGCCGGTCGGCCGCAATCTGCGGCGCGTGTGGCTGACCAGCCTCGCGGAGCGCGGTCACTGGGCGCAGTTCCTCGATCAGTATCGCGAGAACATCGCCGACGACGCGCTCGGGTGCCAGGGCTTCACCGCGCGCATCGAGCTGGACCGCACCGAGGGCCTCGCGCCGCTGATCGCGAAACGCTGGCTGACTTCGCGAAGCCTGCCTGACTGCGAGCGCGCATTCGATTGGTTGCGCACGCAGAACGCGCTAACGCCGGAGCTCATCGAGCAGCGTGCCCGCATGGCGCTCAAAGAGAGCAACACCGGCTTCGCACGCCAGATGGCCGCATTCCTGCCGCCGGAGCGCGCCGCGCCAATACTGCAATGGGCAGGGTTGCTCGATGACTCGCAGCGACAGATCGAGGCGTTGATCGCCTCGCCGGCGACGGCCGTGCAGGACGAAGCGCAGCTCGCCGGCTGGACGCGATTCGCACGCACCAACCGCGACCTGGCGATGAAGCGCTTCGATGTCTTCGCACAGGCTCGCGGCCTGACGCAGGTAACGGCGAGTCCCTACGCGCTCGCACTGGCGCTGGCGCTGGCGTGGGATCGCAATCCCGAGGCGTTGCGTTACTTCCAGCGCGTCGAGCCCGCCAATCTCGATGACTATGCGCTCGAATGGCAGGCGCGCGTGTCGATCTGGAACAGCGACTGGCGCCTGCTCTCCAATACGATCGCGGCCATGTCGGATACACAGCGCGGCCTGACGCGCTGGCGCTATTGGGCCGCGCGCGCAGCCGAGCGCAATGGCGAGGCGAGCCTAGCGCGGCAGTTGTACGAATCGACGCTGCCGGACGACAACTACTATTCCGTCGCTGCTGCCGCGCGGCTCGGACAAACCGTGGCGCCGCATCCTCAGCGGCTGATCATCGACGAAGTGCAGCTGAAGCAGGTCGCGCAGCTGCCCGCATTGGTGCGCGCACGCGAGCTGTTCCGCTGTGAAATGCGCGATCTCGCGAACGCGGAATGGGCCTACGGCTACGAGATGCTGCCGGAGCCCGCTCGACCGCAGGTCGTAGCGCTGGCGTCGCGCCTGGGTTGGCACGACCAGGCAATCACCTCGGCCGCGCAGCAACGATTGTTCAACGACTACTCGCTGCTGTATCCGGAGCCCTTCGATCGCCAGGTGCGCGCAGCAGCGCAGTTGAGCAAGCTCCCGCCCGAGCTCATCTACAGCGTGATGCGCCAGGAGAGCCTGTATCGCCCCGATGCAGTCTCAGCCGCAGGCGCTCGCGGACTGCTGCAACTGGTGCCCGACACCGCTCGACGGACAGCAAAAGCCTGGAAGCGACCGCGACCGACGCCCGAAGCGCTGTTCGATCCGGATGTCGCGATCGTGCTGGGCGCTGCGCACCTGAGCGAGTTGATCGATCGCTTCGGCGGCCAGACAGTGGTCGCGATCGCAGCCTACAACGCTGGGCCGAATGCAGCGGCACGCTGGATTCCGTCGCAGCCGGTCGAGGCGGACGTGTGGATCGAGAACATTCCGTACAACGAGACGCGCACCTACGTGCAACGCATCGTGTGGCACAACCTGGTGTTCAATTGGCTCAGAACCGGCGAGCCGCAGAAGGCGGATGGCTGGCTGATCCAGGTCGGTCCAACGTCAGTAACACCGGAGTCAGGCTAAAGCCTGACCCACAGTCAGAATCACGCCGAGGCTTTGCCCACGGCTCGAAGCGGCGCCGGCGTTTCTGCGAGCACCTGCACGATGGCTTCGATCGCGTCCCTCGCGGTACCGACAACGATGTCGGCTCCAGCTTCGTGCATGCGCGTCGAAGATCGCTCGATATCTGCCTCGATCGCCGGCCGCAGCACGATGATCTTGGTCTCGGGTGTCGCACTGCGCAGGCGGCGACAGTAGTTGCGCACTTCCGCATTGCGCGTCGAAGAGATCGCGCCGATGCACACCGCAACCGGCTGTTGCTCGATCGCCTCCGCCAGCGCCTCGTCCGCGGATAGATCCAGCGGAATGAGCGTCATCGCCCGCGACCCGACGGCGGCACGCAGCAACTCCAGCGCCGTCTGATCTTCAGGTGTGCGCGCCGCCAGGCCGATGGTCGGCGCGAGCGGCAGGCTTGCGTCGACCGGCGCGATCTTCTGCACGATCTCGTTGATCACGTCCAGGACGAACAGCGCGTCCTCTTCGGTGACCTCGTTCTGCGCGCGATGCTGTGACAGCAGCAGCAGCGCCGGCATCAGCACGTGCTCGATCACGCCGACGTTGCCTTTCTCTTTGCGCTTCTCTTCGACCAGCGCAGTCGCCTCGCCCTCGTCGCGCGCCAGCAGCCGCTGATAGAAGCGCACATGCGGCGTCAGCGCGGGTTCCTCCGCAAAGATCACCGCGAGGAAACGCAGCGAGCGCACGTTGCGGCCGAGCACCGCGATGCACACCGTCAGCGGCGTAGCGAGCAGCAGCCCCACCGGCCCCCACACCCAGATCCAGAACAGCGCGGAAACCAGCAGGGCGAACGAGGAGACACCCGTGCGCCGGCCGAAGACGAGCGGCTCGACGAACCAGGCCGTGATGAAATCGAGCGCCATGAACAGCGCGAGCGTCTGCGCGGTCTCGGACCAGCCCGGGAACGTCGCGAACGCGATCGAAGCCGGCATGAGCACCGACAGCAGCGTGCCGACGTAGGGCACGAAGCGCAGCACTGCCGTGAAGCCGCCCCAGAGAGCGGCATACGGCACTCCGATCCAGTACAACCCGGCGGCGACCAGCGTGCCGAATATGACGTTGATGAGCATCTGCCACAGCAGGAACTGGCTGACGCGATATGCGGCCTCGTCCAGGAGGCGGGTCGTGAGACTCACACTCTCCGACCCGAGCAGGCGGATGAAGCGATCCCGCAAGTCCTCCCGCTGCCCGAGCATGAACGCGACCAGCGCGATGACGATGATCGTGCTGGCGATCGGCTCGAAGATGGTGCCGGCGCTTTCGCGCAGCCGCTGGACCGATGAACGTGGCTCGATGACGCGCACCGGCTGCGCGCGCCGCAGGTCGGCGATATTGTCGTCGAGCTGCTCGGTCACTCGATCCACGGTGCGCGTGAGCTGGCGAAACGTCGCGTCGTTGGCCGGCCGCAGGTCGGCGACCTTGCGCCGCATGGAGGACGTGTAGCGCGTCAGCTCCGTAGACAGGTCCGCGAACTGGCCGAACACGACATAGCCGATGCCGCCGACAACGCCGACCGCCAGCAGCATCGTCAACGCAACACCGGCGAAGCGCGGCAGCCGGCTGCGGTCGAACATGCGCACGACCGGCGTCAAGGCGAATGCCAGGATGATGCCGAGCGCCAGCGGCAGCAGGATGGCCTTCGCGGCCCACAGGATCGCGACGACCAGCGCGAGCGTCAGCAGCGACACCCAGGTGCCGTTGACTCGGACTCGGGGTTGATTCGGCGCCACGTTCCAGAACCTGCGCCCGCGCGGACGCTCGAGGGATTTGCGCTAGGAACTCCGCGGATCGAGAGCGGGTTCCCGCAGCGGGCGCCCTAGCCTTCTTCGGAGGGCGTGCTGCGCGCCGGACGCGGCGGGCGTTGCTGTGCGAGCCGCAGCGTCCGCAGGCGGGTGGCGCTGGCATCGAGGTCGACGTTTGGCACCGGCGTGGTGAGCAGCAGCTGCTCCAGGTGCCTGCGGCCCTCGGCGAGAAACGTCGGCACGCTCGCTGCTTTGAGCGGTCGGGCGACCAGGAAGCCCTGGATCTGCACGCCGCGGTCCAGCAGCAGCGGACCGAGCTGCGACGCGCGCTCGACGCCTTCGGCCGTGACCTGCAGACCAAGGCTGTGACACAGCCCGACGATCGAGCGCACGATCGCCGGCGAGCGCGCGCTGGTGTCGAGCGAGCCGATCAGGCCGCGATCGATCTTCACGCGCGTCAGAGGCAGACGTTCCAGCGACGTGAGCGAGGAATATCCGGTGCCGAAGTCGTCGAGTGCGATGCTGACGCCGAGCTCGCGCAGGCGATGCAACGCCGCGATCGTGGTCGGACCGGTCTGCAGCACGTTCTCGGTCAGCTCGATCTCCAGGCATTCGGCCGGCAGCGAGTGACGGGTGAGCAGCGTTTCGAGGCGCTCGACGAAATGACCGTCGAGGAACTGCTGCGACGAAATGTTGACCGCGACGCGGGCGCGCGGCCACGGCCCGCTCTGCCAGAACGCCGCCGCTTCGATCGCGCTGCGCAGTGCCCAGTCGCTGATGTCCGTGATCAGGCCGGTCTGCTGCGCGACGTCGAAGAAATCGGCAGGCGCGATCACGTTGCCGTCCGGCTGCCGCCAGCGCAGCAACGCTTCGACCGTGTGTGTCTCCAGCGTCTCGAAGCAGACTTCCGGCTGATAGAGCAGCTCGAACTCACCGCGCTCGACGGCGCGCCGCAACGACTGCTCGACTTTGAAGCGCGACGAAGCGGCTTCCAGCAATTGTGGCACGAACAAACTCCAGCCGTTGCGTCCAAGCTCCTTGGCACGGAACAGCGCCGTGTCCGCCGCCCGCAGCAGCGCGTGCGCGTCCGCGGCATGGTCGGGGAAGATGCTGGCGCCGACACTGACGCTGATGCGCAGCTCGCGGCCATGCACTGACAGCGAGCGATGGAACTCTTCGAGCACCTGGCCGCAGAGGTTCTCCACGTCGGCGGGGCTTTGCACATCCGCGCACACGACCGTGAACTCGTCGCCGCCGAGGCGCGCGCTGAAGGATTTGCCGAGCAGACCGTTCAGTCGCAAGCGCTCGCTCACCGCTTGCAGCACACGGTCGCCGAAAGCGTGCCCGAGGCTGTCGTTGATGGTCTTGAAGTTGTCGAGATCGATGGACAGCAGCGCCAGCCGCGTGCCGTCCTGTTTGGCGCGATCGATGCACGCGTCGAGGTGCACGAACAGCTGGCGGCGATTCGGCAGGTCGGTGAGCGGGTCGTGGTACGCGAGATGATTCAGCTCGCGCGTGCGCTCGTCGACCTTCGATTCCAGCTCGATCTGGTAGGCGCGTACCGCGCTTTGCGCGTGCTGCAGCTGTTCGGCCATCTTGTTGAACGCAATGGCGAGCACGTCGAGCTCGCGGACGCCCGCGCGCGATACGCGGGTATGCACCTCGCCGCCGGCGAGACGACGAGTCGCATGGATCAGGCGACGCACCGGTGCAGTCACGCTGGTCACAGTGATGATTGCGATTGCGACGAGCAACAGCATTACGGCCGCGCTCGCCCAGACGAGCTGGCGATCCGCTTTGTCGGAAGCGCTCACTGCGAGCCGGTCGGCGTCGGCGAGCGCACGCCGCGCCGGCTCGACCAGCTGTGTGACGATCAGCGCGGAGATCTCCGCACCCTTGTCCCGGAACAGCATCGAGCGGTCGTTGAAGTCATCGATGGACTTGAAAGCGGCGCGGCGGCCGGCGATGACCCTGGCGAGCTCGTTGGACACCTGGTTCAACCAGGGCTGGCCATGCACCTTGGCGAGCTCGGCGGAATGCTGCTGCAAATACAGCTTGAAGGCGTTCTCGGCGGAAACGATCAACTGGATCGAGCGCGGCGACGACACGCTGGCGGCGGCACTCACACGCTCGCGGATCGTGCTCAGCATGCGCGTGAGCTCCATGAGCCGCTCGCTTGCGAACACCGCGCCGGCGACTCGCACCGCGCGCGCATGCGGCGCGTTGACGCGCGCCTCGAGCTCATCGAGATTGACCCAGTATTCGCGCAGACGCGCAGCGCGCGCCGTGCTGTAACCGAGCATGTCCTCGCCCATCGAGCGGAACGACTCGAGCTCCGCGGCGAACTGCGGCGCCGAGGCGGCGAACTGCGGCGCCGAGGCGGCAAGCTGCGGGAAGTTTTCGGCCGCACGATCGTAGGCAGCGGCGGCATCGGTCATGCGCTGCGCAGCAAGCTGCGCCTGGTGCACCGAGATCGAATTGCTCTCGGATTGGTCGACGATGACCCGCTCGTACAGCGACACGGCAGCCGCCAGCGACTCGGTCGTGCGCACCAGCGGCTCGTGCTGTACGAGCAGCTCCCGCACGCGCTCGCGCGCTTCGCGTGCACTCTGTTGCGTGATGAAGTTGGCCGCGATGACGGCGAGCGCAACGGCCGCAAAGCCGATCGCGACGCGCAGCGCCATGCCGGGACGATAGCCGCTGGAATAGCCCTCGTCCGGCAACGGTTGCTGGCTGTCCGCCTGAGCTGTCTTATTGATTAGTCTCGCGCCCATTCCGACTGCTCGCGCAAGGCCCTGCTGCTAGCTTGCGAAATGTGCCATTGCTCGCGAGGGCGGTCTGTAGTCCCCTCGCGGGAGTGTGCACTGGTTCTCGAATGGATGGGAGTGCGTTACGTCAAACCGCGGCGCAGGCGCACGATCGCAATCCCCGGCTCGCCAGGTGACGCAGGAAATCGGGCAGCACCTGCATGAGCTGTTCCGGCCGGTTGTGAATGTTCTGGCCGTCGTGCATCAGGACGATCTCGCCGGCGCGCACCCGCGCGAGTCGCCCGGCGATGCGCGGCGCCGAGCCGAGCCAACCCCAGTCGATGGCGCTGCGATCCCACATGATCATGCGCTCGCCATGCAGCTGTGCCTCGTCTGTCATGCAGGGCCGCGCGCGACCGTGCGGCGGACGATAGAAAACCGGTGCGTGGCCGATCGCATCGCTCAGTGCTTTCGCGCCGTCGCGAACTTGGGCGCGAGCGGCGCGCGAGCTCATGAGCCAGGGATGGCGATGACTGAAGGTGTGGTTGCCCACCGCGTGCCCTGCCGCAGCAATGCGTCGCATGAGCGCCGGCTCGCGCTGCGCGCACTCGCCAATCGCGAAGAACGTTGCATGCATTCGCGCCTGCGCGAGCAGGTCCAGGACCTGCGGCGTCCAGCGCGGATCGGGCCCATCGTCGAACGTCAGATAGATGCGAGTCTCACTCACGGCTCATTCATCTTGAGCTTGTTGAGATTGCGCACCAGCGCCGTGCGCGTGAGCCAATACAGGCGCGGCTCGGCATCGCCGCGCTCACGAATGCGCGCCGCCGGCGCGAACACGCTCATCAACAGGCGGAAGTGTCCAGCGAGCAGCCGCGTGCGCCAGGTCTTCGGCATCGGCGTGCTCACGAAGCCAACGACTTCGCCATGCGCCGGCAGCCACGTCGTGCCCTGGAAGACGCTCACGTCGCGCAGCGTCGGATCGGACTGCGCAGCTTCGGCGAGCGCACGCATCGACTCCCGCATCAGTTTCGCGAACCGGAAGCCGACCCGCTGCAACGAGCCTTCACCGAGCGCGGCAATGCTCGCGTTGTTGAAATGCAGGCGGCCGATCGGATCGTTGTCGCGCAGCAGGGTGCCGTCCTCGAAGCGCAGCTCCGGACCGCGATAGCGCCCATGCCCGAGGAACAACACCGGCCCGAGCGTGCGCAATCGATAGCGGCGGTAGTACCAGGCATCGACGAGCCCGAGCATGCCCTGACCGATGCGCCGCAGGATGTTCATGGCGAGCGATAGACAGCCGACCGCGTCGAGGTCGCGAGGTCTACGGCGAGCGAGGCGACGCGTTGCGCGCCGTCGCGCCGACCGAGCTGCCACGCGCGCATCTGCATCGCCTGCAGCGACGCCGGGTCGTGCAACAACTCGGCGAGACGGTCCAGCAACTCGCCATCCGCAATCAGCCCGCCGACGCGGTGATTGTGCAGGAACTCGATGTTGAAGCCTTCCTGACCGCCGAGCGAACGCGTCGCAAGCAGCGGCCGTCCGCATGCGAGCGCCTCGGCGACGCTGATGCCGCCGGGCTTGCCAACGACTACATCGGCAGCGCGCAGATAGATGTCCATGCGATCGGTCCACTCGCACACGAGCAGCCGCCCCGGATGTCTGCGGACGAGTGGCTCGAGCACGAGCCGCGCATTGCCGTTGCGCCCGGGCATCGCAATGAGTCGCGGACCGTCGGTACGCTCGAGCAGTGCAGCCACCGCGGCGTCGACGCTGAGGCCGAGGCCGCCGCCGAGCACCAGGACAATCGGACCGGACTGCGGCAACTGCAACTCGTGACGCGCGTCGGCCTGCGACAGCGGCCGCCCGAAGGCCGGCATCAGCGGCACGCCCGTCGCGATCTCGACCGCGTGCGGAAACTGCGGACGAACGCTGCCGAGAATCGATTCGTGCGCGACGCAGTAGCGATCGACGCCCTGCTGCTTCCAGAAGTCGTGCACGCCGAAGTCGGTCATGACACCGACCAGCGGTGCCGTGGCCTTGCGTCGCTGTTTCAAGTACGACGCCATCGCCGCGGGAATCATCTGCGTGCTGACGATCACGTCCGGGACGAAGCGGCGGATTGCTGGCTCCAGCCGCCGGATCAGGCGCAGCCAGCACCACTTCATCACGACCAGGCGCGCGCGCACGCCGTTGCCCGCGAGACTGTTCGCGTCGTAAGGGAGCGAGGAGTACAGCAGCGAGAACAGCATCTTGTCCGATGCGTACTTGCCGGCGCGCGGCGAGCGCAAGCCGACGTCGGCGGCGATCTGCGAGATCAGCTCCAGCACTTCGAGCACCGCGGGCGGCGGGCCCGACTCGCTCTCCAGGATCTGGCGCCACGTATGCTCGTCGAGCGTGTACAGACGCTCGTATAACTGCGGATAGTTCTGCACCAGGCTGAGATAGGTCGCGTGCACAGCCTGCGCGACCGCGGGATGCATCAGCGACCACAGATCGAGCGTATGCACCGTCGCGGAATCGCTCAGTGCAGCTTCGATCGCTGCTTCGATGGCCTGGGCGGCGCGCACGTGGCCGAGCCCGAGCCCCGACGTGAGCAGCAGGATGCGGCAGCGGCCCGCATCGTCCCCATCCCAGTCGCCCAGGGTCCGTCTCAGCAGTTCAGGGGACGCCGAGGCATGCGAACGCGATCGTTCCAAGCGCATGGAGCAAATCCAGTGCCCGGCGCAAAGGGTTGCCGGGCGTTCCACGATGGCAATCCGCCGTCAATGTTCCGCTTGCGGTCACGGTTCCCAAAGGTCGGCGCCGCATCACGACAGTTTGGACAGCTCGATCGCGCCCATTCTCCGCCAAGCCCCCGAACTTTCCCAGCGCAGGGAACGTTGCTTTGGGTGCCCCGTCGCCGAACAGGAGTCACGCCCATGTCTCGGCCATTACCCTTCTCGCAGTTCGCAGGATGGTGCGCGCTGGCGTTGCTGCTCGCCTGCGTTCTGCCCGCGGCCGGCGCCGGCCGCGAGGACTGCGAACGTCAGTTCAAACCGCAGACCGGACAGCCCGGCAAGGACGTGGTCTGGGTGCCGACGAACGACCAGCTCGTCGCACGCATGCTGCAGATGGCGCAGGTCACTGCCGCGGACCGCGTGTACGACCTCGGCGCGGGCGACGGCAAGATCGCCATCGCGGCGGCCCGCGACTTCGGCGCCCGTGCGGTCGGCGTCGAATACGATCCGCAACTGGCGCGCCTGGCGCAGTGCTACGTGCAGGCCGACGGTCTGAACGAGCGGGTGCAGATCATTCACGGCGACATCTTCGAGACCGACTTCAGCTCCGCCACGGTCGTGACGCTGTACCTGTTGCCCGAGCTGAACCTGCGGTTGCGGCCGACGATCCTGAAGATGAAGCCCGGCACGCGCGTGGTCTCACACTCCTTTCTGATGGGCGACTGGGAGCCGGACCAGCGCTCGCTGACCGAGGACGGCAGCGCGTATCTGTGGATCGTGCCCGCGCAAGTCGCCGGCAACTGGTCGTTTCGCGAGGCCGACGGCAACGGGCGCTTCGCTGTGCAGCTCGAACAGGAGTTCCAGCAGCTGCGCGGCCGCGCCAGCAACGAGCCGCTGATCTCTGATGCGCGTGTCCACGGCGCGCAGATCGAACTGACGTTCGTCGAGAATGGCGCGCCGACCAAGGTGTCCGGACGGCTCGATGGCGATCGCATCGACGCGCAGGTCACGCGCAGCGGCAAGAGCTCGCGTTTCGTCGGCTCGCGCTCTCAGGCCGGCGACTGATGAGCACGGCCTCGGGTTACGACCAGCCGGCCGTAGCTGCCGCACGCGAGCCCGCTGCTCGCGATGCACCCGCGCCGACGCTGAGCGTCTTCGATGCCACGATGATCACCGTCGGCATCGTGATCGGCGCGGGCATTTTCGAGACGCCCGTGCTCGTCGCCGGCATTGCAGGCTCGCCGGTTCCGATGCTGATCGCGTGGGTGCTCGGCGGAGCGCTGTCGTTCATCGGCGCGCTGACCTACGCGGAGCTCGCAACCACGTATCCGAGCGCCGGCGGCGACTACACGTTTCTCACCCGCGCCTACGGCAAGAGCGTCAGCTTTCTGTTCGCGTGGGCGCGCAGCATGGTGATCTGCACCGGCTCGATCGCCCTGCTCGGCTTCATTCTCGGCGATTACCTGAGCCGCCTGTTTCCGCTCGGCCCGCACTCCTCGGCCGTATACGCGGCCGCCGCGGTTTTGCTGCTCACGGGCGTCAATCTGATCGGACTCAAGAGCTCGTCACGAATGCAGAATGCCTTCGCGATCGTCGAGATCGGTGGTGTCATCGCCGTGGCAGTCGCGGCACTGACGCTCGGCGACGGCGCCGCGGCTGCCGATGCCTCGCAGAGCGCACCGGTGACCGGCACTGCGGCGTTCGGACTTGCGATGGTGTTCGTGCTGCTTACGTATGGCGGCTGGAACGAAGCCGCCTACGTTTCCGCCGAAGTGCGCGGCGGACCGCGAGCAGTGCTGCGGACCCTCGTGCTCTCCATCGCCATCATTACGGCGGTTTATCTGTTGTTCGTCTGCGGTGTGTTGTATGGCCTCGGCTTCGAGACCCTGAAGTCGAGCCACGCGGTCGGCGTGGACGTCGCAGAGCGCGCCATCGGGCCCGTGGGCGCACAGATCGTCGGCTTGCTGGTAGCGGTGTCGTCGCTGACCTCGATGAACTCCACGATGATCGCCGGCGCCCGCACCAACTACTCCGTGGCGCACGACTGGGCCGCACTCGGCTTCATGGGACGCTGGCAGGGACGGCGCAGCACGCCGGCGATGGGTTTCGTGGTGCAGGCGGCGATCGCGCTGGCGCTGATCGCGTTCGGCGCGCTCGAGAAGGACGGCTTCGCCGCGATGGTCGAGTTCACGGCGCCGGTGTTCTGGCTGTTCTTCATGCTGAGCGGCATTGCGCTGTTCACCCTGCGACGCCGCGAGCCCGGTGTGCTGCGACCGTTCCGCGTCCCGCTCTACCCCGTGCTGCCGCTGTTCTTCGTGCTGAGCTGCGCCTACGTGCTCTATTCGAGCATCGTTCATGCGCAGACGGAGCACGCGACGTACGTCGCTTTCGCGGTGATGTTGAGCGGCGCCTTCGCGCTGCTGCTACTTAGGCGGCGGCGGTGATGGCGGCATGACCCACAGATAGATGCCGTCGCCGCCCAGCTTCACGTACTCATCCGGCGGCCAATCCTTGCCCATGTCCCAGTCGTGCGAGACGACGCGAGCGCCCGGTTGCAACTCCGCGAACAACTTGGGCTTGAGCCGCCGGTTGAGCTCCGGCAGCAGGTACAGCATTACGACCGTCGCCTCGCGGATGTCCGTTTGGAACATGTCGGCGACCTTGAACGTGACCAGCTCATCGACGCCGGCCTGCTGCGCGTTGGCGCGCGCTTCGCGGATCCGCGCGGGATCCAGGTCGACCCCGACGCCGCGTGTGCCGTACTTCTTCGCGGCCGCGATGACCATGCGGCCGTCACCGCACCCGAGGTCGTACACGACATCGCCCGCGCGCACCTTCGCGACGACCAGCATCCGGTCCACGACTTCGTACGGCGTCGGCACATACCAGACATCGAGCTTGCGCTGCGGGCGGCTTGCGGTGTCCTCTGCGGCGGCCGCAGTGCCGGCGGCGCAGAGCAACAGCAAGGCCGGGAGCAGAATCTTCAATGCTTGCGCAAGCGCATGCGCACGCGCTTGGTGGTGAGCACACCGAGGAACTGGGTGATCTTGGCGCCGCAGGAGAGCTGCGTCAGCTCCTGCTCGTAGATTTTCTCGACTTCGTCTATCGACGTGTGCGTTTCTTTGGCGATGGTTTCTTTCGAGGACTGGTGACTCTGATTCTTCGGGCTCGCAAACGCATGAGTCGGCATGGCCATCGCGAAAATCCTCCGAAGGGCTCTTGATTTTTTTGAACGCTGCTGCAGCGGGACTGCAGCGCGCGGAGTGATCAATGAACGAGCAATCCAACCGACGTGCAATGATCCGCCGCGTACGCGCGAAGTCAAGCCTAGGTTATCCAGAAGTTTTCCACCGCTTCTGTGGATATCTGGCGACGCGCGCGGAAAATTTTTCAGCAACGAGCTGCGCGCGTTGTCAAGCGGGAGACGGATGAACTTTCAGCCTCGTCGAAGAAAAAAAATTTCGCGTCAGCACCCGCGAGGCGCTCGTCGAATTTCGACACACCTGTTGCCCTCAGCCACGCAGCCGCCCATTTCCCGGAGAAAATGCCGTCGCACCAGCGCATCAGCTATCATCGCGCCCCGTTGGGCCTGTAGCACAATGGTTAGTGCAGGGGACTCATCGACAACGGTGCCTTCGCGGCGAGAGCCGCGAAGTGGACGGGATGAATTCAGGGAACCCTTCCGGTCGTGCGACCGATGGCAACCCTGAGCCAAGCCGGCGGTACACCGTCGGAAGGTGCAGAGACTACCTGAGGGCTGCAGTGCCCTTGATGACAGGCAAGAGCGTCCCGCACCCGAAGCGACTTCGCTATGCGAAAAGAAGTCGTGGGTGAAGAGATAGTCCGACTCCCGCCGGAAACGGCGGGGCAAGTGAATCCCTTGGTTGCAGGTTCGAGTCCTGCCAGGCCCACCACGAAATGCCTCGCACGCAAAAGTGGCTGCAGCTGCGGCGAGTCCGGATCCTCGGCGCTCGCGTGTACGTGCACTGGTCGGTGTTCGCCGTCGTGCTGCTGCTCGCCCTCGTGTCCCTGCGCACTCCGGTCTATGCAGCGATCGCGATTGCGTCGTACCTCGCAGTGATCGTGATCCACGAGACCGGCCACGCCTGGGTGACGCGACGGCTCGGCTACGAAGTCGACGCCATCCGGATCGGGCTCTTTCACGGCGACTGCGTCGGCGAAGCGCCGCAGTACGAGTCGGAGGCCATCATGATCGCCTGGGGCGGCGTGCTGGCGCAGCTCGCTGTCGCGATTCCGATCCTGATTCTGGAGAAAGTATCCGGAGAACCGGACTTCGGGTACGCGGCACCCGTCGTCGGCATCCTCGGTCAGGTCAACGTTCTGATCGCCCTGATCAACCTCGCTCCGGCGCCAGGCCTGGATGGACACACTGCGTGGCGGGCGATTCCGCTGTTGTGGCGTTGGCAACGCGCCCGAACGACAGCAAAACGATCGGTGCGGACTTTTAAACGGCGCCGCTGACGGCGACGAAACGGCGCCGCTGACGGCGAAAGTCTCAGCCCTTCTCCTTCATCAGCATTCCGCGAGCCTTCTGCAGCTCCAGCAGCTGCGCCTTGCCCAGCCGCGGATACTTCAATTCCAGCGAGTCCAGCGCCTGGATGATCGCTGATGCGACCACGATGCGCGTGAACCACTTGTTGTCCGCGGGCACGACATACCACGGGCACTCGGGCGTCGCGGTTTCGCTGATCGCCTCCTCGTACGCGCCCATGTAGTCATTCCAGTAGCCGCGCTCGCGCACGTCGGCGGTGGACAGCTTCCAGTTCTTCTCGGGATTGTCGATGCGCTCCAGGAAGCGCCGCTTCTGCTCCGCGCGCGAGACGTTCAGGAAAAATTTGCGCACGATGATGCCGTTCGCCGACAGGTAGCGCTCGTAGGCGCGGATGTCGCGATAGCGCTCGTTCCAAATGCCTTTGGTGATCCGTTCCTGCGGCAGCTTCTGTGCCTCCAGGAGCGTGCGATGCACGCGCAGCACCAGCACCTCTTCGTAATACGAGCGGTTGAAGATACCGATGCGGCCGCGCTCCGGCAGATTGCGGTTGCAGCGCCACAGGTAATCGTGATCGAGCTCCTCCGACGACGGCGCTTTGAACGACACGACCTGGCATCCCTGCGGATTCACGCCCGACATCACGTGCTTGATGGCGCCGTCCTTGCCGGCCGCATCCATCGCCTGGAACACGAGCAGTACCGCCCAGCGATCCTGTGCATACAGTTTGTCCTGCAGATGAGTCAGCGCCTCGACGCCATTCTGCAGCGCTTCCTTGGCGCGCGGCTTGTCTTCGCGGCCGAGGCCGCCGGTGTCGCCGGGATCGAAGTCCTTCAGACGAAACCTGCCCTTGCCCGAGACCCGGAACGGATCCGCCAGCTCGCGTGATTTGCCAATGATCTTGTCCAGGTTCATGCGCCACCCTTTCGCCGCTCGTGGAATCTCTCGACCGCGATCTCGAGATCGAACATCATCCTTTCGGTGCCCAGTGTCGCTCCGAGCGGCGAGCGCTGGATTACGGCATAGACCTGCGGGTTCAACCCCACCAGCCATACCGTGACCCCGGCTTCGCGCTGACGCTTCTCCGCCTCGGTCAGCATCTTCAGCGCCGAGTATTCGAGATCGAACACGCGGCTCAGGTCGAAGGCAACGACCTTCGGCTGCACCGCGGCGATCAGCGGGCGGATCTTCTCGCCGATACGCTCGGCATTGAGAAAGAACAGGCGCCCCTCCGGGCGCAGCAGCAGCAGCCCGGCAAACGATTCGTCGTCCGGGTTCTCCGGCGACTGCGGCCGGAAGACGTTGGTCCCGCGTTTGCGGCCGAGCACGTGCACGGGCGGATCCGCGACCTGCTGCCCCAGCGCCACGAGCGAGACGATGATCGCCACCAGGATGCCCTGCAGCGTGCCGAGCAGGATCACGCCGAGGAACGCGGCCAGCGCCCACAGGAATTCGGTCCGTCGGATGCGCAGGATGCCGAGGAAATCGGCGGGCTTGATCAGGCCGACCGAGTAAACGATCACCGTCCCCGCGAGCACCGCGTGCGGCATGAGACCGATGAACGGCGACAGCAGGAGCATCGTCAGCAAAGTCATCGAAGCGGTCACCAGCGACGCAACGTGCGACTGCGCACCGGTCATGCGATTGACCGCCGTCTGCGACATCCCGCCGCCTGCGGGCATCGAGCCTGTGAATGCGCCCGCAAGGTTGCCCGCACCCGTCGCAAGCAGCTCGCGATTGGGTCGAAGCACCGGCTCGTCGCTGCGAATGAAGGCGCGCCCGACGGCCGCCGTCTCCGCGAAGCTCATGAGCGCGATGCCGAGCGCCGCTGCCCACATCTGGCCTGCGAGGCTGATGTCAGGAACCGTGAGCGGCGGTGGGCCCACAGGGATTGCGCCGACTAGCTCGACGCCGTGGCTTTGCAGGTTGAACAATGCGACGGCGGCGATTGCTGAGCCGATGACGATTAGCGGCGCCGGCCAGCGCGGCCTGAACCATTCGAGCGTGGACAGCGCCACGATCGTCAGCAGACCGACGATCAGCGTCGGCGCGGAAGTCTCCGGCAGGCTCTGAGCGATCGACTGCAGGTTCTGCAGGAAGCCGCCTTTCGGAAAATGGACGCCGAGAATCTTGGGAATCTGATCGATGACGATGACGAGCCCGATGCCCGCCTTGAAGCCGACCAGCACCGGCTCGGAAATGAAGTTCGCCACGAACCCCAGCCGCAGCACCGATGCGAGCGTCAGCAGAATGCCCACCATCAGCGTCAACGTGATGGCCGCCTGGAACAATGCTGCCGGCTCGCCGCCCGGGACGACCCGGGCGAGCTCGGTGCCCGTGAGGATCGCGATCGTCGTCGTGGTACTGACGCTGAGCACCCGCGAGGTGCCGAGCAGCGCATACACGATCATCGGCACGAACGCGGTGTACAGCCCGACCTGGATCGGCAGCCCGGCGATCGTCGCGTACGCCATCGCCTTGGGAATGACGACGGCGCTGGTCGTGAGGCCGGCGACGACGTCGGCCCGCAGCCAGGTCCTGCGATAGTCCGGGAGCCATTCCAGCACTGGCAGGCTTGCGCCCACGTAATGATCCTCCGCGCGTGTCGTCGCATGCTCGACGTGCACGCGCTCGGGAATCAATACGTGGGCCGGGCGCATCCCGGGCCGGGGTGCGCTACTTCGTCAGGCGACGCGGATCAGGCCGAGCTGCTGAAGCGCAGTCACGCCGTCATCCAGCCCGATCTCCTCGACGATCTTGCCGTTCTGCACCTTCAACACGGTCGTGCCGGTGAACTTCATCTTCTTCCCGGTGCTCGCCGGCAGCGATCCCACCAGGAAGTCGCTGAAGGCCGGGCCGGTGTGCGTGCCGCCGCCTTCCCAGCGGCCGACGACGTAGTCGCCCTCCGCGATCAGGTCGGCCGCACCCCAGAAATTGAGATCCGGGAACGCCTTGCGGAAGTCCTTCATGAACGCCTTGATGTCGTCGCGGCCGCGCCGCGGCGCGTGCAGGGAGTACTGCAGCAGCATGTCGGGAGCAGCCAGCTCGTCGACGATGGCTGGGTTGTACTCCTTGCCCCAGAAATGCGTGAACCAGCGGCCGACGGTGGCCTTGTTGTCTTCCTCTCTCGACATGATGGGTCTCCTCGAGTTTGCGATTGGCAGGCGCCAGTCTGCGAGCTGAGGAGCCGCGCGGCGTTCCGAATCTTGCGTTTGGAATTTTTTCGACGGACCTTCGACTAGGCAGCGCGGCGCGAGCTGCCCTGGTCGAGCAGCAACGTCGCCTCGCGACGCAGCGCGGTCAGGTGCTCGAGCGCCGCGTCATAGGAACGCGGCATCCGGAAATCTTCGATTGCCAGCATGCCGCGAAAGCCGCGCGCATCCAGCAGACGGAACAGCTGCGGCCACTCGACCATGCCCTGCTGCAGCCCGTCCCATTGCCAGGTCCAGTTGCCGGCCTGGCGCACCCACGACGCGTTCTTGATGTGCACGTTCGCGAGGTGCTCACGCAGCAGCTCGATGCCGTACTCCCAGTCTTCCTTGCCTTCGATCACCATGTTCGCGGGATCGAAAGTGATCGCGATCGCCTCCGGGTCGAGACCCCGCACCAGGGCGTAAGCGCTCGTGCAGCTGCTCATCACGGTGCCCCAGTGAATCTCCAGCAGGACGCACACACCCGCGAGCTTGGTTCGCCTCGACAGGTGCTGCAGCGTCAATCGGAGGTTGCGCAACAGGTCCGGCGCCGCCGCGGACTCGCGATAGGACGGCACAGTCACGCGCTCGCTTCCGCGATTGCGGACCGCCGCGACGCCCGCGAGCGGCAACGCCACGCGGAAGTACTTCACGCCCGTCCGCAGACAGATATCGATCATCGCATCGATCGCACCGAGCTCATTGACGCCAAACGACGTGCTGTAGACGCGCAGCTCGAGCCGATGCGCTTCGGCCTGCCGCCGGATCTGGTCGCAACGAGCCTGCAGCTCCTGAAGACTGACGTGACAGTTGCCGTGAACGCGCAGCTCGACGCCTTCGTAACCCGCGCAGGCTGAAAGCCTGAGCGCATCTACGAGTGCGAAGGCGGAGAGCGTGGAAGTGCAGATGTTCACGGGACGATTCATGGTCGCGCAGTCTGCGCAGCGCGGACCTGGCACAGAACTGCCGGAACGGCAGGCGGCGGGCTGACTTTCGAGAGGGCCGGATGTCGGACTAGCCCGCCGTTGCGAGTCCGTAACCACCCACCGGCTCCGTGATCGTCTGCTCGCCGAAGCTCGCGATGAGCGGCCGGCCGCGCTTGATGGCATCACGCACTGCCGGCAGCTGCAGTGAGGCGGCGTGACTCTCTTTGCTGTCCCAGACCTCGGAGATCCACAGCGCATCCGGATCCTTCGTGTCGCGCGCGATGACGTAGCTCAGGCAGCCCGGCATCGCTTCAGTACTTGCCAGCAGGATCGCGATGAACGCGTCGCGCTGACCGGGAACGCAGGTCATCTTGCCGATCAATCCGAACATCATCGCTCGCTCCTGTCGGGAACCGGGTTTCTGCAGAGTGACACCGGGCTTGCGCTGTTTATCCTTTCGCGACCCGTGTTTCAATAGCGCCGCTGGAGGGGCAGCACATGATCGACCGCGAGCTCGACATTCAGACGGCCGACGGTGTGATGAACACGTTCGTCACGCACCCCGAGGAAGGCGGTCCACATCCGGTCGTATTCTTCTACATGGACGCTCCGGGCAAGCGCGCCGAGCTGCACGACATGGCGCGGCGCCTCGGCAGCGCCGGCTACTTCGTGGTGCTGCCGAACCTCTACTACCGGCGCGTTCGCGACTTCCGCGTGGGCACCGGCGACGACGCGCGTCGCATCATGTTCGAGCACATGAATTCGCTGAACCGCAAGACCGTGCTCACCGACACGGCGGCGATGCTGAAGCTCGTCGAAGGCGAGCCGGCCGCACGGCGCGGCAACATCGGAGTCGTCGGTTATTGCATGAGCGGCCCGTTCGTCTTCTGGGCCGCAGCTGAACATCCTGCGCGAGTTGCAGCCGCCGCGTCGTTCCACGGCGTGCGCTTGTGCACCGACGACCCCGATTCACCGCATCGTTATGCGAATGCGATCAAGGGCGAGCTCTACGTCGGCTGCGCGCAGACCGATCTCTGGGCGCCGCCGGAGATGATCGCAGCGCTGGATCAGCATCTGCGCACGACGCCAGTGCGCTATCGCATCGAAACGTATCCCGAAACCCAGCACGGCTTCGTGTTTCCGAAGCGCGAGGGCATGTATCAGCAGGCCGGCGCCGAGCGGCACTGGGAACGGCTGATCGCACTGCTCAGGAGAACTCTATGAATTCGACCTCGCTGCTGGCCGCAGCCGTCGTCGCGGCATTGTTCGCGAACGGTGCGCATGCGCAAACGCGCACGGCGGCGCCCAACCGGGATCGCAACGCCTACTTCGGCGACCTGCACGTGCACACGAAGCTGTCGTTCGACGCTTATATTTTCAACGTACGCGCCACGCCGGACGACGCCTATCGCTACGCCAAGGGCGAAATGATCCGACACCCAGGCGGCTATGACGTGCGGCTCACCGACGGTCCGCTGGACTTCCTCGCTGTCACGGATCACTCGGAATATCTCGGCATCATTCTCGCAATGAACGATCCGCAGCATCCGCTCTCGAAGATCCCCTACGCGCCGGACCTGTTCAGCACCGATCGCCAGAAGATCACCAACGCGTTCCAGCGCATCGGGCAGAGCCTTCGCGCCGGCGAGTATCTGCCGGAGCTCAAGGATCCCGCGACCATGCGCTCCGCGTGGCGCACCGTGATCGACTCTGCCGACCGCAACTACGTGCCCGGTAAGTTCACCACCTTCCGTGGCTACGAGTACACCTCCGCACCGGACGGCCAGAACCTGCATCGCAACGTGATCTTCGCGGGCACGCGCGCGCCGGACCTGCCGTTCACCGCGCTCGAATCGCAGAATCCCGAAGAGTTGTGGCGCTGGATGGACCAGCAGCGCGCACACGGCATCGAAGTGCTCGCGATTCCGCACAACTCGAACGGCAGCGACGGCCGCATGTTCCAGCGCGTGCAGTTCGACGGCCGGCCGATGGACCGCAGCTATGCGGAGCTGCGCGCGCGCAACGAGCCGCTGGCCGAGATCACACAGGTCAAAGGCACATCCGAGACCCATCCGTCGCTGTCGCCGAACGACGAGTGGTCGTCGTTCGAGATCATGGAGACGTACATCGGCTCGGACACGAAGGTGACGAAGTTCGCCGGCAGCTATGTGCGCGACGCGCTCGAGTCGGGACTGGAGATGCAGCAGGCGCAGCGCTTCAACCCCTACCATTTCGGTTTCGTGGGCGCGAGCGACACGCACAATGCCGCCGGTCCGTTCGAAGAGAATCGCTACTTCGGCAAGGTTGGCCTGCTCGACGCCAAGGCCGAGCAGCGCGGCTCCGTGCCGGCGGCCGGCCGCACCTGGGAAACCAACGAACCGACGCCGAGCGCCGCGCGCTACCAGACCTGGGGCTCGGCAGGGCTGACCGGCGTCTGGGCCGAGGAAAATACCCGCGAATCGATCTTCGCGGCCCTGCGGCGCAAGGAAACCTTCGCGACGTCCGGCCCGCGCATGCGCGTGCGCTTCTTCGCCGGCTACGAATTTCCGGATGGCCTGGAGAATCGCATCGACATGGTGTCGCAGAGCTATGCGCACGGCGTGCCGATGGGTTCCGATCTGCTGCAGAGGGGCAATCGCACGCCGCGCTTTCTGGTGTGGGCGCTGCGCGATCCGCACGCCGGCTGGCTGCAGCGGGTGCAGATCGTCAAAGCCTGGATTCAGGATGGCAAGGCGCAGGAGCGCGTGTTCGATGTCGCGTGCTCGGATGAACTCGCGCCCGATAGCAACCATCGCTGCGGCGACAATGGCGCGACGGTGGACTTGGGCACCTGCGCGGTGAACGAGAGCAAGGGCGCCGTCGAGCTGCGCACGCTGTGGTCCGACCCAACGTTCGACGTACGCCAGCGCGCCCTCTACTACGTGCGCGTGCTGGAGAATCCTTCGTGCCGCTGGTCGACGTGGGATGCGATCCGCGCGGGCGTCGAGCCGAATCCGAAGCTGCCGAAGACGATCCAGGAGCGCGCCTGGAGCTCGCCGATCTGGTACGTTCCGCAAACCTGACGACGGGAGCCTTCCTTGAATTTCCTGCGCGCAGCCCTTCGGGAGCCGCTGCTGCATTTCGTGCTGATCGGGGCGGTGCTGTTCGCTTTCACAGCGCTGCGCCAGCACCGGCAGGACAGCGCCGAAATTCGCATCACTGCTGGCGAGGTCGCGCAGCTCGCTGCGTTCTGGGAAACACAGTCGCAGCGCAAGCCGACGGCCGAAGAGCTGCGTGGGCTGATCGAGGAACGCATCGACGAGGAGGTGCTAGCGCGCGAAGCCGTGCGGCTCGGTCTCGACCGCGACGATGTGATCATTCGCCGGCGCCTCGCACAGAAGATGGCGTTCGTCAGCGACGATCTCGCGGTCGTCACGGAGCCGGCCGATGCAGATCTGCGCGCGTACTTCGAAGCGCACAAGGACTCGTATGCGACTCCCGATCTCTATGCGTTGCGCCACGTCTTCTTCAACCCGGACCATCACGGCACGGCGCTCGACTCCGACGCACAGCGCGCGCTGCAGCGGCTGACGCGCGGTGCGAATTCAGACGAGGTCGGCGATCCCTTCATGCTGCCGCGCGAGCTGGCCGATGTGTCCCGCGACGACATCGCGCGCGACTTCGGCTCGGCATTCGCTGAAGCGGTCACGACGTCGAAACCCGGCGCCTGGGCCGGCCCGGTGCGCTCGCCGTTCGGCGTGCACCTGGTCAAGCTGGAGTCGCACACACCGAGCAGCGTCGCGCGTTTCGAAGACGTGCGCGATCGCGTGCGCGAAGCGTATCTCGCTCAAAAGCAGCAGGAAGCGAACGCGGCACTGCGCGCAAAGCTTCGCCATCAGTACCGCATCGTCATCGAACCTGCGGAAGGCAGCGGATCATGAAGCAGCATTGTGGGTCAGGCTTCAGCCTGACAATTCTGGTCTTGCTCGCGCTATCAGGCATCACCCTGCCCGCGCACGCCCACGAGGTCCGTCCGGCTTATCTCGAAATCAACGAGCAGTCCGACGGCCTCTACTCGCTGATCTGGAAGCAGCCCGCCCTCGCCGAAGCTCGCGTCGCGATCGATCCGCAGCTGCCTGCAACGTGCGCGCCGCTCGGCGAACGACACGTCGAAGTCGCGGACGGCGCGTTCGTCGCGCGCTGGCAGGTGCGATGCCCGGGCGGACTCGAAGGTCAGACGATCCGGATCGCCGGACTCGAGCGCACGCTCACTTCCACCTTCGTCAGGACGCAACTCGTCGACGGCCGGATCATCGCCGGCGTGGTGCAGGCCTCCGAGCCTTCATTCCAGTTCGCCGCGCCGCGACCTATGGTGCCGGCGTATTTCGTGCTCGGCATCGAGCACATCCTCAGCGGCATCGATCACGTGTTCTTCGTGCTCGGCCTGATCCTGCTCGTGCCGACGCTGGGACGCTTGATTGGAGCACTCACGGCGTTTACGGTCGCGCACAGCATCACGCTCGGCGCAGCGGCGCTCGGCTTCGCGGGACTGCCGCAAGCATCGGTCGAAGTCGTGATCGCGTTGAGCATTCTCGTCGTCGGCTACGAGGTCGTGCGCGCCGCGCGCGGCCAGACCGGCCTGACGTACGCTATGCCGTGGGCCGTCGCATTCGGCTTCGGGTTGCTGCACGGCTTCGGCTTCGCCGGCGCTCTGGCGGAGATCGGCCTGCCGCAGGAAGCGAAGCTCGGCGCACTGCTGCTGTTCAATCTCGGCGTGGAAACCGGTCAGCTGATGATCGTCGCAGCGGCCGTGCCCGTGGCGCGCTGGATCGCAAGGCGGACCGAGGGACTGCGCAGACGCATCACCGTCGGCGCCGGCTATTCACTCGGCGCCGCGGCGGCGTTCTGGATGATCCAGCGCGTCGCCGCAGTCTGGTAAATGACGTCAGGCTTTGGGCTCGACGCGAACGGCGGCCTTCGAGTGATCGATGCTGTCCGTCAGCTGGAACCACGAGATCGGCCGCACTTCCAGCGCGCGTGAAGTGCAGGCTGTGCCGATCTGACGCGCTGCCTCGAGCGCCTCTTCCTGCGTCGCGCAGTCGACGACGTAGAAACCCAGCAATTGTTCCTTCGTCTCGGCAAACGGTCCGTCGATGACGTACGCCTCCGGACCTTTGCGCAGCGTCATCGCCGTCGTGCTCGGATGCAGGCGTACCACTGGCCCGAGCTTGCGCTCGGCCGCCAGTTTGCCCTGCACGACGATGTGCTGGTCGATCAGCCGTTCTTCTTCCGCCTTGCTCAGGTTCGCGATGTCGGCGTCGGTGCCATAGATGAGTATCGAGTAAAGCATGGAAGCGCCCTCTCAGGTCCGTAGCGCAGAGTATGCCCTATACTGGCCGCGTGATCGCCACGACGCCACCGAACGACGAACGGGCCGCACGCTTCCTGAGCGAAACCGGCCGTGCCCGCATGCAACAGGCGATCGCCGAGTTGCGCGAATGGCTCGGCGCGCGCCTGAGCACTGCCGAAGCGGCCCGCGCCCAGCACGGCCGCGGCGAGGCTTACGGCCGCGTGCTCCCGCCGGACGCCGTCGTGTGGCCGGAAAGCACCGAAGAAGTCAGCCGCATCGTCGCGACCTGCTCCCGGCATCAGACCCCCGTGATCGCATTTGGTGCCGGAACCTCGCTCGAAGGGCACGTCAGCGCGCCGTACGGCGGCGTCTGCATCGACTGCTCGCGCATGAACGAAATACTGTCGGTGAATTCCGCCGACGCGGACTGCGTCATTCAGCCGGGCGTCACGCGCGAGCAACTGAACTCGTATCTGCGCGACACCGGATTGTTCTTTCCGGTGGACCCGGGCGCCAACGCGACGCTCGGCGGCATGGTTTCGACGCGCGCGTCCGGCACGACGACAATTCGCTACGGCGCCATGACGCGCAACGTCCTGGCGCTGCAAGTCGTGCTCGCGGACGGGCGCGTCGTGCGCGTCGGCACGCGCGCGGCGAAATCCTCGACGGGCTACGACCTGGTACGGCTGCTCGTCGGCGCCGAAGGCACGCTCGGCGTGATCACGGAGATCGCGTTGCGCCTGTACGGCATTCCGGAAACGACAGTCGTCGCAACCTGCGTCTTCCCGGAGTTGCGCGGCGCAGTCGACGCAGTGGTCGAGATCATCCAGTCCGGCGCGTCCGTCTCGCGCATCGAATTCCTCGACGAGTTGCAGGTTCGCGCCTGCAACCGGCATTCGCACTTGTCGATGCCCGAGCAGCCGACGCTGTTCCTGGAATTCAGCGGCACGTCCGAGAGCGTCGGCGGCCAGGTCACGCGCGCGGAAGAGATCGCGCACTCGAACGGCGGCGCGGCTTTTCAATGGGCAGCGGATGCCGCCGAACGTGCGCGATTGTGGAAAGCGCGGCATTCGGCTTACTTCGCTGCACTGGCATTGCGGCCCGGCTGCGAATGCCTGGTCGCTGATGTGTGCGTGCCGATCTCGCAGCTCGCCGCTGCCGTCGCGGACGCGCGGCGCGAGATCGATGCGGCGAAGCTGCTCGCACCGATCGTCGGTCACGTCGGCGACGGCAACTTCCACGTCCTGTTCCTGCTCGACCCGGCTGCGAAGGACGAGTGGCAGCGCGCGGAGAGAGTCTACGATGCGATGATCGATCGCGCGCTGCGCGTCGGCGGGACGTGCACCGGCGAGCACGGGATCGGGCTCGGCAAGCGCGGCAAGCTGGTGCAGGAATACGGCAACGACGTCGTCGAGCTGATGCGCGCGATCAAGCTCGCCTGGGATCCGCAGGGCATCCTCAATCCGGGAAAGATCCTGCCGTGAGCGATGCAGCGCGCTCCGAGCTGGGATCGCGAGCGCTGCGCAAGGTGGCATGGCGGCTGATCCCTCTCATGGGACTGCTGTATTTCGTCGCCTTCCTCGACCGCGTCAACATCGGCTTCGCCGCGCTCACGATGAACGCGGACCTCGGTCTGACCCAGAGCATGTACGGCCTCGCCTCCGGCATCTTCTTCATCGGCTATGTGCTGTTCGAAGTGCCGAGCAACATCATCATGGAGCGTGTCGGCGCGCGCTTGTGGATCGCGCGGATCATGATCACCTGGGGTCTGGTGTCCGCCGGGACTGCATTCGTCACTTCCGCGAATCAGCTGTACGTCCTGCGCTTCCTGCTCGGCGTCGCGGAAGCGGGCTTTTTCCCCGGCATGATCCTGTACCTGACCTATTGGTTTCCGGAGGCGTGGCGCGGCCGCATCCTCAGCGCGTTCATGGTGGCGCTGCCCACTTCCAACGTCATCGGCAGCCCCGTCTCGACAGCAATCCTGTCACTCGACGCTCGCGGCCTGCATGGCTGGCAATGGATGTTCCTGCTCGAAGGCATGCCGGCATTGTTGTGCGGCGTCGCGGTGCTGGCATTCCTGCGCGACGGGCCGAAGAAGGCAGCCTGGCTCAGCAGCGAAGAGAAGGAGTGGCTGCATGCCGAGCTGACCCGCGAACGCACTACGCTGACCGCGCATTCGAGTCTCGCTGCTCTGCGCGAGCCGCGCGTGTGGTTCCTTGGCCTGGTGTACTTCGGCATGGTCACCGGCCTGTATGGATTCGGCTTCTGGCTGCCGCAGATCGTCAAAGGCTTCGGCAACCTGTCGAACCTCGAGGTCGGCTTCGTCTCGGCGATCCCCTACGCTGTCGGTGCGCTGTCGATGTATCTGTGGGGGCGTCATTCCGATCGCACGGGGGAGCGCACCTGGCACGTGGCGCTGCCCACATTCGTGGGCGCAGCGGGCCTGCTGTTGAGCGCCTATTGGAGCGATTCGCCGCTGTTAGCGCTCGCGGCACTCTGCGTGACGGCGCTGGGCTGCTACCCGGCGCTGCCCGTGTACTGGACCCTGCCGACATCGATGCTCGCTGGCGGCGCAGCTGCTGCCGGCATTGCTCTCGCGAACTCAATCGGCAACACGGGCGGCTTCCTCGGACCGACGCTGGTCGGCTTCGTCACCGACGCGACCGGCAGCTACGCCGCCGCACTGTGCATGCTGGCAGTGTTCGTCGCAGGTTCCGGCGTTCTGGTGCTCGCACTCGCGCCACGCACGCGCACGCTCGTCGCTACTACTTCGGAAAGCCCGCGACCTTGATGAGGGTCCCGGCCCGCATGATGAAGTGCTGCGGATCGTGCGGCGTGATCACGATCGTGCGGTCCGCATAACGCAGCACGACCGCGCGGCTCGGATCCGTGGCGAAGGCGCGATACCAGCCGAGCTTCCGGTTCCAGAAGCGGCCGGTGATGGCAAACAGTCCGCCGTTGCCGAACACGCGCACTGAACCGCGCATGGCCTCCGCATCGCCCGTCACGGAGCGCAGCCCGGCGAGCGGCAAGCGCGTGTCCCGGAAACCTCGTCGCACGATGATCGCATCTTCGGTGAGCGTGTAGCCGCGGACTCTGCCCGCGAACGTCTGCGCCACGATGAGCGGCGGCAGCGCCACCAACAGGATCACCGCCAGCAGCGGCGGCCGTGTCGGCGCGAAGATCATCGCCAGCACCGGCAACGCAAGAATGATGAGCGACAGCACGGTCGCGCCGCGTACCGTGCGGCTCCAGGGCGCGCTGAATTCGATCGTGGTCATCGGAACTCGCCTCCCCTGTTCGCGTTCCAACAGACAAGTGGGGACCGAATGTGAGGATTCTCCCATGAAACACCATCGCTATTCGCTCGCACTGTGCGCCTTCGCGCTCGCGGCGCTTGCGGGCTGCGCGACCAACCCGAGCGCGGACATCCATGTCAACGCGGCGCCGGATGTCAACTTCAACGGCTACAGCACTTTCGGTTTTCCCGAGCAGACCGGCACGGATCGCGGCGGCTATTCGACGCTCGTGACGAGTTACTTCAAGAGCGCCGTTCGCGAGCAGATGGAACAGCGCGGCTATCACTACGTCGACGAGAATCCCGACCTGCTCGTGAACTTCTATGCCAAGGTGCGCGATCGCACGGACGTGCACTCGGATCCGGCTTTTTCCGCAGCGTACGGCTACTACGGGTATCGCTATGGCCTGTACTCCGCGTGGCCGTTCTACGATGACTCGGTTCGCACGGTGACGTACCCGGTAGGCACCGCCAACATCGATGTCGTCGATGCGCACAAAAAGGAGATGATCTGGGAAGGCGTGGCGGAAGGCGTCGTCAGCGACGAGGACATGGACCATCCCAAGGAATCCATCGCGCGCGTCGTGACGCAGCTGTTTGCGCGCTATCCGGGACGGGCTGGCATCGTCGAGAACTCGCGGTAGGTCGGGCTTCAGCCCGACGCTGCTGTCAGGCGAAAGCCTGACCTACAGCACCAAGTCACCTACAGCACCAAGTCAACGCGCATGCAGGCTGAGCGTTGAACCCGGCTCCACCTGGAGGCTCGTTCAATGCTCACGAAGATTACGACTGCTGCCCTGCTCCTGTTCTCGAGCTCGCTCGCGCTGGCGCAAGGCCGCGAAGGCAATGCGGACGCCGATCACGACGGCAAAGTGACGAAGCAGGAGTTTCTCGATGCCCGGGCCGAGCAGGCCGCGAAACTGTTCGATCGGCTCGACGCCAACCATGACGGCGCGCTCGATGCCAGGGAGCAGGAAGCCGCGCGCAGTGCCGCAGGTCGCTTCCGCGACCGGCGCCAGCAGTAACGCTCACAACTTCAGCACGACGCGTCCAACCGGATTGCCGGTGCGCAGGTACTGCAACGCTGCCTCGTACTGATCGAGCGGAAACACCCGGTCGATGACCGGGTGGAGCCGATGCTCGACGATGAATGCGCTCATGCGCTGGTAGTCGGCGCGCGAGCCGACGAAGATGCCGCGCGCGTTGGCGGTCCTGTTCAGCAGGCCCGCCGCCGGGATCGCGCCGTCGTAGCCGGACAGCCCGCCGACGATCGACAGCATGCCCCGGTATGCGAGGCTCCTCACCGATTGCTCGAGCGTGTCCTTCCCGCCGACGTCGACGACCAGGTCGGCGCCGTGGCCATTCGTCAGCGCCATGACCTGCTCGCTCCACTTCGGGTGCGTGCGATAGTTGATGCCGTCGCGCGCACCCATCTCGCGCACGCGTGCGAGCTTGTCGTCGGAGCTGCTCGTGACGATGACGCGCGCCTTCGCTGCCACCGCGAATTGCAACGCGAAGATCGAAACGCCGCCGGTGCCTTGCACCAGTACATAGCGGTCGCGCAGCTCGTTCTGTCCGACCGTAGCCATGTACGCGGTGAGGCCTGCTGTGGGCAGCGTCGCAGCTTCCTCGTACGAAAGCCCTGTGGGCGCAGTCGCGACAGCCGTCTCTTCGAGCACGACGTATTCGCCCAGCACGCCGTCGACGTCGACGCCGTGCGCCGCACTGAGAATTTCTCTGCTGGGAGGACCGTCGGTCCAGTTGCGGAAGTACAGGCTCGTCACGCGCGTCCCCGGCCGCAGCTGCTTGACGCTCTTGCCGACTGCGACGATGTCGCCCGCGGCGTCGGAGGCCGGAATGCGTCCGAGCAGCGCGCCGTTGCTGTTGTCGGCTGCCAGCATTTCCCAGTCGGCGCGGTTGAGGCCCACGGCCCGCACGCGCACCAGCACCTGATGATCGCCGGGCTGCGGCAGCGCAGCCTCGATCAGGTTCCAGCGATAACCCGTGTCGGCTTTCTCGAGAACGACCTTGCGTGCCCTGGCCGGAATCTCTTGATCGGCTGCGTGCGCGTCGCTGACGAGCAGGCCGAGGATTGCGAGTGCCGCTGATCCGATGAGTGTTCTGACCATACGTGCAGTCCTCTCAATGCTCGATTTGCGCACCGCGCTGCGCCAGCAGCTCACGCAATATCGAACGATGGCAGCGTGCTTCGTTCTCGCAATAGCAGCCGACGGCGAACGAGCCGTGATGCGACAGCCCGGCGAGCGTGTCGAGGAGGCGCGATTTGTCGGGATCCTTCATCTCGGCGAGATAGCGGCGCTTGAAGGTCCGCCACTGCGCTTCGGTTTCCGCCGCGAGCGCTTGCTTGAGCAAGGCTTCGCTCGGCGCGAGCGTCGGCAGCCACACGTCGTAGAAGTTGCGCCGCGCCCAGTCAGCCTTCGGTACGCCGCGCGGCGGGCGCCGCACCGTGCCGATGCGCAAGCCTTCGCCGCTGGCGCGAGGGCTGCCGAGCCGCACGATCGAAATCGCCATGGGCCACCTCCAGCTAAATTTTATGACAGATTCGGACAGGGTTGCCGTGCAATCATCTCCGCCCGTTGGATGCGTTCGGAGATCCGTCATGAGCTCGACTCAAGCCAGCAAAGCTGCCGCCTTTCAGGCGCTGCATCGCAAGCCCGGTACGTTCGTCATCACCAATGCCTGGGATGGCGGTTCCGTGCGCGTCCTGCAGGCGCTCGGCTTCGAAGCGATCGCGACGTCGAGCGGCGCCGCCGCCGGCGTGCTCGGCCGGCTCGACGGCAAGATCACGCGCGACGAAGCGCTCGCACAGATTCGCGTCATCGTCGCCGCCACGGACCTGCCGGTATCGGCGGACCTGGAAAACGGTTTCGGCGACAGGCCGGAGATCGTAGCCGAGACGGTGCGGCTCGCTGGCGACGCAGGTCTCGCCGGCTGCTCGATCGAAGATGCGACCGGTCAGAGCGATCGACCGCTGTTCGATTTCTCGCTCGCGGTCGAACGCGTCACGGCGGCCGTGCAAGCGGCGCGTGCCCTGCCCTATCCGTTCACTCTGACCGCGCGCTGCGAGAATTTCCTGCGCGGCAATCCGAACCTCGACGACACGATCAAACGCCTGCAGGCGTTCGATAAAGCCGGCGCCGACGTGCTGTTCGCGCCATTGCTGCCAGACCTCGCTGCTGTCCGCACGGTCTGCTCGTCGGTATCGAAGCCGGTGAACTTCATGGTCGGCGTCCCCGGCAAGTCCTTCAGCGTCGCGGAGCTGGCGGACGCGGGCGTCAAGCGCATCAGCCTGGCAACGTCGCTGTTCCGCGCCGCCATGACGGGCTTGCACGAGGCTGCCCGCGAGGTGAAAGAAAAGGGCACCTTCACGTACCTCGACCGGCTGATCGACGTGAACAAGTTCATGCGCCGCTGAGCGGGCCGGCGGCGGGTTATGATCCCCGGGTCTCGCACCCGGGGATCTCCATGGCAATTCCGGAATCGCTGCGCGGGCAGCTGCGACTGCCCGTCATCGGCTCGCCCTTGTTCATCGTTTCCACTCCACGGCTGGTCATCGAGCAGTGCAAGGCCGGCGTGATCGGCGCGTTTCCCGCGCTGAATGCGCGGCCGGCGCCGGTGCTCGAAGAATGGCTGGCGCAGATCACTGAGGAGCTGGCCGCGTTCAAGCAGCAACATCCGCAGCGGCGGGTTGCGCCTTTCGCCGTCAACCAGATCGTGCACGCCTCGAATGACCGGCTCGCGAGCGACGTAGCGCTGTGCGAGAAGTATCGCGTGCCGGTCCAGATCACCAGCCTGCGTGCACCCGATGAAGTCGTGCAGTCCGCGCACTCTTATGGCGGACTCGTGTATCACGACGTGACCAACGTGAAGCACGCCAAGCGCGCATTGCAGGCTGGCGTCGACGGCTTGATCCTCGTCTGCTCTGGCGCAGGTGGACACGCCGGATCGCTCTCGCCGTTCGCACTGCTCGCGGAAGTGCGCGAGTTCTACGACGGCACGGTGATTCTCTCGGGCGCGATCGCGAATGGCGCCGCGATTCTCGCCGCGCAGGCCATGGGCGCCGACTTCGCGTACATGGGCACGCGCTTCATCGCGACGGAGGAAGCCAACGCCAGCGCCGAGTACAAGCAGGCGCTGGTCGACAGCGCGGCGGAGGACATCGTCTACACGAACCTGTTCACCGGCGTGCACGGCAACTATCTGCGCTCCAGCATCGTCAACGCCGGCCTCGATCCGGACGCGCTGCCGGTCGCCGACAAGAGCAAGATGAATTTCGGCAGCGGCGGCAACACCAAGAGCAAGGCGTGGCGCGACATCTGGGGCAGCGGCCAGGGCGTCGCCGACATTCACGAGATCCTGCCGGTGAGCGAGCTGGTCGAGCGTCTTGCAACCGAATACGCGGCCGCGAAGTCCCAACTCGACACGCACACCCGCGCATTCATCTAAGGAACGGAAAAATGAAGAAGGTCGCGCTGCTGCTGCTGATCGCATTCGTTGCGAATGGCGTGCCTGCCGCCGATTTGCTGATCGAGCACGTCACAGTGATCTCGCCCGAGCAGTCGCAGCCGCTCACCGATCGGAATGTCCTGATTCGCGATGGACGCATCGTCTCGGTCGGTCAGCAGCCCGCTACCGCCAAAGCGGACGTGCGCAGGATCGACGGCCGCGGCAAGTTCCTCACGCCCGGGCTCATGGATTCGCACGTGCACGTCAGCGATGCTGCGGGCATTCCGCCCATGGGCGACGAGCCCGAGCTCGTCGCGCTGCGCGAGGCGTACCAGCGCCAGCAACCGCGCAGCTATCTTTACTTCGGCGTGACGCAGCTGCTCGACCTGGCGCAGTTCGGCGGAGGCCTGAAGCCGTTTGCCAGTCAGCCGGTCAAGCCGGATCTCTTCCATTGCGGCGCGGCCGTCACACTCGACGGCTATCCGACGGCGATGATTCCGCAGGCGGTGCGCTACCAGGCGTTCCCGGATTACGTGTACGAGCCCGCAAACGCGCAGCAGCATCCTCTTCCCGCGGGCGCGAAGGAAGCCGACCACACGCCTGAAGCAGTCATCGCGCGTCTCGTGGACGGCGGCGCACGCTGCATCAAGGTCTTCATCGAGGACGGCTTCGGGCCTGCGTCCGACTGGCCGCTG
>Ga0209382_10000488_pt1 | contig 65353 bp, 59 predicted proteins | sample SoiMetdeltSBSDD5_FD_187599 | JGI IMG/M metagenome (GOLD analysis project Ga0209382, IMG submission 187599) | Bulk soil microbial communities from a Populus tree surrounding site in Tennessee, USA - Soil MetaG P. deltoides SBSDD5 (SPAdes) (version 2) | ecosystem: Environmental > Terrestrial >...
GGACGATGCTGCGGCGGTTGTAACGATCGGCGGCGTGCCCACCGAACAATGCGAGACTAAGCGCCGGGACCGCCTCGACCAATCCGAGTACGCCGAGCGCTAAGGGTGCGCGCGTTAGTTGATAGATCTGATAGCCTAGCGCGACGGCGAGCGCCCGGCCCGCGAGGGTGGCGAACGCGTTGGCGATCATCCAATAGCGGAATTCCGGGAAGCGTAAGGCGGCGTAGGTATCAATCTCACCTGAGGGTGTGGGAGTCACAATTTTTACCTTTCAACCTGCCTCACCCCCCAGCCCCCTCTCCTGACGACGAAAACCAAGAGCGTCGTCAGGAGAGGGGGAGCAGAGTCCGATGCATTTCTCCCCTCTCCTGAACGTGGGAACTTCCGCGTTCAGGAGAGGGGCCGGGGGTGAGGCAAAAGATTTTTTTCATACGGCGATTAAGTCGGTGTTAAGGCACAGAGATTGAGATGACGGCCAAAGTAGCTTCACCTTGAGAGGGCAACAGTTGATCGGGGCCGGACTGCAAGTCAAACATGCTCACCCGTAGCGCGTAATCGCCGGGAGGTAAGTCGGGAGGTATGTAGATGAGGGACTTCGTCACAATGAGTTGATTAGCTTCCCACAGTGGAGCTGGATACATTCCTCGACATGGGTCGCCTTGATCCGAGGCCAAAGGCGCAGCCGGCTGCTGAGTGTCAACCAGACTCAATCGGAACCACTGCTCGGTGCTTGCCGCTTGCTGCGTGCGGAAATACAGCGTCGTCTCAATCAAACTGCCCGGCTGCAGTTCGGCCGTTGGCAAATCAAAACCGAGGAGGCTGACCGGAGCCCACTTCACTTCGTGAGCAGTCGTGGGCATTGGAGCCGTTCCATCCGAAGCTGGAAACGCATAGGCCACGTTATAAGGCGCGGGTTCACCGATCCGCTCAAAGTCCACGATTCCCGCCCACGGGAAAAGAGTCCGCAACTCGCCCGGCGCGTAGCGCAAGTTCGGCGGCAGGAAAGCGAACTCGTAGCCATCGGAATTTCCATCAGAAGGAAACACGAGGCAGCCGATGTCGTGAAAATTTTGATTGAAGGCGGTCCATAAGGCACTGGCCGATTGTGCCGGAGTCTGCTCCGGCGGGACGTAGTAAATGAAGAGCGGGTCTTGCGTCCAGACGTTATCCAGCACGCGCGCTGCGGACGGAAACAAAGCCAGGTTGGGATTCGGCGCATCCGGACGCCAGCGAGTCACCGGCCAAGCGTGGTCTTGGCACGTGGGCGCGAGGCTGTTCAAATCCTGCGTCCGTTGAGCGAGGATGAATTTGTTGAGGGGCGTGGTCACGTTGGGCTGAAAACATTCCAGATAGCCCTCCGGCGGAATCCGGTCGTGGGCCATGAGGCGCGGCCCGTTGGGATCGTGAGGGTTGTGGGCGACGATGGCATCGTCCAGTCCGGAAGCGTCAACGATGGCGATGGTCGGCAACACCCAACTGACGACGCCAACCGTGCCCTCGATCCGGACGGCTTGCGCGTCCGGACTGAGCAGCAAGCCCGCCGCGCGGGACGGACTGAGTGAGGCTTGATACTGGCTGAAGATTTTGTGTTCTTGGTGGCGCGCACCCACGGCGTGCTGAATGAGCCAATCCTGAAGGCTATCGAACACTTGCACATAGGGACGGATCGGGCCGGGAAAATACGGCGCGACGGGTACGCGCATGATCCACGACTCGAGGCGCGTGGTGCGCTGCCGGCTGATGGCCCAATGTGTCCACGGGATTGGCAGTCCCGCGGCGAGACTCACGATCGCCAACGACAGCGCCAGCGCCGGGCGTAGGGCGAGGGCGTTCATCAGCCAGATGAACGAGACGAGCAGCAGCGGCACAAGCTGACTGTAGACTCGATACTCGAAGTGATCGCCGCCGATGATGAAGGTGTAGTAGGCGAAGTGCGCGGCCAGCGCGCCGACAACTACGATCGGAGTCAACTCAGACGTGGGCAGTTCGTTAAGCCACCGACGGACAAGTATGAGCGGCTGCAACCGTCGCAAGGCGAGCAGGCAAAACAACCCGGCCAGCGCCAGCCAGAACCAGAGCGAGTATTCGATGATGAACGACAGCAAATATCGAACACCGCTTTCCGGCCACGGCCCGGTGTACTTGGCCGCGTACGTGTTGGGCAGCCACGCGCCGTATGTGAACCATCGCCATATCAGATGAACAGCGCTGAGAAGAAATGGAGCCAAGACGACCAGTTGGCTCGCCTGAAATTTTTCGCGGTGTAGACGATTCCAAAAGTCTATCGCTATCAACGCAATCGTCGCGCCGATGAACAAGAGACCATCCGGGCGAGTCATCTCCAGCAACGCCGCTAGACCGGCTAATAAACTCAATCGTCCCAATCCATCCAAACTTATATAGTTTTTCCAGAAAGCACCCTGAGCGGAGCGCGGCGGCTCCTCCAACTCTGCTTCGCTATACTCAGGATGCGCCGCCGCGCGTAGTCGAAGGGGCGCTTTGAGTATTGGCAGAAAGCTGATTGCCACGAATACCCAGGCCGTCAACCAAAAATTGAACATCGCCGTTTCCAGGCCGGAGGAAGTCCAGGCCAGGAATGTGCGATTGGTCAACGTGCCGATGAGCACCAGCGCGAGAAAGACTAAGCGGTAACGCTCAAGCACAGGCGTGAGGCGCAGCCTCAACACCATCGCGATGATGATCAGCAGCGTGCCGCCCGCAAAGATCAGTGAAACCACATTCGCAGAATCAGGCGGCTCGATGCCGGTCACGCGCCAGATGACATCTAGCAGCACGACCCACAGAAAGCTGGTATAGCCTTCGACCGGCTTGAACGGCGGAGCATTCCAAACATAGCCGTAGCCCAAGTGACTATTGCTGATGTAGCGGAAGGCGATGTAGGCGTCGTCGGTGAGGAACCAGAACAGCCGCCAGCCGAGATACAGGCCGAGGCCGGCGAGGAGAACGATGAATGTTAGGAGAAGATAATGGCGGGTTGAACGAAGAGGCACTGCGGCATTTTACCAGTATTCAGATAACCCCCTCCCCGGCCCCGCTTGCGCGCCATTTCGGCGATCAGCGCCTTGGATTTACAAGTAGTCTTTCGCCGAAATGGGGGAGGGTGTGGGAGGGGGTTAAGCCAGGCTGAAACTTTACTAAGCGCTTAACGCATACGCTTCTTTCAGCCAGCCAATCAGTTCGCTATCCACATCCGCAGGTGACGTGAGTTTGACTTCGTGGTGAAACCGCTTGGCCGAGGCTTGCTCAGACTTATGAACTCGAGGGCTATTCAGTTTGCGGTCGCTCTTGAGGGTCAGGATTAGATATTCTTTACGAGTCGCGACACCGGCTAACGCGGTAGCATTCACCAGATGAATCGAAGTCTTCTTGGGGTCCTCGATCACCGGCCCCATTTTCCGAACGGCTTTCAAAACCTGGTCATAAATCTGGCGAACGACCGGGGCTTTGCCTTCAAAATGAGACTGGAGGGAGAATGCGTTTTTGGGTTTGTTCATGGTTGTTCCCTTGTCAGTTCGCAAATATGATCTCAACTCCGCACACACAGATCCATTTATTCAATTGTTAAGCTCTCAGTTCTCTTCTGGAGCAAGCGGATTCTCTTGAATAATTCTTTCTATCATTCCAAAAACTAGACGGAATTCCCTGATGTCCAGATCATTAAAGCCTGGGGTACTCTGAAGTATATGGGTAGCAAAGTCATTCTTGGGTAATGCAACATTCCTGTTTTGGTCATCGAAAATAGAACTGTCAATTATCGTCATAGAGCGTTTCACTTTATTCGGGTCTGTACAATTTAAATTTTCAGTCATATGCCTGCATGATTTCTTATCAAATTCTGTGCTTAAAAAGAGTCTCCTCCCATTAGAATTCCTCCGTTTGATGTCGGCATCTGTGTAGTAAAGCTCCATGCATACATCTGGAGCTTCCAATCTAGTTGAGGGAACTGGTATAGGAAAGGAAAAAAGATCAACACTCCATTTTCTATAGTCGGCGCCATCGCCAGCTACTTGTTTAACAACATCCGATTTGTCACGGTCAAAGATGTAAATGTGAGTTTTGTTTAGCCGAGTTTTTGAGAGAACGCGACACCGGTTGAGCAGTTCCGAATCATTCATTGACGGTTCTTCCTCATATTCCCAAAACTCGATATCAAGAGTAGTGAACTCCCCAGCAGCCTGAAATCTTTTGAGAGCAGCCTTTAGATGTTTCCAATCGGAGCGCCCCTCTGTTGCCACATGGATGCTTCGCGAGAGAGCAAATACTTTTTTCTGATCTTTGATTTTGTAATCGGGGTCTAGCTTTCCAAGCTTGTCTAGAAATCGAAGATAAATCAGACTGTCTTCTCCACGAACCATTCTGAGGAACTCAATCTTGCCTCGCACTACTTGATTAAAAGGTGGAGCTGGTCTATGGCCTTTTGAGTAGTACTTTTCTGTGAAGTCTTTTTGCGCCTTATCTAAACCATATTTCTCCCAAGCATGGAGCATAGCGCGGATTTGTCTAACGTAGGTGCGGCGCACATTTGGAAACTTGTTGACGGTTAGCCCTGTGACTTCCTGCCGGTCGAACTTAGTCTGTAAACGGATTTTTCGTGAGTTTATCCTGAAACCATTTGTCCGGATGATATTATCGAGTACTTGCCCAACGATAAGTTGCCCAGTCTTATCGTCTGTAGTTGCAAGGCTAGTAGGAAATTTGGGCAATGATGTCGAAAACGTGATATCGTCTGCATACCTTGTGTATACGCATTTCGATTCTTGTGCCAGCTTTTTGAGTTGAGTATCCATTTTGGCACAGATCATGTTGGCAAGAACAGGTGAAGTGGGCGCCCCTTGTGGGAGACTACTGCCCAAACATACTAATCGTGCAATTGCTCCAGCCACACGTTCAGGGAGTTCATAAGGTTTGGCACGAAGCAAGCCCGCGATTCGGGAATAAGTAATTGAAGGGAAAAAGTTTTCTAGGTCTATATTGAAGATATAACGCTTTCGGTTTCCGCCTTCCAGATGCCGATTAGCATTGGTTAAGATGCTTCGCCCCAAAACAAAGCCATGTACCGATGCCTTAGGCAAATAGACCTGCTGTAAAACTTGATTGAGCTTTGTCTGGATTATTTTGAGAGGCGAGGCAGGGGCCGCAATGAGGCGAAATTCGCCGTTCCTTTTCGGGATTGTAAAGAATTTGTAGTGTTTATCTGGAGGAGCAATGAAAGCGTAGTAGTAAAGCTGGCTTTTCTGGACTTCTAAGAGTTGGGCAAGATCATCAAAGGTCTTAAGCTCAAAGAACTTCTGCTTTAGTTCATCTGGTCTTCCAGCTAGTTCAACACTCATGGATTATATGAAGGGGCACCTGTGCAACAATTCTCACTCCGCACATGCGCGCGCCGCGCGCCCGGCCGCGCCACTGGCGTCAGCCTTAAGGTAAGCATTTCAAATGTCCAGCGCAGGATCAACACTGGAAACCAAATGTTGTCACAAGTGCCCCAGGACTGCAATGATAACAAAATGATTTGCCATCCGCAAATAAGTGTTTATGCCAAAGGCCGTATGCTAAATACCATGAGCGAAAACACCTGAAAGGGCTTACCCGCCAAAGCCCGCACCATCTTTTCATCGGCAGTGACCAACGGCGCTTTCACCCGCTGTGATAAAGCGACGTAGAACGCATCGTAGCCGCTTATCCCCTGCGTCAAGGCAAGCTCCAATGCTTCTGACGCCAAGTCCGAGGTCGGCATGACGTGTAACGCGAGATCGCGAAGCTCGGCCATATCCTGGCGAGCTTCTTTGGCGCTATATTTTGTTTGTCGAACATAATTGGCTAGGACACTGGCGCACTCGGCGTAGAAGAAGTCTGGCACGTAGAAACGCGCTCGTCCATCACTTTCTAAGTGAGCAAAAAGCGCATCGGCTTTGTCTGACCCCGGTTGTTCAAAGAATAGTTTGAGGGCGACGTTGGCGTCAATGACACAGATGAGGGGCTGGTCACTCATCTTCGCCGCGAATTTGCCGGAGCATGGCTACGCTGTCAGACGCGTTGGCTGGCAGCGGGCGGCGACGGCGGCGGATACTGGCCAGCGCCTTAGACCGGGCCGCGCGTGTTTTTTCGTCATCAATGGCTTGTTCCAGGACAGTGACGACGTAGGAACTGAGGGATCGGCCTTGGGAGGTAGCGATCTTGCGAGCGGCCTGGTAAACACGATCCGGGATTTCGCGGACGTAGAGAGTAGGCATGCCGTTATACTAGCATTTTTGCTTGCACTATGCAAGCACTAATTTAGCTTCAGGGTCAAATGGAATCACCGGCGAAAATCAACGCCGGTCCGCGTCTGCTCAAAGAAGATCTCGATCGGATTTAGATCATCGGTCAGCAGAAGACCATCCGTGGGGGCATCCGGCCAAGAGGCCTCCACCATCTCAGTGGGTGAAGCGATGAAGAGGATATTCTGATCAGCGTCTCCCAGGACACTGGCGGTTCGCGTATCACCGAACGCAGCCGAAATGGTCGTTGACATCGCCCGAAACGAATTAGAGCGAGGCCCCGTGGGGGTACCAATGAAATTGTAAATCATGCGCCCCCCCGGCTTTAGAATTCGACTGACCGACTCAAAGAACTCAAGGGTGGCTAAGTGGGGGGGGACGGAGTACAGTCCGCTGAACGCGTCAATCAATATATAAGCGAAACCCTCACCCTGGTAGTTGTCTACATAAGCGCGGCCATCTTGGACAACCACGTCGCCTCGGAGGGGTCCAAAATACTCATCGGATACTTCAACGACGATGGGATCAATCTCGACCTCGGTGACAACGGCCCCTCGGTTCTCCAGCGCCCGCGAGATTGTATGCCCGGCTCCACCAATCACTAAGACCCTTTGCTTCGGCGGCTGGCTCGCCAGTTCGACCATCGTTATGGCATATTCATAATTTGGTTCATGGGTTTGCAAGTTCATTTCGGATTCATAGACTGGACCAAGATGAAAGCTTACAAACGTGTTTCCATTCGTGTAGACTCGAATCGTATCATAGTAGCCTTCGCGCTGAGTCAGCAGTGTGGCAGGGTCGTTCCATACATAGTTCGGTTGAGGCACGATCAAACAAATCACGACCGCGGCGGCCGCGCCAATCCGGTAGTAGCGCACGGACCAGTAGATGGAAAAAAGAGTGAGTAAAACGGCAAACAGCCGCAGGGAGGTGGATAACCCAACCCACGGAATGAGATAAAAGGCAGCCGTCAAAGCCCCTAACACGCTGCCGAGGGTGCCTAACGCGTAGACAGCTCCAACGGTCTTGGATAGTTGCGCGTCGGGTTGATTGGCAGACAACAACGTAATGACCAGAGGGGAGACCATGCCGAAGATGGTCGCAGGGACAAACAAAGCTACAAAGGCAGCCAGCCCGATTGCCGTTCGGCCCAGTTGGGCGAGATAGGTTGGTGTTTCCCAGATGATCCAACTGGTCGCCAGCAGCCAGGCCGCATTGACGATAAGCAAAATTGGGAGGGCCGGGCCGGCTCGGCGATGAGAAATTTGCCCACCCAGGTAGTAACCCAGTGAAATGCCCAAAAGAGTAACTGAAATGATTATTGCCCAAATGACGGTGGTCGCGCCAAACAATGAAGAAAATAATCGCGGGCTAATGACCTCGATTGCCAAATTCGCGAAGCCACTAAAAAAGACTAAAAAGAAGAGGGGCACTTTCCGGGCCCAGGGTGCAATTACATTATTGGCTGGTGCTTGTGATTGCATGGGTTGCTCCTTAAATCAATATTTCGATATGGAGAGTAGGCATGGGGGTTATGCTAACTTTTTTGGGGAGAGTATGCAAGCACCAATTTAGCAGAGATGCATTTCAAAATAACCCCGCCCGGAAATGAATTTCCGGGCTATGAACTGCGCCCCATGAATGGGGCTAGCCAGATTTATCCGGCGCTGTTCCGTAGCCCGGCGACTTTACATGTCCCCCGAAGCGGAGCGGAGTGGGGATCGCCGGGCGTCAGTGGCCTTACGCGCAAAATTAGAATTCCCCCTCACCCTTTCTCCCCAAACGCTCTCTCCGCCGCCTTCAGCGTCGCGTTGATCTCAGCCTCACCGTGCGCGGTGGACATGAACCCGGCCTCGAACTGCGAGGGCGCGAGGTAGACGCCGCCTTCCAACATCGCGCGGAAGAAAGCGCCGAACTTTTGCGTATCGCAGACTTTAGCGGTCGCCCAATTTGTAACTGGCGCGTCGGTGAAGAATAATGTGAACATCGTCCCCACGCGTTGTGAGGCGACGCGCACTTTGGCTTCTTCCGCTAACGCGCTCAGGCCCGCCGTCAATTTAGCGGAACCCGCCTCGAGCGCCACCCACGTTCCGGGCTGCTGCAATTCCTTCAACGTCTCAATCCCCGCCGTCATCGCCAACGGATTTCCGGAGAGCGTCCCGGCCTGATACATCGGACCGGCGGGCGCGACCATCTCCATCACCTCGCGCCGACCGCCGTACGCGCCCACCGGCAGCCCGCCGCCGATCACTTTGCCCAGCGTCGTCAAATCCGGCTTCACGTTATACAACGCCTGCGCGCCACCGGGATGAACGCGGAAGCCGGTCATCACTTCATCAAAAATCAATAGCGCGCCATGAGCTTGAGTTACCGCGCGTAAGCCCGTGAGGAAGTTCGGGAGCGGCGGCACCACACCCATGTTCCCCGCCACCGGCTCGACAATCACGGCGGCGATCTCGCGCGGGAATTGCTCAAAAAGTTTTTGTACCGCCGCCAAATCATTGAACGGCGCGACGAGCGTATCCGCGACCGTCGCCGGAGGCACGCCGGGCGAATCCGGCAGGCCGAGCGTCGCCACGCCGGAGCCGGCTTTGACGAGCAGCATATCCGCGTGGCCGTGATAACAACCCTCGAACTTAATAATATTGTTGCGCCCGGTGAAAGCGCGCGCCAGTCGCAGCGCGGTCATCGTCGCCTCCGTGCCGGAGTTGACGAAGCGCAGCATTTCAATCGCCGGAATAAATTGCTGAATCAATTTTGCCAACTCAAGTTCGAGCGGACTCGGCGCGCCGTAACTTGTCCCGCGCGCAGCAGCCTCGGTCAACGCCGCAACGACGCGCGGATGCGCATGTCCCAAAATCAGCGGCCCCCATGACAACACGTAGTCAATATATTGATTGCCATCCACGTCATACAAATACGCGCCCTGACCGCGATCAATAAACAACGGCTGCCCACCCACCGCACGGAAAGCACGCACCGGCGAATCCACGCCGCCGGGCAAGAGTTTTTGGGCTTCGGCAAAGAGTTCTTTAGAACGCTGAGTATTAAACATTGTTGGCCTCAGAAGTAAGTCGAGTTATAATCTAAACACCGAGGTGCAAAATGACTAATTACCGCATTCATCTTACCTTAGAGCCTAACCCAAATGGTGTCTTCACTGTCACCAGCCCCGACGTGCCGGGCTTAGTAACCGAGGGTCAAACAGCGGCTGAAATCCAGGCCAATGTTCAGGAAGCCCTTACGGCTTTATTCGAAGCCTGGGCCACTCTGGGTAAAGCGCCTCCGCCCGCTCTTCGCCCCATTGCCACGGATCACAAGCAGACAATTGAAACGTTAGTCACTGCGGCGTGAAATACCGCGACATCTCCAAACGTCTGCTTGAGTTGGGCTGTAAAGAATTAGCAGGCGGTAAAGGCTCCCATCGCAAGTGGCACAACCCCGCGACTGATAAAGTTACCGTCGTGCCCGATTGGGGAAGTAAAGACCTCGCCCCCGGAACAGTCCGCGCTGTCATTCGCGAACTTGGCATCTCACGCCAAGACTTTGGTTCCATCAAGTAAATCCTCGTCCTTCAGAAAAGAAATTATACCTTCCGCCGCGGCCTCGCCCGACTGAATACAATCCGGTATCCCCACACCTCGATACGCATTCCCCGCGATGAACAAGCCCGGATGCGTCGCCAGTCGTTTTTCAATCGCGGCCAACCGATCCAAATGTCCGAGCGTATACTGCGGCATCGCCAGCGGCCAGCGGAAGATGCGATGAAACATCGGCGGCGCGGTAATGCCCAACGTCGCGCGCAGTTCATCGCGCACGAGTTTCAACAAATCCTCATCCGATCGCTCCGGCACTTCTTCTTGTCCCGCTCGCCCGACGAACGCGCGGATCAGCGCATAACCCTCCGGCGCGCGGTGCGGAAACTTCGTCGAAGTCCACGTACACGCCAAAATCGGGCGACCCTCCGCGCGCGGGATAATGTAGCCGTACCCATTCAACGGGCGCGGAATGTCGGCTAAACGATACGCGACGGAAATCGTCGCCGTCGAAACATGTGGAATCTCGCTCAGCGCGCGCGCCAGTTCGGAATCGAAATTGGCGACAAGCTCTGCGGTGATGGGAGCGGGCGTGGCGAGGACGATGGCCTTGGCCCCAAGCGTCTCGCCGTTCCCCAGCGTTATCGCGTACCCGGACGAGTCTGCGTCCAGGCGGTCAACGCGCGTCCCGAGCCGAATCTCGACCCCATCCAACTTCTTCGCCAGCGCTTCAACAACTTCCGCCATACCATTCGTCAACGAGAGAAAAGCCGGCCACGTCTTCGGTTTGTCAGACGCTTTCTTTTTAGCGGCCAGCACACCTCGGACCAAACTGCCCTGTTCAAGTTCGGCCTGCCGTAATTGTGGAAACGTCGCCGCCAAACTTAACTGCTCACCATCACCTGCATAAATGCCGCTCATCAGCGGCTCAACCAAACGCTCATACACTTCGCGCCCCAATCGCCGACGGATAAACATGGCCAGCGACTCATCGCTCAGCTCGCGGCGCGGCGGGATCAGGTAATCCATCCCCATCCGCAGTTTGCCGAGGGGCGAGATCAAATTTGTTTTGAGCATCGGGCCAAAGCGCGAGGGAATCAGGCCGGTCAGGCCCTCCGGCAAATCGAGGAGTTGGCCGCTACGCATCACATACGTGCGATGAAATTTTTCGTTCGTCCCGTGCAGTCGTTCGATGAGGCCCAGTTCCAGACACAACCCCAGGCCGCGCTGCTTGACCGAGAGAAACGAATCCGGCCCGCCCTCGATCACAAAATCATCTAAGCGCTCGGTGATGATTTTTCCGCCGAGGCGAGAAGAGGATTCGAGGAGGGTAATTCCGGTTTCACCCCCCCCCCCCCCCCCCCCCCCCCTAAAGGGGAGAGGGGAGAGTTGGTGCGCCGCCGCCAGCCCCGCAATGCCTCCCCCAACAATCACGACTCGCTTCACAACCAGCCCGCTTTTTTCGCTTTGTGCTGCACCAACTCCGCCAAGCCTTGAATCATCTTCGGCGCGGTACCGAGCATCTCAATTCTCTCAAGTTGCATGCCAAGTGATTCCGCCTGACGTTTGAAGGCGATGTCCACATCGTACAGAATCTCAACATGCTCAGACACGAAGCCAATCGGCGCGATGAGGACGTGCTTTTTGCCCGCCTCGGCCAGTTTCGTGATGACCTCGCCCGCGTCCGGCCCCAGCCACGGGTCGGGCGTGAGCGCCGCCGATTGATAGGCAAAGTGATAGCGCTTGCCCCACCATTCGCCGCGCAGTTCGGACGTGGAAGGCCGGGTCGGCGGCAGCCGTTCCATCAACGCCCCCACCGTCGCCGCCAATTCGTCAGGATACGGATCGTTCCATTCCAAGATGCGCTCCGGGAGGCTGTGCGCGGTGAAGATGATTGGCACACTGTTGCGAACCTCGGCTGGAAATTTTTCGAGCGCCGCCATGAGGCGCTCAATCAGCGCTTCAATGTAGCCGGGCAGTAAATGCCAGCGCTCGATGCGCGCGAACTCAATCGGCGGTTTGGCCTCTTCAATCTTTTTGAAGTACGCACCGATGCTCATCCGCGAATAGTGGGGCGCCATCGCCAACCCCACGGCGCGCGTGATCCCGGCTTCAGCCATCTGTGTCAGCGTTTGTTGAATGTACGGATGCCAATGCCGCATGCCGACGGCGGCCTTGAAGACTTCGCCGTCCTGATTCAGCGCGGCTTCGAGCGCGTCGGCTTGGGCACGGGTTCGCTCCAAAATCGGCGAGCGCCCGCCAATCTCGCGGTAACGCTCACGCACCTCGTGGAGGACCTGCGGCGAGGTCGGGCGGCCACCGCGCACGTCCATCAGATAAGGTTCGACTTCATCTAAGTTATTGGGGCCGCCGTACGCCATCACGAGCACGCCGATTGTTTGCATGAGACCTCCCTGTACGGACTACGCAATACGGACTACGTGTTGCGTAGTCCGTATTGCGTATTTGAGACCGCTCTAGTATAAGTTCAATCTCAATCCAGAGCGACTCGCGGAGGACGAACCAGATGCCAGCTTGGACTTACCCCGATTCACAGAACGACTACTTGAAATCCCACGCCTTGATTCTGCTGTGCAGCTTTGCCCACTGGACCGGGCGGAGTCTGATTGATCCCACGCTTCCGGAAGTCGAGCAAGCGCGCCAACTTTTCCTGGCGCCGTTCGCCGTGGTTTCCCACAACACCACCCCCGACCCTATCTTTAACTACGGCAACCAGACGGCACTTACGTTGTTTGAGCTTTCTTGGGACGAGTTCACCACCCTGCCCTCCCGACAATCCGCCGAGCCGATGCAGCAGGACGAACGAGCGCAGTTGCTGGCACAAGTGACGCGCGACGGCTATATCGAGCGAGACACGCCGATTGGTGTTCGGATTACCAAGAGCGGGCGACGGTTTTTGATTGAAAAGGGCATCGTCTGGAATCTGTTGGATGAGAACGGCTTGCACTACGGCCAGGCGGCGACGTATGGCGATTGGACTTTTCTTTAAAGTCACGCTTCAAGCGTGACCTACATCTTTGTCCTTGGCCCTTGGGCCTTGCCCCTTGAGCCTTTTTCCCTCACCATCTCCACCACCGCTTTGACATTTTCCACCGGCGTCTCCGGCAGAATCCCGTGCCCGAGGTTGAAGATGTGTCCCGGGCGTCCACCCGCTTGTTCGAGAATCGTCTGCACCCGCTGCTCTAATTCCGGTCGAGGCGCGAACAGCGCCACGGGGTCAAGATTCCCTTGAACGGCTACCGTCGGGCCGAGGGTTTCCCATCCCCAATCGAGTGGGGTCCTCCAATCGAGTCCAATCACATCGCCGCCGGCTTCTTTCATCAGTGGAAGGAGCGCGGCGGTTCCCGTCCCAAAATGAATCACCGGAACGCCGGTCGCGCCGACCTCGCGGAGAATTAATTGCGAATGCGGGAGGACGTAGCGGCGATAATCGTCCGGGCTGAGCGCGCCGACCCAACTATCGAAGAGTTGAATCGCCTGCGCCCCGGCTTCGACCTGCGCGACGAGGTAATCCGCGACGACGCGCGCGAGCTTTTCCATGAGTGCGTGCCACGTTTGGGGATCGGCGTACATGAGCTGCTTGGTCTTGAGATACTGGCGCGATCCGCCGCCTTCGATGACGTAACTGGCGAGCGTGAAGGGCGCGCCCGCAAAACCGATGAGCGGCGTTTGGCCATTGAGTTCGCGGCGTACACAGCGAACAGTTTCGAGGACGTGCGGTAGTGACTCGCGCGGCTCGACCGGACAGAGCGCGGCGACATCGGCGGCGGAGCAGATGGGGTTGTGAATGACCGGCCCCTCGCCGGCGGCGAATTCAAGTTGCAAGCCCATCGGGACGAGCGGGAGCAGGATGTCGGCGAAGAGGATAGCGGCGTCCACGTTGAGCAGGCGCACAGGCTGAAGCGTGACTTCAGCGGCGAGGTCGGGCTGCGCGCAAATTTCCAGAAGCGAATGCTGCGCGCGAATCGCGCGGTATTCGGGCAGGTAACGTCCGGCCTGCCGCATGAACCACACCGGCGTGCGCTCCACCGGCTCACGACGGCAAGCGCGGAGGAAGAGGCTTTCAGAGTTAGTAGGCAGAGGATTCATTTGAGCCAAAGAATTGGGACGCAGATACACGCAGATGAACGCAGATTTTTTTTCATATTTATCACTTCACACCAGCGTCCTGAGCGGAGCGCGGGGCCTTTCCGCGCGCAGTCGAAGGATGCGATTCCAAACCAGATTCTGTTAGAGAACCGCACCCTTCGACTGCGCCCTGCGATCCTTCGACTGCCGCTTCGACAAGCTCGGCGTCCGCTCAGGATGCGCGGGGCTCCGCTCAGGGTGCTGGCTCTTGAAGTCTAGCGCCACAACGCCAATGTCTCTTCCGCCGGATGATAGATGCCGACGTGCAGCGGCGTGTCGCGCAGGGTGTAGCGGCGGCCTTCGGCGCTGCGAAGTTCATTCACCAAGTCCGAGAAGCGCGGCAGATCATCCATCTCGTAGACGACGACAAATTCCTGATCCTGCACGCCAAACGAGTACAGCAGCAGTTGCGTGATCTCTTCATACTGCTTGCCGATACGGATGTGCTCGTTCATCATCCCCTGCCGGGCCTCGCGGCTCATAAGATACCAGTCAATGGTTTTGACGAAGGGATAGATGACGAGATATTTTTTCCGCGCATCGGTGAAGGGATCAATCTCCTGCGCCGAGCGTGTTTTGGTGTATTGCGAGGGCTGCGTATATCCCCATAACGTCACGCTCGGGTTCAAGTAATCCCGAAAAGGATTCGTCGCGCAGGTGAAGCGCTCGAAGAACCCGGCGGTGGCGTTCTGGTCATTCATGGGCAGCGCACTCCAGGTGAGAAAGTCCACACCGCTTTCGGCGGGAAAGACCTGGTAGAGATGCAGCGCCGGAGCCGCCGCGCGCAGTTGAGTCAGCCAGGTCTTATGAAACTCGGCGCGCGCCTGTGGAGCGAGTGTCCAGTAGGCATCTTTGAAGGAGAAGAGAGCAAAGTGATTGAGGGTGCGTTGGGTTTCTTCAGACATTTTTAGACCTCGAGAAATAAGGAACGAAGGGAACTTTTAAGTCCAAACGTTTAACAATGTGGGGATAGTACAAGTAGTTGGACTTCACTTTTATTGAAGGCCATTTCTCTAATCTGGATACTGAGGTCTGGATACTTCTCCGTATATATGTTTATGACCCCTCATAGGTAAACTCCATCCTAGGCTGTTCAGATTTGCTCGTGTTCAGTATCTCGGAAAGGTCAAGTTCCTTCTTGAAAGCCTCTAAAGATTCTTTGCTGCACTTAGAAAGAAGGTACTTTAAATTATCAAAGGTGATTATTGCATAGAATTTCTTCCCCGGATAAAAATACACCAGGGTTTTCTTGTTCAACTTCAGAAGATTAATAACATTGTTTAGAGTGCCTTTACTCTTAGCATCCCAAATCATGAAGCCATAATCCGCCTCTTTTGCCATTTCTAAATCTTTGATTGAATAATAATCAAACCCGCTTTTATTTTCTATTGCCTGAATATGCTTTGTTTGCCAATGTCCAATGTTATTTCTGCACTGATTCTCCATGCAAAATACAACAACATTCTTGTAATCCTTCTCTAATATATATTTCTGCACGGCTTTATCTGCGCCGTTCGCGTCACCAACAAGAATTTCATACCCCTTCTCAATAATATTATCTATCCTATGCTTCAAGGCTTTGTTTAGCTTCGAGGCTGCTCTAGACCCGCCGATAAATACCTTCGTCATGACTTGCTCCTCGTTTTGGTTAAAGCCAGCACATATACCCTTTTTACCTTGCCCGAATTATACAAAACGCGAGTTATGGCATTCAATGTCGCTCCAGACCTATATAAGTCATCAAAGAGCAATATATTTTTCCCCTGCCATTCCAAATTTTTGATTCCAAAAGCACTGTTTAACATCTCACTTCTTTTTTGATAATCAAATATATTCTTCAATTCAGGTGTACCCTTAAGCTTCACGAGCAGTTCGACGTAAGGTATTTGCAATCCAGAACCTACCCCTTTTGCTATTTCAATCACGGGCTGGAGCTTTCTAGTTCTAGAAGGTAGGACGGGCACTATAGCATTAACTTTCCCCTTCCATTTATCAGCAATAAACCGGGAGGTTGCTAAAACAATTTCATCCAAGACTGCATTGTCTGACTTGTACTTGAGCTTATATAAAAGCTCTCCAATCTGACTTCTTTTGTTGTCAAAAACCTCACGTCCATACGGATCATACCCCATGAAAGTGCTACTGATAGTGTGTATATCTAAAGCAAAGCCTTCATGCCAATCGCCTGTCAACTTAATCGGATGTAGAGTGACCATTGTTCTTAAATCCTATACATTAGAGCTTTTTCCAAGAGAAGCGGATCCACATATCTATTAATAAACGCAATCATCCCGCCCATTTCTCAATCCACCCCACCGCATCCTTCGCATGATACGTAATAATCATATCCGCTCCGGCGCGTTTAATTCCGGTCAGTAGTTCGAGCACGGCACGCTCTTCCTCCAGCCAACCGTTCGCGACGGCGGCTTTGAGCATGGCGTACTCGCCGCTCACATTGTACGCGGCGAGCGGGAGTTCCGGGAATTGCTCGCGCGTTTGGCGAATGATGTCCAGGTACGGCAGCGCGGGCTTGACCATGAGCATGTCCGCGCCCTCGGCCACGTCTAGCGCGGTCTCGCGCAGCGCCTCGCGCGCGTTGGCCGGGTCCATTTGATGCGTCTTGCGGTCGCCGAACTTCGGCGCGCCTTGCGCGGCCTCGCGGAACGGGCCATAGAATGCGGAAGCGTACTTCGTCGAATACGAAAGAATAGGAAGATGCTCGAACTTGGCGGCATCGAGGCCCGCGCGGATCGCGGCGACCATCCCATCTATCATCCCAGAAGGTGCGATGATGTCCGCGCCCGCTTCGGCGTGTGAGACGGCAACTTTTTTCAACACTTCTAGCGTCTCATCGTTGAGGACATAGCCTTCCGGCAAATGTGGCTGGTCGCCGTGATTGAGCAAGCCGCAGTGGCCGTGATCGGTATACTCGCATAAACAAACGTCGGTGATGACGATCATTTCCGGGACGGCAGCTTTGATCGCGCGCACCGCCTGCTGCACAATGCCTTCCGGCGCGAAGTTTTCCAGCCCTATCGGGTCTTTAGTTTCCGGAACGCCGAAGAGGAGAACCGCCGGAATTCCAAGTTTCGCAATAGACTCCGCCTCACCCGCGAGCAAGTCCGGCGACCATTGAAAGACGCCGGGCATAGAACGTATTTCGTGTTGCGTATTCTGTCCGTGGACGACAAACAACGGATAAATAAAATCGTCCGGCGCGAGGTGAGTTTCGCGCACCATCGAACGAATCTGTGGGTTGAGGCGCAGACGACGAGGCGGATGGAATTGGGGATTGCTGATTTGTGATTGCTGATTGATGGCTACCATGGACATCTTTTTCCAGTTCTCAACTTTGACAAGATCAAACGATCACGAATACCACGAATGATCGAATGTCACGAATGTTTTTTAGTTTTTGGTTTATTCGTGCTATTCGTCTATTCGTGGTATTCGTGATTAATCTTTATCTCCTGTGCTGCTCGTTCGACTTCGGCCAAGACTTCCCGCAGTGGAACACCGTTGGACTCGGCGAGGCGCTTGCAGTCTTCATACTCAGGCACGGCACGGAGCGGCTGCCCGTTTTCAAACGCGACCTTCACGTGCGCCATTCCAAAGCGCGTTTGCACTTCCCGGACTTCGCGCGGCAGACGTCGCCGCTCAATCATCTGTCGTCGCAGGCCGAGGGTGGTCGTCTCGCGAAAAAGAATTTCGGTCAAAGTGGCCTCAGCGGCAAGTGAGCTTAAAGCTGAGATCAAAATAGCGGGACGGTTTTTCTTCATTTGGATCGGCGTCAGCCAGACATCCAGCGCGCCTGCGCCGAACAGCCGGCTGATCACATGATCGTAAACCTGCGGGTTAAGATCGTCCACGTTCGTCTCAAGCAAAATTAGCCATTCCGTCTCAAATCCCACTGCCTCGCGCGCCACATCCGTCTCGCCAATCAGCACGCGCAAAACGTTGGGATAATTCGCCTCCCGCCGGCCGGCCCCGTAACCGACGGATTGAATCTGCAACGTGGGCAGCGGGCCATAAGCGGAAGCGAGAGTTGAAAGAATCGCCGCGCCGGTCGGGGTGACGGTTTCACCTTCTACGTCAACGCCAATCGTTGGGACGCCTTTCAACAATTCGACGACGGCGGGAGCGGGCAATGGAAGTTGACCATGCGACGTTGAAACGAATCCGCGCCCGAGCGGGAGGGGCGAAACCCGAACGTCTTCGATGCCCAAGAGCCGCAGCCCAATCACCGCGCCGACAATATCTACAATCGCATCCACCGCGCCGACTTCGTGAAAGTGAACAGCCTCGGGTGAGACGCCATGCACCTTGGCCTCGGCTTCAGCTAAACGGCGGAAGATGGAGAGTGATCGGTCTCGGTCGGACTCAGGCAGTCCGCTCTTCGCAAGAATCGCTTCGATGTCGGTAAGCTTCCGCTCGACTTGCTTTTTATCAGTTTGCACCTCGACCGAGGTCGCGACCAATCCATTCTTGGTAACCCGCCGAACGTTCAACGTCCAGCCAGGCAAGCGGAGCGCCTCCAAACTCGCGCGTAACTCATCGGAATCAAGTCCAGCATGGATCAGCGCGCCGAGGATCATATCGCCGCTCGCGCCCGCAAAGCAATCGAAGTACGCTAGTTTCATTCTGAAAGGAAGGAGCAAGTAGGAAGAAGTTTTTCCTACTTCCTACTTCCTTCTTCCTGCTTCCTTTCCCGTACTATCATCGCCGCCAAATAGCCGCCGCCGAATCCGTTATCAATGTTCACGACCGCGACGCCGGGCGCGCAGGCGTTGAGCATATTCATGAGCGCCGCGACGCCGCCTAACCCCGTGCCATAGCCCATTGCAGTGGGAACGGCGATGACCGGGCAAGCGACCAGCCCGGCGATGAGGCCGGGCAGCGCGCCATCCATCCCCGCGACCGCGACGATGACTTTAGCCTTCATTAGAATCTCGCGTTGATCGAGTAAGCGATGCACACCCGCGACGCCCACATCGTACAGCCGCTCGACGCACGCGCCGTGGAATTCGGCGGTGAGTGCGGCTTCCTCGGCCACCGGCACATCCGCTGTGCCACCAGACGCGACGAGGATGTAAGGCTGATTGCCTTCGGCAGTTCGCCGCTCGGCTCCGGCCATGATGAGGCGCGCTTCAGGAAAATACGTGGCCTCCGGCGTCCGTTCTTGAATCGCGTCGGCGTGCGCCTGACTCGCGCGCGTCCCCAGCACGCGCCCGGCTTGCGCCGCGATGCGAGAAAAAATTTCGGCGGCCTGTTCAGGAGTCTTGCCTTCGCAGAAGACGACCTCCGGCGCGGCTTTGCGCAGCGCGCGGTGATGATCTATGCGAGCGTAGCCCAGGTTTTCATACGGGAGGTCGCGCAGGCGGACAGTGGCTTGGTCTACAGTGACGGCGCCACGGCTCACGTCATCCAGCAATTGCCGCAGCGAAGTTTCGTTCATCGGCGGTAACTGCTCAGGCCGCCGTCCTCGGCGGCCCATCCCCACGCCGACCTTCGGCGGCGCAGGAGCATAAGCGAAGTTTCATTCATCGGCGGGTCTCGTTCAAGCTTCCAGTGCGATAACCTTCCAAGTCAATCGTCACGGAAGTGTAGCCCAATTCGCGCAGCGCGCTAGAAATTTCGTCATGGTGATCTAACAGTGTGGGAATGGCTTCCGGTTCGACTTCAATGCGCGCCAGCGGGCCATGATGCCGCACGCGCACTTGCCGCGCGCCGAAGCGCCGCACGATTTGTTCGGCGCGATCTATTTGCGTGAGCGCCTCACGCGTGACCGGCGTGCCATACGGTAGACGCGAGGAGAGGCAAGCGAGCGAGGGCTTGTCCCAGGTCGGCAAATCCAGTTGGCGCGAGAGTTCACGGACCTCGGCTTTGGATAACCCAACCTCGGCGAGGGGGGAATGCACGCCGTGCTCCTCAGCCGCCATGCGCCCCGGTCGGCGGTCGGTGAGATCGTCGGTGTTCAAGCCGTCGGCGACGGCGACGAAGCCGTGCGCATGAGCATAGGCGATGAGTTGGCTGTAGACTTCGGTTTTGCAGAAGTAGCAGCGGGCTTCGGTATTGGCTTGATAACGTGGATCGTCTACTTCATATGTTTCAATACTTTCCCACCGCGCGCCGATCCGTCGCGCCAGTTCCGCAGCTTCTTCTAATTCACCAGACGGCAAACTCGGAGAGACCGCTGTTACCCCCAGCGCTTGATCGCCCAATTCATCGTGAGCAATCTTGAGCACGAGCGTTGAGTCCACACCACCCGAGTATGCAACGACGACGCTGCCAAGCGCGCGGAGAGATAAGCGCAGGCGAGACTCTTTCTCGGCGAGGGTGGCGGTGTTTAAAGGAGTGAGCGAGGTGATGGGGATGAACGGCGAGGTGGTCATGCGCACCTCCCTTGCGGATTGGCACGATCACAGGCCCAACGTGCCGGGTTGTTGGCGATGTATTGGCGGACGTGTCCTAATTCCGCGTCATTGCGAATGATCCGTTCCCAATAATTGCGTTGCCACACCGGAACGCCAGGTAGGGCACGTTGCGCGTTAATTTTGCGGGTGGATACCGATTTGAAATTTTGGATGATGGCGGCCAACGATCCCGGTTGGGTTCCGTTCGGCGGTGGCGTATCCGCCGGTAGGGGCGAAGCATTCGCTGAACTTCGCGAATGCTTCGCCCCTACCAATATAACGATGCCGTGGATGTGATTAGGCATAACAACGAATGTATCCATGATGACATGCGGGAAATGCGTAGGGATGGCGTTCCAACATTCCGCCACCATCCGCCCCACATCATTCAATCGCATGTCGCCCTCTGCACCAATTTCACCAAATAGACATTCACGATTCTGGGCGCAAATGGTGACAAAATACGCGCCCGGCGTGGCGTAATCATAATCCTTCAATCGAATGGAACGGCGGTGGTGTTTGGCGGGATCGTATTTCATTCGTCCATTGTATCCGGTAGGGGCGAAGCATTCGCGAAGTTCAGCGAATGCTTCGCCCCTACCGCGCCAACCAATGCATCAACCAATCCCTCCACCGTATACCGTTCCGCCACCACGTCCACCCGCAGACCGAGGTCGCGCGCGGTTTGCGCGGTGATGGGGCCAATGCAGGCGATGAGGGCCTCCTGCGTTTCCGTCCCGACCAAGGCGACAAAATTGCGAACCGTGGATGAACTGGTGAAGGTGATAATGTCCACGCCCCGTTGAAGTTCGGCGAGGCCGTCCGGGTCCGGGGCAACGGGCAGAGTCCGGTAAGCCGCAATTTCGTGGACGACCGCGCCGCGCTGCCCGAGTTCATCGGCTAAGGCTTCGCGGGCAAGTTCGGCGCGCGGCAGGAGGATCCAATCGCCCTTCACATCACCCACCCCATCCACAATCCGCTCGGCGATATATTCTTCCGGGATGAATTCGGCGCGGATGCCGCGCTTGGAGAGTGAGTGAGCCGTGGCCGGGCCGATGGCGGCGACTTTACACGGCAGATGGGTGAAGTCTGTAAAACCCAGGCGGTCTAGACGATTCCAGAACGCGGACACACCGTTGACACTGGTGAAGATGATCCAGCGATATTGCGAGATGACGGAGATGGCCCGATCCAGCGCCGAGTAGTCTTCCATCGGCGCGATTTCAATGAGAGGGAAGAGGATGGGTTCCGCGCCAAGCGCGCGCAACCGGTCACAGAGTTCGATGGCCTGAGCGCGCGGGCGAGTGACGAGGATGCGTTTGCCTTGTAGAGAATTCATTGAAGGAGTTCTCCTGCCCCTTGAGTGAGTGCTTTTTCCGCAAGCTTTTGACCGAGTGCGAGGGGCTCAGCGCCCTCGCCCGAAACGCGAATGATGCGGCGACCATCGGGAGAGGCGACGAGGCCCGTTAAGCTGACAGCTGATAGCGGATGGCCGATAGTAGACTGAGCATACGCAGCAATGGGCGCGGCGCAACCGCCGCCGAGGTGTTGGAGGAAGGCGCGTTCAGCAGAGACGGCTGCGCGCGTGGAGACATCTTCAAGCGCGGACAAAAGTTCAAGGACGGGCACATCGTCCAGGCGGCACTGAATGGCCAAAGCACCCTGCCCCGGCGCGGGCAGCATGACATCGAAAGATAAAAATTCGGAGATGTTGGCTTCGAGTCCCAATCGAATGACTCCGGCGGCCGCCAACACAATTGCGTCGTAGTCGCCCTGCTGCACTTTGCGAATCCGCGTGTCCACATTTCCGCGTAGAGGTAAGAGAGTTAAGTCCGGGCGCACGGCTAGCAGTTGAGCTGCGCGGCGCAGGCTGGACGTTCCCACACGCGCACCCCGCCGAAGGGCGGAGAACGGCGAACCAGCGCTGGAGATCAGGACATCGCGTGCGTCCTCGCGGGGGCCGATCGCGCCCAACATCAGGCCGGGAGCATCGTCTACCGGCAAATCTTTGAGCGAGTGAACGGCGATGTCAATCTCTTTAGCGCGCAATGCGTCTTCGAGTTCCGCGGTGAAGACACCTTTGCCGCCAATTTCCGGCAGCGGCTTGTCGAGGGTCCGGTCACCAGAAGTTGTGAAGAGTTGGATCCGGCAATTGAGTTCCGGCCAGGCCGCGCGCAGGCGAGCTACGACCCACTCCGCTTGCCAACGAGCGAGAGCGGAACCGCGTGTGCCAATGGTGAGAGAGGAAGTCAGAGTAGACATTCGGAGGGATAGCTGATAGCGGATAGCTGATGGCAGATGGCAGATGGTTAATGCAAGGTGCTGCGAAAAGCGTTGATGCTCTTTGATAATTGCTCACCATCCGCGTACAAAGATTTTTGTTCCTGTTCCAGGATATACCCTCGGTCTAAAGCTAAAAAGGAGGCTCCCACGACCTCAAAGGCTGAACCTACCGAAACTTCCAGATGATAATCAAAAGCTTTATGAGTGCTTTTACTGGCTCCTTCGGCGATGTTTAGACTGATGGAATTGACGGCTCGATTCATTTGTGATTTGAGTCCGTAATCTTCATGGCGCGGAAACTTGGCGGTGGCCGCATAAACCTTTTCTGCGTATGCCCTGGCCATATGCCAGATCTTTAAGCTCTCAAATCTAAATGGCATCGCTTATTCTCCTCTTTGCCATCTGCTATTGGCCATCTGCTATCTGCTATCTGCCCTCTGCCATTTATTTGTCTAGTCCAAACAGATGCCGCACCGCCGCCGCATACTCGGCGGCGTGTCCATTTTCCGCCTCGGCCTTCAGTCGTTGTGTAGGCGCATGGAGCAATTTGTTAACCAGCGCCTCCGCCAGCGCTTCAACCTGCCGCTGCTCGGCCTCACTCAACTGCGGCAAATGCTGCAGCGTCTTTTCGACTTCGGCCCGCCGAATCGTATCCGCCAGCCTCCGCAAGTCGGCGATGACCGGCATCACCTCCCGCTCCCGCAACCAGTCCCGGAACTTTTCAGTTTCTTCGGCGACGATGGCCTCGACCTTGGGGATTTCCCGTTCCCGCTGGGCGACCGCGCCGTTGAGGTGCGTCTCCAAATCGTCAATGTCGTAATAGCTCACGTTCGGAAGGCGGCCCACGTCCGGGTCCACATCACGCGGAACAGCAATGTCAATGAAAACTAACGGGCGCTCCGGGCGCTGGGCCAGCGCGGTTTGCGTCACGTCCGGCGTGATCAAAACGTGCGGCGCGTCGGTGGAGGTGATGACGATGTCGGCGGCGGCGAGCGCGCTGGTGGTCTGCTCGAAGGTTAATGCCCGCCCACCCCAGCGTTGGGCAAGCTGCGCCGCCCGATCCGGCGTCCGATTGAGGACGGTGATCTCGCTCGTGCCACGCGAACGCAGCGCCTCAACGGCCAGCTCCGCCATTTCGCCTGCACCGACGATGAGCACATGCGCCGACGTTAAATCACCGACCGACTTTTCCGCTAGTTTGACGGCGACCGAACTGACGGTGGACGGGTTGCGACCAATCGCCGTTTCCAGACGAGCGCGTTTGCCGGCATGGATCGCCGCGCGGAAGAGCGCCGAGAGGATCGGGCCAGCACCGTGTTGCAGGGCGGCCTCATACGCCTCGGTCACCTGCCCCAAAATTTGGGGCTCGCCGAGGATCATCGAGTCCAAACCACCGGCGACGCGGCAGAGATGGAGGATCGCTTCACGCTCAGAATGTTGGTAAAGATACGTGGTCACTTCCACCAATGGCAAGCCACTCGTCTCGGCGATGATTTTGACCAGCACCGGAACAGATTCCATCGGAGCCAGCGCGTACACTTCGAGCCGGTTACAGGTGGAGAGGATGACAAACTCTTTTAGGCTTTGATCCGCACGCTGACTCACGTGGTTGAGTTCATTCTGGAGCGCGGCGGAGGAAGCATTCAGGCGTTCGCGAATTTCTACTGGTGCGGTATGATGCGAAATACCCAGGCAAAAGAGAGTCATGGTGTCTTCGATTTCTGGAGAGAGGTCCTATAGGCTGGAAAGTGATGGATGAGGCATCAAACTTCGGGCAGGCATAAACGTTCGCTACGTTACTATTAGTCAATTGAAGCGTCAAGTGAGTTTTCCGCAGAAAAATTGCGGCTTGACAAACAGAACAGGTGAGCTATACTAAGCGGCACATTTGTTCGATACAGCTAAATCTACTCAGAAAGGGTCCTCAAGCTGGAGGGATAATAAAATGCCACGTAAAAAGAAGGAACAAGCAGGAGAAACAGAAGTTTTGGCTTTAGAAGAGAACGGAGCAAGCGCAGTTGAAGAGTCCCCCGCGCCTCCCGCCCCCCGTGGACGGCGCGCTCAGAAAGAACCGTCTGAAAATCAGCACCCCCCCATAGACGCCGCCCGCCGCAACGCGATTGATAAGACTTTAAGCGATTTGACCAAGCGCTTCGGCGATGGGGCTATCATGCGCCTGGGAGAGGCTTCTCACATGAACGTCGAATCCATCCCCACCGGCTCACTCGCCCTGGACATTGCCCTCGGGATTGGGGGCGTGCCACGGGGACGGGTGACCGAAATCTACGGCCCGGAGAGTTCCGGGAAGACGACCCTCTGCCAGCACATCGTCGCCGAGGCGCAGCGCCGGGGAGGCGTGTGCGGCTACGTGGATATGGAGCACGCCCTCGATCCGGAATATGCCGCGCGCTGCGGTGTGGATGTGGAGAATTTATACATCGCTCAACCGGACACCGGCGAACAGGCGCTGGAAATTGCGGAGGCGCTCGTCCGTTCCGGGGCCATGGATGTGGTCGTGGTCGACTCCGTTGCCGCCCTCGTCCCGCGCGCGGAGATTGAAGGCGAAATGGGCGATAGCCACATGGGCTTGCAAGCCCGGCTGATGTCCCAAGCTTTGCGCAAGCTGTCCGGCGCGATCAAGCAATCCAATACCGCGGTATTGTTCACCAATCAGCTTCGCCAGAAAATTGGCGTGATGTTCGGGAATCCGGAAACGACCGCCGGGGGCATGGCGCTCAAATTCTATGCCTCGGTGCGCCTGGATGTGCGCCGGATTCAAGCCATCAAGGATGGCGCGGAAGTCGTCGGCTCCCGCACGCGGGTGCGCGTGACGAAGAACAAAGTCGCCCCGCCCTTCCGGGAGGCCGAGTTCGACATCATGTATAACGAAGGCATTTCCAAGGTGGGTGATTTGGTGGATATGGGGACGGCGCTGGAGATCATCACCAAGCGCGGCGCTTTCTTCTCTTATGGAGATATGCGCATCGGCCAGGGACGTGAGAACGCCAAGACGTACCTGAAGCAGCATCCCGATATGGCGGGTGAGATCGAACTCGCCATCCGCGCTCAACAGGCCGCCACCGGCACACCGCTCAACGTCCAGGTCGCGGATGAGGCGGAGAGCGAAGAGGCAGAAGTCGCTGAGGAAGTTTAGAGCGCAGATACTTCCAGCTTTCAGCAGATTTTTAAATGGAAAAGCGGATGAGGCCAAATGGCATCCGCTTTTCCATTTCCAATCTACTAGCCGTCAAACCTGAAACATTTTTAGTCAACTTAAACTAATCTGCGAGAGGGAGCAGCCATGGTTACATTCAAAGCCATCTCACCCGAGAGACCCGCCTTGGTGAGAGATGTCAAAGAGATTCTTGAGCGACGCGTTACCGAGACTTTGAAGGGAGCCGAGTGCCCTGATCATCATCTGCGTCCGAGGGTGATCTATTCCGGTTCGGTGACGAATCCCAAATATGAGATCGAATGGTGCTGCCAGAAACTTAGAGATGAGGCAGCCAAGGTACTCAAATAAGGAGAGAAAGAATATGCAAAAGATCGTGCCATCGCTCTGGTTCGACAAGGAAACCGAGGAGGCCATCAACCTCTACGTCTCGCTCTTCAACGGCTCACCGCACACGAGCGGTAATTCCAAAATCATCAGCCTCACCCGCTACGAGAAGGGGATGGAAGTCCCCGGAGCGGACGAGCTGGTGGGCAAGGTCATCACCGCCATCTTCGAGCTCAATGGGCAGAGATTCATGGCCCTGGATGGCGGCCCGATCTTCAAGTTCAATGAAGCGGTCTCATTCTATGTGGAGTGCGAAGACCAAGCGGAGGTTGACTACTTCTGGCAAAGGCTCTCCGCTGTTCCAGAATCCGAGCAGTGCGGCTGGTTGAAGGACAAGTTCGGACTCTCCTGGCAGATCATTCCAAAGCAATTGGGAGAGCTACTGGGCAACCCCAACAAGAAGAAAGCCTTGGCCGCCACCAATGCCATGCTCAAGATGAAGAAGATCGTGATCGCAGATCTCCAGAAAGCGTTCGACGAAGCATAAATAGCGTCCATCCACCAAGGTTAGATGGCTGGCCAGATAAGCCGCCGACTGTTTAAGTCGGCGGTTTTGATTCGGTCTGCTATAATCCGCGCCATGCCCGGCAAATACAGAAAAGTCTGGCCTGCTCTCTTAATAAGTTTTCTCCTATTCGCTTGTGGCCGCCAGAAAGCCACACCGACTCCACCCGTTAGCGAGACACCTGAACCTACGGAAATCGTCGCACTCGCCTCACCCACCATTGCTTTGCCCGATCCCACCCTGGCCCAACCAACCGACACCCCTGCGCCGACCCTGGAAGCTGCCTGCACGAATGACGCTACCTTCGTTGATGACCTGACCGTTCCAGATGGGACGCATGTGCTCCTCGGCCAAACGTTCAGTAAAAAGTGGAGCGTCCAAAATAGTGGGACGTGCGCTTGGGGGCCGGACTATCGATTGGTGCTGGTCAGCGGCGATGCGCTCGGCGCTTCTAGCGAAGTGGCGCTCTATCCAGCTAAAGCCGGCGCGACGGTGGCCTGGGAAATCTCGATGACCGCGCCTTTTACGCCCGGAGAATATACGGGCCGCTGGCAGGCGCGTGATCCGGCAGGCAATTTGTTTGGGGCGCTCGTGTTCATTAAGGTCGAAGCGATTCCGGCGCCCGTTATAGATACCCCTGCGCCTTAGCGCTTACGCCTTTTGAGCCTTCGGCGGATACCCCTCATCCCAAACCACCTGTCCCCTTCTTTATAGGGGAGGGCAGGGCGGGGGTGAAAAACAGCCAAAAAACGCTTTCACGGCTCACTTCCCTCCTTGCGCCCAGTTTCCAGACGGAAGCCAAACAATAAATAAGACATAGGCGGTATTTTCGGGACAGGCCTCTTCCTCATACAATATCCAGATAAGTGTTAGATTCAAGGCTGCGGTCCAAGGGTGACCCAGCGAAGGGACATGACGCGGTGAGAGAAGACAGGCGCCCCACAGGTATTTGGGCATTCGGCCTTGTTTGGGCAGGTCAGGTCGTCTCGCTGCTGGGCAGCTCAATGACGTGGTTTGCCCTCACCCTCTGGGCCTGGCAAACAACCGGCCAAGCGACGACGTTGGCATTGGTCAGCTTTTTCGCCTTTATCCCCACGCTGCTTTTCAGCCCCCTTGCCGGCGCATTAGTAGACCGTTGGAATAGAAAGTGGGTGATGATTCTGAGCGATTTCGGCGCGACGCTCGCCACCCTCCTCGTTCTGCTCCTCTACACCACCAACCATCTGCAGATCTGGCACTTGTATGTCGTAGGAGCCTTGGGCGGCGTCTTTCTCGCCCTTCAGTTCCCGGCTTACTCGGCAGCCATGACGCTCGTTCTGCCCAAAGAACACTATGCGCGCGCTGAGGGCATGATTGCAACAGGGCAATCCCTGGCCGGAATCTTGGCGCCCCTCCTGGCGGCGGCGTTGTTAGGCGTCATCCACCTGACCGGAATCCTCCTCATTGATTTGTTCACTTTTCTAATTGCCTTGGTGACCTTGCTCTGGGTCCGTCTCCCCGAACCGGGAGTGATAGAGGCCAGACGTATCCGTCGAGAAAGTTTATGGCAGGCGATGCTTTATGGCTTTCGCTATATTTTCCGACGCCGGAGCCTGGTTGCTTTGCAAACAATCTTTTTCTTTGGCAACTTGCTTGAAGCCTCCGGCTCCACCTTAATCGCGCCGATGCTCCTGGCTCGCACTCACAACAACGAATTGATGCTCGGGAGTGTGCAATCGGTGGGGGCGATTGGCGGCGTGCTGGGAGGCACGCTCGTGGGTATTTGGGGAGGCCCCAAGCGAAAAATCCACGGCATCCTAATCGGGTGGGCGCTTTCCAATCTGCTCGGCATAACGCTCATGGGCTTGGGGTCCGGCTTCCTGGTCTGGGCCGCGGCCAGTTTTTTCTTCGCCTTCTTTACACCCATCGTCAACGGCTCTTATCAAGCCATCTTGCAATCCAAGATCACTCCGGCGGTGCAAGGCCGAGTCTTTTCCACCAAGCTGCTCATGACCCAAATCCCTTTTCCACTCGCCATGCTCTTCGTCGGCCCTTTAGCGGATCATCTGTTTGAGCCAGCTCTGATGCCGCAAGGGCCTTTGGCCGCTTCGGTGGGCCAGTGGGTAGGCACCGGCCCTGGCGCCGGAATGGCGCTGATCATCATCTTGGCCGGCCTGGGTGGAACGCTCATCGTTCTCGCTGGCTACGCCTTCAGCACCTTACGGAATATCGAGGAGCTTCTCCCCGATTACGACCGGCAGGTAATCCGCTCCGCCGAGGCTCACGCTTAAAAACCCGCGATGAATTTTGAGATTCAAATTGCCCATCGTGTTGCCGAGATCGGTCAAGCCGAGTGGGATCGCCTGAGCGCCGGCCGGCCTTTTACCAGCTATCAGTGGTACAGCTTTGGCGAGGCGGTGCTCGCTGACTGCCTGCCGATTTACATTGTTTTATCCAATCAGGGCGAGGCCATCGCTCGAGCCACCTTCTGGCTTAAAAGACGCGAGCCCCTGCCGATTTCCTCCAGACCCCTGCGTTTGTTTATGGAAGCCGTCTTACGCCGCTGGCCGCTCCTGATGTGCCAGGTTCCCTTGACCAGCCTCTCTGGCCTGACCTTGCCTGAACCTCCCGTACGCGCCTCGGCTCTAAAACGTATCGTGCAAGTCGCGCAGGAGGAAGCGCGGAAACATCAGGCCTCTTTTCTTATTTTCAGCTACCTGGAGCAAGTTGAAACGGAATGGGAAGGCTGGCCTCAGAATTATGCGTCCATGACGACCGGCGGCGATCCCGGAACCTCGATGACCATCGCCTGGCCTGACTTTGAGAGCTACCTAAAACATCTGAGCCGCAAGACGCAGAAGAACTATCGGCGGAACTGCCGCTTCGCTCAGGATTTAGGACTCGAAGTTAAAAACCATTCGACGGTTCCAGCCGTGGAGGAGGCCCTGCGGCTGATCCGCAATGTCGAGCAGCGTCACAATGGCCCGCCCAACCCGTGGATGCGGGGCATGCTGGAGCACGCTCACCGGATCAACGCGCAGTGGATGACGGCGGAGATCAAGGGCCAGATGGCCGGCTGTGAACTGGTCTTAGGCGATGGCGACACATTTTTCGTAACCGCGCTGGGTCTGGACTATCAAGTGCCTCACACCTACTTTATGCTGGGCTACGCCGATATTCGGTGGGCGATTGAAGCTGGGGCCAAATGCCTGCGCTGGGGGAGCGGTGCTTATGAAGCCAAGCAGCGGTTGGGCTTTCAGCTTGAAAGCAATAACGCCATGCTGTATCTTAGCCAAAATCCGTGGCTCCAAAGGCTAGGCCGTTGGGCCTCGGACCTGGAGCGACCTAGCAAAAGGGAGGGAGCCCCATCATGAAATTTTTTCGCGTCATCTTTTGGGAATTCATTCAGAATCTACCGTTGGTCACCGGGTTCGTTCTAGCTTTTCAGTTTTGGGAACAAAGACAATGGAATGGAGCCTTGGCCGCCGTCCTCGGCAGCAGCCTCCTCGGCCCTTTAACCATCCGGATGACGGAGCCAAAAAAAATTGACTTGAATCAGCGTGCGCCCTTGCGCGTCTTGGCAACCAATATCCTGGTGATGGCGCTGCTGATGGCCGGCCTCATCGCTTACTTGTTAGCCCCGTGGAGTAATTGGATGACGGATGTCTTGGTCGGGATACTGGTGGCCAGTCTTCTGGGAACGGCGCAGAGTGTGGCGGCCAAAGAACCGATTAGCCTGCGCCATTGCGCCGCCTTTGCTTTTGCCTTTCCCCTCGCCCTGATAAGCTTTCGAACCCTCCTGGCCTTTGACCGGCCGGCCTGGGAAAACATTCTCATCCTTACGACCCTTATCACCCTCATTATCAGCGTGGTGGATTACGGCCCGCCGTATTTCCGCCGAGCCAGAACCGATTCACCCCGCTAATCAGGTAAAGGATTAACCGCGATGCCTAAATTGCCACGCCGCATCATTGTTTTGGGCGTGTTGCGGAGCGGCACATCCCTGACAGCTGAACTGGTGCGCCGCTGGGGAGCCTATGCGGGGGCGGAAGACCATCTCTGGAAGTCGGAGGCGGATGATCCGCGCGGCTATGGCTACATGGAATATATTCCTTTGCAAGAACTGAACGATGAGCTCCTGGACGGGAACGACCGCCTGCCACCGCCACCGGAAGTCTTGGCCGCGAAGGCCGCCAATCCCACGTACCAGGAAAAAGCGCGGCGGCTTATCCAGGCGATGGAGGCCGAAACTTTAAAAAACCAGGCGGTCGCCTGGGTGTGGAAAGACGCGCGCCTGCCGCTCACCCTCCCTTTTTGGGTAAACTTTTGGGACGAGGCCATTTACATTATCCCGGTCCGTCATCCGGCGGAAACAATTTTATCGGCAGCAAAAACGGAAGGCGTGGATGAAGAGAACGTGCCCTACTCCGCCGGGCTGGCTTACTGGCAATACTGCCTGCTTACAATTCTTTCCTATACGCAGAGCACGCCCGCTAAGATTTTTATAGCCTATGACCAGTTAATCGCCCACCCGTTGCTGGAGTGTACCCGCCTGTGCCATTTTCTCAATCAGCAGTGCGAAATTTCGTCGGCCGATTTTCAGTCCAAGCTAGACGCCATGCTGCCCCAGGTCTCCAAAAGCCAGCGGCATTACCATCATCAAAAATCCCTGGCCGAGATGGAACAAACCACGCGGGAACAACGCGCCCTCTACAACTTTCTCCGGTTAAAAACCCTTTATCCCGACGAGGCTTTTAACCCGGACGATTTCGCGCTGTATCCGGGTTGGAGAGAATATCTGCAAAGTATGGATCTGCTGTTGACGTTGCAGGCCTTCGGCCTGCGCCCCACCACCTGACGGGGGAGTCAGACGGCTGGCGCTGTTCAAATCTGGCGTGGTCAATTAAAGTATTGTAAGCTTCTCAAGTGGATGTCTGGGGTTGAGGAAATCAGGAAAGCAGCCAAAATGGAACTGGAAGCATTTCAAAAACTACCCGCCGCCGAAATCGCCCAATGTGTGCGCGCGGCCGGCCCCAAAGTCTGCGTCTTTCCCATCAACGGAACCCGGCGCTGGTTCACCCTCGAGCACCCGGCCCAGACCGCGGCCAATGCCCCGGAAGATTATTTGCGGATTGCCTGGGGGCGGCACATCGAAGTCTACAAACTGTTCTTTGATCATGGTCTGGACACGCTCCTAACGCCGGTGTGTGGGCCGGATATTTTAGAGCGCGGCGACGGCTATGCCCAAATTATTCTACCCGGCTTGTTGTGGTTTGCGCAGAACCCGGCGATGCTGGATTTCTACGCCGCGTATGACGTCCGGGTACGGATTTATGGCGACTCCCGGCGTTATTTTCAAAACACGCCGTATGCGCCGGCGTTGGAAGTCTTTGACGAACTGATGGAGCGCACCCGGAACCATCGGCGGCACCGCTTATTTTTTGGCATCTGCGCCAACGATCCGGCGGAGGCGGTGGCCGAATTCGGCGCCACCTATTACCAACAGCATCGTCGCCTGCCGGACAAACGCCAAATTGTCGAAGCCTATTATGGCGAGTATATTAGTCCGGTGGATTTCTTCATCGGCTTTGACCGGCCGTGTGTCTTTGACATGCCTCTGATCGCGACCGGCCAGGAAGACCTGTATTTCACGGTCAGCCCCTCCCTGTACCTTGAAACGCAGACGCTGCGGGCCATCCTGCATGACCATTTATATGCTCGGCGGGTCAGTGAAACCTACACCCAACTTTCGCCCGACGATTGGAAAACGTTAGGGGAATTTTATAAATTAAACCGGGGCCATGTCCTCGGCCTGGGGCGCCGGCATCCCAGTGGCAGTTTTTGGTACCCGCTACCCCAAGTGGAACTTTTACCGGAGATGATCAACCCATGAGTCACTGCTCGATCACTCGGATGGCAGTTCTCCAAAATAAGAGAGGCCCGGGGGTAACCTCCCGCGCCTCTCTTATTTTTACGCTTTCTCTGCCGGACGGAGTAGTCGCCTTGAAGGATTAATGTGGACTACAAAAAAGAAGCCCTCACCTTAGTTCAGAATCTCAACCAGCGCATGGGGCCAAGTTCCTACGACATTGCTTGGTTGGCGCGCTTGCAAGCGCGTCCCCAGGCCGGGCCGCTCTGGCCGGATTTGATCGAATGGCTCCTGGAGAACCAGCATCCGGACGGCAGTTGGGGTGGGCAGGTTATCTATTATCACGACCGGATCATTTGCACTTTGGCGGCCGCGATCGCCCTGCGCAAAAACGGGCATTCGCCACGGGCGACCGAGGCGCTCAACCGCGCCGAACACTACTTATGGCATCACCTGCATTTCTTGCCCCGCGACCCGTTTGAATTGGTCGGCTTTGAATTAATCTTCCCGACTTTGTTGATCGCCGCCCAGAGCGCCGGCGTGGATGTCCCCATCCACACCTGCGGTTACGGAGCGATTCAAACCGCCAAACTCCGCTTGATTCCCCCGGAGATGCTTTACTCGCCAAAAATTTCCACCGTCCACTCTTTAGAATTCCTGGGACAATCCGCGGATCTCAACAAGTTGCAGCAAGCCCTGGCCCCGAACGGTTCGTTGGGCAATTCGCCCGCGGCGACCGCCTATTACCTGCTCCTTAAAGGCGAAGACGAACGCGCCATGGCTTACCTGGAAACCACCCGCCATCAATTAGCCCATATCATCTATTTATATCCTTTCCGCATTTTTGAGTTGAGTTGGGTTCTGAATAATCTCGCGTTCTGCGGAGCGCCCATTACCGAGTTTACCTGCCCGGCCTTGTGGGAGGAACTGCGGGCGGAAATGGGGCCGACCGGCATTGGCCTCGACCCGACGTTCGGCATCCCGGACGGAGACATTACCTCGGTCTGCAGCCGGCTCTTGATCAGCGCCGGGTACGACATAGACCCTCTCATCCTCCATAACTTCGAAGACAAACACGAACATATTTTTCGGACGTACGATTACGAACGGAATGTCAGCGTGGGAACCAACGTCCATGCCCTGGAAGTGCTGCGCTTGATGCCGGATTATCCCAACCGCCGGGAGGTCCAGGAACAGATTATCCTCATGCTGCTCAGCAAACGGGTCTTTGATGTGTACTGGATTGACAAGTGGCACGCTTCACCCTATTACGCCACAGCGCACGTTTTCTTCAGCCTGCTGCAAGGTGATTTCTACCTGCCCTATTTTTGCCATCCGACCGCGGACTGGCTGCTGCACACCCAACACCCGGATGGCTCCTGGGGCTTTTTTCAACAAGGCACGGCAGAAGAAACGGCCTACGCGCTGACCGCGCTGCTCCAATACAACCGTTACAAGCGGGTGGACCAAGACGCCCTTCACCGGGGCGCGGCTTACCTGGAAGCACACTATCAAGGCGCGGCGGAGGCGAACTATCCCGAACTCTGGATCGGCAAGTGTCTGTATGCGCCCTATGAAGTCGTCCGCTCGGCGATCCTGGCGGCGATGATTCTCTACCAAGAAACGTTTGGCCGTTCGCCGTAAGGGTCAAGGCCGCAGTCGGGTTTCTGGCGCAGCTCTCTGGCAAGAGTCATTCCCGTGGAAGTAGGAATGAACTGATGATTATTCACATCTGTATCGCTCACCGTCCGCGCCCTGAGCTTGTCGAAGGGTCGCGGACGGCCCGCGGGGAGAGCACTTGTGAATAATCACCAGGAATGAAGACTTGGACTGAAACCCATCTCGTGCTATATTCTCCTTGTTTCCAAGGATGCAAATATGAAGCTGATTAAGGGACTGTTCGACATTTCTTCGACCGACCCGGATGACGCTCGCCGCCTCAAGCTGCTGAACGTCTTGTTGTCGGGCGTGGCGGTCATCGTGATGTTGGGTATCCTCGCCATCGCGATTTCATCGCTTTTTGCGAGCGAGGTGAGCTCCCGCTCGGGTGTTCTGTATGTCAGCAGTTTTGGGACCCTGGCCTCTATCGTCATTATTTTTCTGATTGGACGCTATTGGTCCGGCCAGCTCGCCAGTTTTCTGTTTCTGCTCCTCCTCACCGCAGTGGCCCCGTTAACCGATCAGCCCCAGCAAGTGGTCAATGGTCGCAGCTTATTTGTCTTTACGATTCCGATCCTGATGGCCAGTGTGCTGCTGCGGCCGTATGCCAGTTTCATCGTCGCCAGCATTAGCGGCCTGATTGTGACCGTGATTGCCCTCAGCATTCACCTGGCCCCGAATAGCCCGGCGATCCTGGGGTTTTTCGCCATTGCGCTGGTCTCCTGGCTCTCCGCTCGCAGCCTGGAACAAGCCCTCGTCGATGTGCGAACGATTAACCGCGAACTCGATCAGCGCGTGATTGATCGCACGCGTGAGTTATACGACGCCCTCACCCGCGAACATGCCGAAGCCAGCAAGAACCAGGCCATCCTCGAAAGTATCGCCGACGGCGTTATCGTCTTTGACAGCCAGGGCCAGGCCATTGTGGCCAACCCCGCCGTGGGCCGCCTTTTGGACCAGACGTCGGACGAGATTATCCGTTACCGGATCGAGCGCTTGATGGACGGAAAAGTCACGGCCGCCGTCCGAGAGCAGATCGTCGGCCTGCTGCAAAATGAGGAAGCGCATCACTCCAATATGCGCTTTGAATGGGGAGAAAAGACGCTCTCGGCGAGTTTTGCCCCCGTTTACGCCGACAAAAACACACCCATCGGCACCGTGGCCGTCTTCCGAGATTTCACGCGGGAAGCCGAAGTCGAGCGGATGAAAAGCGACTTCGTTTCCATGGTCTCGCACGAACTGCGGACGCCCCTCAATGCCATTCTGGGCTACGCCGAAATTCTGCTGGAAGCTGTTTACGGTTCGCTGGCAGATCGGCAGCGGGGCGTCGTCGCCCGGATCATGACCAACACCAAACGCTTGTTGAGTCTGGTCAACGACCTCTTGGACCAGGCCCAGATCGAAGTCGGGCGTTTGGCCTTCACCATTACCTCGTTTACCCCGAATGAACTAGTTGAAGGCGCGCACAGTCTGATGCTGGGCGTAGCACAGGCGAAGGATTTGAGACTGACGTATGAGGTCGCTGAGGACGTGCCCCCCACCCTCTCCGGCGATCCACAGCGCTTGCATCAAATTCTGGTAAACTTGGTAAACAACGCCATTAAATTTACCGAACACGGAACCATCCATGTCCGCATTTATCGGCCGGATGCCGACCACTGGGCGTTGGCCGTTTCGGATACGGGCGCCGGCATTGCCCCCGAGGCGCAACTGCACATCTTTGAGCCTTTTTGGCAGGCGGAAGAAACAGCCACACGCTCGCATGCCGGTGTCGGCCTTGGGCTATCCATTGTCAAGAAATTGGTTGATTTGATGCGGGGCGAAATCGCTCTCACGAGCGAACTGGGACACGGAAGCACCTTTACCATCACCTTGCCACTGACCCTCATGCAGGAGGAAATGAAATGACTAAAACGGCGTTGATTATCGAAGACGATGATGATCTGTCAACGATTTTTGCGGAGGCCGTCCGGGCCGCCGGCTATGAACCGGAAATTATTCGGGATGGCGAAGTGGCCCGCGCCCGCTTGGCTAACACCCAACCGGACGTGGTGGTCTTAGATTTGCATTTGCCCCATGTGGCCGGTACCAGCCTGCTGAGTCAAATCCGCGCGGACCCACGCCTGGCCGGTATCCGGGTCGTGGTCGCCACGGCCGACCCGCGCATGGCAGAAATCACGCGGCCCCAAGCAGATATTGTCCTGATCAAACCAATCAGTTTTAGTTTATTGCGGGATTTGACGGTTCGATTAAGTACCAGCGGCGGGAAACAGACCGGCTCTGGCTAGTTCGTGTCAGAAGGTGCGGGGCACTTTTAGCTTAATTTTTTTGGACAATTTGTAGCCGGAAAAGCCGAAGGGCCGCACCTAGGCTTTTCTTATACGAGGAACTTTAAGGGGTGATCGTAACAAAGGGGATGGGGGTTGGGCCAAGCCTCGGCCCAATAAGACCACTGGCCGCAAAGAACGAAAAAAAGCATAGGAAGAACATGAGGCCCATGACGATGAAGAGGCCCAGAAACACGCCGCCGCCTGCCATCCCCAGCCCGGAAAGCCAGCGCGTTCGTCGCGGGTCGAAAGCGTTCTTGGCTTGCAGCCAACTGGTCAAGCCCAGTAAAAAAGCCAACAGCGGAATAAACCAGATGACCCCGGCGCACCAGGCCAGCGTCAGGCCGCCCAGCACCGTGGCGATTAACGCCGTGACATCCACACTATTGCCCTGATAGGGCACCTGGGGTTGAGCGGGCCGCGCTGCCGAAGCCTCACTCAGCGCAATGCCGGCCGCGTAGCGGTCAGGGGGAATAACCTGCTTACCGGCCTCTTGGAACTCGGCGGCGTGATCCGGACACAACCGTTCCCCCGATTCGGCATACCACAAACACAAACCACACACCGCCCGCCGGCAGACTTCACAGTGCTCGACCGAGGCGCGCTCAGGATGACGGAAACAGGGTTCGGTAATCATGGCACAAGTTTGACTTGCAAATCTGTTTTAATCACGAATAGCCCGAATAAGCCGAATGCCACGAATGTTTTTGGTTTTATTCGTGGCATTCGGGCAAATCAGTTCAGGCTTATTCATCCAACCTAAACAAGAGAATCTTCTTCATCCCTCATCCTTCTTCCTTCATACTTTTTTTACGTTCCCTCTTCCCATGAGTTCAGATACTTCACTTGCTCCGGTGTGAGAACGTCAATCTTCACGCCCATCGCTTCCAACTTCAAGCGGGCAATCTCGCGGTCAATATCCGCTGGGACGGAATAAACCTGCTTCTCCATCTTCTCCGCATTTTTAACCATATACTCCGCCGCGAGCGCCTGATTGGCAAAGGACATATCCATCACGCTCGCCGGATGGCCTTCCGCCGACGCCAGGTTGATCAAGCGCCCCTCGCCCAGCAGGTTCAAGCGCCGACCATCTTTTAAAATATATTGATTCACAAACTCGCGGGCTTGTTTTGTTTCTTTGGCCATGGCCTCCAGCGCCGGGATGTTGATCTCGACGTTGAAGTGGCCGGAGTTCGACAGAATGGCGCCATCCTTCATGACTTTGAAGTGCGCCTCGTCAATCACATTCTTGTCGCCGGTGACGGTGCAGAAAATATCGCCGATCTGGGCCGCCTGGATCATCGGCATTACGCGGAAGCCATCCATGACGGCCTCTAAAGCAGCCAGCGGCTCTATCTCGGTGACGACGACATTCGCGCCCATGCCGCGCGCGCGGTTCGCCAGCCCGCGTCCGCACCAGCCATAACCGGCCACCACAAACGTCTTCCCGGCCAGCAGAACGTTCGTCGCGCGAATGATGCCGTCCAGTGTGCTTTGTCCGGTTCCGTAGCGATTATCGAAGAAGTGTTTAGTCGAGGCGTCGTTGACGGCCATCACCGGAAACTTCAGCGCGCCATCCGCTGCCATCGCGCGCAACCGGATGACGCCGGTCGTCGTCTCCTCGGTTCCGCCGACGATGCCGGGGATCAGCTCGGTCCGATCCTTATGGATCGTGCCAACGAGGTCGGCGCCATCGTCCATGGTCATCTGGGGTTTGTGATCGAGCGCGGCTTTGATGTGCTGGTAGTACGTTTGATTATCTTCCCCCTTGATGGCGTACACCGGAATCTCGTAATGCGTGACGAGGGAGGCCGCCACATCATCCTGAGTCGAAAGCGGATTGGAGGCGCATAAGACAATATCCGCGCCGCCCGCTTGCAAGGTGTGCATGAGATTCGCCGTCTCGGTGGTGACATGCAGGCACGCGGAAACCCGTAGGCCTTTGAGCGGCCGCTCTTTGGCAAAGCGCTCGCAGATCAGGCGCAGCACCGGCATTTCTTGCTCCGCCCATTCAATCCGGTAGCGCCCGCCCTCGGCTAGCTTGGTATTCTTAACATCGTAATTGGTGGTCATGCGTTGGCTCCTATAAGAGAGTTCGTTAAGTTCAGGGAACTCCAGGAACTTATTCTAGTTCCCACAGTTCCTGGAGTTCCCTGAGTTCCTGCTTTTCTTCAATTCCTTGGGTTCCTATTTTTTCAGCCAAGGAGTGTCTCCAATTTCCCCTCGTCTTGAAAGTGCTCCCGAAAACGCAGCACGAAGTCGGTGCGCGAATAGGTATGATTCTGAGTGCCCGTGTGCTCCAGGCAATAGGTCGCGGCCAAGGCCCCCACCCGTCCGGCGATCTCCCATCCCCAGCCGGCGGCCATGCCTCGCAGCAAGCCCCCACGGAAAGCGTCGCCTGCGCCCGTAGGGTCGGCGACATGCTGCGGCGGAACACATGGAATATCATAGCGACAACCGGCCTCGTCGTAGATGGTCGCGCCTTTCTCGCCCCGCGTCACGACGACAATTTTTTCTTTGAGCGCCCCGTCGGTCTCGGTGATTCCGGTTTTGTCGGTGATCAGGCCCATTTCGTAATCGTTGACGATCAGCATCCGGCAGCCGAGAACGCCCTCCCGAATTTCATCCGCCCCGAGGCGCGCTAACTGCCAGGAAACATCATAGGCGTACGGAATGCCCAACTCCACGCATTCGCGCAAATGCTTAGCCATCGCCGCCGGGTCATCCGGCGAGATCATGGCGAAGTCAGGCCGATAGGGCAGATCGTGAAAGGAAACTTGAGAGGCCTGGGCCATCGCGCCCGGATAAAAAAGCGCGACCTGCCCGTTGACTTGATCCGTGCTGGCGAAGAACGAAGCTGTGAAGAGTTCCGGAATGACTTTGATGGGCGAGGTGTCCACCCCGTGCGATTCGAGCCAGGTGCGGTAATCGGTGAAATCCTGGCCGGCGGTGGCGAGAATGGCGGGCTGCCCCCCGAGCAGCGCCATACTGTAAGCGATGTTCGGAGCGACCCCGCCCCGATGCTTAGTCATGGTATCTACCAAAAAACTGAGCGCGAGTGATTCCAGCTTGTCCGGCAGGATATGATCCCGGAAGCGCCCAGGAAAAGCCATCAGATAATCGTAAGCAATGGAACCGGTGATAACGATGCGCATAAGAGAAAGTCCAAAGTTCTAAGTCCTAAGTCCGAAGTCAGAATACAGAAGCCAGAATTCAGAAGTAACCCCTTTTGTCATTTTGCATTTGTCATTTTTTCATTCGTCCCGCGAAGTCGAAGCCTTCGGCCTTCAGGGTGCGATCTTTCGTCTTTTTCATCCTTCATCCTTTAGAGTTGTCCATGAACGGCGCGGGCGAGATTTTTAGTAAAGGGTGGACGCACGATTCCATTTTCGGTGACGATGGCGGTGAGATAGCGGTTCGGCGTCACGTCAAAGGCCGGGTTACGGGCCGTGATTCCCTTCGGGACAACGCTTTCCCCTTCAAATTCCAGTCCCAGCACTTCGCGCGGGTCGCGCTCTTCGATCGGGATCATGTCGCCATGCGAAAGGGAGAGATCAACCGTCGAGGTCGGGACTACCGGATAAAACGGCACACCATTTTCTTTGGCGACGACTGCCACTTGATACGTGCCAATCTTGTTCGCCACATCGCCGTTCGCGGTCACACGATCCGCGCCGACGAGGCAGAGGTTCACCTGGCCGGTCTTCATAAAGTGCCCGGCGGCGTTATCGGAAATCAGATCGAAGGAAATGCCGGCCTGCTTGAGTTCCCAAGCCGTCAGCCGTGCGCCTTGCAGGCGGGGCCGCGTTTCATCTACCAACACATGAATTCGCTTGCGCTGCTCATGCGCGGCAAAGACGACGCCCAGTGCCGTGCCAAAATCTACCGCGGCCAGCGCGCCGGTATTGCAGTGATGCAAGATCGTATCGCCATCCTCCACCAACGTCGCGCCGTGAAAGCCCATGCGGCGATTGAGTTCGACATCTTCATCCGCCAATTTCTGCGCCTCGGCCAGCAGCGCCTTGCGGACATCCTCCACACTTTCCAGTTCCTCGCTCGCCGCCACGCGCAGGAGGCGATCCAAGGCCCAACTTAAATTCACCGCCGTCGGGCGGGTTTTGCGGAGAAAGGCGGCGGCCGCCTCCACATCGCGGAGCAATTGCAAGCGATCCTTGGCCTTGCTCTGAAATCCGGCGAGCGCTAAACCAAACGCCGCCGCCGCGCCGATGGCCGGCGCGCCGCGCACGACCATTTGGATAATTGCTTGAGCGACTTCGCGGTAATCGTGATAGATCGGGGTTTCCAGACGTCCGGGCAAGCGGCGCTGATCAATCATGCGCACGCCACCCTCGTCCCATTTGACGGTCCGCAACGTGTTTTAGTCCTTTCCCGGTTGGAAGACCCTTCGGCGGCACAAAAAGCGCCCTCGGTGCGAGAGCGCGAATAACCAGGCGGGCGAAATCATAACATGGGGGAGGAGGGGTGTCAAAGAAGATGAGGCAGAGACCTGTGAGGTCTTAGAGACCTCACAGGTCTGGAAGTAATTGACAACCAGTGCCTTTTCTCTGATGATTTGCTACATGCGTTACCAAACTTCTCAGACCCCAAAGGTCTCGCACAGCGCCCCCGGAGCGCAGCAAAGTGGGATAAAGACCTTTAGGGTCTTAATGATCGCGTTGTGTCTCATCGCCTGCACTCGCGAACTTCGCGTGCCGGCGCTCCCACTCTTCGGCCCTACCTTGACGCCCCCACCCCCCAGCCCTCTCCCCACTTCCACAGTGACGCCCACTTTGATTCCCGCCGCCCGCATCGCAGCCGCCGATCAGGCGCTGTTGGAGGGCGATTGGGATCGCGCTCGCGCCGAATATCAAAGTGTCTTAGACCAGAGCGACGATCCTCAGTTGCGCGCGGCGGCCCAGTTGGGAATCGGCAAATCTCATCTAAATGCTGGGGACGCGCAAACTGCCAACGCGGATTTCAGCGCCTTCTTGCAAGCGTATCCGGATTCACCCCACGCCGCTGACGCAAATTTTCTTTTAGGCGAGACGGAGGTATCGCTGGGCAACTGGGGCGCGGCTATCCAGGCTTATCACACTTATCAGCAGCAGCGCCCAGGCATCATTGACTCCTACATTGAAGAAAGGTTCGGAGAGGCCGCCATGCTTCTCAATGATTACGAGAGGGCGGCCCAGAACTATGCAGCCGCCATCGCCGCGCCCCGCACGGGAGAGGTTTTGGATTTACGCGAACGCCTGGCCGAGGCCTATACGGCTAATGGCGACGCTGAAAACGCGCTGGCTCAATACGAGATTATTTACCAATCTACCGACCAGGGCTGGCGCAAGGCCCGCGCCGACTTTCTCGCCGGTCAGTGGCTGTATAACGCCGGACGAAACGACGAGGCCTACCAGAAATTTATGGATGCGGTCAATCATTACCCCGAAGCGCGCGACAGCTTCGAGGGACTCCTGATTCTGGTGAATGACGAGGTTCCCGTAGACGATTTGCAGCGCGGGCTGACCAATTACTACGCTCAGAATTACCAGCCGGCGCTCGCTGCCTTCGACCGCTACCTGACAGATCATTTAGAAGCGCAGACGACCGCGCTGTACTTCAAAGGCTTGACCTACGCCGCGCTTAATCAGAATGCAGAAGCCATCCAGACATTCCGGCAAATCATTCAGGACGACCCTCAAGACGCCCATTGGGCGCAAGCTTATTTTCAGCTCGCCTTCATCCAGGCCTACCCGGACGATGTGCAGACCTTTCAAGATTTTGTTGCCGCGGCGCCCACCGCGCCGGAAGCGCCGGATGCGCTCTACCGCGCCGCCCGCTTGCGCGAACGCAATGACGATTTTTTGAGCGCCGCCAAACTCTGGACTCGCCTCGCCGAAGAATATCCCGCCTCCGCGCAGGCCGCCGATGCCGCGATGCAAGCGGGCATCGTCCTCTACCGCGCCGGGGATACGTCCACCGCCGGGCAGCGTTTTGAATTGGCTGCCACACTCGGCAGTGATCCGGCGCAACACGCGCGCGCGTGGTTATGGATTGGGAAAATCCAGCAACAACTCGGAAATGAAAATGCCGCGCGGTCGGCATGGACGGAGGCCGCCAAACTTGATCCGCATGGCTATTACTCATTACGCGCGGATCAACTGCTGCGCGGCGAAGCGCCCTTCACGCCCCCGACGAAGTACGATCTAAACTTCGACATCGCCGCGGAAAAAGCTCAAGCCGAAGTCTGGCTGCGCGCCACCTTCCCGCAAATCGCGCAAGTCGATTCAATCAGCGAGGTGCAGCCCGGCATTCGGCAAGAAGCCCGATTCATCCGGGGCGCAGAACTTTGGCGATTGGGATTGCTGCGCGAGGCCCACGCCGAATTCGACAGCCTGCGCCTTGATTTGGAAGGTGACCCGCTGGCGATGTGGCAACTGGCGCTTTATTTTCACGACCTCGGCGCGCACGATCTCGCCATCCGCTCCGCCCGAAGAGTCGTGGATTTGGCCGGTTACCCGGACACGTTGCTCGCCCCGCCCTTTATCCTGCGATTGCGCTACCCCGCGCCCTTTGCGAGTCTTGTGGTCCCCGCCGCGACTCAATACGACCTGCATCCTTTTCTGCTCTTCTCCAAGATGCGGATCGAAAGTTTCTTTTGGAAATACGCCTTCTCCAGCGCGCAAGCGCGCGGCTTAAACCAGATCATCCCCACCACCGCAGATGACATCGTGCAGCGGCTGAACCTGACCGATTTTAACTACTACGACGATCTCTACCGGCCCTCGGTGTCTATTCCGATGGGCGCTTTTTATTTATCGTATGTGGGAAACCAAACCGCGCACGACCCCGCCGCGATCTTAGTTGGTTATTATGCCGGGCCGGGCAACGCCAGTCTGTGGCAAATTCTCGCGCACAATGACCCGGATTTGTTCGTCGAGGTCATCCGCCTGCCGGACGCCAAGGGCTATGTGCAGACGGTCTATGAGTATTTTGAGGAGTATAAGGTGTTGTATGGGAAATGAAGGACGGAAGACGGAAGACGGTGGACGGTGGACGGACGAAAGACGAAGGACGAACGACGAACGACGGACGACGAACGACGGACGACGGACGACGGACGACGGACGACGGACGACGGACGACGGAGGTTGTCACTCCCGCTTACGCGGGAGTCCAGAAAACTTTTACCGGATTCTCGCTTGCGTTCTATTGAGTTATAGGAACTTCCAGCGGATACTTTAAGCGGAAAAGCTGATGCGCGATGTGTCCCGCTTTCGCGTAGCGGTTTCACGCCATGTTGGGCGGCGTTACGCTTTGGCTCCGCTTCCGGTTTGCCTGCGCTGAAGCCAGTTCTCAAATGAGGCTTGGCTTTCACTCGATCGCTTGCCAAGCAACAAGCCTTCCACACCAATATCCTCATCCAGGTGAGGCCAGTGAATGCCGTGTCCGGCACCGCTGATTTGAAAGTTGGCGCGCTCCGCCGGCGTTCCATAGGCTAAACGTGGATACCAGCCGATGGGGACGACAATGGTACGACCATCTTCGAGGTCAACCGATAATGTGTCATCCGTAACAGTCACTCGAACAATTCGACTAAGGGTGAGGGTTAGCGTGACAGAAGGCATCCCATTCATGTCTCAAGGTCTCCAGGTTGTCGTGGATAATGTGCTCAAGGTCGCGTAACTCTTTACGCGAGAACCCGTAATTCTCTTCCAGAACCACGTCCGGATCAAGCCAAAACTTTGCACTCATACTCTCGCGGTCAACGTGGGTATGGCGTGGTTCACCACAATCATAGGAGTAGAAATAGAAACGATATGGCCCGATCCGCAATGTGGTTGGCATCTTTGGTACCCCTAGTTTCAGGCTATCACGATTTCTGGTGCTTGGCAATCAGTAGCGGATTTTTTGGCCGCTTCGCATGTAGCAGATAGTTGGTCGGCCTGACGTGCGGCGCACTTCGGAAGTGCGCCGCACGTCAGGCCATCCGTTACATCTGTTACCACATCCGTTGCCAATCGGCCTTTCGTGAAATTACTCTTGCTTTAGGCGCTCGGCGGATTGCGCCAGCCACCCATGAATTCAGGAGGCATAGCCGAGTCGCTTGGACGACTTTGTTGGGCGGCTTTTTAACTAATTCTGGCAGCTTTGGCTTAAAGTCCCAATCGTCTGACTGGCCCTGGATTGTCATCCCAAACCACATACCAGTCTTGATTGCAATGAGGACAACAAACCTTCACCTGATATCTACCAGGTTCAGTTTGATAGTAGAGCGCAACCTGATCACCATATAGCGGCCATTCCTGAGTTCCGTGCGTTTTGCCACAGTATGCGCATCGAAGCTTATTGGCAAATTGAGATGTGTGCATAGAAGTTCCTAATAATTTCTGTTTCTACATCAAGACTCTTTCTTACGCTTGCCATTCTCCTATCCCATGCCATATGCTTTCAAGCCACCATCCAACATCACCCTGCACATGACATCTTTTAACGACCTGAGTATGTACTTGCTGCATCAGGTAGAATCCGCCAATGGAATTTATTTCTCGGCCAATACGCTTGATCTCTTTACCCCACTTTCCGGTTTCATCTCGTGATTTGCCCATTATTTCTGAGTAATGCTCATCGTAAATTGCCACTAAGTTTTCCGTGAGTTCTTCGACTTGACGCTCTTTTTCCTCAGACTTCTCCCTAGCACTTTCCCATTCCTTAATAACCCGCTCGGTTTTCGGCCCACCAATGCGCTTAAGTGCTTCAATCACGTCATCACGAAGACCGTCCATATTGCGAAGAAAGTCTGTTACCCTATCGCCGCTGCCCTTCAGTGCCGCAAGGAGCGGCTCAATGGCACGGGCATCACCGATCTGCCCCAACGCTCTTGCCGCCGGAAACCGCACATCGTCATCGCTGTCTTTCAGCACTGCGATGAGCGGCTTGACAGCGCGGGCATCGCCAATCTGCCCCAACGCGCTTGCCGCCGCATAACGCACATTGATATTTCTATCGCTGTCCTTTAACGCTGCGACGAGCGGCTCGACGGCGCGGACGTTCCTAATCTCACCCAGCGCCAATGCCGCCACATGCTGCACTTCCCAACTACTGTCCTTCAGTGCTGCGATGAGTGGCTCGACAGTGCGGGTGTCGCCGACCTCACGCAACGCTTTTGCTGCATATTCCCGCACATGGCTATTGCTGTCCTTCAGTGCTGCGATGAGCGGTTCGACAGTGCGGGCGTCGCCGACCTCACACAACGCTTTTGCTGCATATTCCCGCACATGGCTATTGCTGTCCTTCAGCCGTGCGACGAGCGGCTCGACAGCATCTGCGCCAAGTTTCGTTGCTTCGTCCCATTCTTGCCGCGCAATCGCATAAAGAGCAAGTTGAGTGTTGTCCATTGGCTTCCAGCCTATCTTCCCTAGTGCTCCTGCTGCCATCTTCCGCACATCCTCATCGGTGTCCTTCAACGCTATGAGGAGCAACTCGGCGGCTGGAACGCCGATCACTACCAACATCTCAGCCGCTGCCTTTCGCACATCGCTATTGCTGTCCTTCAGCGCTGCGACGAGCGGCTCGACGGCGCGGGCATCGCCAATCTGTCCCAATGCCTCTGCCGCCACTTTCCGTACATCCTCATCGGTGTCCTTCAGCGCTGCGACCAGCGGCTCGACGGCGCGGGCATCGCCAACCTGCCCCAATGCCTCTGCCGCCACTTTCCGTACATCATCATCGGTGTCCTTCAGCGCTACGACCAGCGGCTCGACAGCGCGTGTATCGCCAACCTTCCCCAACGCACTTGCCGCATACTTCCGCACATAGCCATCACTGTCCTTAAGAGTTGCGACTAGCGGCTCGACGGCGCAGACATCGCCAATCTTCCCCAACGCACTTGCCACCCCCGATCGCACTAAGCTCTCGCCGTCTTTCAGAGCTGCGACGAGCGACTCAACGGCGCGAGCATCGCCGATCTGCCCCAATGCCTTTGCCGCATCCCTCCGCACATCACTATCGCTGTCCTTGAGCGCTGCGACGAGCGACTCAACGGCGCGGGCGTCCCTAATCTCGCCCAGCGCCAATGCAGCTGTTTGTCGCACCTCACCATCTTTTTGATAGTTCAACGCTTTCAAAAGGTTCTTTACATCACGTTTGGCTTTCAATTTCTCAATGTCGGGTGGACCAAATAATCTAAAGAGGGACATGATATGAGTTTCCTTTCTTGTTTGCGGTTTGCTGGCAGGTATGACCAGTCCAACAACAGATGGAGTTGATTTCACGGAAAAATCCGTTCCATCCGTTGACAAAAACTGTAATGTGGAAATACACACCAAGCTTACTTCCCAGGCTGTTCCACAATCACTCGCCGCGTGACGATGTACCATTGAGCCAGGCTGCTGAAGCGATCACTGAAATCCGTCAGCGGGCCAATTCGCACGCCCCCCACTTTGGTATCCACGGCGTAGTTGTAAACGGGGTAATAGAGGAGGAGTGCGGGGGTCTGATCTGCAAAGCGAGATTGAAACGCTTGATAGAGCCGGGCGCGCGTGCCCAGATCATCCGTAATCCGCGCCTGCTCCAGCAATTCGCTCAGGATGCGATCGGTGAACCCGCCATAGTTCTGCCCACTTTCGGCTTGCGTCTCGTGCCAGAAGGGATACGGGTCGGGGTCGGGCGTGCCCGCAAAATTAAAGTCCACCAGGATCGCTTGAAAAGCGCGCGGCTCAAGATACTGCGTCCGGAGAGTCGCCGGATCAACCGGGCTGACTTCGACCTTGACGCCCAACAAAGCCCAGTTCGCCTGCGCGGATTTCGCAATCGCGAGATGCACCGGATCATCCGGCGTGAGGAGCGTGAAGCTGAACGGCACGCCGCCTTTTTGTCGCACATAGGTGTCTGTGTCAGCGACGGCGCCCTCGGGCAAAACCCAACTCGAGCTTTGGAGTAAATCGGCGGCGGTGTCCGGGTCATACCGGACCGTCGTCAAATTCTGATTGTAGGCCCACGACCCCGGCAGCACCGGCGAGTTGGCGACCACCGCCTGCCCTTTCAAAATATCGGCGACGATGGCTTGACGATTGAGTCCCAGCAGCAGCGCTTGCCGAACTTTCTTCTCTTGGAAAAAAGGCAGTTCTTCGCTCCGCAGATTCAGAAAAATCAAACTGTACTCCGGGAGCAGCGAGGTATACAGCCCCAGTTGCGGCAGGGCCGCCGTGGCTTCCAGTTCGGGCGCTCCCAGTTGGCCTACTCCCAGAACTTTTCCGCTCTGATAAGCCGCCAAGGCGGAGGCCGCATCCGGATAAAAATTAAACTCAACTTGACTGAGCAGGGGCCGCTCACCGGCATACTCCGTAAAAGCGTCCAGCGCGAGGCTGCTAATGTTCTCGCCCTCAACATTTATATTTTTAAACTTGAATGGCCCGGCGCCCACCGGCTTCAGGTTGAAATCCTGGTTCGCCAGATTGGCCGCCGAGACGCCGGAGAGCAAATGTTTGGGGAGCAAGCCAATCGCCGTGTAGTCAAGGAAAGGCGCAAACGGCTCGGGCAGCGTGAACTCGATGACTTGCGGATTGACGACCTTGACCTGCACCGATTTCCACAACCGGCCCACATCCACCGGGCCGGGGTAAGCCGCATCTTGCAAGAGGCTCACAGTAAAAGCGACATCGTCGGTCGTCAGCGGCATTCCATCGTGCCATTTTAAATTGGGGAAGAGGATAAACTGGTACGTTCGTTGATCATTGGCGATGATCCAGTTGGCTAAATCCGGCGTGGGCCGGCCGGACGAATCGAAGCGAGTCAAACCGCTGAAGATCAGCCGGTCAATATCCCGATCCACTGGATTGAAGGAGTCAAGCAGGGGGTTAAGCCAATGTGGCGCGCCGACCAGCGCTTCAATGTAGCTGCCACCCGGCGCGGCGCGAGGTAAGAAGTCCAACCGGGAGCTCTGCCCAATCAACAGCCCCCCGACCAGCAGCATGCCCAGGATGGCAATCAGAGCCTGCCAGCGCAGATGTCGCATAAGATTAGGCTTTCTCGGTTTTGAGTCGGTCAGTTAATCACGAATAAAAATATTCGCGACTTCACCGCAAAAAGCTTTTTTTACCGCAGAGCGCGCGGAGCACGCAGAGAACAAAAGGGGAAACTCCGCGCACTCCGCGCGCTCCGTGGTTGAATCGCCTTTTTTTAGTGGAGTCATTCGTGATTGATCTGTAAATCCGATCTAGGTCAGGACCACGTTCGCAATCGCCACCCCGAAAAACGCGACGGACAGGCCGATGGTGATGAAGAAAAGCGTGCGCTCCACACCGCGGCGGGCGCGGAAGACTCCGCCGGTATCGGCGCCGGTCAAGCCACCCAAGCCGGCAGATTTGGATTGCAGGATGATGGCCCCAATCAGCGCAACGGACAACACGATTTGAGCAATACTGAGATAGTCACCAAGCTTCATAATCTTTAGACCTCCATTGAGAATTGAGCGCAGGAGATTATAACAGACGGCGCTAGACCTGGGAGGTCTGTGAGACCTCCCAGGTCTAATTATGCGGGCAAAAAGAAAAAAGCCAGGCCCAGGATCAAATAAACCGCCAGCAGTTCCGCCCCTTCCAGCCAGTTCGTCTCCCCATCCGAAGAGACTAAGGCCGCCGTCAGCACGGCGGCAATCAAAGCAATTAACTCGAACTGATTGAAGACTAAGTTGAGTTGCTCGCCAAAGAGCAGGCTGATAAACACAAGCACCGGCGCGACAAAGAGCGCGATTTGCAAACTGGAGCCAAGCGCAATCTCGACGCTCAAGTCCATGTGATCCTTGAGCGCCACTTGAACCGCGACGATATGCTCGGCCACATTGCCGATAATGGGAATCAAGATAATTCCCAAAAAGAACTCGCTCAAGCCGGAGGTGGCAATCACCGCCTCCACACTATGGACCAGGACCTCGCTCAGCCAGACGACGCCAATCGTCGCCCCGCCCAGAACCAGGCTCGCTGTCCGGGCCGACCAATGCGGCGCTTCACTCGCCGCGCCGCCACCTGTCAACGCACTATCACTGACCCGCAGGCTGTATAACAGCCCCAGCAGATACAAGATAATCATCACGCCCGCCACGCCGAGGCTCATCGCCTCCGTGATTGGCCCGGGCAGGGCCTCACCTTCCAAGGTGTGATTAAGCAAGGAAGGAATGCAGAGCGCCACGACGGCCAAGACCAGCATGGTCGCATTCGTTGCGGCGTGCTCCCGATTAAAACGCTGCCGGCCGTTTTTCAACCCGCCCAGCAGCAAGCTCGCGCCCAAGACCAGCAGCACATTGCCCAGAATAGAACCGGTAATCGAAGCCTTGACCAGATCAAGGAGACCGGCCCGAATGGCGACGATGGTGATGATTAACTCGGCCGCGTTGCCGAGCGTCGCATTCAGCAGCCCGCCAATTTTGGGGCCGGTGAAGACCGCCAAGACTTCCGTCCCTTCCCCAATCAACCCGGCTAAGGGGATCAGGCCCACGCAAGCTGCAATGAAATTCAGCATCGGATTCCAATGCAGCCAACTGCCCAGAATCGCCACGGGCAAACCAATCAAGAGATAATAGGTGATGGGTATTGTTTTTAAAATTTTTATCAATTTTCAATCCTTCGTAAATAAGCCAGCGGGAGCTTCGGGCGGAACCAGGATGCGCAAAACCTGGGGGACCACTTCAATTGAGAGATGGTCTGTCGCCGCCAGCGGTTCTCCATCATTATGAATTAACTGTGGCAGGGGAGTATAAATTTCTACCTGCCCGCCTGTCAAGCAAGTCAACTGCGGGTGCGCCTGCTGCCGGCCGGTCGCCAGCCGGGCGGTATGGGCCAGTATGTCGCCATGCGTCTGTCCCGCAAATAACCAGACCTCCAACTGCCCATCGTCCAAGCGCGCATCGTTCGTCAGTTGAAACAGCCCGCCATACCAACTCACATTCGCCACGACCGCCATCAAGTAATGTCCGGTAACTTCCCGACCTCCGACGACGACGCGCATCCGAGCGCCAGGCCACGCCCGGCTATGAAAAAAAGCGGCGGTCACGTTGTAAAGCAATCCGAGCCGCCGCGAAAGCAGTTGCCGCCGGGACTCGAGGTGTTGCATAACAAAGGCATCCAGCCCGATTCCCGCCCACAGGAGAAAAAGTCGTCCATTGCAGCGGCCCATATCCACGTGTCGGGCGCGGCCTTCCATCAAACGCAGGGCGGCCTGTTCCAAAGCCTGAGGCCGAAGCCAGGAAAGTGTCGGCAGGTTCAACTCTTTCGCCCACACATTGGCTGTGCCGGCCGGCAGAAAACCGAGCGCGACTTGGCTACCGGCGAGTTCGGCGGCGATAGTCCCCAAACTACCATCGCCGCCCGCCACGAGGACCGCGTCTGCGCGCTCCCGAACCGCTTCCCGCGCCACCTGCCGCAAGCCGTCAATTGTCAACGAGCGCTCCAAACGCACGGCTAGGCCGCGCCGTGTCAACGCCTCCGCCACGCGTTCGACTTTAGCCCGATTTCCCGGATGACCGGCCAGCGAGTTGTAGAGAATCCAAACGTGATTCACAGGTGGGATTATACTGGGGACTGGTGATTGGTTGTTGGTAGCTGGCTGCTGGTAGTTGGTTGCTAGTTGTTGGCGGCTGGCTGCTGGTAGTTGGTTGTTGGTTACTGGTTGTTGGTTACTGGTTGTTGGTCATTGGAATTTGGAAATTAGGATTTTGCTCTTGGCCCTTTGTCCTTGAACCTTGGGATTTGGAAGTTGGGATTTGGGATTTTAATCCTTTGTCCTTGGTCCTTCGTCATTTGTCATTCATGCCCCTTCTCTTCGACTCCCGTACCCTCACCCCTCGTTATCCGGGCATTGGCCGTTATGCCCTCGGCCTGCTTAATGCACTGGCGGATATTCTTCAAGACGATTTGACGACTCTCTGCCACATGTCCAATCCTCTTCAGGCCGCTCAACTCAAACGCTTTACCCTCTCCAGCGACATTCGCACGCTTTCAGATCAAATCATCACGCCTCTCACATTAACTAAGCATTTCAGCCCTTCGAACGTCGTTTACCATTCGCCGTTCTATATTTTCCCTTACCTACTTCCGCACCCGACCGTTGTCACACTCTACGATCTAACCCCCGTTCTCTGGCCGGAAGGTTTCACATTCCTCGCCCGCCAGCTTTATTTACTCGCTCATCGTCTGGCCGCCACCCGCGCGCAGCATATCATCACTCTCTCTTCTGCCGCTCGGAATGATCTGATTCAACATCTCCATATCCCGCCCACAAAAATCACCGTCATTCCTCCCGGCATTTCCTCATCACCTCACGCATCACGCGTCACGCGTCACGCCTCACGTGTCACGCCTCACACCTCACCTCCTTACCTCCTCTATGTGGGTATCAACAAGCCTCACAAGAATCTTCCGCGCCTGATTCAGGCTTACGCTTCATTAGATCGCGCTACGCCGCCGCTGCTCATCGTCGGGCCGGTAGATACGCGCTTTCCGCAAACGCAAGCACTAGTCGAACAACTTGACTTGGCGGACCGCGTCCGCTTCCTCGGCCACGTTCCGGAGGCCGAACTTGAGGCACTTTATGCGAATGCGACTCTGTTCGTCTTTCCTTCACTCGCCGAGGGCTTCGGCTTTCCGGCTTTGGAGGCGATGACGCACGGCACCCCCATTGTGTGCTCTGACATTCCGGTTCTGCGCGAACTCGCCGGAGCAGCGGCTCTCTATTTCAATCCCCTGTTAAGCGATTCGATGGCCTCGGCCATGGTTGAAGCTCTCACTCACAGCCACTTGCGCGCCGACTTACACGAACGCGGCCTGGCGCGCGCCAAAGAATTTTCGTGGACGACGGCGGCGCAACAGACAGTGGAAATTTACAGGCAGGTGTCCCGTGCGTGAAGCCCTCCCTTGGCTATGGTTGGCTTACTTTACTGGAGCCGCTTCCATTCATTTAGGAACAGCGCTCCTGCGTTTAAATAGCTTTTTCCCGTTTCCCCAGGCGCTTGATTTTTCGTCCTATTATGCTGGGGCTTGGTCCGCTCGGTTGGGATTATCGCCCTATCCCTGGCCAGAAGAATTGCTCAAGTTCTTAGCCCAAACCCAATCTTTAGCATTCACGCCGCCACCCCATAACAGTTCCCCTCTTTGGTCATGGCTCCTGCAGCCTCTCACCCTCTTGCCGTTTCCGGCAGCGGCCACGCTCTGGTTATGCCTCCTGCTCATACTTGTGGTAGGTTGCCATGTGATGCTGACGCGAATGGCCGGCTACGACAACTGGAAGATTGTCGCTTTAACTTTCCCCCTGACGCTGACATTTGGGCCGTTATTTTTGAATTTGACGCTGGGACAGAGTGGAGTATTCCTGTTGTTGAGCGTATTGCTGCTAGGCGAAATTTTGAAAAACAGGTCTGGGTATCTCGAAATTTTCGCCTTGACCATGTGGGTCATCGCCAGCGGAGCAAAAATCTATCCGGTCTTGTGGATTGGCTGTTTCCCGCTGTTGAAACGTTGGCGCACTTTTATAATCGCCGGCGCGCTGTGCCTTACGGCCTTTGGATTAGTGGCCTTCTTGAGACCTAAGGCAAACGCCGATTACTGGTTTCACTTTCTGCCTAATCAAACCCGGGAGTTCGCCAGTGGAATCAGCGTGGACGACCAATCACTCTCCGGCTTTCTGAGCCGGATCATGACTTCCAATAGCTATACCCTTCCCGGCCTCGATGTTCAAGAGAGGCGAGAAGTTAAATGGGTTTTGCCGTGGGATTTCTCCGCTCAATCTATTCGATATTTTTCTTTGGTTCTAATACTCCTCCTGGGAGCGGGGGTCGTATTTTCTTGGATCAGGAACAACGGCCAAACCCCGGAAGGGATTCTCTACTCGGGGGTGCTATTCAGTCTATTACTATTTCCTCACATGGAGCGTTACAATCATATCGTGGTCCTACCGGCCTTGGTTTGGCTGTGGAAGCAGAAAGCGCTCTATCGTCATCTGACAGTCATTGTCTACGGGTTGTTTGGCCTCTCTCGACTAAACCATCTCTGGGCTTTATTGCCTTCACCGATAGGACCTCTCGCGTCTGGTTTTGGATTATTGGGTGTCCTTATGTTACTAGGGGGACTTTCATTTGCTCTCGTTCATTCTAAAAATCCACTGGAAACCAAAGAAGCCGTTGCTCCACCGACCGGCTTATGAGTATAAGTTGATGATCAGACTGTATATAAAGACGGATGAAGGGGAAAGGGCCAAGGGCCAAGGACCAAGCAGCATTCGTCATTCGTCCTTCGTCTTTCGTCCGTCTCGCGAAGCGGTCCTCCGTCCTCCGTCGTTCGTCCTTCGTCGGTTCTCCCCTTGAACATTCTCCACGTCTACAAAGATTACTTCCCCGTCCTCGGCGGCATCGAGAACTACATTCGTTGGCTGGCCGAGGCGCAGGTTCGGCGCGGGCACACGGTCACGGTGCTTGTCACAAATCGCGGGCGGCGGACAGTCGAGGAAAACTTGAACGGCGTGCGCGTCCTCAAAGCCGGGCGACTCGCGACTGTGGCCTCTGCGCCGCTCAGCCTCGAGCTGCCTCGACTGTTAGCCCGCGAAGCCCCGGACATCACGCATCTGCACTTCCCCTACCCTGTCGGCGAAATCAGCCAATGGCTCGTCGGGCACAACCGGCCTTACGTCATTACTTATCATGCCGATCCTACGCGGCTCGCGCAACGGGCTATGATGTTCTTTTATACTCCGCTGTTGCGCCTGATCTTGCGCCGCGCCCGAGGCGTGCTCGCCACCAGCCCCAACTATGCCGCCACCTCGCCTCATCTGCGCCGCGTGCCGGAGCGCACGGTTATCGTGCCCATCGGTGTTGATGCCCAGCGTTTCACCCCCGCCACGAGAGATGCTGAGACCAGCCTCCTGAGCGGAGCCCCGCACGTCCTGAGCGATAGTCGAAGGATGGCGGGGCGAAGTCGAAGGACCGGCCTCAGCATGACAAACTCGCGTGAAATACTCACCATCCTTTCCGTCGGGCAGATGCGGCACTACAAAGGCGTAGATGATTTGCTGCGCACGCTGCCCCATCTCCCAGACTCGGCGCGGCTGGTCCTGGCCGGCGACGGCCCCAAACGCGCGGAGTGGGAGGCGTTGAGTCGCCAACTTGAACTTGGAGAACGGGTCACCTTCCTCGGCGACGTGCCCGACGCATCATTGCCCGCGCTCTATCAATCCGCAGATATTTATGTGCTCCCAGCCAACACGCGCGCCGAGGCTTTTGGGATAGCGCTGCTCGAAGCGATGGCCTCCGGGCTGCCATGCGTAACGACGGAGGTTGGGTCCGGCACCTCTTATGTGGTCGAAAACGAAGTGACCGGTCTGGTAACACCGCCGCACTCACCAGAGGCATTAGCGCAGGCGCTCACTCGCCTGATCGCGGATTCCGCTCTCCGGTCGCGGATGGGCGCCGCCGGACGCGAGCGCGTGCTGCAACACTTCACGCTGGAGAAGATGATTGAGAGGGTGGAGGAAGCGTATGAAAGGATGAAGTCGGAAGGATGAAGGATGAAAGAGTGATGTAGCAAGTGGCAAGTAGCAAGTGAAAATTTACTTGTCACCTGCCACCTTTCACTTGCCACTTTCATCCTTCATAATTCATCCTTCATCCTTCTCCTTCAGTTGTCTATTGCCCATTAAACAGGTAACATACCCGCCATGCCAAACCGATTAAGCCAATATTGTGAAGGGGTCATGGAAGCCGGTTGGCTCCTGGCCATCATCGTCACCCCACTGTTCTTCAATATCTACTCCTCGCGCGTCTTCGAGCCGGACAAAATCGCGTTACTCCGTTCGCTGGCGCTTATCGTGCTGGCTGCCTGGCTCATCAAACTCATCCACGAGCGCGGGCCACGCTTCGAAAACATTCCCGCGGAGAAAACCCACCCACTCACAGGTTTCTTCCGGCTGCCGCTCATCGCCCCGGTCAGCGCGCTCGCGGCGGTTTACCTCATCGCCACGCTGCTCTCCATCTCGCCGCAAGCCAGCCTCTTCGGTTCCTATCAACGCCTGCAAGGCACCTTCACCACCTTCTCCTACTTAATCATGTTCGCGGCCATCGTCGGCAACGTGCGCCGCCGCGCGCAAGTGGAACGCGTGCTCACCACCGTCGTCCTCACCAGTTTGCCGGTGAGTCTCTACGGCATCATCCAACACTATCACCTCGACCCGCTCCCTTGGGGCGGCGACACGGTCACGCGCGTCGCGGGCAACATGGGCAACGCCATCTTCCTCGCCGCCTACCTGATCATGTCCATCCTCATTACGCTCGGGCGCGTGGCGACGACCTTTCATGCGATCCTGACCGAAGCGCAGAACTACGCGCGCAATATGGTGCGCGCGACCATTTACGTCTTTTGCCTCGCGCTCAATCTGGTCGCCTTCTGGTTCGCCAACAGCCGCGGTCCGCTGCTCGGGTTGTTCGCCGGACTCTTCTTCTTCTTCATCCTGCTGGCGCTGTATTGGCGCGTCCGCACCCTCGCCCTCGCCACCATTGGCCTGACAGTGCTGCTCGGGGGGTTTCTCTTGATTCTCAATCTGCCCAACGGGCCGCTCACCTCGCTACGCGAGTCGCCCACGGTCATTGGTCGTCTCGGTCACATCCTGGATGAAATCGAAGGCCGCACCGGAACCGGGCAAGTCCGTATTTTAATCGCCAGCGGCGTCGTCAAACTCTTGCAGCCGCATCCGCCGATCGAATACCCGGACGGAACACCGGATACCTGGAATATTATCCGGCCCCTCATCGGTTACGGGCCGGAGTCGCTCCTCGTCGCCTACAACCGCTTCTATCCCCCGGCGCTCGGACAACTGGAATCGCGCACCGCCTCACCCGACCGCTCGCACAACGAAACCTTCGACGCGCTGGCTTTCACCGGCCTGCTCGGCCTGGGCGTTTATCTGGCGTTGTTCGTCACCATTTTTTACTACACCTTAAAGTGGTTGGGCCTCGTCGAAACAGCCCGCCGCCGAAACGTGCTGCTCGGTCTCATTCTTGGGACGGGCGCCATCAGCGCGATTGGTTTTGTCCTCTGGCAAGGGCCGGAATTTTTTGGGGTGGGTCTGCCTTTTGGGATGCTGGTGGGCCTGATCATTTTCATGACCTTGCACGCGCTGTTTGCGGGGCCGAACCGCTCGGCGGAACCAACCGGCACGGAGCCGAACCCGAGCAACATCCAGGAACCCTGGCGCGCCATTGGCTTGATTAGCCTCGCCGCCGCCGTCGTCGCCCACTTCACCGAGATACACTTCGGGATCGCCATCGTCTCCACGCGCACGCACTTCTGGATTTTTACCGCGCTGCTCATGATCCTCGGCTTTGTGTTTCCGAGGCTGGCACAACCCGCCGCCGCCACGTCTGCCCAGACCGCGCCAATCGAATCAACTCCCGTTTCACCGGCCGCGCCTCGACGCAAACACCGCGTACCCCGACGCTCCACGTCGAGCAGCAGCGCGATGCGCGAAACGTGGGGGCCGATCGCCGTCGGCGTAGGACTGTTGCTGGCGGTGATGCTCATCCTCGGCTTCGATTTCATCACCAACAGCGCGCGGACCACCAGCCTCCAAAAAATCCTGTTCGCTTCGCTCGTGCCCGTTTTGAAAGAGAAGCAAACTTTCGGCATTCTTGGTCTGTTCCTGTTGACGTGGCTCGTCGGGGGGACACTGGTTTACCTGGAAGAAATGCAAAATGCACGGGGCCGCCCGAGTTGGGCTTACTTGGGCGCTCACCTGGGATTGATTCTGGTCCTAACCGGAATTTTCTGGGCCTTGTGGAGTGCGCGTCTGGCGTCCAACGTGACCGCGGCCGCTTCGACCATCGAAATGCTCGTGGCTTCGGCAGAAAAGTTGGCCGGAGTGATGACGTTCTTGTACGGCGTGCTGTTTGTCATCCTGCTTGGCCTGGCAGCGGCGCTTTCGGCGCGCGAAGCGTGGTCGGGTGGCGCGTTTACCCGCTCCCCCTCCGGGCGCTCGACTAGCCCGGAGTGGGTTTTTCTGGAGCTCTTTGGCTACATCGGGCTGCCGCTCGCGGCATTGTTCCTCGTCTTCATCTTTAACTTGCAGGTCATCCAGGCCGACATCGTTTACAAAGTCGGGTTGCAGTTCGAGGATCAGGGCCAGGCGCAAGTCGCCATCCCCCTCTACCAGCGGGCGAACGCGCTTTCGCCGGGTGAGGATTATTATTACCTTTTCCTCGGGCGGGCCTACCTGAACGTGAGCAGCGCCTTGACCGACCCAGCCGAGCGTGACCGCCATCTTCAGGATGCGGAGAACGGATTGCTGACGGCGCGCAAACTTAATCCATTAAACACCGACCACACGGCCAACCTGGCTCGGCTCAATCGTCAATGGGCCATGCTCACGAACGATCCAACGCTTCGCGCCGAAAAAGCTCAGACCTCCAACAATTACTACCAACAAGCGTTGAGCCTCAGCCCAAACAGTGTGGTGCTGATGGATGAATGGGCCGCGCTCGATCTTCAGGTGCTAGAAGATCCAGAGACCACACAGGCGCGGTTGGACAAATCGCTCAGCATTGACGACACCTACGAGCAGACCTATCAACTCCAGGGCGACTTGTATGTGTGGCGCGCGCGGCATGAAACGGACGCGACGAAGCAGCAAGCGTATTATCAAAAAGCGATCGAGGTCTACGTGAAGGGGATTGAAGTCGCCTCACGCCGCCAAGCGAATGCGACCAACATGCACGTCGGTCTCGCCAGCGCGTATATTGCCACGCAGCAGTTGCAGCCCGCGATTGATGAATACCGGCGACTGATAGAAGCCGGCGCGCCCGGCCTGAACAAATGGCAGATCTATCAAGCCATCGCCGAGCTTTACCGCCAGTTGGGCGATACCGCCCAAGCGCGGATTTATGCCCAGCAAGCACTCGACTCCGCACCCGAGGACAAGAAAGCGGAGTTACAGAATTGGTTTAATGGGTTTCAGTAAAGAGGGAATATCGCATGAGGGTTTCCTTTGACTACGCCGCCATCGGCTAAAAGCCGACATAATTCCAACAGCATCAAGGTACGGTACTTATGATTACATTGCCTTTCGACACCAACAAACTGATCGAAATCTGCCGCCAGAATGACGTGTCGCGCATCGGCGTCTTCGGCTCGATAGCGCGGGGTGAGGCGAACGCCCAAAGTGACATTGACTTATTGGTCGAGTTCTCCAAACGCAAGAGTCTGCTCGCGCTCGTCGCCTTGGAACGACAGATTTCTACTGCCCTGGGCCGCAAAGTAGATTTGTTAACGGAAGCCGCGATTAGTCCTTATCTACGTGACCGCATCAAACGTGACGTGCAAATTATCTATGAAGCGTGATGAGACGGTTTACCTCCAGCACATTTTGGACGCCATTGCAAAGGCCGAGGCCTATTTGCAGGGCATAGATGAAAGCGCCTTTTTCCAGAACAGCTTGGTTCAAGATGGCGTTATCCGTCAAATAGAAATTATTGGCGAAGCCACTAAAAATCTTTCAGAGGAACTGTGCTTCAAATATGCGCATGTTCCCTGGCAAGACATCGCGGGGATGCGCGATAAACTCATCCATCAATACTTTGGCGTAGACCTTGATAAAGTCTGGTTGACCGCTAAGGAAGATTTGCCTGCGCTCAAATCTGAAATAAAGAACATACTTTCAGACTTACAAACATAGGGCGTCACGACCATCGCTTCAGCCTCTCTTTCTTTCATTCGCTTCATTCGTCATTTTGCATTCGTCATTTGTCATTTTTTAATTCATCCTTCGTCGTCCGTCTTCCGTCCTCCGTCCTCTCTCCATCCAGTGTAAAATACACACATCCCATCCCTAGGAGGCCCCATGGCTAAAAAATATTCCGCTCCACCGCCGATGACGATTGATCCCAAGAAAAAGTACACCGCCACGTTCAAAACCGATAAAGGCGACTTCGTCGTCGAGCTGTACGCCGACAAAGCGCCGCAGACGGTCAACAACTTCGTCTTCCTCGCCCGCGATCATTTCTATGATGGGGTCACCTTCCACCGCGTGATCCGCGATTTTATGGCACAGGGCGGCGATCCCACTGGCACCGGCTCGGGCGGGCCGGGCTACAAGTTCGGCGACGAGTTCCATCCGTCACTTAAGCATAACGGCCCCGGCATCCTGTCCATGGCCAACGCCGGGCCGGGCACCAACGGCAGCCAGTTCTTCATCACGCATGGGCCGACGCCGCACTTGGACAACAAGCATACGGTCTTCGGCAAGGTGACTCAAGGAATGGATATCGTCCTCTCCATCCACGACCGCGATCCGGGCCGGGCGACACAACCGGGGACGAAGATCAACTCGATTGAGATTAGTGAGTCGTAATTGTCTACAAGATTTTTAACCACGGATTACACGGATTTCACAGATTTTAAAAATCTTTCACAATCCGTGTAATCCGTGAAATCCGTGGTTGCATTTAAAACCATGCCTGATACCAACGAACCGCCACCTCAAACCCAAACACCTCCCAACGCGCTCGGCCTCACGCTCGTGCGCGTGGGCATGCTGCTCTTCGTCATCGCGCTGACCGTCTATATCTATTACATCCGTGACCGCGCCGCCGAACTCGCGCAGTACGGTTATCCGGGGATTTTTCTGCTCTCCATCCTCGCCAACGCCACAATCATCCTCCCCGCTCCGGGGCTGGCGATTGTCTTCGCCATGGGTGGCGTCTTCTCACCAATTGGGGTCGGGTTGGCGGCTGGGGCCGGAGCCACGCTCGGCGAGCTATCCGGGTATCTGGCCGGGTTCAGCGGCCAGGCGGTCATCGAAAATCGCGGCATCTACGACAAAATCGAAAGCTGGATGAAGCGTTATGGTCCGGCGACCATCGTCGCCCTGGCCTTCATCCCCTCCCCCGTGTTTGATTTGGCGGGCGTGGCCGCCGGCGCGCTGAAAATGCCAATACAGGAATTTCTCCTATGGTGCGCGCTCGGCAAAATCCCCAAGATGTTGTTGTTTGCTTACGCCGGCGCTTACTCGGTGGAGTGGGTTACACGCTGGATCAAGTAGATAAGGCTAGGTGACTGTCACGCGGGCGACACGGTATTGGAATTGCCTGTGTTCACTCGCCCGCGTGACAGTCACCTTAATTGTTAGACTCATGACCTTCCCTTCCCACGTGACCGGCACCCTGTTAGTCATTGATGACGACGAAGTCATCCTGCGCCTGCTCAAGGTTAATCTAGAGAAGAGCGGCTATGCCCTGACCCTGGCGCGCACCGCCGCCGAGGGCTTCGAATCCGTCTTACAGAATCTGCCGGACCTGGTGTTGAGCGACGCCCTCTTGCCAGACATGCAAGGGTTGAAAGTGTGCGAACTGCTAGCGGAGAACAGCCGGACGCGCCACATCCCCGTCATCCTCATGTCCAGCCAGGGAAGCAATCGGGACATCGTCGCGGCGCTGGAAGCGGGCGCGGATGATTATCTGGTCAAGCCCTTCAACTTTCGGGAAGTGGTCGCGCGGGTTCACGCGCACATCCGGCGCGCGCAACTCAAACCGGCGCTCAATCCGCTCACCGGCTTGCCCGGCAACCTAATCATTGAACACGAAGTCCGGCAGCTCATCACGCCGGGCCATGCGCCCTTTGCGGTTCTCTACATAGACTTGAATCATTTCAAGTCCTACAACGATGTCTATGGCTTTCCGGCCGGCGATGAAGCCATTCGCTTGCTCGCGCACGTCCTCACCACGGCGCTGGCCGAACTGGGAAATCCCACCGACTTCCTCGGGCATGTGGGCGGGGACGATTTTGTCATCATCTCGACGCCTGAACGTTGCGATGCGATTGCCCAACGCATCATCGCGGATTTCGACCGCCAGGTCCCGAACCTCTACAATCCCCGCGACCGCCGCCAGGGCTATCTCACCGCCAAAGACCGGCAGGGGATGATCAAGAAATTTTCGCTATTGAGTGTCGCCATCGCCATCGTCCACAATCAATACCATCCGGTCAGCAGCCATTGGGAAATCGGGGAATTAGGCGCGGAACTTAAACACTTCGCCAAAGTCCGCGGCGGCAGCGTCTATGTAAAGGATCAACGGCGTGGTTAACACGGCGGAGGAGGCCTCCGCCGCGCTCAAAGCCATTGATCCTGACCAGCGGCGGAGCGCGGCCATCTTCCTGGCGGATCACCCCAGCCCCGCCGTCGTTGAGATTCTGCTCAACGCGCTGGGCGATCCGGACGCGGACGCCCATGAGGCGATGATCCTGGCCTTGGTCCGGCAAGCCACCCCGGAGCTGGTCGCCCGCCTAGTCACCCTCCTGCGGGAAGAGGACTCTGCGCGCCGGAACGCTGCGCTCGGCACGCTGATTGAAATCGGCGCGCGCGCCCCGCACATCCTCCTCGCGGCCCTAAAACATCCGTCACCCGAGGTTCGGCTGCATGTCACCGAGGTCCTGAGCAATTTGCAGGATCCCCAGACCATCGCCAGCCTGCTGGAACGTCTCTCCGACAACGCCGAATTTCCAAATGTGCGCCATGCCGCTGCCCAAGCCTTAGGCAAGATCGGCGACCGCGCGGCCACGCCGGCGCTCATTCAGGCCGCCGAACAACACGACTTCTGGGTCAGCTACGCCGCGGTGGAAGCGCTGGGCCGTATCGGCGATGAGCGCGCGGTCGACGCGTTGCTGCGCTTGATGGAGAGCGACGTTTGGATTCGGCCGGCCATCGTCCAGGCGTTAGGCAACATTGGACAAGTGGAAGCGGTAGAAGCCTTGGCCACGGCGCTGGAGGATACGAATGAAACAGTGCGGACCGCCAGCGTAGAAGCACTGGTCAAGATCGTCATGGAGCCGGGCGCCTCGCGCCACCGCAACATAGATAAACTCGCCGAATTCAGCCGCGTGATTCCCCTCGCGCCGCTGCTGCACGAACTCCATGCGCGCGTCGCGCCTCGCAGCGCCTACGCCGCGCACCTGCTCGGTTGGCTCGTGCAACCGGAAGCACTGCCGGACCTCATCGCGTTGCTCGGCGAGAACGACGAGACGCTGCGTTACGCCGCCATCGAAGCCATCCTGCACTACGGCCAGATGGCTGCCCCAGCACTGCTGGAAGCGCTGACTCAGCCGCAGGCGCTCATCCGCGAGAACGCCGCCGAAATGTTGGGCATGCTGCCGGATTCGGGAGCCGTGCCGGCGCTGCTCGAACGTCTGGCGGATGAGGATCTCGCCGTGCGCCAGGCCGCCGTGCGCTCCTTAGGCTCGCTGGGCGGCGAGGCCGCTTATCAAGGCTTGCTGCAAGCCTTGGAAGATCCGGCGACTCAAGACACCGCCATGGGCGTCCTGGGTCAGTTGCACGACGCCAACCTCATCAGCCACTTGCAGCGTTTTCTCTACGAGGGCAAATCGGCGATGCGCTGGACCGCTGCCCAGGCTTTGAGTCTGTTCGGCGACGAAGCGGCCGTGAGCATTCTCCTGAACGCGATGCGCCTACCTGACGAGGCGATCCGGCGCCCGGCGGCCGAGGCGCTGGCGCGCGTGCGCAACCAGCGCGGCGTTACAGTCCTCATCGAAGCCTTAGGCGACCGAGATGGCCTGGTTCGTCAAAAAGCCATCGAGGCGCTGGGCAACATCTCTGATAGTCGGGCGGTCGCCGCGCTGCTGCCATTGACACGCGATCCGGAATGGCGCGTGCGCCAGGCATTAGTCACTGCCTTGGTGCACGTGGGTGATATGCGCGTTTACGAGCCGCTGCTGGAACTGGCGCGCGATTCCGACCATTGGATTCGGCGGGCGGTAATGGATTTATGCATGTCCTTGGAAGACAGCCGGATGGCGAGGATTCTGATGGTCGGCCTGGAGGATGAAGAGCCAAACATTCGCCAGGCGGCGCTGATTTCACTCGGGCGGCGGCGCGATTTTTCGACGTTGGAGTTTGTCGCTAAATGTTTGACGGATCCTCACCCCGGCGTCCGCTTGGCGGCGGTCCGCGCCGTGACGCTCATCGGCGGGCTGGTCGGCATCGAGCGGATGGCGCTGCTCGTCCACGATCCGGAGGAGGAGATTCGTTTGGAAGTTGCCGATGCGCTGGGAGAATTTAACAGCGACGAAGCTTTCAGTGCGTTGGAGGTTTTGCTGCAAGACCAAGCCCCCACGGTGCGGACCCGGGCGGCCGAAGCCCTGGCGCACGTTGGCACCTTGCGCGCCGCCGAGGCGTTAGCTGCTTCCCTGAGCCATCCGTTGGCGAAAGCTCAAGCTCAGATGCAACTCGCGCGGCTCGGAGATCAAGCGGTCCGGGCTTTATTGGGAACGGCGCGCGCCGCCCAACCCGAACTGCGCGCCGCCGCTGCCGAAACGTTGGGGCAATTGCGGAATAAGCAAGCTGTTCCGACACTCAAGCTCCTCCTGCGCGACACCGACCTGCGCGTGCGGCAAGCCGCCGAGGCGGCGTTGAAGGCGATTGGTTCTTAAACGTCGCCCGCGAGTAAATTCGCGGGCTGAGATAACGAAGGTTGCTGAAGCAGCCTGAGCCAAGCTATACCAGCCCACTTCCAGCGGGCTTCGTCTTTTTAGCCCGATAGCGGAACGACCATCGAGCAGGAGAGTTCAGATTAACCGTTCCAGAATATCCTGAGGAACACTTGAGCGCAGATCGGGATAACGTTCCAGCAACCGCGCAATATCCGCTAAGTCCTTTTGGCGTTTGCTCGGTCGCCGGGTAGTGTCCTGCGCCGCCCAGATTTTGCCCCGGAGCACATCCCGAACATCGGCGACCGGCAACATGAGTCCCAGCACTTCCTGTGGGGAAGCGCGCTGGACAAAAGCTGCATAGCGCGGGTCCGTCTGAACTTGCGCACGTAGGTTAGAGCCAGGCTGAGAAGCATGCAAGCTGTGTGGGAAACGTTCCACTCTAAAATGCTTCCTCAGGAGAAGCTCCACTCTTTCTAAATCCTGCGTGGCAACCACCAAATCCAAATCGAGACTCACCAACGGGTCAACATAGGCATTCACCGCCTGCCCGCCCACAACGGCATAGAGGATCCCTTCCGCATTCAAAAGTTGGATAAGCTCAGAGAGAAAATCCGTCTCGTCCATAGTCACCCGTTTCCAAAAAGTCAGAGCGTGCATGACACCAGTATGGATGATTTCAAAGGGTTGTCAACCGGAAGGTTAGACAAAAATCCAACTCTATGAGATCAGTTACGGCGATAAACTTCACGCCGCATTGTTGCCCGCTCCAACCGCTCCAGCTGTACGTTCACTCCCAAGCCAATTCCAGTCGGAACGGAGAGGGTGCTGTCCGGGTTGAGGACAAACGGCGGATCAATTAAGTCCTCGCGGTAATAACGCGCGGAGGCGGAGATGTCGCCGGGCAACGTGAACCCCGGCAGCGAGGCCAACGCCACATTCGCCGCGCGCCCGAGGCCGGTCTCCAGCATGCCGCCCATCCACACCGGCACGCCACGTTCGCGGCAGTAGTCATGAATACGGATCGCTTCGTGCATTCCACTCACCCGCCCCGGCTTGATATTGATAATTCGGCATGCGCCCATCTCCAGCGCCCAGCGTGCGTGATCCACCGAAGTGATGCTTTCGTCCAGGCAGAGCGCCGTCTTGAGCCTCAGCTGAAGTTTGGCGTGATCAAAAATATCGTCATCCGCCAGCGGCTGCTCAATCAGCAACAAATCAAAATCATCCAGCGCGCGCAAATGCTCGGCATCGGAGAGACGATAAACGGAGTTGCCGTCCACTTGCAGCAGAAGGTTCGGGTGCGCATTCCGAATGGCGGTGGCCTCGCTCACG
>Ga0209382_10000489_pt1 | contig 65338 bp, 51 predicted proteins | sample SoiMetdeltSBSDD5_FD_187599 | JGI IMG/M metagenome (GOLD analysis project Ga0209382, IMG submission 187599) | Bulk soil microbial communities from a Populus tree surrounding site in Tennessee, USA - Soil MetaG P. deltoides SBSDD5 (SPAdes) (version 2) | ecosystem: Environmental > Terrestrial >...
CCAAATCCCAACCCCAATCCCAGACCGCGTCCATTTTGAGGGAGAGTGGTATGCAACTAATCGCGACGTGGCGAGGTGTGATTGCAGCCGCAGCCTGCCTTGCAGCGGCACCCATGGCGGCGGCGACGGCTCAAGGGCAGCAAGCTCCAACAGCCAAGGATCTGTCGGCCGTGATCGAGATGCTGCGGAGCCCGGACCCCGTCGTCAGAGTGGGGGTGGCGTGTCAGCGCGAAGTCTTCGACTCGAACGCGACACCAGCCATTCCAGCGCTTATCGACCTACTCGACGATGCCGAACCGGTGTCGCCTGAGGTCTGCCGCAAAGATCGTCGCCAGTGGTGGGGCGACGAACAACCGCTCACTCCCGGGCAGGAAGCCGCACGCGCATTGGTTCGCATCGGGATCGCTTCCTTCGACCCACTGGTCAAAGCTCTCGGGAACACGGAGGCCACGGCTCGTCGAAATGCTGCGTGGGCACTGGGAGCACTCGACGATCCGCGCGCAGTTCCCCCGTTGATGAAGACCTTGCGCGACACCGACGAGAGAGTGCGGGAGCAAGCGGCGTGGGCATTGGGCGCCCTCGACGATGCCAAAGCGGTACAAGCGCTTGTCAACTCGCTGCGAGACTCGGCAGCCACGGTCCGGCGACAGACTGCATGGGCCCTGGGAGCGATCGATGACAGCGCAGCTGTGGCCGCACTGGTCGCTGCTTTGAAGGACGCGGATGCGGATGTGCGAGAGCAGGCGGCATGGGCCCTGGGCGCAATCGATGACAGCGCAGCTGTGGACGCACTGGTTGCTGCCTTGAAGGACGCCGACGCGGATGTGCGAGAGCAGGCTGCCTGGGCCCTGGGCGCGATCGGCGACGCTCGTGCAATGGCAGGCTTGAGCCAGGCGCTGAAAGACAGCGCGCCAGGCGTGCGTCGTCAGGCCGCCTGGGCACTGGGAGCAATCGCAGACTAATGGGCACCATCATTCGCGATCTGCGCGTGGCCGCACGATCCTTTCTGAGAACGCCGCGCTTTACGATTCCCGCGGTGCTCGCGCTTGCGCTCGGGATCGGCGCGACCTCGGCCATCTTCAGCGTCGTGCGCGGCGTCGTCCTGCGCCCGTTGCCCTATGCGAATCCCGATCGCATCGTCGTTGTCTGGGAGAGCAACGCACGGAACGCCCGCAACGTCATTGCGCCGGGCAATTTCGTCGAATGGCGGGCGCGAAACCGATCGTTTGCCTACCTGGGTATGGCCGGGCCCATGCGCCTCAACCTCGTACTCGGCGAACAACCAGAAGAAGTCGGTGGGATGCTTGCCTCGTCCGATGTGTTTCCGGCGCTGGGAGTTCAACCCGCGCTCGGCCGCGCGTATGGCCCGTCGGAAGACGAAGAGGGCAACGACCGCGTCATCGTCATCAGCTACGACTTCTGGCGCACACGACTAGGTGCCAGAGCTGACGTCATCGGCACAACGATCACGGCGAACGGGATCCCGCGAACACTCGTCGGCGTGATGCCGCAGGGTTTCACACTCCTCGGTCAGAAGGCTGACTTCCTGATTCCGTACGGGTGGACGCTGGAAGGCCTGCGCTCGACGCCCGGACGCGGACTGTCGTACGGGCTGGCGCGGCTGCGTGACGGCGTTTCCTTCGAGCAGGCGTCGAGTGATATGAAGGCAATCGCTGCCCAACTCGAAAAGGAATTCCCACAGCGGAATGCGCGGTGGTCGGTCACTCTCGTGCCGGTGCACGAGCAAACCGTCGCTCAGATTCGGCCAGCCTTGCAGGTCCTTAGTGGCGCCGTCATCCTCGTGTTGCTGGTGTCGTGTGTCAACGTCGCGAACTTGTTGCTCGCGCGCAGCGCTGTCCGCCAGCGCGAGTTGGGAGTGCGCGCTGCCCTTGGTGCGCGACGGGGGCGCCTGCTGTCGCAAATGCTCGCTGAAAGCATCTTGCTCGGCGGGATGGGCGGAATCGCAGGGCTCGCCCTCGCGTTCCTGTTTCATCGAGGGCTGCTCGCACTGGTCGCCGAGCGATTGCCAATCCCCAGGCTCGATCAGGTGAGTCTCGACCTCACCGTCGTGACGCTGACCATGGCGGTCTCGCTCGCGACTGGACTGCTCTTCGGGCTGGTTCCGGCAATCGTGTCTTCACGTGCCCTGAACGACGCGCTTCGAGAAGGAGGCCGTCACGGCGGCGGTCCGCGGGCGCGCCGTGTGCTCGGTTCGCTCGTCGCCGCTGAAATCGCGCTGTCTCTCGTCCTCTTGACTGGGGCGGGGCTGCTGATTCGAAGCTTCGTACGCCTGAGCAGCACCGATCCCGGGTTTCGCGCAGATGGACTTCTCACGGGGCGCGTTACGGGCTTTCCAGTTGCGCGCTACGATACTCCTGAGCGATTGTCGGGCTTCGTCTCCAACGCTCTGACGCGCATCGGGACGCTTCCCGGCGTCCAAAACGCGGCAGGAATCGCAATCCTGCCGATGGCCGGCGGCGGCATGGCGACGAGTTTCTGGCGAACCGACCAACCGACTCCCGCACCTGGACAGGCCCAATCGACCGATGTCAGACCTGTCACGCCGAACTTCTTCCGCACGATGGGTATCCCACACGTGATGGGTCGCGACTTTGACGTTTCGGATCGCGACGAGTCCCCTTCTGTGGCGATCGTCAACGAGACGATGGTCCGACGACATCTATCGGACGGCAACCCAATCGGAAAGCGACTACACGTCAACATCGGCCGCGCGGATCGGGGCGACTACGAGATCGTCGGCGTCGTCGGGGATATCAAGCTCGCGTCGCTCGAGGGCGAGGTGCGTCCCACGGTCTATATCCCCCACACGCAGCTCCCACTGGGCGTGATGACCTTCGTGGTTCGTACCGAGATGAATCCGATGTCACTCGCCAAGGGCGTCGCCGCCGAGGTCCGTGCGATCGACCGCGAGATCCCGCTTGCCGACGTGAGAACCATGGACGACGTCGTGAGTTCGACACTCGCGCGGCCCCGCGTCGTCGCCGTCCTCCTCACAGCATTCGCCGTGATGGCGCTTGCCCTCGCGGCAGTGGGCGTGTACGGGGTAATGGCCTATTCGGTGGCGCATCGCACGCAGGAGATCGGTGTGCGCATGGCTCTCGGCGCGACGCCGCAGTCGGTTTTTGAGCTGGTTCTTGGTGAGGCGCTGCGACTCGTCTCCGTCGGCGTGGTCGCCGGTCTGGCTGTTGCCGCTGCGCTCACGCGCGTGCTCGCAACGATGTTGTACGAGATCGAGCCGCTTGATCCGGCAACCTTCGTTGTGACGGCTTTTGTGCTCACGCTCGTCGCGACGCTGGCGTCATTCATCCCGGCCCGGCGAGGAACCAGAATCACGCCTGTCGAGGCGTTACGGGCTGAATAGAAACGCATCAAATCCCAAGTCCCAAAACCCAACTTCCAATAACCGGGGACTTGGGAGTTGGGAGTTGGAAATTGGACTTTGATAAGTTTCTTAGCGTTCCATTAGACGCGCGTCGAGAATGGCGATCATTCGTTTCTGGGCAACCAGGCGATAGCTGCGATCGACGAGGCCTGTCACTGCTTTCCAATCCATGGCGCCATCGGCCCACAGGCTGACCCACTGCCCCCGTCCATAGGGCGTCACGAAAAACTGCCGTCGCGTGAGCAATCGCTCGATGTCCGAAGGCGCAAGACGAAAGGCAATCGACGGCCGGCCCTTGATGGGCTCGTAGGCCACAAACGTCTTCTTTCCTGCTTTGAAGTTGGGATGCCCCCACGACGCTGTCTCGCTCGCGGCGGGATACGCGAGACACAACGCTCGCAGTTTTTCTAGAGCCAACTCTGTTTTCTTCGCCACGTTTTTTCAATTGTCGCGGCGCGAGGGCTTCCACCTGCGCCGAAGGTTACGGTGGACGGGAGAGCCCCGCTCTACATCGTTTTGGAAATGCGCTAGAAGGTCGCGATCGGATTGAGCGGCGATCCCGTGCCACCGGGAATCGGCAGCGGCGCGGCCGTCAACAAGAACTCCCAGCGCTTTCGTGATGCGGCGGCGTCAGCCAGCGCTTCCAAGTCGCAATTGTCGAACAGATGGACGCCTAGGTAGACGAGCGCGAAGTCATGCACCGCGCCTCGTGGTGCTCCCGGGGTTCCAGGCGACACGTACTGCGGATGATCGCTGCCGAGCAACGCGATATCGCGTGCCTTGAGCCAGGGAATCACTGATGGATGAAGGCCGGCTGACTGTCCGCCTTCCGCGCGACCACGCAACCATGGCCCAAGCGCTTTCCGTCGCGCCCACACACCCGTTCGGACGAACAACGCGTCGCCAGCCGAGACCTTGATGCCGGTCTGCTTTTCCCAGGCTTCGAGGTCTTCGACGTAAATCGGCGTTCCGGGCTCGAGGTATGGCACGCCCTTCAACCGGGGGATGTCGATGAGTATTCCGCGCGTGAACACGCCCGTCTTCACATTGTGAATGGAGTTCTTGGCGTGTCGATCCTTCGCCACGGCCTCGGCGTCAGGCTTGTAGCCGTTGTAGAAGACACCCTGTTCGTTGATGTGCGCGAGCGAATCCAGGTGTGTGTGCGCAATGCCGTGATAGTTGATCGCGATCCGGTCCGCCCCGATTCCCTGCATCGTCACTTCGTAGGGATTGGGATTGTCGACCGCCTTGACCGTGTCGGCGTCCGCCGCCAGAGACACGGAGATGCCTTCTTTCACAAGCGCAGCGGCCTGACGCCGCTTGTCAGGCGTAATGAGATTCAAGGCACCGATCTGATCGTCCTTGCCCCACCGTCCCCAATTCGACAGCTCTGTTTTCCAGCGCTGATACTGCTCGGCGCTCACGTCGCGGGAGTCGCGCGCCTGGGCACGAAGCACAGCCTGACTCGAGGTCGCGGCCAGCGTTGCCCACACGCAGAGGAGGCCAAGTAGCACTGCTCTTCGAGAAGAGAGGGTTCTCATCAGTACGCCTTTCCAAAGAGTGCGCCCCGCTCTACGCGCTAGACGCCGAGCGGCCCTGTGTGCCGACCTGTCAGGTCAGATGGTCGAGCGTCCGGCGAAGCTTCGTCACCAACGCTTCTCCGGCGAACGGTTTCTGGATGATGGCCTCGCCGTGATCGCCGAGACCACGCCTGACGAGCATCTCCTCGTTGTAGCCACTCATGAACAGAACGCGACAGCCGGGACGCTTCGCACGCACGGCGTCCGCGAGGATGCGCCCGTTCATCTCTGGCATCACCATGTCTGACAAGAGGATGTCAATCGCACCGCTGTGGGCGACGCTGACCTCGAGAGCCGTGGCACCGTTGGTCGCCTCGAGCACTTGGTATCCGAACTTCGCCAGAGCCAGTTTCGCGACGTGGCGAACCGCTGCGTCGTCATCCACGAGCAGGACCGTTTCGTGCCCTCTCAGGCTTTCCTGATCGACTGTCGGGCGCGTCCACACCATGGCGTCACCCTCGAGCGCCGGCAGAAAGACGCCGAATGTGGTGCCGGCACCCACTTCACTCGCCACGGTCACGAAGCCACCACTTGCCTGCACGATTCCATAGACCGTGGCAAGCCCGAGACCCGTGCCTCTGTCCGGCCCTTTGGTCGTGAAGAACGGCTCGAAGAGGTGTTCCATGACCTGCGAAGACATCCCGGACCCCGTATCTGACACGACGATCTGGACGTACTGTCCGACGGTGTACTCGGGATGCGCGCGACAGTAGCCGGAGTCGAATGACGCATTCCTCGTCTCGATCGTCAACCGGCCGCCGCGAGGCATGGCATCGCACGCGTTGAGCGACAGGTTCATGAGGATCTGGTCGATTTGGCTCAGGTCGGCTCTGACCTGATGCAGCGCCGGCGCCAGAATGGTCGACAACACCACTTCCTCGCTGATGAGACGCCGCAGCATCTGACTGGTTCGCTCGACGACGGCGTTGCAGTCGAGTACGCGTGGTTCGTGGACAGCCTTGCGGCTGAATAGCAGCAATTGTCGCGTTAGCAGCCCTGCACGCTCACCGGCATCCCGAATGGCCACCAGACTCGCCAAGTCGGACGCATCTGCGCCTTTCTCGCTCATCAGCATCTCGACGTGCCCGTTGATCACCGTCAGCAGGTTGTTGAAGTCGTGAGCCACACCGCCAGCAAGCTGGCCGATCACCTGCAGCTTCTGGGACTGACGCAGTTGCTCCTCGAGCTTCACGCGCTCGGTGATGTCGCGGCCAGTCGACAGGACCTCAACCAGTTGGCCATCGGCATCGAAGATACCTCGATTGATCCATTGCTGCCACCGCCGGCTGCCCGCAACGAGCGAGACGTGTTCTTCCGTGTACTCAGGTGTCTGCGGGGTCAGTGCCGCGGTCTGCTCCACGATTGCCTGACGATACTCGGGAGCCACCAGCGGGAAGAAGCTCGTCCCGATACAGTGCTCTTCACGGCAACCGAACGTACGACAGTAGCTCTCGTTGACGAACGTTCGCGTGCCGTCGGGCAGCCACTTGACGATGAACTCCGTCTGATTCTCGACGATGAGACGATAGCGTTTTTCGCTCTCCTGCAAACGCGCCTCGGCCAGCTTGCGCTCGGTGATGTCGTACAACGTGCCCAGGATCAGCCGTGCTCGACCGTCGGGATGACTGGCGAAGACCGTCTCACGCCCCAGGAAGGATCGCATCGTGCCGTTCGCGTGCCGCAACAGATATTCATCCTCGCGAAGCTGGCCCCGTGTCATCGATCCCCATTCATGGATCGCACGCGCGAGGTGCATCAACTCTTCTGGGGGCATGAAGGTCTTGAACGTCTCGAGGCTGTCGACCGTCTTCGCTACCCGTGGCGGATACCCAAGCTGCTCGAGTATCGACCGATTCTCGTAGGTGAGGCGCTGCTCCTCGAGATCGAAGACGTAGATGATGGGGGGAGACGCCGCGGCGACTGCTTCGATGAATCGCCTGCTCGTCGACAGCTCATGTTCCACTTGGCGTCGCTGGGTGATGTCGCGCAGGAAACCGAGCAAACGGGAATCCGAGAGCACGAGGCCGTTGACTTCGCCCTGGAAAGTCGACCCGTCCTCGCGCCGGAAACGCCATTCGCTGCTGACCGGCGTGCCGAGTCGCAGGCGGGCGACTTCTTCGGCAACCCGCGGTTGCTCTTCGGGAGCAAGGACGTCCACGAAGGACATCCGAAGAATCTCCTCGCGGGAGTAACCGAGCATCGTGCATCCCGCGGCGTTGACGTCCTGATAGTGTCCCTCATGATCGGCGATGAAGATCCCGTCCGGGGCCTGATCGACCAGCATTCGAAAGCGGGCCTCACTCGCGAATAGCCGCTCTGATAGCGCATCGTTGTCGGAGGCATCACGAATCGCCGCCCAGAATCCCTGGACATCGCCGGTGCCGACGGGACTCAGGCTGACCTCCACTCGAAAGGAGCTCCCATCCTTGCGGAGTCCGCGCACGTACTGCGTTGCGGCCATCGGCCGTGCAACCGGACTGGCTGCGTACCCATGACGCTGCAAGCGATGCGCGCCGCGTGCCCCGCTGGGCACCAGCGTCTCGACCGGCTGGCCAACCAACTCCGATCGCTGGTACCCGAACATGCGTTCGGCGTGCGCATTCGCAACGAGGATGCGGCCATCCTCGCCGACGAGGAGGATGGCGCCGGGCAGCGACTCCGATACAGCCGTGAGCGTGTAGAGCGTCTCTCGTGCCGGTTCGGGATCGCTGGGGGGCTTACGTGATGTGGTCACGACTTAATTTAATCCAACGCGCAGTGCCCGTGTCGAATGCCCACGAAGAATTACGGAGGCCTGGCAATCGCCCTGAACGACGTTACGAGACCGGATCATGACTTACTCCCAGACGCGCCGTCCGCTGTTCTGCGTAGCCCCTGGCCGCGATCGGCCAGATGTCGACGACCCCGCCTCCCTCCACGACATAGAAGACGTCATGGAGATTGATCGTTGGATCGATGTGCGACGGCAGCAGTTCGACGAGATCGCCGATAGCAATCGTCGAGTCCGGTGGAAGCGCGATCGTCACGTGTTCATCATTGAGCGACGTCACAGTCGCGCCCGCGATACCGCGCACGACGGGATAGCCGTGATCCTTGGTCATCGATTTGTGGCCGCAGTCTGCCACACAGCGGTCACGAGTCGGCCGGCTCACCACCGTGCCAAGTACCCAGAAGGCGTGCTCGAAAGGAACCCCGACATCGGCGTAGTCGCTATCCATGAGCGCGTAGGAGCCGGCCTGAATCTCGGTAACGCCTTCGAGCCGTCCGCTGACGTCGTAGGTGCCCGTTCCGCCAGCAGAAACGATCTCGCACGGCAGACCAGAGTCTCGAATCAACTTCGCAGCCTTGAGGAGCCCGTTCATGGCCTGCCGCGTACGCGACTCGCGCTCGGCGCGGTCGCGAACGGGTTGCAGATGACCCTCGTAACCCATGACGCCGCGCAGCACGATGCCATCGGACTGAGCCGCCTGCCGAGCGAGCGTTACGACTGCTTCACCTGGCTCTACGCCGCATCGCCCCTGACCGACATTGAGGTCGACGAGCACACCGATGCGCGAACCCGCACTGCCTGCAGCTCGCGACAACGCTTCGAGCCCGGCCAGTGAATCGACTGCGGTCGTTACGCGAGTCCGACGCCCCAGTTCAGCGATGCGCGCGCATTTCGAGGGCGTCACGACCTCGTTGGCAATCAGCAGGTCGTCGCAGAACGTGGAGGCGATCTCTGCTTCGCCCACTGTCGCGCAGGTCAGGCCGGTGCATGAACCAGCAGCGAGCTGACGACGGGCGATCTCAGGGGTCTTGTGTGCCTTGAAATGCGGCCGCAGTCGGCATGGGCCGGCAACAAAAAACGCCGCCATACGGGCGATGTTGCGATCCAGCGCGGCGCGGTCCAGGATGAGCGCGGGCGTCGAAATCTCTGAGACCCGTTCCGTTCCCGGAACCGCAGCATCAGGCAACGTCTTCATCATCCCCCCGACGTGTTGGCGCGATGCCGAACGCCCGCATTTTCTTGTACAGGTTGCTGCGTTCCACGCCGAGGACCTCCGCGGTGCGCGACATGTTTCCGTGCTGGCTCGCCAACGCGCGGAGGATGTACTGCTTCTCGAATTCGTCACGCGCGTGATGGAGCGGCGCAATCGCGGCCGAGCGCGTGATCGGCTGCGAGCCGGGCTGGAAACCATGCTCCATGAATCCCAGGTCCCGCGACGAGACGCGATCGCCCGGTACCATGATCATGAGCCGCTCGATCAGGTTCCTCAGCTCGCGCACATTGCCCGGCCACTTGTAACGCTGTAACAGCGCGACCGCGTCTGCATCGAAGGTCTTCGGCAGGCGGCCGTATTCGCGAGCCAGCATCGCCATGAAGTGGTCGGCCAGCAGGGGCACGTCTTCGACGCGCTCCCGCAAAGGCGGCACGAAAATGGGCACCACGTTGAGCCGGAAATACAGATCTTCGCGGAACCTCCCCGCTCGAATCTCGGTTGGCAGGTCCTTGTTGGTGGCGGCCAGTACTCGCGCATCGACGCGAATCTGAGTCGAGCCTCCGACCGCTTCCAGGGCCTGCTCCTGGAGCACGCGCAGCACCTTTGCCTGCGTCTTCAGGCTCATGTCACCGATCTCGTCGAGGAAGATCGTCCCGTTATGGGCGACCTCGAACTTGCCTCGCCTGTCGGCGACCGCCCCGGTAAACGCGCCGCGCACATGACCGAACAGCTCGCTCTCGATCAACTCCTCTGGGATGGCGGCGCAGTTGACTTCGACGAAGGGGCTGGCACGGCGTCGGCTCATCGCATGGATGTTCCGGGCCACAAGCTCCTTCCCGGTGCCATTCTCTCCAAAGATCAGCACCCGTCCATTTGTCGGCGCCGCGGTCGCCACCTGGTCGCGCAGTCTCACCATGAGGTAGCTTTCGCCAATCATCAGGTGTTGCGCGTCGACCTTCGCCCGCAACGCGAGGTTTTCCGCCTCGAGGCTGCGCTGCCGAAGGGCGTTCCGAACAACGAGCATTGTCTTTTCAAGCGACAGAGGCTTCTCGACGAAATCGAACGCTCCCATCTTGATCGCTCGTACGGCCGACTCGACGCTCCCGTGCCCCGAGATGATCACAACCTGCGAATCAATCTGCCGCTCGCGCATCCGCGTCAGCGTGGCCAGTCCATCCATCCCGGGCAGCCAGATATCCAGCAGGACGATGTCGTAGGGCTGGCTGGCCAGACGTTGCAAACACGCCTCACCGCTGTCGACCGTGTCGACGCTGTAGCCTTCGTCGCGCAGTACGCCTCCCAGCGCGCTGCGGACGCCGGGCTCGTCATCGACGATCAGAATGGAGGGCATGGCTTCAGCAGGGCAACTCAATCGCGAATCGGGTACCGCGAGGCTGATTATCGGTCACGTCGATGCTCCCGCCATGTTCGACGACGATGCGGCGCACGATTGCGAGGCCCAGTCCGCTACCGCGTTGCTTCGTGGAGTAGTACGGCAGAAACAGCTTCTCCCGCTCGGCCGCCGGAATGCCCGGACCGTTGTCGGCCACGACGACGCGGACCAGGTTGTTGTTTACATCGTGTCGCGTTTCGATGTCGATTATGCCGCGCCGGTCCATGGCCTCGATCGCGTTGTCTACGAGGTTGAGGATCACTCGTCGGATCTGCTCTGGGTCGATGGATACCTTGGGAAGGGCATCAGCAAAGTGCGTCTTGATCTCGATCTCGGCCAGCAGGCCGCGATAAAGCGACAACGCATCATCCAGCACGCCATGCAGGTCGGTGAGTACCGCACGCGGCGCCGGCATGCGCGCGAACTGCGAAAATTCATCGACCAGTCCCTTGAGCGACTCCACTTCCCCGACGATGGTCGTCGTGCATTCGTCGACGAGGTCGCGGGTGGCGACTGGCGACTGCGAAAAATGACGTCGCAGCCGTTCGGCGCTCAACTGAATGGGGGTCAGCGGGTTCTTGATCTCGTGGGCGAGCCGCCGCGCCACCTCCCGCCAGGCCGCGACCTTCTGCGCCCGCACGAGTGGCGTCACATCGTCGAACACGACCACCACGCCCTCTGTGGAGTCGTCATCGCGCTTGAGGGGCGTGGTCATGACCGCAAGATGGACTTCGCGGCCCTCGCGGGTGATCGAGACCTCCTGCGGACGCACATCTTGCCGATGGCGACTCGCCTCGTCGATGGCGATGGCCAGCGGTTTCAGATCCGGGGATCCCAGGACCGTGGAGACGGGCAGACCCGCGACCCGCTGCTCGATTCCGAGCAGGCGTGACGCGGCCGCGTTCCAAGTCCGAATACTGCCCGACACATCAACCGACACCACCCCTGTCGCCAGCCGGTCCAGGATCGTCTCGACGTAGCGGCGGCGGCTTTCCACATCGGTATGCTTGCGCTCCAGTTCGATCGAGGAGCGCTCGAGGCGCCGGCGACTTGCGGCCAACTCGCCTGCCATGCGATTGAACGCATCGATGAGCGACCCGAACTCGTCGTTGGCCTCGGCCTTGACGCGATGATCGAGGTGGCCGGCTCCGATTTCATCGGCTGCCGCGGCCAGCGTCTGCACCGGGCGCGTAATCCGCTTGGCGAGATAAAGGCCCATCCACGCTGCGCCGACGAGAATCATCAGCGTCAACATCAGGAAGAAGGAGAGATACACGCCGGCGAGCGGCTGCTTCAAAACGCGAAGCTGCTGATAGGCCTCGTAGGCCTCGGTCATGCCGCGCGCCCGTGCTGCGAACTGGTCCGTCAGGTACTCGCTCGCGACGACGACTCCCAATATCGACCCGTTGGGTGAAGCACGAATCGGCACAGCCGTGCGGATCAGATCGCCGCCAGTCGAGAGTTGTTCGACAACGCGGGCTTCAGCGGCGCTGGTGGCGGTACGCTCGGCCAGCCGGTCGGCGGATGCACGCGAGTACTCGCGAGGGAGCGAGGGCGACGCCACATCGACCACGGGAGTGACCTGCGGGCGTCCGTCAGCGCCGGCCGTCAGTCGATACACCTCGACGAGGTCGATGCGCTCCTGGCGCACGTCGGGTGCAACGAGATCACGGACATCGGAAGGATTTGCGGCCAGATTCACCGAGCCCAGCGCACGTGCAAAACGTTGTGCCTGCGCGGAGACGAGTGTCTGCTGCTGCGCGTAGTAATCGCCCGCAATGGCATTCGCAGACGTCAACATGACGTCCATCGGCTGGTTGAACCATCGATCGACGCTCGTGCGAATCAGCTCACTCCCCACGATCAGGACGAGCAGGGCGGGCACGACCGCCATACCGAGCAGCACCGCCACGAGCTTGGCTCTAAACCGTGCAAATGGAAGCGCCCGCCGCCGTTCGACGACGAGCTTCAGGATGTTTCGTGTGAGGACGAACGCCAACGCCACGAGGATCGTCAGGTTCGTGGCCCACAGCGCCGACAGGACGAAATCGGTGAGGAAGTCGGGCGCCAGCGTGGACGATCCCCGACCGATCAGAAGCAAGACCGCCAGCGCCGCGATCAACGCGAGGATCCCGGCCAGCAGTAGTGGCGTGTTGTCGAGGAACGGCTTCCGCGTCGACGCAGGGACGCTCCGGCGCGGCGCCGACACCGCCGGCTTGGCTGATCGCGGTTGCAGTGAAAGTGACACGATCTGTCGACTACAGCCTACTGCACGCGGGGCGTCGTCTACTCCTTCGCGTTCAAGAGGTCTTTCAGCTCGGTCATGAACTCGCTGATGTCGCGAAAATGGCGATAAACAGACGCGAACCTCACGTAGGCGACCTTGTCCAACCGCTTGAGCTCGTCCATCACCAGGCCGCCGACTTCCTCGGTGGCCATCTCCTTCTCCGGCCGCTCCTGCAGCGTCGCCTCCACCTTGTCGGCAACCGCCTCGATGGCTGCGATGCTCACAGGGCGCTTCTCGCACGCCTTGAGCAAGCCCGCTATGAGCTTCTGCCGCTCGAATCGTTCGCGGGTACCGTCTTTCTTGATCACCATGTACGGGATCTCATCGATCCGTTCGTAGCTGGTAAATCGACGACCGCAATCGAGACACTCCCGTCGACGCCGGATGACCTCGCCTTCCTTGCTCTCGCGCGAGTCGACGACCTTATCGCCCAGATGACCGCAGAACGGACACTTCATTGGCGGTGGGCCCTTCCTTGGCGCGTGCCGAATTGGCCAGGGCCCCGAGGCTGCCAAAGCTGAGGCCGTCTTGAGCCATGAACAGAATCCCGCCGAGAACGGGCGGGATGAACGAAATCAGATGCGTCACGATCGCGGCCGCCACGGCTTGATTGCCGGTCGCCCCGAAAAATGTTGTGACACCCAGTCGATACGCTTCGTGAAAGCTCCCGACGCCCCCAGGCGTCGGAACCGCTACACCGATGACGAGCATCGATTGAAGGAGGAAGGTCCCCGGAAACGACATCGGAATGCCGAAAGCGATCGTGACCGTCCACGATTGCGCCGCGATCGCCAGCCACACGGCGAACGACCAGATCACGGCCAGCGCGAACTCGCGAGCGCTTCGCGCGGCGGCAAAGCCGCTGCTGAACGTGCTCGCCAAGCGGCCGATCCGACTGGATAACTTCCCGGGCAACACACGCGCAAGCGCTTCGGCCAGCCTTCCGATTCGCTCGGGATGAGTGGCCAGTACCCACATGACCACGAGAAGAGTGCCCGCTGTCGCAGCGGCAATCGTCGCCGAGGCTTTAATGGGGTTGAGCAATCGAGGCGGCAGGTCCGACTCGCCCGCGAAGCCCCAGACGTAGACCGCCAGGAGTGCGAGCACTGCCACGAGATCGAGCACCCGCTCCATCACAATCGTTGCGAACACCGAGGAGACTGGCAGCCCTTCCTGGCGTGCCAGCAGGTACGGGCGAATGACGTCACCGACCCGCACCGGAAGCACCGCGAGCGCCCCGAATCCGATGACTGTCGTTCTGAACACGGTGCGCGTACGAGCGTCGCCAATCGGGCTGAGCAAATAGCGCCAGCGGATCGTACGAGCAACGAAGGTCAATCCAACGGCAACAAAAGAGGCGACGAGCAGACCCGCTCGCACCTGACGCACTTGAAACCACACGTCAGTGAAATTGGTGCCGCGCAGAAACCACGCCAGCAACCCAAGCGCGAGTAGAGAGACGATTCCAGTGCGTAAGTTCATCGATACAAAGTGAGCCCACAATATATCAGGCTCCTTGCGCACAACGGCCGGTGCTGTTGCGTACGGTTGCCTCGCTCGTCTGAGCCCGGTAAGATGCCTCTTTCCCACGCTCCTTCGACGTAGCTCAGGGTTGTCCCGAGTAACATTGAGGGTCAGGGCCATTACGTTGCCACTCGCCGCCCCCCTGATCGAAACGCGCCTCAACGACCTTGTTCCTCAAAAGCAAGGGAAGGTTCGCGACATCTTCGATTGCGGCGACACGCTGGTCATGGTGGCAACCGATCGCATTTCGGCGTTCGACTACGTCCTCGGCTCGGGCATTCCTGACAAAGGGAAAGTCCTCACACAACTCTCGGCGTTCTGGTTCGCGCGCACAACGGGCATCGTTCCCAATCACCTGCTGTCAACGGATGTGCGTGAATACCCGGAGCCATTGCGTCGGCACGGCGAAATTCTTCACGGCCGATCGATGCTGGTGCGCAAAACTGCACCCGTGCCGATCGAGTGTGTGGCGCGCGGTTATCTGTCGGGATCGGGTTGGAAGGAATATGTCGCCACGGGATCGGTGTGCGGGATCGCGCTGCCAGGCGGGCTGCGCGAGTCTGACCGGCTGTCTGCGCCGATCTTCACGCCCGCAACGAAAGCTGACAGCGGACACGACATCAACATCAGCGAAGAGGAAGCCGGCCGTCTCGTCGGCGCCGAGTTGGTCAGTCGCCTGAAGGATCTGACGTTGTCGCTCTACGATCATGGCGCCAGGCACGCCGAGGCCAACGGCATCATTCTCGCGGATACGAAGTTCGAGTTCGGTCTGATGGCCGACAACTCAATCCTGCTGATCGACGAGGTCATGACGCCTGATTCGTCGCGCTATTGGCCACGGGATCAATACGCGGCGGGACGCCCGCAACCAAGTTTCGACAAGCAGTACGTTCGCGACTACCTGGAGCAAATTCGTTGGAACAAGCAGCCGCCGGTCCCCTCATTGCCCGAGAACGTGGTGCTGGGGACGCGCGACAAGTATCTCGAGGCCTTTCGCCGCCTGACGGGGAAAGTACTTCTTTGACATGCGTGTAGCGATGGGAGGCTCCGCTTCATGGTGTTGAAAGAACAGCTCGAACGCCTGGTCGACGAGATGGTGGCCCGGGGCGTGTGCTTCGAAGATGCCCGGCGCGAGTTCGAGAAGAAATTCATCGCCAACGTGCTCACGAAGTCGGATGGTAACCTCTGCCAGGCCGCTGATTTGCTCGGCATCCATCGCAATACCCTGAGCCGCAAGATCGCCGAGTACCGTCTCCGCCATTAGCGAGGACGGCGTCACGCGCTCGCCGGTCCGATGCGGAGCCGCGCTGGTCTTGACAGCGTTTTTCAGGGTCAACTATAATTGGCAGTCGCGCGGCCTGAGTGCTAGCACACAGAGTCCGCGCCTGTGAAATCTAGAGCTTAGTCCATAGGGGCTCCCGCCCCCAGGCACACTACCAGACAGCTGGAGTCGAAGAAATATGAAGGTGAGACCGCTACACGACCGCATCATCGTTCAGCGCATCGAGGAAGGTGAACAGAAGATCGGCGGCATCATCATCCCCGATAGCGCCAAAGAAAAGCCGCAGCAGGGGAAGGTGTTCGCCGTCGGCGCCGGTAAGGTCAAGGACGATGGCACCCGCCAGCCCCTCGACGTCAAGGACGGAGACACGATCCTCTTCGGCAAGTATTCCGGACAGGAGATCAAGATCGACGGTGAGGATTACCTCATCATGCGTGAGGACGAGGTCCTCGCGGTTCTCGCCTCCAAGTAGAGCGGGGCTATTCCCGGCCTGAGCCGGGGTCGAAGGCAGCCCCCGCGGGGGTATTTCTGTGCGAGGTTGGAGACCGCGCACCGGATGGAGAGTAGGAATGGCAAAGCAGATCATTTACGGCGAGCAGTCACGGCAGGCCATCCTGCGTGGCGTCAACCAGCTGGCCGACGCAGTGAAGGTCACCCTGGGTCCCAAGGGACGTAACGTCGTGCTCGACAAGAAGTTTGGCTCCCCCACCATCACCAAGGACGGTGTCACGGTGGCCAAGGAGATCGACCTCAAGGATCCGCTCGAGAACATGGGCGCGCAGATGGTCCGCGAGGTCGCGAGCAAGACGTCCGATACGGCGGGCGACGGAACGACGACCGCGACCGTGCTCGCGCAAGCAATCTACCGCGAGGGCGCCAAGAACGTGGTCGCCGGCGCCAACCCGATGGAGCTGAAGCGAGGCATCGAGAAGGCCGTCGAGGTCATCGTCGAGGACATCAAGAAGATGTCGCGGCCTGTAACGGGCAACATGGTGGCCCAGGTCGGTACCATCTCGGCCAACAGCGATGCCACGATCGGCAAGATCATCGCGGAAGCGATGGACAAGGTCGGCAAGGACGGCGTCATTACCGTTGAAGAAGCGAAGACTCTCGAGACGTCACTCGACGTCGTCGAAGGTATGCAGTTCGATCGCGGGTATCTGTCGGCATATTTCGTGACCGATCCCGAGCGCATGGAAGTGGTGCTCGAGAACCCCGTCATCCTCATCCACGAGAAGAAGATTTCGTCGATGAAGGATCTCCTCCCCGTTCTCGAACAGGTCGCACGCCTCGGCCGTCCGCTCCTCATCATCGCGGAGGACATCGAGGGTGAGGCGCTCGCCACGCTCGTGGTGAACAAGCTGCGCGGCACGCTGCAGGCAGCGGCGGTCAAGGCGCCCGGCTTCGGCGATCGTCGCAAGGCGATGCTCGAAGACATCGCGATCCTCACCGGCGGCCGCGCGATCACCGAGGACCTTGGCATCAAGCTCGAGAACATCAAGCTCGAGGATCTCGGCAAGGCCAAGAAGGTCACCATTGACAAGGACAACACGACAATCGTCGAGGGCGCCGGCACTTCCAGCGCAATCGAGGGGCGCGTCAAGCAGATTCGTGCGCAAGTTGAGGACACGACCTCCGACTACGATCGCGAGAAGCTGCAGGAGCGACTTGCGAAGCTGGTCGGCGGTGTCGCCGTCATCAAGGTCGGTGCAGCCACCGAGACTGAGATGAAGGAGAAGAAGGCGCGCGTCGAGGACGCGATGCACGCCACCAAGGCGGCGGTCGAGGAAGGCATCGTCCCGGGCGGCGGTGTGGCGCTCATTCGCGCCGGAAAGGCGCTCGAGAAGTTGAAGCTCGATGGCGACCAGGGTGTCGGCCTTCAGATCATCAAGCGGGCGATCGAGGAGCCGATGCGGTGGATCGCGATGAACGCGGGCGCGGAAGGCTCGATTGTCGTCTCGAAGGTCAAGGAGCAGAAGAACGCCGACGAAGGTTTTAACGCGGCGACCGAGACCTACGAGGACCTGGTGAAGGCGGGCGTCATCGATCCGGCCAAGGTGGTCCGGAGCGCGCTGCAGAACGCTTCATCCATCGCATCGCTGCTGCTGACGACCGAAGCCCTTGTCTCCGAGATCCCCGAGGAGAAGAAGGAAGCGGCCGGTGGCCACGCACACGGCGGCCCAGGCATGGGTGGAATGTACTAAGTTCGTAGGTTGAAGTTCAAAGTAAGGAAGTAAGTGAAAAAGTGGGGCGAGTCCTTCGGGGCTCGCCTCTTCTTACGTACCGATGCGGCACCGAGAACAAGTGCCCCGAACTCGGAACCGACCGCTACTGTCCAGCTTTGCGGCACAAGTGTCGGGGGGTCGACAGCCGTCGCTCCGAATTTCCTAGCGATTCGCGCCAGCGTCTCTCCTCCAAGCTCGGCACTGGTCTTGCCGATTTCCGGGCATGCTCCGCTCCGTCCGGACTGCTGCGGCTTTGGCCCGTCTGGCCGGCACCGTGGCCCCTGCCGCTGCTCACGGCCCGCCCGATCTGCGCCTCGCGCTCACCGTCCTTGGCGTGTTGACGAGCGCCGTCTCGCTCGTCATCGCGATGACGGCAGTGCTTGCCTGGGACTTATCGAGCACACGCACCCGACTGGTTCGCGACACCGGCATGCTAGCCGACGTGATCGGATCCAACAGCACGGCGGCGGTCGCTTTCGGGGACGCCATGGCTGCTGGCGAGATCATTCGCGCCCTCTCCGTGAATGACAGCATCGTTTCGGCGGCGATCTGGACGAAGGAGGGCCGCGAGCTGGCGCGCTTCAGACGACCGGGTACGCCAATCGTTCAACGCGAGCTGCCGGACCGAGCCTTCAACATTCAGCCGGACCATCAATGGTGCGAGTTCACTGATGGCGCCCTGCTGCTGGCGCGTCCGATCATCCTGAACGCCGAAGTGATCGGTACTGTGGTCATCGAGTCAGACTTGACCGTTCTCTGGAAGCAGGCCACCACGTCCGGGCTCGTCGTCGCGGTGGTCCTGCTCGGTACTTTCGGCCTTTCATTCATCCTTGCCTCGCGGATGCAACGAACGATCTCCGCCCCGCTCCTTCGTCTCACTTCCGCTACCCGCGCGGTGACCCGGGATCGGATCTACGACGTCCGGGTGCCGAGCGAAGGAGAGGGCGAAAACGAGATCGCCGAACTCATCGACGGCTTCAACAAGATGCTCGCGGAGATCCATCGGCGCGACGTCGAGCTCGATCAACACAAGGACCGACTGGAGCGTAGTGTTATCGCCCGGACAGCGGAGCTCTCAGCCGTGAACGCCGACCTGACCATCGCGCGCGACAAAGCGATGGAGGCAAGCCGCGCCAAGAGCGAGTTCCTGGCCAATATGAGTCACGAGATCCGCACGCCGATGAACGGCATCATCGGCATGACGGAGTTGGCTCTCGGTACGCCGTTGACCTCCCAGCAGCGTGACTACCTCCAGACCGTCCGGACGTCGGCTGGATCCCTGCTCGAGATCCTGAACGACATCCTCGATTTCTCGAAGATCGAATCGCGACGTTTGCGCCTCGAGTCGATTGCCTTCGTCCTTGCCGATGTCGTCAACGAGGCGTTGCGGCCGCTCGCCGTGCGCGCGGATCAGAAGGCGCTCGAACTCCTCGTCGACATCGACCCGGCCGTGCCCATATCGCTCGTCGGCGATCCGCTTCGATTGCGTCAGATCCTGGTGAATCTGGTGGGCAACGCGATCAAGTTCACCGAGCGAGGCCACGTCCTGGTCTCGATCAGGCCTGAAACAGATCACCACGAGCCTGCTACGCTGCGGTTCTCGGTCGTCGATACCGGGGTTGGCATCGCGTCCGAACACCAGGATGCCATTTTCGAAGCGTTCAGCCAGGCAGACGGATCGACGACGCGCAAGTTCGGCGGAACTGGCCTCGGACTGGCCATCTCCTCGACGCTGGTGTCGATGATGCACGGCCGCATCTGGGTGGAAAGCGCGGCAGGACAGGGCAGCACGTTCGCGTTCACCGCCAGCTTTGGTGTCGGCCCCGACACGATGCTGTCACGCGAGCGACGCCTGCCACCCGGACTCCGCGTCCTGGTCGTCGACGATAACGCCGTCAACCGCCGCATCCTCACGGGTCAGCTGGGTCGCTGGGACGTGACGCCCAAGACCGTCTCAGGTGGACACGAAGCGCTGCAAGTCCTCGCCGAGATGGCGACGGCTGGTGAACGCGTGGATCTCATATTGCTCGACGCACAGATGCCGGGCATGGACGGCTTCGAGCTCGCCCGACAGATCGGCAAGCGCGCTGATCTCACACCTTCCACGATCATGATGCTGACTTCGTCGGGGCGTCATGAGGATGCGAGTCTGTGTCGCCAGCTCGGGATCGCGGCTTGCCTGACCAAACCGATTGCGTCGTTCGATCTTCACGCCGCGATCTGCGCGGTCCTGGAGTCGGACACCTCATCATCGACACCGCCGAAAGAGACGCCCGAAGCCAATCGCCCGGTTCGGCCTCGCAAGGTCCTGCTCGCTGAAGACAACGTCGTCAATCAACGTGTCGCCATCGGCCTTCTCCACCGTCGCGGCCATCAGGTGACGATCGTGGAAAACGGACAAGACGCCGTCGATGCCGTCGCGCGCGAACACTTCGACATCGTGCTCATGGATCTGCAAATGCCGGTGATGGGTGGTCTCGAGGCAACCAAGGCGATTCGCGAGCGCGAACGCGAGTCCTCGCGTGAGCGCGTGCGCGTTGTCGCGATGACGGCACATGCGATGAGCGGCGATCGCGAACGGTGCCTGGCCGCCGACATGGACGGCTATCTCGCGAAGCCCACGGAGTCGCACGCGCTCTTCGCTGAAGTGGAAGGGCCCGAGGGATTGTCGATGCCTTCGATTGACGAAGCGGACCTCCTCGATCGACTCCACGGCGACAGCGAGTTGGCGGCCGAGATTGTCCGCCTCTTCACTGAAGAGTGCGCCAGCCTTCTGGACGCCATTCGCACGGCAATCGATCAGCGCGACGTGACCGCGGTGCGGCGCGCGGCGCACACTCTCAAGGGTGCGGCCGGCACGGCTGCCGCCATCGGCATCGCCGAGGCCGCTGCGCTCCTCGAAGTCCTCGCCGCCGAGGGCCACCCCGATGCCTTCGAGGGCGCCTGGTTGCGGATATCGACCGAAGCGAGCGCGCTTCGATCCAATCGGAGTACCTTCGTGCAAGAACCAACGGAGGTCCCATGCGAGCCCTGATTGCCGACGATGACCCGGTCGCCGCGATGGCGGTGTCACGAAGCATGGCCAACTGGGGCTTTGAAACAACGATCGTTCACGACGGGTTGGCCGCGTGGGATCATCTCAATTCGGAGAACCCTCCGTCACTGGCCGTCATCGACTGGGAAATGCCCGGCCTCGAAGGTCCGGACCTCTGTCAACGCGTCCGCTCCGACGCGGCGCGGGCGCATCTGTATATCGTGCTTCTCACGGCGAGAAACAGCTCGACGGATTTGATTGCCGGCCTCGAAGCTGGCGCCGACGACTACCTGACCAAGCCCGTGGATCTGAACGAACTGCGCGCGCGCATTCAGGTCGGCGTGCGCGTCGTGTCGCTGCAGGCGCGGCTGGCAGAGAAAGTCGCCGAGCTGCAATCAAGCCTCGACAAGGTGCGGCAGCTCCGTGGACTGTTGCCGATTTGCGCCTACTGCAAACGCATCCGCGACGACAGGAACTACTGGCAGAGAGTCGAAGTGTACGTGTCGGAACACACCTACGCCACCTTCACGCATGGCATCTGCCCGTCCTGCCTCGAAGACGCGAAAGCGCAATTGAACTCGTAACCGGGATCAGGCGTCACTCGCCACCGGCGACACAGCTGGCTCTCCGCCGTCGAGTGTGCGGCGAACCAGCCGGGCCAGTTCCATCAGGCTGAACGGCTTCGCGATGTAGGCGTCGGCATGGCGAAGGATGTCTTCGCGGCTCAGATCCGCGAGATAGCCGCTGGTGTAGATGACTTTCAGCGTTGGACGGCTGCGACGCAATCGTTCGGCCAGGTCAACGCCGTTCATCCCATCCGGCATGACGATATCGGTGATGAGTAGATCAACTTCGTCGCCGTGCTGGCGCCACACGTCGAGGGCATGCGGACCGCTTTGGGCCTGCAGGAGCCGATAGCCCAGATCTTGGAGGAGCTTGAGGACGAGCGCCCGCACACCGGCCTCGTCCTCGACGACCAGGATCGTCTCCTGACCGCGTGGCGCGGGCACTAGTTGCGGCGCAGCGGCCGCCACCGCTGGCTTCGTGTCGACACGCGGAAAGAACACGCGAAATTCCGTGCCGCGGCCGACCTGACTGTCCACCTCGATCCACCCGCCATGCTGCTGGACGATTCCGTAGGTAGTTGCCAGGCCGAGGCCGGTCCCCTTCCCGACGTCCTTCGTGGTGAAGAACGGCTCGAAAATGTGAGGAAGGTGCTCGGGCGCAATGCCCGCGCCGTTGTCTCTCACGCGCAGGCATGCCCAGCTGCGGGACGAGCCGCTGCTTGGCGCATCCGAGCCTGTCGCCTCGTGGAGCGATGTATCGATCGCGAGGCGTCCGCCGATCGGCATCGCATCGCGCGCGTTGACGGCGAGATTCAACAACACTTGTTCGATCATTCCAGGATCGGCGCGAACCGCCAGCGGCCCGTCCGAATAAGTGAACGACACTACGATATCCTCGCCCAGTACTCGATGCAGCAGCCGGGTCACGTTCGCCACGACGCTATTCAGATCCACATCACGTACTTCGATGGCCTGTCGCCGGCTGAATGCAAGAAGCTGTCGGGTGAGCGCGCTGGCTCGCTGCGCGTTCTGCTCGAGATCTGACACTGCGTCACGCACTTCTTCCGGGACGCGACGATCCAGCGACACCTCCTCGGCGCGACCGAGAATAACGGTCAGGATGTTGTTGAAGTCGTGAGCGATGCCACCAGCGAGTCGACCAATCGCTTCCAGCCGCTGAGCCTGTCGGAGCTGCTGTTCGAGTCGTTGATGCTGCGCCTGCGCGATGAGTGTCGACAAGAGATTTGCGACGGCAAGCGCAAAGGCTTGTTCATCGGGCATCCATCGCCGGGGTTCTCCCACGTGTTTACAGGATAGGACACCCACCGTCGCGCGCTGGGATCGAATCGGCGCGCACATCATTGACGTGACACCGTACGGCACCGACAACGTGTCGGCCAGTTCCGTGGTCCGCGGATCCGCCAAAGCGTCGGTCACGGCCAGCACTTCCGTTCCTGCCAGTGCCCGGAACCACGCCGGGCAGGCATCCACGGCAAGCGCCATCCCTTCTGAGTGAACGGCATCAGGTAACTGAAACAGATCCTGGCAAATCGACACCGCGCCGTTTTCGTCATGCCGCCAGACACCGACCAGCGCCACCGAAAGAGTCCTCGCGATGACTTCGGTCATGCCACGAACGATGTCGGTGAAATCGTCGGGCGAGCTCAGATAGCTCGCGGTCAGCGTCGTCAGTGCCGCTTCCTGACGTGCATAGCGTTCGTTGGCAGTGCGTAGGGCCTCCTCTGCCTGGCGCCGATTGACACGTGTGCGCAAGGCCACGATGCCGAACGCAAGATCATCGGACAACTCCTTGAGCAGGGTCGATTCAGCGACGTCGAAGGCAAACTCTTCGCCCGAGCACAAGGCAAGAGCGCCGAACACGCGCCCATCGGCCAACAGCGGGAGTGCGACGGCGGAGTGGTAGCCGAGCCTGATGGCTTCGTCCCGCCACGACCCGGCGGCGTCAACGGCACGAAGGTCGTGGTAGACGGTTGGCCCGCCGCTCTGGATGGCAGTCACCATCAAATCGCAGGCCTGAGCCGCCCACGCGATCGGCGCGCCGCCGGCTTGATCGTCTGATGCGATCGCGACCGTCCGGACACCCGACTCCGGTGCAGCGTCAGCCAACCCGACCCATGCGACTCGATAGCCGCCGTCACGGACCATCACCTGACAGATCTCGCGCAGCAACATCGACTCGTCGGTCGCGTGCACGAGTACTTGGTTGCAGTTGCTGATCGTCAGCAGTGCCCGGTTGGCGCGCTGGAGCTCCTCCTCCGCGCGCTTGCGCTCGGTGATGTCCTGGATCTGCGAAACGAAATAGCGGGGCGCACCTGCGTCATCGACCACGAGTGAGGAGTTCACTTGAACCCAGCGAGTACGGCCGTCCTTGTGGCGATACCGCTTCACGCGGCGAATGGTCTCGACTTCCTTGTTCAGGAGGCGCCGGGTGACGATGCGGTCCCCGGGCGTATCGTCAGGGTGTGTGATGGCCTCGAACGTCGTCGTCCGCAGCTCCTCTGCGGAGTAGCCGACGATGGCGCAGAGGGCAGGATTGACTTCGATGTACTGCCCCGCAGTAGAGACGAGGGCCATCCCGATCGGGGAGTAATGCATGGCCGATCGAAATCGTTCCTCGCTCTCTCGCAGCGCATCCTCGGTCTGGCGGCGGACCGCGATCTCGCGCCGCACGGTCGCCGCGATGTCGTTGAAGTGGCTGTGGAGTTCAGCGATCTCATCGGTGCCGCGGCCCGAGCTGCCGTGCGGCTGTGCGACGTCCGGCTCGAGCAGCGGCGCGCCCGCGGCAAAGCGGCCCATTGAATCGTGAAGCCGTTCGATTCGTCTCGTGACGAAAGCGTGCAGGCTGATCCCGAAACCCACGACCGCGAGGAACACTGCCACTGTGCCAACGCCAAACTGCCGCAACAGCCGTTGACGATTCACGGCCTTCGAGAGAGTGAGATCGTGGACCAGCACGATCAACGCACCGCGGCTGGCCCCGAGCTCGCCGGGGGCGATCGGGACGATTGCCGGCATGATGAACGTCAGGAAATTTCGGTCGAGGCTGAACAGGCTTTCAGTCCGACCGCTGGCGCGCACGCGCCGCATCGTTTCGTCAACGCGCGGACGCTCGGCATCGGCCAGGCCGATGGCACCGAAATCGAAAGGACGTCCAATCCAATCGCGGCGACTGCTCAGCACGACCTGGTTGTCGGGTGAGACGAACACGGCCGCACGAATTTCTTCGAACACGGCCAGCTCACCGAACTCGCGTTGTGCGGTTTCGAGCTCACTGCGCTCCGCCGCGCGCTCGGTCAGGCTCTGAATCTCGGTGGCGCGCACGAGCTCGTCGCGCTCGAAGTCCCGTTCGAACGCCGCTTCCTGGAACTGGTTCGCGACGGTGAACAGCACCAACCCGACGACGCCGCAATAGAGCGTCAGGAATAGCGGAAGCCGAAATCGAAGCGACTGCAACATGCGGCCGGCTGGAAACGAAACCGCCATTGCCTTACCTTCGGCACGAGGACGGACCGAGCGTGGATGGCCAGCGAAGCAGCGGCTCGAACGGAGTGGGTGCAGTCAGGAGACCGGCGTCAAGAAGGTCGCCCTGCAAGCGCGCGAGCGTCGCCAGCAGCTGCGGTCGCGGTTCGTCGAGCCATTCGCGGCTCTCACCCAGGCTAATCATGCGTATGCGCTCGAGAATCCGGTCGAGGCCAGCGGGAGTCGTACGCAGACGGTTGGCAATCCAACCGCGCGCTTTCTCGGACGTGGCCACCTCGCCGATCGCTCTCTGCCACGCCGCGCACAGCGTGTCGGCCTGCGAAGGATGAGACTGAAGATAGTCTCTGCGAATCACCAACACTCGGAGGACTTGGAACGGTGTGGAGGCGCTGCTGAAAAGCTCGACACCGCCGGCGTCGACCAGCTGCGACCGAACCGGCTCGTAGGTCACGACCGCATCCACTTCACGTCGTCGGAAGGCCGCAAGATGACGATACGGCGGGAGGTTGACCAGCCGCACGTCGCTGGCGGCAAGCCCGGCTTGCTTCAGCGCGCGATCCAGCAAGTACGCGCTAACCGAATTGATCTGCGCCGCCACACGCCGATCCTTCAAGTCCGTCGCCGTGATCAGATCGGGCTGTGCCACGACGGCGTCGCCGCCGCGTGACTCGTCGGAGACGAACAGAATCACGGGGTCGACCGCGCCGGACTGCGCAACCGCCAGCAGTTCGTCCACGCTCAACCACGCCGCCGCCACGGCGTGGTTCCGGAACGCCCGCATCACTTCCCCATCGTCGACGAACTCGACGAGACGAAATTCTGCGGCGCTCAGCCAGCCATTTTCCTGTGCGAGGAACAGCAGTTCGCTGCTCGGCCAGAACACGGTCCCGATTCTCAGGGGAGGTTCGGGCTCCGCCCGGCATCCCATCACCAGAGTCACAGCCAGCAGGAGGGCCGGAATCAGCGAGGCCACGCCTCTTCTCATTACCGCAACAGGGTCACCAGTAGTCAGGCTCGTTACCGCGCCTCCACTTGATATTGCAGCCGATGCTTGCCTTCTGCTCCACCGCAAGGGGCTTACCCAGGAGCACTGCTGTGGCTGCGGCACGGATGTCAGCCCCGGTTACGGGCACCGTATTGCGGGGTCGACTGTCGTCGAACTGTCCCCGATAGACGAGGGTTCCGCGAGCATCGAACAGAAACAGATCGGGTGTGCACGCCGCCTTGAATGATTTGGCGACGTCCTGCGTCTCGTCGAAGAGGTACGGGAACCTGTAGCCGGCCTCTCGCGCTTCGTGCCTCATACCTTCTGGACCGTCTTCGGGAAATGCGACGGCATCGTTGGAGTTGATCGCGACGACGGCGAGGCCGCGTGCCTGGAATTCGGTCGTAAACCGCGCGAATTCTCGGCGTATGTGCCGGACAAACGGACAATGGTGACAGATGAACGCCACGAGCAATGGACGGGAGGTGTAGGAGTCCGACGACACGACCTCACCGCTTGCCGAGGGCAGACGAAATGCCGGCATCTGCGTGCCCAATGGCAGCATCGTCGAAGGAGTCGCAGTCATGGTTGAGCGGCCAGTATATGCCGTCGACTGCGCGGTCGGATTAGGCGGACTCGGTTGAGCTAGCGAAGCGTAAAGGTCAGCTCGATGGTCACGAGCACAGCTACGGGTTCGCCAAAGCGCGTGCCCGGCTGGAACCGCCACTGTTTGGCAGCCTTGATGGCCTCCTGGTCGAGGCCGAACGCCGAGTCGAGCGAACGAACGACCTCGACTTTGCCAACAGTGCCGTCCGGAAGCACGACGCATTCGAGCAGAACCGTGCCTTGGACCTTGGCGCGCATGGCGTCCGCCGTGTACTGTGGTTTCACCTCGCGAAGAGGCTTTGGCAACAGCACACCGTTGCCCGGACGATAAGCACCGCCGCCGGTTCCACCCCCGAAGCCATCTCCGATACCTGAGCCTTGCCCCGGTCCGGCACCCGTACCGGTGCCTGGTCCGAGCGACACGCTGTTAGAGGCTTGCGTTGATTCAATCGTGCCGGGAGTGGTGACGGTTGCGTCGAGCGTCTTCAGCGGGATCGTGATGGGTTCCACCGGTGGAGGCTCCACGGGCGGGGGATCAACTGGTTTGGGTATGACGGGCGCGGGCTTCGGTTTGGCGATTTCGGCTGGCTTCGGCGGATCTGGCATCTTGTTGCCACCGCCTCCGCCGCCGCCGGGACCCGGTTCCGACAAGAAGACGATACGCTCCGACAGCTGCGGCGGAAGGACCGCTTGATACACCCGCTTGGGCAGGAGACTGCCAATCAGCAAGACCAGACCGATGACACACAGTTCTGTGAGGAAACCAGCGCCGAGCGCACCTCCGATACGCTTCTTGTCCGACTGCTCGAACAGGAAACGGATTTGGACAGGACCATCCGTTTCTGGACGCACAGTGAGGTGGTCCGAAGCGAGAGTGGCCTGCTGGTCCGTCCGGGCCTCAGCCGATTTCGACATAGCCTTTTTGTTCAGTGAACATACCCATTGTCCCTAAGTGGGCGTGGTGTCGCAAGGTGCAAAACAAATGCCTCAGTCTACGACGGCGGAGAGCGTGGCACGCCCGTGTGTTAGACGCCCTAGCCACTAGGTTCGGTCTCCCGGGGCGACAGTTTTCGTAGGACATTAGTCCGTCCATTCGACCGTTACTACGCGCTCGGCTCCACTATTGATTATCGTATTCCGCGCTTCAACGGTGGTTGCGGCAGTCACGTGCGCGCCAACGAGCAGCGCTCCCGCCTTGATCCTCGACTCCCAATCTTCCGCTTCCTCCCGGTTGAGCCCCGCCCGTTCCAGTGTGCGGGCAATGCCGCCAGCAACGTGACCCGCGGCCTCGGCGAGACCGGCCGCCAGCGGTCCGTCCGCGACAATCGGACCGATGCCGGGCAACACCAACGCAACCGCAGATACGAGATGGGCGCCGATTTCGCCGATGCGCGCCGCAGTGACCGAATCCTCGAGTTCCGAACCCGGGGAGGCGCCAGATGCGCGGGCGATGACACCTTCCTCGTCGTGCGTCCGCGCCACAATCGAAACGGCCTCGTGTGGCACACCCATCGCGCGCAGCGCGCGCGCCGCAGTTATTGCGCTGTCAGCGGAAGCGAATAGGCCGGCGACGAGCGGGTGGGTTGTCATCCCGCGGTGTACCCGTCTCGCGCGCGCACGCGACGCTCGGGTTGCCCCTTCACCCGCACACGAATCGAGCGCCACTGGTGCGCTCCGGACTGACCTGGTTTCATGGGCGTGTAACCGAGCAAATACTGATAGCGCAACTCACGAGCGATCGTAGTAAACGTCTCGTCGAGCGCGCGCGCATCCTTAATGAGGAACGATCGTCCCCCGCTCACCACCGCGAGTTCCGCGGCCAGTGGTGGCCGCTCTCGCCCCAGTGTTATCGGATAGATCAGCGCCTGGCTTTGACGAGCCCGCTCGACCACGCGCGAGGCGGGCGCAACGCTATAACGGTCCACACCGTCCGAGAAGACGATGACGGCCAACCGTCCCGTCTCTCCTTCCACGCGGTCCAGAATCGAGATGATCGCGTCATGCAACGACGTTGTGCTCCACGGATCGAGAACATCGATTGCGCGCTGTTGCTGGACGTGGTCGTTCGACAACGGCGCGATGACCTCCGCATCGTTCCCGATGGCAACCGCCATTGATCGATCAGTCGGTCTCAGCTGATTCAGGAACGCTTTCGACGCCGCCTTGGCCAGGCGCAGCGGTTCGCCAGCCATGCTCCAGCTCCGGTCGATTCCGAGCACGACCGTCAACGGGAACTCCCCGGCCGCAAACGCGGCAATCTCTTGCGCCTCCCCGTCTTCCTCGACCTCGAAATCCTCCCGCGTCAGGCCGGTCACCAGGTCCCCCTTGGCGTCGGTGACCGTGGCATACACTTCGACGAGCTGCACGCCTGTAGAGAACTGCGCAAGCGGCTGCTGGAAACCGTCCACCCCGTCGATAGCGGCCCAAACCATGCACATGACACACAGAATGGCTGCGCCAGCGTGGTACAATCTGCGCCGGAAGGAGTCTATGGGCAATCTTGGCATCCCCGAACTTCTGATCATCCTCTGTATCATCATCCTGGTCTTTGGCGCCAATCGTCTGCCTGAGATTGGGCGCGGGATTGGCAGAGGTATCAAGAACTTCAAGGAAGCGACGAAGGAAGGAACCGAAGGGGCGGAGAAGTCCTAGCGACGACGGCGTGTCTTGGCGAGGCGTTCGCGCCTTCCCGGCCGCTGCGTTCGCCGGCGTTCGCTCTTCGGTTTGACCCGGCTTCGAGTCTGGCGCGTGCCGCCTTCGTCGCGCCTCACGTGCTCAAGGATCTCGACGAGTCCCAGGTCGACCTGGCGTCGTTCCATATCGACGCGGACCACCTGTACGTCCACACGGTCTCCCAATCGATAGATCTTCTTCGTGTGCTCTCCCCTGAGCACGTGCTCCTGTTCCACGAACCGGTAATAGTCGTCCGCCATGCTCGACACGTGGACGAGCCCCTCGACGTAATGCTCCACGAGCTCTACGAACAGGCCGAAGGGCGCGACACCGCTGATGTAGCCGCTGTACTCGTCACCGACCTTGTTGGCCATGAAGCGGACTTTCTTCCACTGCAGCAGCTCGCGCTCGGCATCATCGGCTCGTCGCTCCATCTCTGATGAGTGTCGGGCCGTTTCCGGAAGTTCCTCCTCCAGCTCCTCGCGTCGCGCATCCGCAATCGGACCCTGACGCGACTCGCGGAGCATGCGGTGCACGACCAGGTCCGGGTAGCGGCGGATCGGCGACGTGAAGTGGGTGTAGTGCTCGACCGCCAACCCGAAATGTCCCAGGCTCACCGCGTCGTATCGTGCCTTCTGCATCGTTCGCAGCATGAGCGCGGCGATCGGGCGCTCCTCCGGTGTTCCGCGCATGCGATCGATCAGCTTCTGAAAGTGTTTCGGCGTCAGCGCCCGTCCCCGGGCGGCCAGGCTGTAACCGAGTGGCGTGATGAAGGCTTCGAACTCTTCGACCTTCTTGGTGTCGGGCGCCTCGTGCACGCGATGCAGCGCGGGCATGGCGTGTCCTTCGAGATGCGCAGCGACTGTCTCGTTGGCCAGGAGCATGAACTCTTCGATGATGCGATGAGCCACATTGCGTTCGCTGGCGACGATGGCTTCGATCTCGCCAATCTCCGAGAGGATGACCTCGGCTTCCGGCAGATCGAAGTCGATCGATCCACGGCGGCGCCTTCGTCGATTCAGGATGTCGAACAGCTCGCGCATCCGCTCGAACATCGGAACGAGCAGCTGGTATTCGGACATCGTTTCGGGATCACGGTCGGTCAGGATGGCGTTGACGGCCCTGTAGGTCATTCGTGCGTCGCTGTTGATGACACCGTCGTGAATCTCATACCGCACGACGGTTCCCTGCCGGTCGATCTCCATCAGGCAGGTTTGCACCAGCCGATCGACGTGCGGATTCAAACTGCAAAGGCCGGTGGCGAGCTCGGCCGGGAACATGTGGACGGCACGCTCGGTGAAGTACACGGACGTGCCGCGCTCATACGCCTCTTCGTCGAGCGCGCTTCCCTCGGTCACGTAATGCGAGACATCGGCGATGTGAACACCAAGCCAGAAGTGGCCGTTCGAGCGCCGCTCGATCGTGATCGCATCGTCGAAATCGCGGGCGTGCTCACCGTCAATGGTCACGGTCGTCACGCCGCGAAAGTCGCTCCGACCTGTGAGGTCGCGTTCCTTGACAACGGTGCCGAGCCGCATCGCTTCGGCGACCGCCTCGTCGGAGTGTCGATCGGGAATACCGAACTTGCGGATGATGATCTGAGTATCGACCCCGGGCTCATCGATGCGGCCGAGGACTTCGACGACGCGGCCAACCGGTCCGCGGGACGCGGTTGGCCAGCGCGTGATCTCCACGATCACCATCTCGCCGGGCTCCGCCGCCGCCGACTGACCTGTGGGGACGTGTACATCCGTCAGCACCCGTCGGTCGAAGGGGACGACATAGCCCAGCCCCGCGTCATCCATCTCATAACGGCCCACGATCGATGCCTGACTCCGTTCGAGAATCCGGATGATCCGCCCTTCGGCCCCACGCTCGGTATGGCGCTCGACGCGGACCACGACGCGGTCCCCATGCATCGCTTCAGATAGATTGGCCGCCGCGATGTAGATGTCTTTGCTGCCGTGGTCTGAGTCGGATTGATCCGGCGCCACAAAGCCAAACCCGCCTGGGTTCGTGGAGAGACGACCCACGACAAGGTCCATCTTTTCCGGCAACCCGTATCGATTGCCGCGGACTTGAAGGAGGTCTCCAGAGGTGACGAGAGCCTTCAGCCGTCGTCTGAAGCTGGCGCGTTCGTCTCGCGGTATACGCAGCATGCGCATCAGGTCCCGCACTGTTGCGGGATGATGAGCGTGCTGTCGAATCTGGTCTAAAAGGTCTTCAGTCAAGAATTCACCAAACTAACTTTCGATCAGGATGATTTGTAAATCGCCGACGTTCGTATTCGTGGGTCCTGTTCGAATCAAATCCCCCAATCGATCGAAGAACTCGTAGGCGTTGTTGTTATCAAGGTAGGTCCGCGGCGAAGGCAGCCCTGCTGCCTGTGCCCGCGTGAGCGTCGTCGGATCGACGATGGCACCCGCCGCATCAGTCGGACCATCGATACCATCGGTCCCGATGCTCGCCGCAATCACTTGCGCTCCCAGCGTCTCGAGCAACGGTGCCATTGCCAGCGCAAACTCCTGGTTCCGGCCTCCTCTGCCGTGACCAACGACTGTGACCGTTGTCTCGCCGGACGAAATCACGCAGAGTGGACGCGACAAGGAGGCTGACATCTGCGATACGGCGCTCATATGTGCCAGCGCGGACAATCGTGCCTCCCCTGTGACCGGCTCCGCCACGACATGCACGTGATAGCCAAGTCGCTCGGCGGCGCGTCGAGCTCCTTCGATTGCGCCGCGCTGCGGACCGATCACGTACGCGGCTGCGTGTGCCAGCCGCGCGTCGCCTCTTTTCGGCGTTTCAGGGAGATCGCCCGCCGCGCCGCGACGGAGATGCGCCACGACCTCGCGCGGATACACGTCGACACCGCCGCGCCGCTCGAGGACATCGACGGCATCGGCGAATGTACTGTCGTCTGCGACCGTCGGCCCCGAAGCGATCACCGAGAGATCGTCGCCCACGACATCCGACACTGCCAACGTCAGCACTTTCCCGCGTGCGACGGTGGCCAGTCGTCCACCCTTGATCCCGGACAGATGTTTGCGAACCGTGTTCAGTTCGTAAATGTCCGCGCTCTGCGCCATCAGGGTCCGCGCTGTCTGCTGCTTGGCTTCGAGGGAAATACCATCGGCCGGCAGCGCCATCAGCGCTGATCCGCCACCCGAGATCAACACAACCAGGACATCGTTCTTTCCAGTAGTGGCAGCAACCTCGAGCGCGCGGCGCGCACCCCTCAGACTTCCCTCGTCAGGCAACGGGTGTCCCGCATCGCACCACTCCGCGTTTGCTGGTAACTGGCGCGACGCTGATCTTCGCGGACCGACTCCGAGTACGTGGCGCAAAACGACATCGGTTTCCGAGGCAAATGCCGTGAGCATAGCGGCGGAGGCCTTGCCAGCGGCGATGACGTCGACGGAATCGGCGCGTTGCAGCGTTTCAGCGATATCGCCGGGGAGCGCGCGGCGGACCAGGCCTCCGGCGTTCACAGCCGACAGGGCTTCGCCAAGTATCGTGTCGAGATGGTTTCGAAGGGAAGAAACGGCCGTCAGTTCACTTGCCGGGGATCGGCCCAGGAAGACCGTCCGGCCACGAGATCAACCTGCTGAAGAACGTGACTCACGACCTGATTGGCCTTGTTCTGTTCGCAGAGTTGATCGAGCTGGGACATCACTCGTGTGAGCGCTCGTTCCACATCGCTGATCGTGCGCTCGGAGTAATACTCCCGCTGCGCGTCGAGACAGCGTTGGCAACGAATGAATTCTTCTCGGTAGAAATTGGAAAGGGAATGGAGGACCCGATCGCAAGGCGGAGGCGAATCTGTCAGGAAGCGGGACAAACGGTTCCTCAACGCTGGCATCTCCCCCGGTTTAGAAAAGTCTAGCCATGTTAAGGATGTAATGTCAACGCGGGTCGGAGCCGGCCCGCCAGGCAGCGGCAAGCCCCCCCGTGCTCCCGACGAACATCCCTCCCAGGATCAGAGACGTCGCCAGGCGAACGGGCAGGAACCGCAGGGCGTCCCCCTCGAAGAGCGCACGGAGCTCGGTCCCCCACCATGCGTTGGCCACGGCATGGCTCAGCCAAAGGAACAGAATCGCCAGCACGGCGCCAATCCCACCTTGCAGGAAGCCCTCAGCCACAAAGGGTCCCCGAATGTAGCTCAAGGGCGCGCCGACAAGCTCCATGATTTCAATTTCGTCATGCCGCGCCAGGAGACCCAGGCGAACCACGGTCGCGACGGTCACCGCCGCGGCCAGCCCCATCAGCAGAGCAAGCATCAACCCCGCGGCCCGAACCGTATCGAGGGCGGTCCCGACCCTGGCCAGCCAATCGCGGTCGTACCGGACGTCGACGACGCCAGGCAGTTGAACGACCTTTTTCACGAAGGCGTCGACACGGCCATCGCGCTCGGCGCCCTGGCTCACCCGGACTTCGATCGAGGCGGGAAACGGATTGTCGCCAAGGCCTTCAGCCAGGCTGGCCAGGTCGGCGAACTCCTGCCGAAATCGCGTGAGCGCCTGCGCCTTGGATATGTATTCGCGCCCAGCCGAAATACCGCTCGAGTCGATGGCCGACTCGATCGTTCCACGTTGCTCCGAGGTGGCGGCGTCGGCGAGATATACCGAGAACTCCGATGACGATGTCCACCGCGACAGCAATTGCTCGGCATTCCACGTGAGCAGCAGCAGGACGCCCAGGACCACGAGGGCCAAAGTGATGGCCAGCACAGCAAAGGCACTGGAACCGCGACTGCGCCACAAGCTGGCGGCGCCGTGTCGAAAGGCGTAATCGAGTGCTCTCATCCGACCTCGACGACGCGACCCTGGTCGAGAGTGATCGTGCGCCTGCCCACAAGCCGTATGAGTTCTCGATCGTGCGTGGCCACGAGCACCGTCGTCCCACCGGCGTTGATCTCGCGCAGGAGGTTCATGATCTCGAGCGACAAATCCGGGTCGAGATTGCCCGTCGGCTCATCTGCGATGAGCAATGCGGGATCGTTCACGAGGGCGCGTGCGATCGCGATTCGCTGTTGCTCACCACCTGACAGGTCCTTCGGGTACGCATTCATCCGGTGTTGCAGTCCCACCCATTTGAGAACCTGAAACGCGCGCCGGCGCTGGTGCGCGGCCGGCACGCCGAGCACTTCCGGCACGAACGAAATGTTCTCGAGCACCGTGCGGCCGGGAATGAGTTTGAAGTCCTGAAACACGAACCCGATCCCGCGGCGATATTCCTGGATCTCGCGCCGTGACAGCATCGCCAGGTTGTGATTGTTGACGAAGACCTCGCCTTCCGTCGGGCGTTCCTGCATCAGCAGCAGCCGGAGGAACGTCGACTTGCCAGCTCCGCTGGGCCCCGTGAGGAAAACGAACTCGGCTTTCTCGACGTTCAAGGTGAGGTCGCGCAGTGCGTACAGACCGCGACTGTAGACCTTCGAGAGCCGCCGCGTTTCGATCACATCAATACACTACCAGAACAGTTGTTGTGTTCTTCAGGATTCGAGCGCGCGCTTGACCAGATCGGACGCGAGTTTCGGATTGGCCTTGCCGCCACTTGCCTTCATCACCTGACCGACGAGAAAGCCGAATGTCTGTTTCTTTCCAGCACGGTACTGCTTCGCTGTGTCGTCATTCAGCTTGATGACTTCCGCGACGATCTCTGAAAGCGCACCCTCATCAGAATTCTGTGCAAGGCCGTCTTCGCGGACGATGTCATCCGCCGATCGTGCCGAGTCGTACATCTTGGCGAACACACCCTTGCCGATTGAACTGCTGATCGTTCCTTTGTCGATGAGCGTAATCAGACCGGCAAGCGCAGCAGGCTGGATCGGGACATCGACAATCTCCTGGCCGCGCTCTTTGAGCGTGCGCAGCAATTCGCCCATGATCCAGTTGCTCGCGCCCTTGGCGTTCTTCGCAGCCTTCGCCGTGGCCTCGAAGTAATCGGCGAGCGCTGCTGACTGCGTCAGTACGCCCGCGTCGTACGACGGTATCCCATACTCGGCCACGAATCGGCGGCTGCGCGCGTCCGGCAGCTCTGGCATCGAGGAGCGCACGCGCTCAATCCGGGCGGCGTCGACGAGCAGCGGCGGCAAGTCCGGCTCCGGGAAGTAACGATAGTCGTGCGCCTCTTCCTTGCTGCGCATCGAGTGCGTGCGGCCGCTGCTGGTATCCCAGAGCCTCGTTTCCTGGACGACTTTCCCACCGTCCTCGATCACACCGATCTGCCGGCGGATCTCGTACTCGAGTGCCTTTTCGAGATAGCGGAAGGAATTGACGTTCTTGACCTCCGCCTTCGTTCCGAGCGCCGTCTGCCCCCGCGGGCGAATCGACACGTTGGCATCACAACGAAGACTTCCCTCTTCCATGTTGCCGTCGCTCACACCCAGCCACACGAGGATGTTGCGGAGGCGGCTGAAGAATTCGGCCGCTTCGGCCGCCGAGCGCATATCGGGTTCGCTGACGATCTCGATGAGAGGAACGCCGCTGCGGTTGTAGTCGATGTAGGTACGGCGGTCGGAGTCGGGGAATCCTTCGTGCAGCGACTTTCCGGCATCCTCTTCCATGTGGATGCGCGTCAGGCCCACGCGTTTCGTATGGCCGTCAACGCCGATGTCGAGACCGCCGCCAAGCGCGAGGGGAAGCTCGTACTGTGAGATCTGATAGCCCTTCGGCAAGTCGGGATAGAAGTAATTCTTGCGCGCGAAGACCGATCGCGGCTGCACGTCGCAACCGCACGCGAGCGCGGCCTTGATCGCGTAGTCGACCGCCTGCCGGTTGAGAACAGGCAGCGCGCCGGGCAGCCCGAGGCAGACAGGACAGACCTGCGAATTGGGCGGCGCGCCAAACTGGGTACTGCAGCCGCAGAAGATCTTCGTACGCGTCTGCAGTTGGGCGTGGACTTCGAGCCCGATAACGGCTTCCCAGTCGCTCAACGGTGAAACTCTAGAGCGTCGGTCCGGCGCTCTTCACTGAAGCAGGCACGTCCTTCTCGAAGGTGACGAAGTTATCGATGAACATCTTCGCCAGCTTCCTCGCCTGCTCGTCGTACTGAGCCGCATCGGGCCACGTGCTGCGCGGATCGAGCACTGATTCCGGTACGCCGGGGCACGTCGTCGGCATGTCGAGGTTGAAGATCGGATGCTTCTGGTACTTCACGTTGTCCAACTGCCCGGTCAAGGCCGCGGTGATCATTGCGCGTGTGTAAGCGATCTTCATGCGCTTGCCGACACCATAGGGACCACCGGTCCAACCCGTGTTCACCAGCCAGACCCGGGAGTCATACTTGGCAATTCTCTCTCCCAGCATGCGAGCGTAGACGTTGGGATTGAGGGGCAAAAACGGCGCACCGAAACAGGTACTGAAGGTCGCTTTCGGCTCGGTCACGCCTTTTTCGGTTCCAGCGACGCGGGCGGTGTAGCCCGACAGGAAGTGATACATCGCAGCATCCGACGAGAGACGCGCGATCGGAGGCAACACGCCGTACGCATCGGCGGTGAGCATCACGACGTTCGTCGGATGTCCGCCGCGCCCCGACATTTCGGCGTTGTCGATGAAGTCGATCGGGTACGAGCCGCGCGTGTTCTCGGTCATCGACGCGTCGTCGAGATTCAGCGCGCGTGTGTCCGGATCGATCACCACGTTCTCGAGAATGGTGCCGAAGCGTTTCGTCGTACTGTAAATCTGTGGCTCGGCTTCCTTCGACAGCTTGATGACCTTGGCGTAGCAGCCGCCTTCGAAATTGAAGATGCCGGTATCGCTCCACCCATGTTCGTCGTCGCCGATAAGGCGGCGGTCGGGATCGCTCGAGAGCGTCGTCTTCCCAGTGCCAGAGAGCCCGAAGAAGAGCGCGGTGTCGCCGGCGGCGCCGATGTTCGCCGAACAGTGCATTGACAACACGCCCTGCAGCGGGAGCGTGTAATTCAGGATCGAGAAGATGGATTTCTTGATCTCGCCGGCGTAGTGCGTGCCGCCGATAAGCACCATCTTCTTGCCGAAGTGCACGAAGATGAAGACCTCGGAACGGGTGCCGTGACGCGCGGGATCGGACTTGAAGTGCGGCGCGTCAATCACCGTGAATTCCGGCCTGTGCGCGGCGCGCCTGACCGGATCGTCCTCGGGCAAAAACATGTTGCGCGCGAACAGATTGTGCCAGGCGAACTCGTTGACGATGCGAATCGGCAGCCGATACGCCGCGTCGGTTCCGGCCCACGCGTCCAGGACGTACAGTTCTTTGTCCTGGAGGTGCGCCATCATGTCTCGATGGAGCTGGTCGAACTTCGCTTCGTCAACCGGACGATTGACCGTTCCCCAGTGCACCTGCTTCTCGCTGGTCGGCTCCTTCACGACGAATTTGTCGTTTGGTGAGCGGCCCGTGTGCTGGCCGGTCTTGCAGACAAGGGGGCCCTCGGCTGCCAGGTTCCCCTCACCGCGCCGCAGCGCTTCTTCGTACAGCGCTGCCGTGCCCAGGTTCCAGTGGACGCGACCCGACCTCACAATGCCCAATGCCTCGAGTCCGTGCGTCCTCTCAACCTGAATCGTCATTCCGCCTCTCTTTTCGCGTGCAGAAAACGTCATCGTATCGGTCCAGTCGGAGCCAAGTCAACTCGCCAAGTGCGCTGCCCTGGGTAGCCCGGCGATGCCCGTGCGAGCCGGTAGCGTCTGTGTGTCGCGCTTCCCGCGCCCGGCCCGATATGCGGCTCAGCAACGACCTATCGAATTTGCGTATGAGCATAACGGGCTCATGACAAATCTGCCCGCTTCCGCCCGCCACGGCCGGGAATTGGAGTTATATTGGTTTGACGAGGACAACGCCGCTCCGTCCGTGGTAAACACCAGGACCGGGCCGCCGTAATCCACAATGAGAAGACCTCCTCGACGCGCGAAGCAGACAGGCGCCACGGGTCAGGACGTCGCGCCGCAGCCCTCACGGGATTCGGCACTTGCGGCGCGCCTCAAAGCCCTGGTCCTGGCTGGTGATCGCGAGCGCGCGAGGGAGCAGTTCAGCGATCTCGTCGCACATCATCAGCGGCGTGCAGTACGGATCGCTTACAGCTACCTCCGCGATGCCCACGATGCCGACGAGGCGGTACAGGACGCCTTCGTAAAAGTGTTCACGCATATCGCGAGCTATCGAGAAGAGTACCCCTTTGAGGTGTGGTTCACCCGCATCCTGGTGAATGGGTGTCTCGATCTTCGCAAGGCGCGCGCTCGCAGACTGCGATGGGCGCTGCCGATGTCATCACCGATCGAATCCGCGCCCGCCGATCCACCAGCGACGCAACCAAGCCCCGAGGACCGCGTGCTCTCGACCGAGCGCGCCGGCCACATCGCCGAGGCCATCGAGAAGCTTCCAGATCGACAGCGCGTCGTCTTCACCATGTGTCACGTTGCCGACCAGACCACGAGCGAAGTCAGTCAAGCCCTCGGTCTGAGTGAGGCAACGGTTCGCGTGCATCTGTTTCGTGCCGTGCGCAAGCTTCGGAAGCTTCTCGCTTCCGAACGGGCGGGCAAAACCGCGGCACCATCCGTCTCCGAGTCGGGCATCCAGGCCGCGGATGAAGCAACGGCGGCGAAAAGGTCGGCTGTATGAGCCATCCGCATTTGTCTGACGATCGGCTCATCGAGATCTGTTTCGACCTCGACGTCACTGCGGCCGACCGCACGCATCTCCAGGGGTGCGACGCCTGCCAATCCCGGCGATCGAACCTCGCGGACACACTCGACGACGTCGGGACGGTGATGACGCAGGAAGCTGACGCTGCGTTTCCAGCGGACCGTCTCGCTCGTCAGCGCGCGCGCATCGTCCAACGAGTCGATCAGGACGGACGCCCGGGTCGCGTGATCGTGTTTCCAGCCGGCCACACCCACGAATCTGCTCCGCGCCGTATCCGCCCCGCACGCTGGGGCACGGTTGCAGCCGCTGTCGCCGCCTCGTTCCTGGTCGGACTGTTGGCCGAACATCTCGCTCACGACATACCCGGCAGCCGCCAGTCGACGGCCGCGCGAGCGCAGGTCAGCGTCGCGGGCGCACAAGCCCGCGCCAACGTGTCCGACGACGAACTGCTCGGCCAGGTCGAGCTCGCGGCCAGTGGCGTTGGACCCGCCCTGCTGAGACCACTGGATGCCCTGACGCCGCGCGCCTGGGACGTCCGTTGATCGTCTCTCCGGCCTTCTGCGCCGGACGCCGGCGATGACACAGAGTCCGCTTATCTTCCGGAAAGGCCTCGACCTGAAACACGAGGTCGCGCAAGTGCTCGCCGACAGCTATCACAGCGAGCTTGTCGCGGCCATCAAAGAGTCCGACTACCGTTTCGAGTCCGGCCGCCTGACGCTCTACCTCGCCCGCGAATTCGGTTTCTGCTATGGGGTGGACCGCGCCGTTGACTACGCCTATCAGACGCGAAAGCGATTTCCCGATCGCACCGTCTATTTGACCGGCGAGATCATTCACAACCCGCACGTCAACGATCAGATTCGGGCGCAGGGCATCAGGTTTCTGAGTGATCCGGGCGAATCGTTCGAATCGCTGACCGCGGCCGACGTCGTCATCCTGCCCGCGTTCGGGATCACCATCGAACTGCTCGAGTCGCTGGTCGATCGCGGCTGCACGCTGGTCGACACAACGTGTGGTTCGGTGTTGAACGTGTGGAAGAACGTCAAACGGTATTCCGCGGAAGGTTTTACGTCGATCATCCACGGCAAGTACTGGCACGAGGAGACGCGGGCCACCGCGTCGCAGGCGTACCAGTCTGGGCTCGGTCATTTCCTCGTCGTTCTCGATCGCGCCGAGGCGGAAATCGCGTGCGACTACGTTCGCCGCGGAGGGGAGCGAGACCGTTTTCTCGAAACATTCAGCCGGGCAATTTCCCCCGGCTTTGATCCGGACGTTCACCTGGGCCGCATTGGCTGCGCGAACCAGACGACCATGTTGAGCTCGGAGTCTCTCGAAATCGGAGAGATGTTCCGAAGCGCCGTCGCCGACCGTTACGGCGACGCCAGCGTCTCCGACCGGTTCCGCGCCTTCGACACGATCTGCAGCGCCACCCAGGACCGTCAGGATGCGATTCTCCGGCTCCTCGACGAGCGCCCGCTCGACCTCATGATCGTGCTGGGGGGCTATAACAGCAGCAATACCGGCAATCTCGCTCGGATCTGCGCCGACCGCTTACCGACTTACCACATCGCCAGTCCCGAGGGACTGGTGTCGGTCGAGGAAATCCGCCACAGGCCCGCACATAGCAAGCAGGAAGTGACCACAAGAGGGTGGATACCCGCTGGCAACGTGACCGTAGGCCTGACATCCGGGGCTTCGACGCCGGACAACCTGGTCGAGGCCGTCATCCGCCGGCTGGACGGGCTGGCAAGGCCCTCCTGAACGGCTGCAAAACGCCTCAAATTTGGCCCTAAACCGTGCTACGCTATGGAATTGCGTCTGCGACCGTAAACATGCACTCGCGAGCGGTCGTAACACAACTAGCCATGCATTCCATTGACCGGCTCGGGCGGGCAACCGCACTGATTGCTGCACTGCTGTTGCTCGCCGCGCCGGCGGCAGCTCAGGGGTTCAAGTGGTGGCAGTCGGAGTTGTACAAGAAAGAACTTGGACTGACCCCCGAGCAGAGCCGGAGGCTTGAGGACATCTTCCAGGCGGCGGTGCCGAACCTGCGGATCCAGAAGCGAGCACTCGACCAGGCCGAAACCGAGTTCGAACGGCTGGTCGAAAAGGGTGACGATGGCGCCGTAATGGAGCAGGTGGGGCGCGTCGAAATCGCCCGTGCAGAGTTGAACAAATCTCGGACAATGATGCTGCTCCGGATGAGGCGATCTCTAACGACGGACCAGTGGGCCAAGTTTACTGCGCTGCATCAGGCCGCAGAGCGCGAGCGCGCGGGACAGGACGAGCGCAGTAAATAAGCGTCGAACGACAATCCCAGTTAACAGGCTTTAACAGGTTTTACAAAGAACCATGCAGACTTCGTGTGCCCTTTTGACCCTCCTCGCCTTCTCGGTAGCCGGCGCATCCGTCGTTTCGGCGCAGTCCACTTCTGAATCCGCGCGCGTCGATCAGATCGCTTCCGAAGCGGCGCAGAAGTTTGCTGCAGCCAAGGCAGCCGGCACGACCGAGGTCGAGGCACAAACGCGACCAACTGTTCCTCCTCCTCCCCCAGGAGTACGAACGGAGCTGACGCTCGACGGTGCCGTCGAGCGCGCACTCGACCGCAATCTCGACCTGGCCGTCGAACGGCTGTCACCGCAAACCTACGATTTCTCACTTGCGGCCCTCGACGCGACCTTCCACCCGAACTTCGTTTCCACGTTCGGCACGCGCAGCCAGACGACGTTCACGCGCAGCCAGACGGCCGGCGGCGACATCCTCAGCACTGACACGTTGACGGCGAACAACGGCGTGCAGCAGAACATCAAGTGGGGCGGTGGCAGCTACGCGATCGCATTCAACAACAACCGGCAGGAACAGTCGGACCTGTTTGCGACTCGCAACCCGGTGCTAAACACCAATCTGACCGCGGCATTCAGTCAGCCGCTCCTGCGCAACTTCCGAACCGACGCGACTCGGACGCAGCTCAAGATCACCAAGCTCAATCAGGACATGTCTGAAACGCAGCTGCGCGCGACCATCGTCAGGACGGTCGCCAACACGCGCAATGCGTATTGGGATCTCGTCTACGCCATTCAGGCTGAGGAGGTCGCGCAGAATTCGCTGGCTCTGGCTACGAAGCTCGTCGAAGACAATCGCGCGCGTGTGGAGGTCGGTACTTTGGCCCCGCTGGACGTGACGCAGGCCGAGGCTGAACAAGCCGCACGCCGCCAGGCCGTGGCGCAGGCTCGGGCCACGCACGGGACCGCGGAGCTGGCGCTCAAGAGACTCATCGTCAATGGCACTGAGGATCCGTACTGGTCCGCAAACATCGAGCCGGTGGATCGTCCGACGTACTCGACTGAAACGATCGATGTGGCAGCCGCTGTCCGACGGGCATTGAGCACACGCACCGATCTCGAACAGTCCAAGAAGCAGATCGAGTCAAACGACGTTTCAATTCGCAGCCTGAGCGACGCGCAGCTCCCAGCCCTCGACCTCACGGCCTCATACGGGGTGGCCGGTATCGGCGGCACCCAATTCGTACGGCCGCCTGGAGCCGCGCTCGGTGCGGCTCCGACGCAAATCATTCCCAGCGGCTTCGGCGATGCGTTGAGCCTCCTGACGAACGGGCGCGCGCCCACTTGGAACTTCCTGCTCAATTTCAGCTATCCGCTCGGCACGAGCCCGGCGGAAGCGGCCACCGCGCGCGCGCGCCTGCAGCAGCGTCAGACGATCGCGCAGAGCCGGCAGCTGGAGCTTCAGATCGCCACGGAAGTCACCAACGCCGCTCTGCTCGTCGATACCAACAGCGAGAGACTGCAGGCCGCAACAGCGACGACAGAACTCGCCCAGCTTCGCCTCGAAGCCGAGCAGAGCCGGTTCGAGGTCGGTCTGTCGACGAACTTCTTCGTCGTCCAGGCTCAGCGTGATCTCCGCGACGCGCAGAACGCCGAACTGAGAGCCCTGCTGGACTATCGGCGCGCGCAGGTGGACTTCGAGCGCGTGCAGGAGATCCCAGCTGCCGGCGGTGTCGGCATCACTAACATCCAGCCGGGAGGCGGAACTGCACCGCGCGCGAACGCCGGTGGTGGCGGGGGTAATTTTGGCGGCGGCGGTAACAACTGAGTTGGGTTCGGAGGGCGTGCTCGTTTCGATCTCATGAAAAAAGCGTTCATCATTGCCATCGCTGCGGTTGCACTCGCCGGCTCGTCCTATTACTTCGGCGCGACCCGCAATACCCAGTCGGGCGGAGGCGCCGCGGCTGGCGGTGAAGGCGGCGGACGGCGCGGCGGTGGCGGCAGTGGGTTTGGCGGTGGATTCCCTGGTGGTGGGGGCGGAGGCTTTCGTGGCGGCGGCGGCCGCGGCCCACTGACGGTCGAACTGGCTAAGGTCTATCGCGCTCCGCTTGCCGAAGAAATCACCGTGGTCGGCAACCTGATTGGCGACGCAACCGTTTCGGTGGTGCCGCGCGCAGCCGGACGTCTGCAGGAGTTGGCGGTCCGTCTTGGCGATCGCGTGAATCGCGGTCAGCGCCTGGCGAAAATCGAAGACTACGAGATCGTCGAGCAGGTGAAGCAGGCCGAAGCGGCGCAGGAAGTGTCGCTCGCGACCATTCGCCAACGCGAAGCTGACCTGCAGCTCGCCGAGACGAACGTGGAACGCTCGCGCAGCCTCTTCGAGCGCCAGCTCCTTCCCAAGCAGACTCTCGATGACAACGAGGCGCGCTATCAGGCCGCGCTCGCGCAGCTCGATCTCGCGCGCGCGCAGACCACGCAGTCGAAGGCCCGTCTCGACGAACTTCGAATCAACCTTGCGAACACCGTGATCACGTCACCCGTGAACGGATTCGTCGCCAAGCGCAATGTCGATCCGGGGGCGTTCGTCTCGCAGCAGACACCGGTCGCGGATGTCGTCGACATCACGCGCGTTCGACTGGTCGCCAACGTCGTCGAAAAGGATCTGAAGGAACTGGAAAGCGGCAACGCTGCGCGCGTGGAGGTCGACGCGTTTCCCGGCGAGACGTTCACCGGTCGCATCGCCCGTGTCTCTCCGGTCCTCGATCCGGCAACGCGCACGGCACCAATCGAGATTGAAATTCCGAACCCGACCTACCGTCTCAAGCCGGGTATGTATGCCCGCGTAGGCATTACGACACAGACCAAGAAGGAGGCGCTGGTCCTGCCGTCAAGCGCCGTCGTCGACCTCGGCGGTCGTCGAGGCGTCTTTCAACTGCAGAACGACACAGCGGTCTTCCGGACGGTGCAAGTGGGCACCGAGCAGGGAGCGGTCGTCGAGATTCTTGGTGGCCTGACCGACGGAGACGAAGTGATCTCAACGGGCGCTGGCGCGTTGCGTGATGGCGACCGCGTTGCGCTGGCCGGGCGCGCGAGCGGCGGCACTGACCGCGGGCGCCGTGGTGGTGGCCAGGCCAACACAGCGCCTGGTCAAGGCGGGACTGGCGAAGCCTCTCGCGGTGGAGCGCAGGGCGGTCCACCAGCAGCCGGCGGTGCAGCCACTCCTCAGGAGAAGGGCGCCGCTGCAGGTGACGGAGCCCGGCAAGGCCGCGGCGGAGAGTCCGCGGGTCGCGAAGGATACAGCGGCCAGCGAGGTGATGGCAGTGGTGGCAATCGCGAGGGTCGCGAAGGCCGTCGCTCCGGTGGAGACGGCAGTGGACGACGCGGCGGGAACGGTACGTCGCAGCCGCCGTCAGGTGGTGTCAGTCAGTAGCAGTCGGTTGGCGTCCATGCGGACGCCGTTGTTCGTGTCGCGTCAGATCATCGCGGCGGGTCCTCGAGTCGGAACCCGCCCTACGACAGAGTGCTGATATGAGTATCCCTCGTCTCGCGATTCAACGCCCGGTCACGATGTTCATGATCAGCGCGGTCATCACGCTCCTCGGTGTGATCTCGCTCTCCCGGCTCCCGGTCGATCTCATGCCGGAGTTCGAGCAGCCACAGCTCAACGTGAGAACCAGCTACCCAGGTGTGGGTCCGCTCGAGATCGAGGAACTGATCACCCGACCGATGGAGCAGGCGGTCAGCGCCGTGCCTGGGATCACGCGTGTGGAATCGAGCTCGTCAGAGGGTAACAGTCAGATCCGCCTCAACTTTGATTGGGGCTCCGACCTGTCTGAAGCGACCGACGAGGTGCGCACGCGCGTTGACCGCATGCGCAACCGCCTCCCCGAGGACGCCGACCCTCCGACGATCTTCAAGTTCGACTCCAACCAGCTGCCCGTGCTGCAGATTGGTATCGAAGGCGATTACGACCCGGTCACGTTGCGCGAGATCGCTCAGAACGAGATCGCGCCCCGCTTCGAGCGCGTTGACGGGGTGGCCGCTGTCACGGTGAACGGCGGCGTTCGGCGAGAGATCCACGTCGATCTGTCCAAGGAAAAGGTCACGGCCCTGAACCTGTCCGTGAGCCAGGTCGTGCAGGCCCTGCGTTCGGAAAACCAGAACACCCCGCTCGGCGAGATCTACCAGGGTGACGCCACGTTCCTCGTCCGTAGCCAGGGGCAGTTCCAGAGCATCGAAGACATCAAGAACATGGTCGTGATGACGCGCCAGGCGGTGCCCGTGTACCTGCGCGACCTCGCCGACGTGTCGGACACGACCGAACAGAAGCGCTCCTTCATGCGCATCAACGGGAAGCCGGGCATCCAGCTCCAGGTCCAGAAGCAGTCCGGAAAGAACACGGTGCAGGTCGCGAACGCGGTGCGGGCCGAGGTTGACCGCGTCAACAAGGAAGTTCCCGGCATCAGGATGATCGTCACGCAGGACAACTCGGTCTTCATTCAACGCGCGATCAACAACGTCCAGGAGCACGCGGTCGTCGGCGGCATCCTCGTGGTGCTGATCATCTTCGCGTTCCTGCGCGACTTCCGGTCCACGCTCATCGTCTGCACGTCAATTCCTGTCTCCGTGATCGGGACCTTCGCATTGCTCTACTTCGGCGGCTTCACGCTGAATACGATGACGTTCGGTGGTCTCGCGCTGGGCATAGGCATGATTGTCGACGCCGCGATCGTCGTGCTCGAGAACACCCATCGGCATCTGCACATGGGCAAGGACAAGATGACCGCTGCGATCGAGGGCAGCGAAGAGGTCTGGTCCGCGATTCTGGCCTCCACGCTGACACACATCGCGGTGTTCATTCCCCTGCTCTTCCTGTCTGGAACGGCCAGCATCATGTTCACCCAGCTGTCGGTGGTCGTGATGTTCTCGCTGGCGATGTCGTTGTTCGTGGCCGTGACCATCGTGCCCGTGCTCTGCTCACGCTGGCTGAAGACGCCGGACGAGGAGGCCAAAGATACCGGCTTCATGGCCCGTTTCGCTCGCCTGAGCGAACGGTTCCTCGAAGCCATGGACGAGCGCTATCGCAAGGCCATTCACGTTGCGCTCAACCATCGTCCGACTGTCATCGCAACGGCCGCTGGTCTTGTCCTGGCTGCGGCCCTCATCTACCCGATGATCACCGTCGAGCTGATGCCGCAGACCGACGAGGGTGAGGTCAACATCAACGCGGAGCTCGCCGTGGGAACGCGCGTGGAGCGCACCGAGGAAGCGCTCCTTCGCCTGGAAGACATGGTCCGTGAGCGCGTGCCCGAAGCCGTGACGATCATCACCAATGGCGGCGGCGGTGGTAACAACTGGAACGGCGGCGGTGGCGGTGGCGGGAGCACGCACCGCGGCCAGATTCGCGTGATGCTCGTTCCGCGTGGTGAACGCACGCGCACGAACGAAGAGATCGCGATTGCGCTGCGACGCGAGCTCCAGGGGCTGCCCGGCGTCGCGGTCCGTGCCAATCCGGCAGGCGGCAACAACCAGATCATGCGGTTCCTGAGCGGTGGCGGCAACAACAACCAGGGCGGATCGAGCCGCCTCCAGGTTGAAATCCGTGGACACGATCTCGACGATGCGCGGAGAGTCGCCCAGGACGTCCGTAAGGTGATGGAAGACACGTCCGGCATCGCGGACGTTCAAGTCGGACGCGAAGAAGGTCGCCCCGAGATTGCCGTGCGCGTGGACCGGCCCAAAGCGGCCATGCTCGGCATGTCGGTCGGCAGCGTGGCCAGCACCATCCAGACGAACGTTGCCGGCACGGCCGCCGCTCAATTCCGTGAGCGCGGTAACGAGTACCCCGTTGTCGTCCGCCTGCGCGAAGCTGACCGCCAGGAGATCTCCGATGTCGGCGATGTGCTCCTCAGCACGCCGACTGGCCAGGTCGTACCTGCCAAGAACGTTCTCGCGGTCAATCGCGAAGCCGGGCCGGTGCAGATCGATCGCAAGAACATGGAGCGCATGACGCGCGTCAACGCGGAAACCGAGATCCCGATCAGCGAAGCGGTAAAGTCAGTCCAGGATCGTCTCGGGCAGGTGCGCGTACCGCCGGACTTCGCGGTCGGCTTCGGATCGGAGATCGAAGAGCAGGCACGATCGTTCCAGCAGCTGCAGCTCGTGCTAATCCTGGCGGTGCTCCTCGTCTACGCGGTCATGGCCTCGCAGTACGAATCGCTGCGTGACCCGTTCATCATCATGTTCTCGGTGCCCGTCGCGGCTATCGGCGTGGTGCTCAGCCTGTTGCTCACCGGCACCTCCTTCAGCATGCAGGCCTACATCGGCATCATCATGCTGGCGGGGATCGTCGTCAGCAATGCGATCCTGCTCGTCGACTACATCAACACGCTCCGTCGTCGAGACGGGCTGCCGATTCGCGAGGCGGTCGAGCTCGGCGGGCGCACACGACTGCGGCCGATCCTGATGACGTCGATTGCGACGATGCTCGGCCTCGTGCCGATGGCAATTGGCATCGGCGAAGGCGGCGAATTGCAGGCGCCGCTTGCTCGCGTGGTCATCGGCGGCCTGCTGACGTCAACCCTCGTGACGCTGGTCCTCGTGCCTGCTGTCTATACCCTGTTCGAAGAGGGCTGGGCGGGAATCTTCAGGAAGAGCGCCTCGCACTGAGTCTGCCGGCGGGTCTTTAGACCCGCCTTCCATCTAGCTACTCAACAGCGCCAGCAACTCGCTCACCGTCCGCCCGGTCAACGGATCTCTCCAGTCGGCCGCGATCTCGGCCAGAGGCTCCAGAACGAATCGCCGATCTCTGAACCGCGGGTGGGGCACGACGAGATCGGGTGAATCGATGATTTCGTCGTCGTACAGAATCAAGTCCAGGTCGAGCGTCCGAGGGGCACCAGGGTAGGGGCGCTCGCGACCGAAGCGTTTCTCGATGTCGAGAAGCGTGACGAGGAGCTCTCGCGCCGACAGCGACGTCTCCCCCACCGCCGCGGCGTTCAGGAAGACCGGTTGCTCGCCGACACCAACTGGCGCCGTGTCGTGAAAGCTGGAACTGCGGAGAGAGTGGACATGCGGGCGCAGCGCATTCAATGCGTCGCGAAGATAGGCTTCCCGATCGCCAAGGTTACTCCCGAGGGCGATGGCGACAAGAACGACACCGGGTGTCATTTCTCGAGGACCGTCGTGAGAAATGACACCCGGTGTCGTTACTCCTGCCAGCGAGTCGGCAACACCGCGCCGACGCGCTCGGCGCCGACCGTTCGACGTCCGATGACGTCTTCGAGGCCTGATGCGGCCTGCTCGAACAGACGTTGATGCTCCACCGACTCACCGAGCACGACGCCCAGCATCGTCCGATGGCGCGCGTGTGTGACTGTGGCAACCCGCGGCCGCCAGTGCTCGACGAAGGCAGCGAGATGACGGACATCATCCTCGAGGATGCCATTGTACGTCGCCGCCTCCCCACCCTTGCCAGGCTTGGTCAACTGCGGGACGGCAATCTCGCTTGCAGCCGGCGGCATCGGCGCGCCCAGTTCCTCGAGCGCCGATCGGAGCCACGAGAGATGCGTCTCCTCGCGGGCGATGACGTATTGATAGGCGTTGTTGAAATCGTAATGACCGACGACGCGGGCGCCCGCTTCGTGACGCTCGATGAGCGCCACACGGTCGGCGGTGATCGCGGTCAGCAGCGACCGCAGTTCATCCTGCTGCACGTGTGTTTTACCCCTGTTTTTCCTTGCAACTCTTGCAGGACCGCGTCCACGGAATCGCATTGAGACGCGCTTCAGCGATCGGCTCGCCGCACTCACGGCAGACGCCGTAGGATCCCTCTTCGATGCGGCGCAACGCGCCTTCGATCGCCTGCAGAATCTTGGCGTCGGTCTGTTTGAGCTTCAGCTGAATGTGGACTTCGTTGTTGCCTGCGGCCTGATCGGCCATGTCGCCCTGCCTGCCGGAGTTGTTCTCCATCGTCCATTGCAGGGGTTTCGCCGCGGAGCCGGCTAGGAGCTCCCCGCGCTTTTTGAGCAGCGCGTCCCGGTAAATCGCGACGTCCATTGAGTCTGGATTCTCCTGGCGGCCTCTTGTCGCCTAGAACAAGAGGTGATTGTACCCTTACTCCGCTCGGAGCGTCGAGAGTGGCTTGTGCCTCAGCACGTCGAGACTTGCGAGCACACCGATCGCGGCGACCGCGCCGGCCGTAACGATGATTCCGCCGAGAGTCAGGAACGGCGCCGGCTGCCAGGGGAGATCGAGTCCATAGCGGGCCACCGCCCAACTGAGGGCGATCGCCCCGGCCGCGCCCACGGTCCCGGCAATGGCGCCGAGCACGCCGTATTCGAGCAGCAGCATGGTGGCAATGAGCCGGCTGCTCGCGCCCAGCGTCTTGAGAATCGCCGCTTCGTAGACGCGGCGGAACTTCGTCATCGAGACCGCCCCGATCAGGATTAGGCTGCCGCTCAATAGTACGAGCGCACCCACGACCGTGACTGCCAGGGTGACGTTATCGACGATGGTCCTGATCGTGTCGAGAACCTCGCGCAAGTCGATGACGGAGATGTTTGGGTAGCCAGACACGATGAGTCCCTGGAGACGCGCGCGCGCGGCCGGATCCTTGCCGCCTTTGACGGCCGCGATGAAGCTGTGCGGCGCGTTGTCGAACGGGCCCGGGCGGAAAACAATCATGAAACCACCGGCGCGAAAGTCACGAAAATCCACCTCGCGAAAACTGGTGACGCGAGCCGAGATGATGCGCCCGAGGACGTCGAACCGCATTTCGTCGCCGATCTGAATGTTGAAGCGCTCGCGCAGGCTTTCCTCGATCGAGACTTCGGCCTGCTCTCCCGCCGGTGTTTCGTCCCACCACTTTCCATCGACGAGCTTTTCGTTCGCCTCGAGCGCCGATCGATAGGTGATGGTGAATTCGCGCGACAGGCCGCCACGTTCGCGAACGTCTTCGTAGCTTTCCAGATTCACCTCGCGACCGCGGACGCCGGTGATTCGGGCGCGCAGCACCGGGATCAACTTGGGGACGTTTTCAGCCCCGTTCTCGCGATCGATCAACGCCGTCAAGCCCGCGCGCTGATCCGATTGGATGTCCATCAGGAACATGTCGGGCGCATCCTCGCCCACTTGCACCGAGAAGTCCTGCAGCAGGTTCACCTGCAGCGCGCGGACCCCGAGGATGAAGAATGTGCCGAGCCCGACGGCCAGCAAAATGATTCGTGTCTGGTTTCCGGGACGAGCCACGTGCAACACGGCCTGCCGCAACGCGAACGAGCGTGCAAATCGCAAAGGCTGCACGGCACGAATGAGGGCTATTCCTGCGAGATGGAGCACGAACGTAAGGGCAACGAATCCACCAGACAGCAGCAGACCGACCTGCACGGATCCCGCCTGCCAGGCAGCGACGCCAACGAGAGCCGCGCCGACGGCCGTGGCCACCGTCCATTTCAGCCAGTCGAACTGCGGCAAGGATGGAATGTCCTGCCGCAGCAGCAACGACGGCTTCACATTGCGCACCTCGAGCAGTGGGACGACCGAGAACAGGAGCGAGACAAGCAGGCCGACGGCCAGACCCTGCAGGACCGCTCCAACCGTGAGCCCATACTCGACCTGAAGCAGCGCGGCAATGTCGCCGACGAACACGGGCAGCAATTGCAGGACACCCGCCGCGATGACGACGCCGAGGGCGCTTCCTGCCAGCCCGAGCAGCACGACCTGCGTCAGGTAGATCGCCAGGACCTGACGTGAGCTGCTGCCAACACACTTGAGGATGGCAATGCTTCGGACCTTCTGCTGAACGAATACGCGCGTCACGCTCGACACACCGATGCCACCCAGAATGAGGACGACCAGCCCCACGAGGCTGAGATAGTTCTCTGCCCGCGAGAGGTTCTGATTCATTCGTCCTTCGTTCTGCCGGTACGAGCGGACGCCTACGAAGTCGTTGACGAACGTTTTCGACAGCTCGCTCGCCAGAAGAAGGCTGGGATCCCGTCTTCCCGGCAGTGGCGGTGGGCTCGGCACCTGCAGCAGCAGCTGATGGGACGCACGGCTGCCAAACGACAAGAGACCGGTCGACGGCAGATCAGCGAGGTCGATGAAAACGCGCGAGCCGAGCGAGAATGCTCCGAGATTGCGCCCGGGTTCGCTTTGAATCACGCCTCGAATCTGAAACTGTCGCGTGCCGATGAGCAGGTTCTCACCAACTCGAAGGTTGAGCTGCGCAAGCAACTCGGGACGAACGAGGACGCCGTGATCACGCAGGAGATCGTGCGAGTACGGTTTGCCTTGCAGCGTCATCGTCCCGTACAAGGGGAAGGTCGATTCGACTGCCCGCAACTCCACCATTCGAGTCGTCGCCACGCCGGCAGGTCGAACCATCGTCGCCAGTTCCACCGCCTCGGACACAATTCCGACCCGCCCCGTCGAGCGCTCGCGCGCGACCGCCGCACGGACTGCCTCGCCGAGTGGACGATCGCTGCGGACCACGACGTCGGCACCTGTCATGGCCCTGGCTTCGCGCGTCAGACCCTGACGCACACTCTGAATGACCGAGCGGATTGCGACGATCGACGCGACCCCGACGGCGATGCAGACGAAAAAGAACAGTAAGCGCTGCCACGACGCCCGGATCTCGCGCACCGCCATTCGGATCACAAAGATCATCGCGCGGCCTCCGCACCCGCGGCGGCTCGCGGGATTTCATTCTGCTGGACCGGACGGCCATCCCGCAGGACCAGTCGTGAATCAGCAAGCGACGCCAGTTCAGCGTCATGTGTCACCAGCACGAGCGTGGACGCCCGCGACTGCCGGACGGCGAGCAACAGATCCATGATGTGACGCCCGGTGGTCGAATCGAGGTTTCCCGTCGGCTCATCGGCGAGCACGATCGGCGGATCGTTAGCGAGTGCGCGCGCAATCGCAATGCGCTGCTGCTCTCCTCCCGACAACTGCGAAGGATAGTGATGCGCGCGGTCGGACAGCCCGACTTCCTCCACGAGCTGCCGCGCGCGCGTTGGCGCATCGCGCCGACCCGCAATCTCCATCGGGATGAGTACGTTCTCGAAGGCCGTCAGCGACGGCACCAGGTGAAAGAACTGAAAGACGAACCCGATCTTCTCACCCCGGAGACGGGCGAGCCCGTCCTCGGTCAGCCTCGTGATATCGACGCCATCGATGAGGATCTGGCCTGTGGTGGGGGCATCGAGCCCCGCGAGCAGACCGAGCAGCGTCGACTTGCCGCTCCCGGAAGGACCCACGATCGCGACGAACTCTCCTGACCGAATCGTGTAATCGAGCGGGTGCAAGATCGTGAGAGGGTGATCGCCGCTCTGAACCGTCTTGGAGACGTGCCGCAGCTCGATCATCGCCCAGGGTTCTTTCGGTCTGCGGTCCGCTTCGCCAGCAAAGGTTCGAGGGCGGTCCAGACCGTTTTCTCGACGATGCGCGAGCCTTCGGCGTTGGGGTGGATGCCGTCGGCGATGTTCAGGTTCGGCAGGCCCGCCACGCCTTCCAGGTAAAACGGGACGAACACGACGTCGTGTTCTTTTGCGAGCTGGCGATACACCTCACGGAATTCCGACGTGTAAGCCGACCCGAAATTCGGCGGCGCTTCCATACCGGTGAGGATCACCTTGATGTGTCGCGCCTGTGCGCGAGTAATGATCTCGGTCAGGTTCTGCTTCAAGCCCGCCACCGGCAGACCTCGCAGTCCGTCGTTGGCTCCCAACTCGATGACGAGGACCTTCACGTCGCCGTCAAGCGACCACTCGAGACGGTTCAAACCTCCGGCGGAGGTATCACCCGAAACGCCCGCATTGATAACTTCGTAGGGGTATCCTGCGTCCTTCAATCGCTTCCGAATCAGCGAGGGCACGGACTCTTCCTTCGCCAGGCCATAGCCCGCGGTCAGGCTGTCACCCAGGAATACGATTCGCGGCGCGGTCGTAGAGGGCGTGCTCTCGGCCGGAGCCGATGGAGTCGGCTCCGCCTCGTTGGTGGTACGCACCACTTCTGGCTGCCCACACGAGGCGCACATCAGCGCTACAGGCACGACGAGACGCAGCATCAGTCCCATAAAGCAGCCAAACCATTATGTTATAAGTCGAAGGCTCGAGCCTCGCCACCTGAAGTCTTGCGCCAGGTGCTCGGACAAGCCGCCGGGGCTCCACGTTTTCGTGTCCTCGATTCTGTAGATCCAGACGCAGTACGCGCGGCGATGGTTCAAGGCGCGACACACTCTTTGTCCTGGCCAGCAAATCAGGATCGACAATCGAACCTAATGTGATGGCGGAAGAGGCCAGGCGGCGGGTGATCGCAGAAGGTCATACCGACTGGGCCAAGCGATTCACAGCAATCACCGATCAAAACACAGCTTTGCATCGTCGCGCCCAGGCCGAGGGTTTCCGGGACGTGTTCGTCAACCCGAGCGACATCGGGGTCGATATTCGGCGCGCTCTCTCTTCGGCATGGTGCCGGCGGCGCTGTTGGTTCTCTACATCGAGGCATTGCGGGCAGCCGCGCGGGCAATGGAGCAGGTATGCTGAATCGTACACGCCAAGGAGAATCCCGGGCTCGCCCGCGGCGCACTCATGGCGGGCGACGCGCGCTGTTTGTACGAATTCGACACCGCGAAGTTGAGCAATTCGAAATAGTCGCGAGGCAGCTGGTTAATGCGAGGTAGCCAGTTCGAAAACCTAACGCGCAATGCGAGCGACGATGGCGGTCACGTTGTCGGTCGCTCCTCTGGAGATCGCCGATCGCACGACATTCTGGGCGACGTCTTCGACCGCGCGTGGACTGCTCAACATCGTCGCGAGCAGCTCGTGTGGAACGGCGCCGTGTACGCCGTCACTGCACAACAGCAAAGCGTCACCGATACCGAGCGGACACTCCGATACGGTCGGCTCGAGCTCGGGCCTGAGACCGACAACCTTCGTGAGTACGTGACGCATCGGATGCGAGCCGATATCGGGCGCGTGTTCGGCCTCGTCATCCAATGTTTCGGCCAGCCACGAATCGTCGCGAGTCAACTGTGTCAGACGACCATTGCGCCACAAGTACACACGGCTGTCCCCAACGCTCGTGTAGTAGGCGCGCTCTTCCACGATCATGACAGCGACGACCGTGGTCCCCATTCCTGAATGCGCAGGTTGTTCGGCGGCCGCGGTCAATATCTGCTGATTCGCTGCCAGAATGGCGCGAACGAGCAAGGATTGACTCGGTGGGTTTCCGTCGCTCTGAAAAACGTCGCGAATGGCCTTGACCGCGAGTGCCGAGGCCACCTCACCCGCGTTGTGGCCTCCCATCCCATCCGCCACGACCAGAAGGCCGAGGTCGAGGTCCACGAGCCAAGCATCTTCGTTTGTCGAGCGGCGGCCCTGATGGGTCACGCCAGAGGCCGCCAGCGGCATTTGGACCAGAGATTATAGCCCTTCCCTTCGTGTGTATACTTCGTATACTGCTGCCGTGGCAGTTGCACAGCTTTCTTCCATTCTGGCCCGCGTCGCTGCCGCCTTGGAACGGGGCCGGGGAACTGAGGTTCCCCCGCTTCTCCAAGGGGTACTGAAGAGCGGCTCGCTGACTCGCGACGACGAGTTCGGCGTTCGCGCCGCCTTGGCGGAAGCCTGGCTTTTTCAGGACGATCTTGCACAGGCTTCGTCGGTCCTTGGCCGGCCTCCCGACACTCTCAAAGAGCCGATCTCTGACGCTCGCCTTTCGAACGCGTGGAGGCTGCATGGTCGGATCGCGTTCGCGCGCGGCGAGCAGTCACGCGCCATTGCGCTGCATACGCGAGCGCTCAAGCACGCCGAGCTCGCGCACGATTCACGCGCGATTGGCCTGGCGCACTACGAGCTCGCCCTCTGCTACAAACAAGTCGGTGACTCCGGGATCGTGCGCGAGCACTTGACCGAGGCGGCGTCGGCACTTCACGCGGTCGGCGATCGCCGTCACCTCGCGCTTGTCCACTCGCTGTCGGCCGTTCTGCTCGCACAGTCCGGTCGAACCGACGAAGCCATTGCGGGGCTGCGGCAAGGTGAACGACTCGCGATGGCGATACCCGCCGACGATGTGCTGGCGGGCATCGTGCACAACCAGGCGAACGTCGCGTTGATGCAGCATCGCCACGATCAGGCCCTCGTCCTCGCCGAGCGCAGTGTGGCCTTGCATCAGTCACTCGGTTCGGGCCATGGCCTTGCCGTCGCGCTGGCGACGCTCGGGCAGATCTTCGTGCAGCTTGGTGATCTCGAACGCGCCGAACAGGTCCTGACTCGCACGCTCGAAGTGCGAAGCACCGTTCAGTTTCAGGAGACGACCGGCGCCGTATTCGACACACTCGCGCAGATCCATCTCATGCGCGGCTCATACGAGCGCGCCGAAGAGTATCTGCGTCTGGCCAGCGAAGCGTACGGAGCGTATGGCACTCAGACCATGCGTTGGTATGAGTGGTCGCTCAAAGTGCTCGGCGTGAAACTAGCGACCAGGAGACAGGCGTACGAGGAAGCGGTGGAGATGGCCGATGCCCTCGCGCAGGCCCCCGGTGTGCCGCAAAGCGACCTCATCCAGGCGGACCTCGCAGCGTGCGAAGCCCTGATCGGAACAGGGCGTCTGCGAGAGGCCGAGCAGCGGCTCGAAGCGTGTGAAGGCCGCCTCGACCCGCGGAGGGCACCGGCAAACTGGGGTGAGTTCCTGCGCATCCGCGGTCTCGTGCGCGAGCGCTCCCCGCGTCCGCAGACCGCTCACCACGACTTCGCTCAGAGCGCCAACATCTTCCAATTGCTTGGCGAGCGTTATCAGGCGGCGATGAGCCATCTCGCTCTCGGCAGATTGTCGGCGGCCGCCGGATCATCGGCGCTCGCCGAGAAATATCTGGAGCAGGCATCTTCCGAGTTCACCTCGCTGGGCGCGCAGCGCGACCTGGCAGAGGTTCAGAGCGTCCGAGAGCAATTGAGCTCAGCGCCGCCCAAGGGTTCGACCGTCTCGCCATCTGACGCCGACGAAGGGATCGTCCGGCGACTGGTCGACGCCGCGATTTTCAAAGAGTTGCTCGCGAGAGAAACGGCCGCTGCCTTGCTCGAAGTCACGGAAGGGTCGGCCGTCGTCGTCTTTACCGAGTCGGCAGCGGGCGACGTCCGCGTGGTCGCCGCGGCCGGATGCGACGGCACGGCGGCGATGAGCCTGGCCCATGCGGCGCGGCAGGGTCACTCAGAACACGCTGGCCGTTTGCTGCTCGTCGATGCTCTCGGCACGGATCAGGACGGCGCTCGACGGTCAGTGGTGGAGCTCTCGGCCGCCTTGACTGATGTCGCTGCGGCTCGCCTTCGGATGTTCATCGCGATTTCCCGACAGGGGTTCGATCTGTGCGGAGCGAGAGAACGTCCGAACCAGACCGTCGATCAGCAGCACGAACGCCCACTGGAGCCGCTGCTCCCAGGGTTCATCTGCGCGGGACCCGCAATGAATCGCCTGGCCGATCAGATACAGAGACTGCAGGGGCACAACCTGACCGTCCTGATCACTGGCGAGAGCGGCACAGGCAAGGATCTGGTCGCGCGCGCGATTCACGTTGGTTCTCCCAGAAGCGCCGCGATGTTTCTCCCCTACAACTGCACGACGACTTCACGGGATCTTGCCGACAGTCAGTTGTTCGGGCATCGGCGCGGGAGCTTCACCGGCGCGGTGACGGACCAGCAGGGGCTGATCCGTTCGGCCGTCGGCGGGACGCTTTTCCTCGACGAGATCGGTGACCTGCCACTCGATATTCAACCGAAGTTGCTGCGGTTCCTCGAGCAGGGCGAGATCATGCCGGTCGGAGAGACTCGTCCCCAGGCGGTCGACGTCCGCGTGCTCGCTGCTACCAATGCCGACCTCGAACAACGCGTCTCGGAGGGGAAGTTTCGGGAGGATTTGTATTACCGGCTGAGCGTGATCCGGATACACGTGCCACCGTTGCGGGAACGGCGCGAAGAGGTGCCGCACCTGAGCACGTTCTTCCTGCGAGATGCATGCGAGCGTTTAGGCAAACCTGATGTCCGTCTGAGCTCTGGCACCCTCGACCTGTTCGCTCGATATTGGTGGCCGGGTAACGTCCGTCAATTGCGGAACGAGATTCAACGAGCCGTCGCGATGAGTTCCCCCGGCGGAACGATCGAGCCCGAACATCTCTCAGCCGACCTTGCCGCCCCTGAGCGAAGACAAGGGAACGCCGACGTCGCGTTCGTCGCGCCCGCCGACTTCGCCCCGGGCAACCTTGCCGCGGCGGTGGAGACCGTGGAGCGACACCTGATCGTCTCGACCCTTGATCGCACGCGCGGCAACATCTCCGAGTCCGCGCGTGTGCTCGGCCTCACCAGGCGAGGCCTCTATCTCAAGATGCGCAGGCTGGGTCTCGAGGGCGCGATTGCGGATATCTAGTAACCAGGTATACAGGGGTCCTGGATACGTAATATCCATTTCGCTCGCCAATGCTTAACAACGCGAACACGCGTTCTACCCTTATACATCAACGACTTAACCTCAATTTGGCGTCGGTGGACGATCTCGTAATTTCGTAGGCCTGCACATTGAAGTAGGGGAACAGGCAGACTTCCCAGGGGGCCCACGTGATTCAGCGAATCGAGACGCGACAGATTCCAGTCACCGAACAGCCACGCATCGGTAACCGTAAGAAGGTGAGCATTCCAGCGAGGCTCACGTGGCGGGATGCCAGTGGCACCCTTCGTTTCGTGTCCGTCGTGATGCGGGACGTCAGTGAAGTCGATGCCTTCGTCGAATGCCAGGTCCCTGCCCTGATTCCGCTTTATCGCCTGGTCCATTTTCAGATTGAGCGCCCTGTCCGGGAAGGTGAACTGCCTGCGGTGCTCCAGGAAGGCAAGGTCCTGTCGGCCGTGTACCGCGTAGGCCCACATAAGACGTCGACGGGAACCCCAATGGGTTATGCGCTGCGTCTGCTGGTCGAGCCCAAATCCAACTTGCAGACCGCTTCGACGCCCGCAGACCAGCAGTTCGCGATGGCAAATTAGCCAAGGCTGCCCCCAGCAGCGCCGTTGTCAGGCCACGGCTCCCCTCTTCCGCCAATAGCGTGCGAGCCCACTGAAAAGGTGCTCGTACGCGGCGGCCACGACGTAGGTCATCACTTCCGACTCGGTCATGTGGCTTCGGAGCAGGTGTCGAAGCTTTTCGGCGAACGCCCGGCCTCGTTCTTCGTCCGTCCCCGGTTCATTCAGAAGCGACAACGCGATACCAGCCGTTGTCTCGAGATTTTGCAGCAGCGTCGCGAGGTGCGGGCGTACAGTGGTCACTGGGCCGAAGTGCGTCAACATCAGTGTCCCGGGCGACCACGCCAGGATCCGATCGACGCTCGACGCCCACACTTCCACGTCGATATCGGGCGGCGGCGTGGGCGGAAGCACGTACCCGCCGTTGATGCAGACCCCCGCCGTGTCGCCAACGAACGCGACACCACTCGAGGCATCGAAGAAGCTGACGTGATGCGCGGCGTGTCCAGGCGTGTACGCAACATCAAAGGTGCGTCCGCCCGCATCGATCCGCTCGCCCCCGGTCAGCGTCACGAGATTCTCTGTCGGCACCGGCGCAAACTCACCCCAGAAATGTTCCATGCGGTCGCCGTAGATCCGTGTCGCGCTCTCGATCAGCCGACTCGGATCCGCCATGTGCTTTACACCGCGTCCGTGAACGAGGACCTTGACGTGGGGATGCTCCCGCACGATGGTTCCCGCCGCGCCCGCATGATCGAGGTGGATGTGCGTCAGCAGAATCTGGCGAACGTCGGGCCATCGAATCCCGTTCGCCTGCAATCCCAACTCGAGCGCCGGCAGACACGTCGTCGGCCCGGGATCGATGATCGCGACGCCGTCACGACCCTGTACTAATGCAGTGGCAATGATCTGGCGACGGCCATGAAACTCGAGGTCGACCCACGAGAGTCCCTGAGTGAGCGTGTTCACAACGCCGCATCCTTGTCGAGCACGCGTGCGCTGGCGATTTGCCAGCGGCCGTCCGCTTTGACAAGCGCGATCGACACGACACGCGCATCGGCGACTTCGTCGCCGCCAGCGTCGCGGGTCGTGACCTGCACGGTCACGCGCGTTGTCCCGGCCGTATTACTCGAGAATTGGATCTCCGGATCGAAGAACTGCACGCGCACCATCGATCGCGCGGCGCGAAAGCGCGCCGCCATCGACATGACGTCTGGCCGCCCCCGTAGTGAAGTCGATGAGCTGTCCACATCAATTGAGATGTCAGGAGTGAGATGGGACTGAAGCGACGCTACGGCCGCAATCGCTCGCAAATCCGTCTCGGCGTCGTCGTGGCTCAGCGCTGATGCCACGTCAGCCAGGATGACGCGAACATGCCGTTCGGGACTGGCCCACCAGCGGTATCCCAGCGCGACAACCACGAGCGCAGCGATGACAATCGCGACGCGAGCGGGCGTCGAGACGGGCATATAGGAGGGAGATTATACTGGTGGGTCTCGATCCCCGAGGCTGATCCCGCAGTTGTTTCGAAATGGATCCCGTAATGGTCCAGGCTGACCCAGTGGACGTGCTGACGTCGGTTGCGCGTCTGGTCGCGGAAGCGCCGAGTCTCCGCGAAGTGGTTGCCGGTGTGGCCGGAACGCTTCGCCAGACGATTCCGTTCGAGCGCCTTCACGTGCTGCGGCTCGATCGCGCGGACTCGTTCGTCTTGTACATCACCGGTGAAAGCGGAGAGGTCGAAGTCACGAAGCACCTGGTTGGTGATCCCGCAACACAGGTCGACGTCGTGGACGCCGCCACACCCTCGCGCATCGTGTGCACCATTCGACAAGGTGCCCGCGTCCATGGCGCGCTCTGGCTCACCTCGAGCCGCGAGGAGGCGTTCTGCAGCGCCCATCACAAGCTGATGGACAACGTCGTCGATCTCCTCGGCCTCGCCTTCGAGCACGATGCGATCGTCGAGCGTGAGAAATTGCGGCGAGAGCGGATCGACAGCCTGCGTCGGCTGCTGCAGACGATGGCCGGTGCGCTCGATATCCGCCATGTCTTTGACAAGGTGTCCGAGGTCGTTCGCGGCGGCCTGCCGCACGACATCCTGGCGATCACATCCTGGGGCGGAGAAGGCACGTCGTTTCGTATCTACGCCATTGCGGGGGCGACGGCCGACCCTGAGTTGTTCGACCCGCAACCACTCAGCGGGGATGACCTGGCCCAGCTTCGTCGTGACGCCTATGTCGTTCACGACGCTGACGCGGAGGTCTCGCCGACCAGTCTGCGGGGCAAGATCTTCCGCCGCCTTGGCGTGCGATCGGCGCTTCGTGTGCCCCTTCCATTGGGGTCCGAGGTCTTTGGCTCGCTGTTCTTTGTGTCCCGGCAGACCGATCGGTTCAGCGAGGACGACATCGACTTCGCCCGTCGCGTAGCGGACCATCTGGCGCTCGCGCTGTCGCACGAGCGGCTGGCGGAAGCCGCGCGCAGCCAGGCGGAGTCTCGCGAAACGGCCGCCCGGCTCGAGGCACAAGTCGCGACCCTGACGCGCGAGCTCGAAGCTCGCAGCGGCCAGCGGCGGGTCGTCGGGCAATCGAAACAGTGGAAAGACGTCCTGGCACACGCGGCGCGCGTGGCGCACACCGAAACCACGGTGCTCCTCACCGGTGAATCCGGTACCGGAAAAGAAGTCGCGGCGCGATTCATTCATCATGCATCGCGGCGCAGCCAGGGACCGTTTGTCGCGATCAACTGTGCGGCGCTTCCCGATCAATTGCTCGAGTCAGAGCTGTTCGGGCATGAGCGTGGCGCATTTACGGGCGCAGTGTCGACCAAGCCGGGACGCATCGAGCAGGCAAGCGGTGGCGTGCTCTTCCTCGACGAGGTTGGCGAAATGGCGCCAACGGTCCAGGCCAAGCTGCTGCGAGTCTTGGAGGAGCGCGAGTTCATGCGTCTCGGCAGTACTCGCGTTCTCCACGCCGATATCCGTGTGATCGCCGCAACCAATCGCGACCTGCATGCGGCGATGCAACGAGGTGAGTTCCGTGAAGACCTCTATTATCGGCTGGGTGTGTTTGAAATCTCCCTGCCGGCGCTCCGCGATCGTCTCGATGACGTGCTGGAACTGGCCGACACGTTCCTCGCCGAGATCGGAGAGACGGTGGGACGTCCCGCCGCCGGCATTTCACGCGAGGCACGGGAACACCTCCTGACCTACGAGTGGCCCGGGAACGTGCGGGAGCTGCGAAACGCCATCGAACGTGCCGTCATCCTTGCCGACGGCGGATTCATTCGCAGCGAGCACCTGCCAGTCACGCCGCGCCGCGCTGCCCGCGGCGATGATGAGAACGCCGCGTCGCTGCCCGCCGGCGGTGTCAACCTCGAAGACATCGAGCGTACGCTCGTCGTCAAGGCGCTCACGCAGGCCCGCCATAACAAGACGCGCGCCGCCAAGCTTCTGGGCCTGACGCGCGCGCAGTTGTATTCGAGGATTGAAAAGTACGGCTTGAGCGAAGCCGAATCGTAAAGACACCGGGTGTGATTTCCGCACCGACACGATCGGAAATCACACCCGGTGTCGTTTACATCTTCACGCGTACCGTTAACGGTGCGGTCAGCCGCGTGGTCACGTTCGCACCTGGGCCCAGACGAACCTCTTCTCCGCGCGTTGCCAATACGGCACCTGTTCCAGCCGCGCCACCGATCGCCGCTCCCTTCGCTGCTCCGCTACCGCCGCCGAGGAGCGCGCCAACAGCCGCGCCGACGCCGGCACCGACACCGATCTTGGTTGCGTCCTTCTTCTTGGTCGGCTGCGCCTGATGCGAGATCGACGAGGTCGCGACGGGATAGCGCTCGCTGTCGTAGCGCAGCGAGTTGAATCGATACGCGACTCGCGCGAGTCCCTTCACCCGTCCCGAGCGCGCGACGTCAGTCACGGTCCCGACGAGCTCAGTACCTGTGGGCAGTACCGTCTTGCCATCGACGCTTACGGGCTGACGGAGCGACGCACGCACCGTGTCCTCGACCTGACTTCCGTCAGAAGAGACTGCAGACTGCAGATCCAATCGCAGCGTCGTGCCCGATGGGATCGTGACTTCCCGGTACGTTGGGAGATTGGGTTTCTCCTCTTTTTCCGCGACGGCAGCAGGCGACGTGCCCTCTTCGGTGGTGTCCCCGGTCGCCGGCTGGTCCTGAGCGGAACCGCCGCAGGCCGCGCAAAACCCCGCCAGTGTCAGTGCACACAACCATTTGCTCACGGACAACCTCCTCTTCAGCCCAACTCGACCTTAGGCCGGAGACCCAAAGCCGAAAATGTGAGCGCAACCCCTAATTTCGTCGCAAAATCGTCTTGTTCGTAGGGCCTGTACCTCTCGGTTGCCAAATCTCTGCCAAATTTTGTGACGGCTAGCTGCTGGGCTTCGTCCCACCGTCCGTCCCACCCGTCCCAGTTCTGCTACCTTGAGAGAATGGTCAGAGTTACACGGTTCCTCGTATTCATCCTTGTTTTTGCCGCCCCCGCCAGTGCACAACGGCTCCCCGGCAACGTCGTCCCCGAACACTACTCGCTCTGGTTTGCGCCCGACCTCGAAAAGGAAACCTTCCGCGGGCGCGAATCGATTGACGTGGTCCTGACAGAACCATCGACCACCATCACCTTGCACGCCGCAGAGATCAATTTCTCGGAAGTGACGATCACGTCTGGCGGTCGGACGCAGACTGCCCGCGTCACCCTGGACGCAGCGCGTGAGACCGCCACCTTTACGGTCCCGCAGCCGATCGCTGAAGGCAAAGCCACTCTTCAGATCGCGTACAACGGGATCCTCAACGACAAGTTACGCGGCTTTTACATCAGCAAGGCGAACGGCCGGAAGTACGCCGTGTCGCAGCTGGAAGCGACCGACGCGCGGCGGGCATTCCCATCCTTCGATGAGCCCGCCTTCAAGGCGACCTTCGACATCTCGCTGATGGTCGATTCGGCCGATACGGCGATATCCAACGGCAAGCAAGTCTCTGACACACCGGGACCGGACCCCGGAAAGCACACGCTGAAGTTCGCACGCACACCGAAGATGTCGACCTACCTGGCGGCGATGCTCGTCGGCGATTTCGTTTGCCGCGAGGGCGCGTCAGACGGTATTCCCATTCGCATCTGCTCGACGCCGGACAAGCGTGGCCTGACGGCATTCGCGCTCGAAGCCGCGCAGCAGCAGTTGGCCTTCTACAACAAGTACTTCGGAATCAAATACCCGTTCGGCAAGCTCGACATCATTGGCGTGCCCGACTTCTCTGCGGGCGCGATGGAGAACGCTGGGGCCATCACGTTCCGCGAGCGGCTGCTGCTGGTCGATCCAGCCAATTCCTCCCTCGCGACGCGGAAGAACGTGGCCGGGGTCATCTCGCACGAGATCGCGCACCAATGGTTTGGCAATCTGGTGACGATGAAGTGGTGGGACGACATCTGGCTGAACGAAGGCTTTGCAACATGGATGGCGAACAAGCCGGTTGCAGCCTGGAGACCTGACTGGCACGTCGAGCTTGACGACGCTGGCGATAGCCAAAGCGCGCTCGGCATCGACGCGATGCGTTCAACGCGACCCATTCGGATGAAAGTAGAGACCCCGGCGGAAATCAACGAGGTCTTCGACGGGATTGCGTATCAGAAGACGGCCGCGGTGCTCCGCATGATCGAGTCATACGTAGGCCCCGACGCGTTCAGACAAGGGGTGGCCTCATATCTGAAGCGATTCTCATACGCCAACGCGGCCGGCGAAGACTTCTGGAACGAGGTGGCAAAGGTCACGGGCAAACCGGTGGACCGCATCCTGCGCAGCTTCGTCGACAAGGCGGGAGCGCCAGTACTCTCAGTGGAGACGCGATGCGTCGCCAGCAAGACGACCGAGGTCGATCTGGCCATGAGCCGGTTCGTTGGCATTCCCGGTGCGCCGCGCGAAGACCAGACATGGACGCTCCCGGTATGTCTCAAGAGCTCCTCCGGTCGACCTCGATGTGACGTGATCGATCGTCCGAAACAGACTGTCCGGTTAAATGGGTGCGACCAGGGTGAGCATGCAGCGGACGGACCGGCCGCTATATTCGCCAACGCCAACAGCCAGGGCTACTACTTCACCGAGTACTCTCCTGAAGTGGTTCGTTCGCTTGCGCGTTCATCCAAGACGCTCGGACCCGTCGAACGTCTGGGCCTGCTCGGCGATGAATGGTGGATGGTACGCGGCGGCCGGCACGATGTCGGCATCTACCTCGACGTCGCCAGCGCCTTTGCGAATGATGACTCGAGCGCGCTGATCCGGATGCTGGCCAATCGGCTGGGCAATATCGGCGATGACATCGTCTCGGCCGCCAATCGGCCCGCCTATCAAGCCTGGATTCGCACGCACTTCGGGAAGCAATTGAACGTCCTGGGATTGCCGGGCAGCTCGAAAGAGACAGACGAGGTCCAGCAACGGCGCGCAACGCTGCTCGAACTGGTCGGCATCATCGGCGACGATCGCGACGTACAAAAACGAACCCGTGAGCTGACGACGCAGTATCTGAAGGATCCGGGCTCGCTTCCGGCGACGATCGCGCCGACGATCCTGCGCGTGGCTGCCATCAGTGGGGATCAGGCGCTCTATGATCAGTATGTGGCGAGGCTCGGGACGCTGACCGCACAGCCTGAAGAGTATTACCGTTTCTTCAATGCTCTCTCCTGGTTCAAGGATCCCGCTTTGTCGAAGCGCAAGCTCGAATACGCTCTTACACCTGCCGTGCGCACTCAAGACACCGGGACGCTGCTCGGAGTCATGATGGTGCAGCCATGGAGCCAGGAGATGGCGTGGGAGTTCGTGCAGACGAACTGGAAAACAATCCTCAAGAGCCTCGGCGAGTTCCAGGGGATTCCTTCTATCGTCGAGTCGCTCGCGGGGTTCTGCACGGCATCGCGTGCGGCGGAGGTCCGTGCCTTTTTCGAGAAGAACCCGGTCCCGTCCTCACAACGGGGGGTTCAGCAGTCCATCGAGCGTATCGAGAATTGCGTTGCGCTCAAGGAGCGACAAACAAAGCCGGTCGCTTCGTGGATCGCCGCAAACAAGTAGGGCGGGTCCTGCTGTGTGGACCCGCCGGAGCGGCTACTGCGGGAAGGCTAGCGGCGCTTTGTCCTGGTACCCTTCGCCTTCGAGCGATTCCAGGAAAGCGACGATCGCCTCGACCTCCGTGGGGCTCACGGACCACTTCAATGATGGGCACCGTGGTGGCGGTTCGGATATATGACGATCTTCAAGGCCACGAGCACCGCGAGAATGACGCCAATGAGCGGCACTGCGAACCCGGAGAACGGCGTCAGCAGTACGAGCACGGCCGCGATCGGACCATAGGATCGGGTTGGGCGATACTCAGGTCGATGGTGTAA
>Ga0209382_10000490_pt1 | contig 65328 bp, 55 predicted proteins | sample SoiMetdeltSBSDD5_FD_187599 | JGI IMG/M metagenome (GOLD analysis project Ga0209382, IMG submission 187599) | Bulk soil microbial communities from a Populus tree surrounding site in Tennessee, USA - Soil MetaG P. deltoides SBSDD5 (SPAdes) (version 2) | ecosystem: Environmental > Terrestrial >...
CATCCAGGAGCTGATTCACAACGTCGCCATGAAGCACGGCGGCGTGTCGGTGTTCGCCGGTGTCGGTGAGCGCACGCGCGAAGGAAACGACCTCTGGCTCGAGTTCCAGGAGAGCGGCGTCATCAACCTGCAGGAGATGGAGAAGTCGCGCGCCGCGCTGGTCTACGGCCAGATGACGGAACCGCCAGGCGCGCGGCTGCGGGTGGCGCTGAGCGGCCTCACCGTCGCCGAGTACTTCCGCGATGCCGAGAACAAGGACGTGCTCCTGTTCATCGACAACATCTTCCGGTTCACGCAGGCGGGGTCGGAAGTGTCGGCGCTGCTCGGCCGCATGCCCTCGGCGGTCGGCTACCAGCCGACGCTGCTCACGGAGATGGGCGAGCTCCAGGAGCGGATTACCTCGACCAAGACCGGCTCGATCACGTCGGTCCAGGCCATCTACGTGCCCGCCGACGACTACACGGACCCGGCGCCGGCGACGACGTTCGCCCACCTCGATGCCACGACCAACCTGTCGCGCGCGATCGTCGAGCTCGGCATCTACCCGGCCGTGGATCCGCTGGCGTCGACCTCGCGTATTCTCGATGCGCGCATCATCGGCGAGGAGCACTACAATGTCGCCCGCGCCGTCAAACAGGTGCTGCAGCGGTACAAGGATCTGCAGGACATCATCGCGATCCTCGGGATCGACGAGCTCTCGGAAGAAGACAAGCTGACGGTCGGACGCGCGCGTCGCATCCAGCGGTTCCTCTCGCAGCCGTTCTTCGTCGCCGAGCAGTTCACCGGCTTCGCGGGGAAGTACGTTCCAATCGCCGACACGGTCCGCAGCTTCCGCGAGATCGTGGACGGCAAGTACGATCACCTGCCGGAGCAGGCGTTCTACATGGTCGGGACGATTGAAGAAGCGGTCGAGAAGGCCGAGAAGATGAAGGGGTGATGGCTCTCCCCACCAGCATCGAACTTCAGATCGTCGTCCCGGACCGCGCCATCGTCAAAGAACAGGTGGACGAGGTCGAGATCCCCGGCGTGGACGGCTATTTCGGCGTTCTGCCGGGGCATACGCCGCTCCTCGCGGCACTGTCGGTCGGCGAGATGTGGTATCGGAAGGGGCAGGAGAGGACCTATCTGGCCATCGCCTATGGCTTTGCCGAGGTGCTCCCTGACAAGGTCACCATCCTCGCGCAGCTCGCCGAACGCGCCGAAGAGATCGACATGGAGCGCGCCGAACGCGCGCGTGAGCGGGCATCGGGGCGTCTCGAGGGAAAGTCGGACGTCGACTATGCGCGCGCCCGGATTGCGCTGATGAAGTCACTCACACGGCTCCAGGTCTCGTCCCGGATCGCATCCGGCGCCGGCCCGAGGCTGAAGCGCGTGCACCGGGATGGGGCCTGAGCCGAGCGCGATGGGCCGGACGACGTTCTCGTGGGCGGTCAGCTCGGATCCGGGTCTGCGCCGCAGCAGTAACGAGGACAGCTATTGCACGCGTCCGGATCTCGGGCTGTTCGTGGTCGCTGACGGCATGGGTGGCCATGTTGCCGGCGAGGTCGCCTCGCGGGTCGCGGTCGAGGCGATCGAAATCTTCATCCAGGAAACCGCCGGTGCCGACAAGAACCGGACCTGGCCGTTCCCCTTCGAGCCCGCTCTCAGCCTGGAGGCCAATCGCCTGAAGGCGGCATTCAGGCTCGCCAACCGCCGGATCGCCTCCGCGATCGCCGACTCGAACGACCTGCGCGGGATGGCGACGACAGCGTCCGCGCTCCTGACCGGTCCGGAGGGGGCCTGCGTCGCGCATGTGGGAGACAGCCGCGTCTACGTGCTCCGGGAAGCCGAGCTCAATCAGATCACGAACGATCACTCCTGGGTCGAAGAGCAGGTCCGGGCTGGAACGATGAGCCCGACTGCCGCGCGGCAGCATCCCTGGCGCAACGTCGTGACCCGTGCGCTCTCGGGCGGGGAGGATCCGGAAGTCGACGTCACCCAGATCCGGCCGCTCGAGTCCGAGCGTTATCTGTTGTGTTCGGACGGGCTGTTCTCGGTGGTGACCGACGATCAGATCGCCGAGATCATGGCGGATCGGAACGTTCCGCTCGAACAGCTCTGTCAGCGGCTGATCGACGCGGCCAACAATCTGGGTGGCCCCGACAACATCACGACTCTGGTGCTGGAGGTCAATGCTCCGTAACCTGGCGCGTCTGGGCCGCTACCGCGGCCTGATTCAAAGCCTGGTCGCGCGGGAGTTGAAGGCACGCTACAGGGGGTCGGTGCTCGGGTTCTTCTGGTCCTTCTTCAATCCACTCCTGCTGCTGCTCGTCTACACGTTCGTCTTCACCTACGTGATGCTCGGGGCCCACGACAAGCGAATCGAGCCGTACGCGCTCTTCATGTTCTGCGGCATCCTGCCCTGGACGTGGTTTTCCTCATCGCTGGCCGAAGCGGCCGGGGTGCTGATTGCCGGTGGCAACCTGATCAAGAAAGTGCTGTTCCCGGCCGAGATCCTGCCGATCGTCACCGTGCTGGCGAACATGGTTCACTACTTCTTCGGGCTGGTGATCCTCGCCGGGTTCCTGATCTGGTATCAGCGGCCGCTGAACTTCTCAGAGCTCGCGCTGTTTCCGGTCGTCGTGCTGGTGCAGCTGATCCTCACGACCTCCTTCGCACTGCTCCTGTCGGCGTTGACCGTCCACTTCCGCGACATCCGCGACATCCTGTCGAACCTGCTGACGTTCTGGTTCTTCGCGACGCCGATCATCTACCCGTATTTCATGTTCCAGGATTCGCTGACCGGCCAGGAGACGTGGCAGGGGCAGCTGCTGAAACTGAATCCGTTCACCCACCTGGCGATCACCTATCAGGAGATCCTCTTCTTCAACGGCCCGGTCGGACATTTGAAATGGCTGCTGGTCCTCGGCGTGATCTCGATCGGATTCTTCCTGTTCGCCTACTGGGTGTTCGATCGGTTGAGGGATACGTTTGCTGAAGAGGTCTAGGTCAGTTTCCAGTTGCCAGTTGCCAGTAGTAAGTAAGTGCAGTTTCCAGTTCAGACTGGTTACTGGGAACTGGCAACTGAGATGATCCACACATGAATGCCATCGAAGTCGTCCACGCCTCGAAGGTCTACCGCCGCTTCAGTCACAAGAGGCAGTTCGCCACGCTCAAGAGCGCCCTGCTGCGCGGCAGTTTGATCCGCGACCTGAAGCCCGACGAAACGTTCACCGCCGTGCGGGACGTTTCCTTCACCGTGCCGGCCGGCCGCACGCTTGGTGTGATCGGGCGGAACGGGTCCGGCAAGAGCACGATGCTGAAGCTGGTGGCCGGCATCACGAAACCCACGAGCGGAAGCGTGACCGTCAACGGCCGGGTCTCCGCGCTGATCGAGCTCGGGGCCGGGTTTCATCCCGAGATCTCCGGCCGCGAGAACGTCTTCATCAACGGGATCATGCTCGGCCTCTCCAAGCGCGAGGTCGCGAAGCGCTTCGACGAGATCGTGGAGTTTGCCGAGCTGAAGGACTTCATCGACGCGCCGGTGAAGACCTACTCGTCCGGGATGTACATGCGGCTCGGATTTGCGGTGGCGATTCACGTCGATCCGGACGTCCTGCTCGTGGACGAAGTGCTGGCGGTGGGAGACGAGGGCTTCACCCACAAGTGCCTCGACAAGTTCGCCGAGTTCAAGCGCCGCGGCAGGACCATCCTGCTCGTGACCCACGCGCTGCCGATGGTCGAGCGCTTCTGTGACGAAGCGTTGTGGCTCGATCACGGCGAAAAGAAAGGCATGGGCGACCCGAAGCGGATCGTCGGCGCGTACGTCACAGCGGTCGAGGCCAGCGAGGAGGAACAGCTCGCGGCAGGCGATGCGCGGGCGCAGGAGTCGACGGCGATGGTGTCGCCGGACGAACCCGCGTCGGCCGTGCTGCCCGATCATCCCGTCGAGAGCGCGGTGGCGCCGTCGAACATGTTCCACGCCGCCGAGGGGCGCTGGGGGTCGCGGGAAGTCGAGATCACGGACGTCTCACTGTCGAGCGGCGACAGCGACCGCGGGCACGTGTTTCAGAGCGGCGCTCCGCTCGACATCCGGATCCGGATGCGCGCGCCGCTGCCGATCGACGACTTCGTCGTGGGGCTCGGATTGTTCAACGCCGAAGGCGTCTGTTGTTACGGCACCAACACGAATCTCGAGAACTACCGGAGTGAGCGGCTTCAGGGCGACGCCGAAGTCACGTTCCGGATCGACAGCCTCGATCTCGTCGAAGGCACCTACAAGGTCGATGTTGCGGTGCACAAGCTCGATGGCTATCCGTACGACTATCACCGCCTGCTCTATACCTTCCGCGTAAAGTCGCGCACCAAGGACGTCGGCATCTATCGGCCGCCTCACGCGTGGCATTTCTCCGAGGGGATCACGCTGACGAGGGCGTCGAGCGACGCATGAAAGGATCGTCAGGCGCGCCGCTGCTGGATCGCGGAGCCGTGGAAGCGTTCGCCGCGGACGTCCGCGTGGCGGGACGAACGGTTGTCTTCACGAACGGCGTCTTCGACCTGCTTCATCCGGGACACGTGCGCTACCTGCGTGAGGCGGCGTCCCTCGGCGATGTGCTGATTGTCGGCCTCAACACCGACGCGTCCGTTCGGCGCAACAAGGGAGCGGGAAGGCCGATTACGCCGGAGCTGGAGCGGGCAGAGATTGTGGGCGCGCTCGAGTGCGTCTCGGCGGTGACGCTGTTCGACGAGGACACACCGGCGCGAATCATCCAGGCCGTCCACCCGGACGTCCTGGTGAAAGGCGCCGACTGGCCGGCGGATCAGATTGTCGGCCGAGATACAGTCGAGGCGCGCGGAGGGAAGGTGGTCCGGATCGCGGTCGAGCAGGGACACTCGACGACCGCGATACTGAACCGTGTACGGAGACTGCCTGCGTCCTAGGCAGGCCGTGATGAAACGTGACACGGCCTGCGAGCTAACGGAGACGTCGCCGTTTGCCGGAGTAACGGAGGAATCCTCCGTTCCCTCGCAGCCCGGGGCGGAAGCGGCGGGCTGCTAGGTCTTGTCGTGGATCGCGGCGCCGATCTCCCGCATGGTGCTCGGCAGGATGATCGTCATGTTGTGTTCCTTGCGGGCGTGCGCTTCCGCCTTCGCGAACACCTCGTCTTCGGTTTTTCCCTCGATGACCGTGTCGCAGCCGGGCATGACGTCGCCGCAGCGGAGGACCTTGTTCGGCATGTGGCACCCCTTCCGAATCTGAGAAGGACGGGACGCAGGGTGCGTCCGCGGGACACGAACCGCCGGAAAGTACGCGAACAGTATAGTCGAACCAGGGGGCGAGACCTCGTCAGGGATTGAACGGATATAATCATGGGTTCCGGCCCTCGCCGGATTTCCCGCATGACGACCTACACGTCGAGTTCGCTGACGCTCCGGGCGTTGCTGAAGACGGCGGCCAGCCGCCTCGGCATTGGTGCGCAAGCGTCGCGGATCAGCGGGCTCAGCCCGTCCGCGAAGGCGATGTATGCGGCCGCCTCAGCCGCGCGAGTCAGGACCGTGCTGGTCGTTCCCACCGACGCCGACGTGGAGCGAACGACGCTCGACGCGCGATTCTTCTTCTCCGCTCTCGAGGGGCTGTCGGACGCCGAGGTCGAGCGCGTCGTGCTCCCGTTTCCCTCGCACGAGGTCGATCCCTATCGCGGGCTCGCGCCGCACTTCGAGATCGCCTGCGCCCGTGCCCGGGCGCTGAATGCGCTCGCGTCGACGACGCATCCGGCGCGGCTGATCGTCGCGTCGGCAGCCGCTCTCCTGCCGCGGGTGAGCCCGCCAGATCGCCTGACCGGTGTGGCGATGACGTTGACACCCGGGCAGGAGATCTCCCCCGTCGATCTCGGGGATCTGCTGACCGCCGCCGGCTACACACGCCAGGATCCCGTCGACGAGTCCGGAGAGTTCTGCGTTCGCGGCGGCGTCGTCGACTTCTATCCAGCGGGCGCGAGGCAACCACTGCGCCTGGAGTTCATCGGGGACACCATCGAATCGATCCGCACCTACGATCCGTCGACACAGCGGTCGACCGCCGTACTCGACCAGGCCGCGCTGGCGCCGCTCCAGGAATTGATCGCGTCCGCCGATAGCGATGATGAGGAAGAACGGCCCGATCGATCGGCAACAGTCTTCGATTACTTGTGGATCGGACAGCGGCCTTCTCTGCTGATCTCGGAGCCCGACGAGGTCACGGCACACGGCGAGAAGCTGACCCGGCAGATCGAAGCGAGCTACCAGGAGGCAACTGCGAAAGGCGCTCGCGTGGCGCCGCCCGGCGACCTGATCGTTCCGTGGGACGACGCCCGGAGGCGGCTCGATGGCGCGATCGCGCTCGAGGAGCTCGAAATCTCCGGCGAGGGCGAGTCCCATGCCGGACGTCATGTTTCCTGTCAGCCGGCGATGGAGTTCGCGGGACGGGTCCAAGACTGGGCCGCCGAGATCCGCCGCGGGCGTGAGCGCGGCGACACCATCGTCTTTATTGCGAATTCGCCGGGCCGGGCGGAGCGGACCGTCGAGCTGCTCGCGGACTACGACGTCTTCGCCGTGCCGATTGAGCGCGCCGAAGACGCGCATCGGACGGCCGTTCTCGTCGGCACCGGCTTCCTTTCGCGAGGATTCCGGCTTCCCGAGGCGTCGTTACAGCTCTGGGCCGAGACAGACGTTTTCGAGGAAGAGCGAAAGGTTCACGAGCGCAGGCGATCGGCCGCGGCAACGTTCCTCTCCGACTTCCGCGATCTCAAGGTTGGCGACCTCGTCGTGCACGTCGATCACGGGATCGGCGTGTTCGTCGGCCTGAAGCGGATCGAGGTCGGAGTCGAGCCGCAGGAGTTCATGGAGCTCCGCTACGCGGGCGACGACAAGCTGTTCGTGCCGGTGGAACGGCTCGATCTCGTGCAGCGCTACACGGGCGCGGCACGGCCGGCCCTCGACAAGCTTGGCGGCACGACGTGGGAGAAGGCCAAGACCCGCGTGAAAAAGGCCATGCGCGACATGGCCGAAGAGCTCCTCAAGCTCTACGCCGCGCGCAAGGCCATGCCCGGCCACGCCTTCACCACGGATTCCCACTGGCAGCAGGAATTCGAGGACGCGTTCGAGTGGGACCTGACCGTCGATCAGGTCAACGCCGTCACCGACATCAAGGGCGACATGGAATCGCCGACGACGATGGATCGGCTCCTGTGCGGCGACGTCGGCTACGGCAAGACCGAAGTGGCAATGCGCGCGGCGTTCAAGGCGGTGATGGACGGCAAGCAGGTGGCGTTCCTCGCACCCACCACCGTCCTGGCATTCCAGCACCTCAAGACGCTCAAGAACCGGTTCGCGGCGTTCCCGGTGCGGATCGACATGATCAGCCGGTTCCGCTCGAAGGCCGAGCAGAAGGCCACGCTCGAGGATCTCGTCGCCGGCAAGGTCGAAATCATCGTCGGCACCCACCGGCTGCTCTCGAAGGACGTCCAGTTCCGCGATCTCGGTTTGCTCGTGGTCGACGAGGAGCAGCGCTTCGGTGTCGCGCACAAGGAGCGGATCAAGCAGCTGCGCAAGCGGGTCGACGTCCTGACCATGACGGCGACACCGATTCCACGGACCCTGAACATGTCGCTCGCCGGTATCCGCGACATGTCGATCATCGAGACGCCGCCCAAGGATCGGCTGTCGATCCAGACCAACGTCCTGAAGTTCGATCAGGCGGTGATCTCGCGCGCGATCCGGACGGAAATGGAGCGCGGCGGCCAGATCTACTTCGTGCACAATCGCGTCGAGTCGATCTATTCGCTCGGGAACCTGATCACGCGGCTGGTTCCCGAAGCCAAGATCGGCATCGCACACGGGCAGATGGGCGAAGACGAGCTCGAGCGCGTCATGGTCGACTTCGTCGCCCACAAGTACGACGTGCTCCTCGCAACCACCATCATCGAGAACGGGCTCGACATCCCGAATGCCAACACGATGCTCATCAACCGCGCCGATCGCTACGGGCTGTCGCAGCTCTATCAGCTGCGCGGCCGGGTCGGCCGATCGGACCGGCGGGCCTATGCGTACCTGCTGATCCCACCGGAAGAGGCCCTGTCGCCGGTCGCCAAGAAGCGCCTCGCCGCCATTCGAGAGTTCAGCGACCTCGGCAGCGGGTTCCGCGTGGCCGCCCTCGACCTCGAGATCCGCGGCGCCGGCAACCTGCTCGGCGGTGAACAGAGCGGTCACATCGAGGCGGTCGGCTTCGACATGTACATGAAGCTCCTGGAGCAGACCATCAAGGAGCTGAAGGGCGAGGAGATCGAGGACGAGATCCGCGCGAACGTCAACCTGCGCGTGGACCTCAGAATAGACGACGGGTTCATCCCGGACATGAACCAGCGGCTGACCGTCTACCGGCGTTTCGCCGCTGTCCGGAGCGACGGGGAGCTCGATCGGCTGATGGACGAGGTGCGCGATCGATACGGCAACCCGCCCGCATCCGTCCTGAACCTGGCCGAGTATGCCGCGATCCGCCTCATGGCCGACCGTATCGGCATCGAGTCGATCGACCGGGAAGCCCACCTCGTCGTCCTAAAGTTCAGGCCCGAAGCGAAACTGGATCCGCAGTGGCTCTTCCGCGTGGTCCAGGAGCGCGGTGACGTGACCCTGGTTCCCCCGGCGACGCTGAAGCTGGATCTGAAGACCGCGCCGACAGCGGTGCGGCGTCCGGTCCCGGCACCGCCGGTCGGGCAGAAAGGCGCCGTCTCCAAGGGAAAGATGAAGACCAAGGCGGATCAGGTCGCCGCAGGCTCCTGGTGGACTGCCCGGGCGACCGCCGGCGAAGTCACCGGCGGATTCTCCCGGGACGTCATCCTCCGGCCCGCCAGGGAAGATCCCCGGGCCGAAGGCGGCGTGTTCACCCGGGTCTCGGGTCTCCTGCGCGAGTTGAGCGCCGGCGGGCAGGTGCGGTAAAATATTGCGTTTCAGGTACTTAGCCCTATGAGAAATCTTCTCCGTCGTACGGCCTGCCTGCTGGCGCTGCTCGCGGTGGCCCTGCCTCTGCGGGCCCAGATCATCGAACAGGTGCTGGTGAAGGTGAACGGCGACATCATCACCAAGACCGAGCTCGAGAACCGCCAGATTGCGGCGATCCGCCAGCGGATGAATCAGGACGTCTCCCCCGAAGCGCTGAAGAACGACGAGGAGCTGAAGAAGGCGCTCGCCGAGGTCACGCCGCGGATTCTCGTCGAAGCGATCGACGAGATGCTGATGGTGCAGCTGGCGAAGGAGCGCGGTTACAAGTTGCGCGATGAGCAGTTCCGGGACTGGCTGGCGGCCCTGCGCAAGGAACAGAACCTCGAAGACGAGAAGAAGTTCCAGGCGGCGCTCAAGCAGGAAGGGATGTCGATCGACGATCTTCGCAAGAACGTCGAGAAGCAGTTCATGATCTCGCAGGTTCAGCGCGACGAAGTCGGCTCCAAGCTGACCATCACTGAGGAAGAGGCACGGCAGTACTACCAGTCGCACCCGCAGGAGTTCACAGAGCCCGCCAACGTCACGCTGCGCGAGATCCTGATCGAAACACCGGCCACCACGCAGAAGGGCCAGGCCGGGATCAACGTCGGGCAGGATGACGACGCGCGCGTGCGCGCGACGGCGATCCGCCAGCGGATTCTGGCCGGCGAGGATTTCAGCAAGGTCGCGGCGGAAGTCTCGGCAGCGCCCTCGAAGTCGACCGGCGGCCTGATCGGGCCGATCAACGTCAGCGAGCTGTCGGAACCGCTGCAGAACCTTTTGAAAACGATGAAGCCGGGACAGGTGACGCAGCCGATCCGGGTCGCCAAGGGCTATCAGATCCTCAAGCTCGAGACGCTCAAGGAGAGTTCGGTCCAGGGGTTTGACGCCGTGAGCGATCTGGTCTCGGAGCGCGTGCATGCCGATCGACAGCGGCAGGAAGTGCGCAAGTTCCTTGCGCGCGTGCGGGGCCAGGCGATTATCGAGTGGAAGAACGCGGAGCTGAAGAAGGCCTACGATCAGCTCATCGTCGAATCCGCCAAGGCTCAAAGCTAAGCGTTCATACCGTGACACGAGTCGGCTCCGTCGACCTCGCTCCCCCGTTTGCGCTCGCGCCGATGGCCGGGATGACCGACACGGCTTTCCGCCGGCTGGTCAAGCGCCACGGCGGGTGCGGCCTGGTCGTCACCGAGATGGTCAGCTCGGAGGGGCTCGTGCGTGGCATCGATCGCACGCTCGAATACGCCGAGTACACCGAAGAGGAACGTCCGGTCTCGATCCAGATCTTCGGCGGTGACCCGGAGAAGATGGCGGCCGCGGCGCAGATCGTCGAAGGCATGGGCGCCGATATCGTCGACATCAACATGGGATGTCCGGTCGCCAAGATCGCAAAGCACAGCGCCGGTTGCAGCTTGATGCGCGAACCCGCGCACGCGGCGGCGATTGTCGGCGCCATGGCGAAGGCGGTGCGCATTCCGGTGACGGTCAAGATGCGCGCCGGCTGGGACGCGACCGCGATCAACGCTCCTGATCTCGCGAAACGGGTCGAAGACGCCGGCGCCGCCGCCGTCACGATCCACGGGCGCACGGCGGCGCAGTCCTATACCGGGTTTTCCGACTGGGATCTGATCGGGGCGGTCGCCGGGTGCGTGAGCATCCCGGTCTTCGGCAGTGGCGACTGTGTAGAACCGCAGCAGTTGATCGATCGCCTGCGGCAGAGCGCCGTGCGCGGCGTGCTGGTCGGCCGCGGCGCACTGCGGAATCCCTGGATCTTCGAGCAGGCCGCCGATCTCGCCGCCGGCCGCACCCCGCGCGAGATCTCACCTGCCGAGCGCGGGCAGTTCCTCCTCGATTACATCGACCTGCTGATCAAGGAACATTCGACCGAAGCTGCGGGCTTCCGCCACGTGGCTCCGGGCCAGGCCCCCGCGACGGACGTCCCGGCCCGCGGACGCGAGCGCTGGGTGATCAACAAGCTGCGGGCGCTGAACTCCTGGTACACCAAGGGGCTCGACAACGGCTCGCATCTGCGCGTGGCGATCAACGCCGCCGAGTCGATCGCGCACCTCCGCGAGATCATCGAGGAGTTCTTCCAGACGGAGCCGGCGTCAGCTGTTCAGAGCAGCCTCTCCGCGTCTCTCAGGTCGACCACTTCATAGTCGTACGCGAGGGACGCGGCCGCGGCGGTTGTGAAGAAGCCGCCGATCGTCTTGTGGGCCGGGTGCTCCAGGTACGCGCGTAGTCCGTCGATGTTGTCGAACTCGAGCAGCAGCAGGTACTGATAGTCCTCGCGCATCTGCTGTTCGTACCCTGGACGGCCGTGCCGAATGCGGCGCCCGATCCGGCATGCGCGGACGGTGGGACACTGCCGGATGGCGCGCGTCAGGCTCTCCAGGATCGCGGCTTTCGTATCAGGACCCACCGACGGACCCGGCTGGAACAAGACGGTGTGCGTAATCACCGGGATCCACCGCCGCCGCCGCCGCGGCCCCCGCGACCGGGAGGCTTGCCTCCGGGTCCCCGACCACTCGGCCCCCTGCCGCCAGGCCCGCGCCCACCGGGTCCGCGCGGACGGAATCCAGACGGACGTCCCTGGGGGCCGCCACCGGATTTCGGACCATGCGCGCCGGGCGGTTTCGGCTTCCACGCCGGTCTGGGGCCACTGGCGCCCGGCGCTTTCGGTCTCCACTCGGGTTTAGGACCACGCGCACCTGGCGGCTTCGGTTTCCAGTCCGGTTTCTTTGGCCGCCAGGGTCTTTCACTGGTCTTCTCGTCCTGGCGCTGTGGACGGACCCCGCGATCGGCGCGCGGCGGCCGATCTTCGCGATTCTCGAAACGAGGTCGGTCACCAGCCCCGGGCGGCTTCGGTTTCCAGTCCGGCTTCTTCGGCCGCCAGGGTCTTTCACTGGTCTTCTCGTCCTGGCGCTGTGGACGAACCCCGCGATCGGCGCGCGGCGGCCGATCTTCGCGATTCTCGAAACGAGGTCGGTCACCAGCCCCGGGCGGTTTCGGCTTCCAGTCCGGCTTCTTCGGGCGCCAGGACCTCTCGCCCTCAGGGCGCTCCTGCCGTGGCGGACGGCGATCCGGCTTGGGTCTCCATTCGGGCCGCGGCGACTCCGGTCCGCCGGCTCGCTCGCGCTCATCGCGCCGCATCCGCTCGGCGAAGCGCCGCCGCTTCTCGTCGCGCGGAATATCGAATCGCGCGCGCGGATCACGATGCTCTCCGCCCGGCCGCCAATCCTTGCTTCGCCGCTCTGCGGCGGCGCTCTGCTCGGCCGCGCGCGCGTCCTCAGGTGAGGGCCACAGCCGCCCGCGCGCGAACCACATCATCACCGCATCGGGATGCCTGCTCTGCAACTGCTTGAAGGTCGGGACGAGATCGTCGCGGTCCTGCGCGCGGAAGGCGGTCGGCTTGCCTTCGACGATGATTGTCCAGTAGGCAAAACGTGGAGGCATCGGTTCAAATCCAGTGTGCTAATGGCAAAGCCATTCACTCTGCCTCGAGACGTTTCAGCTTCTCGATGAGGGTCGTCCGTTTCAGATTCAGAAGCCGGGCGGCCTGGCGCTTGTTGCCTTGCGTGCGTTCGAGCGATCGCTTGATGAGCGACAGCTCGATGCCCTCGATGTAGCGTTCGAAGTCGATGCCGTCTTCTGGCAGCCAGGGTTCGGTCCCTTCGACCGCGCCAGGCTGGTTCTGGATCTCCGGCGGCAGATCCTGGATGTCGATCACCGAGCGGCCTTGTGTGAACGCAAGCGCGCGTTCCACGGTGTTCTCCAGCTGCCGGACGTTTCCCGGCCACCGGTAGGCCATCAACCGGCGCATCGCCTCCTGCGATACCGTCATGCCCGGGCGTCCTGACTCCTGGGCCAGTCGCTGGATGAAGTGCTGCACCAGGAGGGGGATGTCGTCGCGCCGCTCGCGCAGCGCCGGCAATTGCACGGGCAGCACGTTCAGGCGGTAGAACAGATCCTCGCGGAACGAGCTTTCGGCGACCATCTTTGCGAGATCCGAATGCGTCGCTGCGACCACACGCACGTCGATCTTGATCGTGTGCGAGTCGCCGACGCGTTCGAACTCGCGCTCCTGGAGCACTCGCAAAAGCTTCGCCTGCAGCGCGGGACTCATTGTCCCGACTTCGTCGAGAAAGAGTGTGCCCTTGTGGGCCTGCTCCAGCCGGCCTTGCCGCGTGCCGACGGCGCCTGTGAAGGCGCCGCGGGCATGACCGAAGAGCTCGGCTTCGAGGAGTGTCTCCGGGATGGCGCTGCAGTTCAGCGCCACGAAGCGGCAGGCGCGTCTCGAGCTGTTGTGATGGATGGCGCGGGCCGCCAGTTCCTTGCCGGTACCTGTCTCTCCGGTGATCAGAACCGTGCTCGACGTGGACGCGACCGTTTCGAGGAGCTGGAAGAGATCCCGCATGACGCGGCTCTTCCCGACGAGCCCGTCGATCCGGTAGCGGTCCTCCAGCTGCGATCGCAGGTACGCGTTCTCCGACTTCAGGCGCCGCTGTTCCACTGAGGATTGAACGACGTGCAGAAGTGCGTCGAACTGGAAAGGCTTGGTCACGAAATCGGCGGCGCCCTGTTTGATCGCCTCGACGGCATCCTTCACCGTGCCGTAGCCGGTGATGACGACCGCGATGATGTCGGGATATCGCTCGAGCGCGGCGGCGAGCACGTCGCGACCGCCGATTCCCGGAAGCCTCAGGTCGGTGATCAGGATGTCGAATGCGAACTCGGCGAGCAGGGAGACGGCTTCCTCGCCGCTGCCTGCCTGCACTACCGTGAATCCGTGGTCCGCCAACCGTTCCGCGATTGCCGATCGCAGCGCCGCCTCGTCGTCTACGATCAGCAGATGTTTTTGGGTATCAGCCATTTAGGACGAGAGGCGGTATTGTGACACCCCCGAAGCGAAGGGGTCAACGCGCCTGCGCGAGTGTGCCGTCATGCTCTCGTGGCAGGCTCTCTACAGGCTCGTCTCCGACGCTCCGATACACTCAGCGAACCTCAGAAGGTTGCGCATCAATGAACGATCGCAAGACGATTTCCATCATGAAAGCGTGCGAGCTGGTGGGTGTCAGCCGGCGCACGATCTACAACTGGATCGCGAGCGGCAAGGTCGAGTACATCCGTACTGCCGGCGGCTCGGTCCGCATCTTCGTCGACACGCTGTGGCGGCAGCCTGGCCGCGCTGATCTGACCACCAAAGAAGCCTCATGATGCCCGCCGCCGACGTGACTCCCGGATCGACGTCGAACGAGTCGCCGGACCTGGGACTGCTCTTTCACCGGCTGAACAACCAGCTCGGAATCATCCTCGCGAACGCGGAGCTCCTCGAAGCGAAGTTGAAGGACGAGGTGGGCCGCGCGCGTGCGACCCAGATCGTGTCAGGCGTTCTCGAGGCGCTCGCCACGGCGCGCGAGATCCGCATCAAGACCCGCTGAGAGTCCTGCCAGGGTCCTCGCCGGCTCTGGCCCCTCCCGCCGTTCTTCCCCACCACGGTCGCACCGCCAAGAATTTGACAATCGGGGCCATTCCACTGTCAAAACGCTGACTGTGCGCGTGATAACGCCTGCACTCTTCTTCCAGGATCTTCCCGCCGGTGCCACCGCTAACATACTGCGACGCAGTAGTTTACATGGCGTCATTACCGAATTTCGCGATTTCGCTTTTTCGCCGCTTTCGGGCTGGTACCACGGTTGCGCTTAGGGGTCCTGCCGCCGGCGTCATGAGTGCGCCGAACTGCCGCTGCACAGGGCAGCGGAGACCGAAGGAGAGACCCGATGCGTCAGCCACTCGAAGCCAGCCAGCGCGAGCGAATCGCCGCCGGCCTTCCGTTCGTGGAGTCCCTTGCACGCAGAGTCGCCGCCTCGATGCCGCATTCAATCGAGCTCGGCGATTTGGTGCAGGACGGCATGCTCGGGTTGATCGACGCCGCCTGCCGCTTCGACGAGGCCCGCGGCATCAAGTTCGAGACGTTTGCCGAACGCCGCGTCCGAGGTGCGATGATCGACGCGCTGCGTCGCGACGCATGGCCGCGCGGTGTGCGCCGCCAGCGGCGCCAGCTCGAAGCCGCGCGCGAGCAGTTGCGCCGTGAGCTCGGTGCCGAACCGTCGCTCGCGGATCTCGCCGCGCGGATGGGATCGGACGAGGCGCGGCTCGGACGCACGATCGTGCGTATCACCACCATCGAATCCACATCTCCCCTGTCAGCCGGTGAAAACGTCGACGGGGCCACCCTCCCCGCAGCGCTGGTTCCGTCCGAGCCGATGGCGCCGGATCGCGCCTTCGAGGAACGGGAAGTCCGCGACCGGATTCGGGCGGCGATCGCCTCGCTGCCTCCGCGCGAGCGCCGGGTCGTTGCGCTCTACTACTACGGCGAAGCCACGATGAAACAGATCGGCGCGGAGATCGGCGTCAACGAGTCGCGGGTGTCGCAGCTGCACGCGCGGGCGATTCAGCGATTGAAGAAAACGCTCGGCGCCGATTCGGCGAGTGCCGACGCGGCCGAGGCGCTGCGTCCCGCGATTCTCGCGTTCCAGCAGACGATGAGGCGAATGAAGATGGCGAAGGCGGATGGCGTCGATCACCGCGGCGTCGTGCTGCCCTACAAGATGCCGGTGAAGCCGATGCAGGTTCGCCGTCGGGTCTCGGAGCCGCGTCTCGCAGCCGCGCGCTGAACATCGAAGTTGTTCGAGGCGTCGCGGCTACATTCAGAAGCCACCAGCGAATTCGTGGCGGAGGTTGTTCACAGGAGGGCGAAGAGATCAGGAGACCTTTTTGAAACAGAGAAAACTCCTGATCTCATGACCCTCTTGTGAAAACAGTGCATCCAGATCAGCTGTGAGCTGTCGAACTGCCGGGCGCGAAGGCGGAGAATTACGCCAGCATTTCGCCAGCGACGCGGAGCAGGTCCTTCAACCGGAAGGGTTTGGGTAGCCAGCGGCACCCCGTCTCTTCCAGGAAGCGCTCGGCCTCGGTGCCGGCGACATCACCGGTCACGAACAGCACGCGGCGCGCCAGCGCCGCGTGCTCGGCCTCCAGCTGACGGTAGAACGCTGTGCCGTCGAGCCGTGGCATCTTCAGGTCGCACACGATCAAATCGTACGGCCGTTCCTTCAGCCGCTCGAGCGCTTCAATCCCGTCGCTCGCCAGCGACACGCTGAACCCGGCGTCAACCAGCGCTTCGGACACCGCAGCGCCGAGTGCCGCCTCGTCCTCCACCACCAGGATGGATCCGCCTGCGCCCGTTGGCGCTGACGGGTCGGCGAAACGGGCCGCCGGCTTCAACGAAGACGAACCGACCGGGAGCTCGACATAGAACGACGCACCGCCGGACGTCCCGGACTTCACCGTGATCCGTCCGCTGTGTTCCTGCACGATGGCATAGGCCACGGTGAGCCCGAGCCCCGTGCCTTTGCCGACATCCTTGGTCGTGAAGAACGGGTCGAAGATGCGCGGCTGCACCTCCTCCGGCACCCCCGGGCCGTCATCGTGCACCTCGAGCACGACGGCATCCTTCTGGGGATCGTGCCAGGTACGGATGATGAGCGTGCCCCGTCCGTTCGCGCCGAGCATCGCCTGTTCCGCGTTGATGATCAGGTTCAACATCACCTGTTGAATCTGATGCGGATCGGCAAAGACGCTGGGCAGCCCTGATGCGAACGCCTCGAGAATCGTGATGTTGCTGAGGCGCTGTTCGTAACGCCGCAGCGCCAGCGTTTCCCGCACGACCTGATTCAGGTCGACCATGGCCCGTGTGGTGTGGCGCTTCCGGGCGAACGTGAGCAGGTTCCGGACGATCTTCGCGGCGCGCTCCGACTCGCCCAGGATGGTGTCGAGCCCACGCCGGGTCTGCTCGTCCACCGGTCGTTGCGACAATCGTTCCGCCCAGGTCAGGATGGTGGCGAGCGGGTTGTTGAGCTCGTGGGCGACCCCCGAAATCGTCTGGCCGAGCGCCGCCAGTTTCTCGGCCTGCAGTAACTGGTGGTAGAGGTCCCTGGCCTGATCCTCGAGCCGCTTCCGTTCGCTGACGTCCCGCATCAGCGCCTCGATGCGGAGCTCGCCGTCCCGTGTCCCCGCTTCGGCATGTGCGGTCACCTCGATCCAGATCAGCGTGAGGTCCACGCGCCGCAGGCGGAGCAGGTAATCGCTCACCGCGCCGTCGCGTCTCACTCGATCGAGGAACTGATCGCGCGCCTGCAGATCGACGAAGCGATCCGGCTCGAATGGCCGGACGTCGGTCGCGATCGCATCCGCGGCGAAGCCGAACATCAGCTTCAAAAAAGGGTTGGCGAACAGCGTCGAGTTGCCCGCAACATCGATCACGCCGATGTAGACCCCTTCGTGCACGGCCTCGAAGAGCCGGGCGAAGGTCTCGGCGGGAGGGGTGCTCGTGCTCGTTGCTGCTGCGGGATCCATGCGGGAAGGTGACCCGCCGCGTATCCTAGCACCCTTCCCTTCGACTCGGCCCTTCGACTCGGCTCCGCCTCGCTCAGGGCTCGCTGCGCTCGCGAGTCCGCCTGCCATGAGCGAGCGCGGCGGCGGCGAGCGTCCATTTCATGCGCTCGCGGCGCGCGCGAGTCGAATGGTAATCTGACTCGTCATGTTTGGTCCGACGATGCTGAAGGATCGAGTTGCGGTGGTGACGGGCGGCGGTACGGGGATTGGCCTTGCCGTCGCCAAGCGTCTCGGCGCACTGGGGGCCCGGATCGTCATCGGCAGCCGGAACTCTGCGAACCTCGAATCCGGATCGGCGGAGCTGCGGCACGCGGGGCTCGATCCGCTCATCGTGCAGATCGACGTCAGGAATCCGGACCAGGTCGACGAGCTCGTCGAACGGACCATCAAACATTTCGGACACATCGACATCCTCGTCAACAACGCCGCGGGCAACTTCATCTGCCGCGCCGAGGACCTCTCGCCGAAAGGCTGGAACGCCGTCGTGGGAATCGTGCTCAACGGCACGTTCTACTGTTCGCGTGCCGTCGGCCGTCACATGATCGAGCGGGGCAAGGGCGGATCGATCATCTCGATCCTGGCCAACTACATCTGGACCGGCAGCGCCGGGACGATCCATTCGGCAGCGGCCAAGGCCGGGGTGATGTCGCTCACCCAGACGCTGGCCGTCGAGTGGGCGCAGCACCGGATTCGCGTGAACGCGGTCGCGCCGGGCCCCGTGGAGTCACCCGGTGCAGCGAAACAGCTCTGGGATTCGCAGGACGCGGTCGATCGCATCACCCAGAGCGTGCCGTTGAAGCGATGGGGAAAGCCGGAGGAGATCGCGGACGCCGTCGCGTTCCTGGTGTCGGATCACGCCGGCTACATCACGGGTGAAGTGCTGACCGTCGACGGCGGCGCGTGGCTCGGGCGCGGTCCGTTCCACTTCGTCTGACCCGCCTTCGCGCTTCGCGCTATGGCGAGGCAGGCTCCGCCGTCTAGCCGGAAGGATAGGTCCCGGCCTCGTTGCGCGGCCCCAGCGCGAACGTCATGGTGCCTTCGACAACGGCCTTGCCGTCGACGCGCGCGGTGCCTCGGAGCTGGCCCATCCGGCTTCGCAGGCGGCGCACGATGGCCTCGATCTCGACCACGTCGCCGGCATGCACGGGACGGCGGTATCGGACGCGCTCAATCCCCATGAAGAAGATCAGCTTCTCGCGGTTTTCGGGCTTCGCCAGAATCAGGATCGCGCCGACCTGCGCGACGGCCTCGGTGAGGATGGTCGGCGGCAGCACTGGCGGATCGTCGGTCGAACGGGCCAGGTAGCGCTCGTTCAGCGTGACGTTCTTGATCCCGACGATCCGCTTGTCCGGCTCGAACTCGGTGATCCGATCGACCAGGAGAAAGGGGTAGCGGTGAGGCAGGATCCGTTCAATTGCCGAGTAGTCGAGCGGGAGCGTCAGGTCCATGCGGTCGTTCCAAGTATAATCCTTGGATCGCGTAGCCTCGCATTCCTGCGCGGAAGGATCATCGCTCCTCAGTGAGTCACGGAAATACACCGGACGGCGCGCCGACGACCGCGCCCCTTCCAGCCGCGAGCGAGCACGAGCAGCTCGTCACCACGCTTTTCGACTTTGGCCGGCAGATCACGTCCGTCCTCGACTTCGACGAGCTGCTGCGGCAGATTCCCAAGCTGATCGGGCGCCTGATCTCCTTCGATGCGTTCGCCGTGTACTTGCTCGACGAGCGCAGGGGGGAGTTGCGCCTCGCCTATGCCGTCGGCTACCCGGAGCCTGAGCGCGCGATCCGGCTGGCACCCGGTGCCGGACTGGTGGGGGCTGCGGTCGCCAGCGAACAGCCGCTGGTCGTCAACGACGTGTCGCTCGACCCGCGATATGTCGAGTTCGTTCCCGGCATGCGGTCCGAGCTGGTCGTCCCGCTGTTCCACCGGGCGCGGCCGATCGGCGCGCTGAACATTCTCAGCCGGAATCCGGACCAGTTCACCGACCGCGATATGGCGATCGTGTCGCAGTTCGCGGCGCACGTGGCCGTGGCGCTGGTGAACGCCCGGTTGTTCGAGCGGAGCCGCCTCGACGCCGAGGCATTCGAGACCCTGGCCGAGATCGGCCATGAGGTGGCATCGGTGCTCGACATCGACGAGCTGCTCACGCGCATTGCGCAGCTCGCCAAGCGGGTCATCGACTACCGCACGTTCGGCATCCTGCTCGTGAACGACGACAACGAGCTCGAGATGAAGCTGGCGGTGAAGTACGGCGAGAAGGTCGAAGTACCGCGCGTCGCGCTCGGCGAGGGGCTCGTCGGCTATGCCGCCCTGCACAAGGAAGTCGTGCTCGCGCCCGATGTCTCGCAGGATCCGCGATACATCAACCTCGTGCCGGACGTGCGCTCGGAGCTGGCGATCCCGCTGCTCCTCAAGGATCGCTGCCTCGGTGTCGTCGATCTCGAGAGTCCGGAGCTCAACGCGTTCAGCAAGCGCGACGTCGAGATCCTCACGCTGCTCGCCAGCCAGGCGGCCGTCGCAATCGAGAATGCAAGGTTGTACGAAGAGGTACGATCCACGCAGGAGCGGCTCGAGAAGGAAGTGCGCTTCGCGCAGAGGGTGCAGGCGGCGCTCCTGCCTGCCGGCCCGCCGAAACGCCTGAAGGGGATCGATCTTGCGGGCGCGTTCGCATCGGCGCGCGAGCTGGGTGGCGACTTCCACGAATACCTGACGCCGGATTCGAACAATCTGGTCGTGGCGGTCGGCGACGTTTCAGGGAAGGGTGTTCCGGCGGCGCTCTACAGCGCGTTTGCCGCGGAACTGGTGCGCGGCCGCACCTTTCGCCGGCGGTATCTGCCAGAACGATCCAGCCCGGCCGGTGTCCTGTCGTCGGTGAACACCATCCTCCACCAGCGGCAACTGGAGGAGTATTACTGCACGCTCTGCTACACGGTCTTCGATCTCAAGCGCCGGACGATGACGCTGGCGAACTCGGGCCTGCCGTATCCGATCCGGTGTTCCGCCGATGGTTGCGTCCAGATCGAGCTGCCGGGTGTGCCGCTCGGATCGTTTCAGGGATCGATGTACGACGAAGTGTCGTTTCCGCTGCAGGCAGGCGACGTGTTCGTGTTCTGCACGGACGGCGTGTTCGAGGCGATGAACGAGTCCAGCCAGGAGTTCACCGCCGAGCGCCTGCTCGAGGTCGTCGGCCGGTCCCGCGACCTTCCCGCCCGGGCCATCGTCGAGGCGATCTTCGCAGCCGTCGCCGAGTGGCGTGGCGAGACTCCTCCGAACGACGACATGACCGCCGTCGTCGTCCGGATCACGCAATAGCGCGCCCCCCAGAACTCGAACAGGTTCCTTGAAAGCTGTGCCCGGCGTTGGTCACCGCCGTTTGAAATCGATGTCCTTCTGTTCGAGGTGGAGGCCGACGGACTGACCCCCGAAGGTGGCGACGTCGCTGACGCGACCCTTGACCTTGACCCGCGATCCTTTGACCGGTGTCCGGCCGTTGTTTGCCACGATGGTCATCTCACCGGTTCCGTCGTCCACCTTGTACATCTTGAACGGTACGAGCGGCACGCCCCATGCGCTGGTGACCGTGCCTTCGACCGAAACCGTTCTGTCCTGGTACCGGCCCGGGTTGTACTTGATGTCGGCAATCGACGGGCTGTTCAGCGCACAACCGCCGAGTGCCAACGTGAGTGCGAGGGGAGCAGCGAGTCGAGCGAGCGAGAATCTGGTCATGATCGGGCCCTTCTGAAAACCGGGATCATTCGTCCACGCAACACACCGCGCAGAGACACGAATGGCCGCGCGAAATCGGCCAACTTGCTAGACGGGATGCGGCGATGCCAGCGCCTGCCTGAGTTAACGCACCCCGTTGATTCCGCGCGACCGCACAGGTAGACATCAAATCGCATGCCCGCAAAAACCCGTGCAAAACGACGGCCTCGGATGGCGGGGCGTCACTTGCGGTGGACGGCGGCTGACCTCAGGGCTGGACGGAGGGGATGGGGTCGGCGATGGGGGCCGTGAAGGAGAACGTCGATCCTGTGCCTTCGGCCGACGTGACGTCGATTCGACCACCGTGCTCCTCGACTAGGGCCTTGGTAATGGCAAGGCCGAGGTCCGTACCGGCTGTCCGGCGCGTAGTCGAGGCGTCGAGTTGCTGAAAGCGCCGGAAGAGGCGGTTCATCTGCTCGGGGGGAATTCCCGATCCGTGATCGGTTACGGAAAAGCGGACGAACTTGTCGCCATCCCGGGTCACGGCGACCTCGACAGCTGTTCCGGAGGGTGCGAACTTCGCCGCGTTCGACAGCAGGTTCAGGAGTGCCTGGAGGATCCGATCGGGATCGACGTAGACGTCCGGTATCGGGTCGGCCACGATCGCCGTGACCGTGACGCCGGCCGGAGCCTGCATCGCGGCGATCGACTGGTGAACGAGCTCCGCGGGCGGGACGGTCGCCTTTTTCAGAATCAACCGGCCTGCCTCGATTTTTGAAATGTCGAGAATGTCATTGATCAGACGAATCAGTCGCTCCGTGTTGGTAAGGGCGATCGTCAGGAGCTCCCGGTATTCGGCATCGGGCACGCACTCGGGCTCGGCCAGCACCAGCTGCAACGACCCTTTAATCGACGTCAACGGCGTCCGCAGCTCGTGACTGACCGTCGAGACGAACTCGTCCTTCAGGCGGCCTGTGGTGCGGAACCGGATGTCTCATCGAGGCGCGTCGAGCAGCTGCCGGACCTGGTCACCCAGGGTCAAGGCGTCGAACGGCTTGATGATGTATCCGCGCGCCCCGAGCGCGAGGCCCCGCTCGACCTCGAAGCCCTGGGACTTCGCGGTCATGAAGATGATCGGCAGATTGCTCCTCGGCCACCTTCTCCAGCAGCTCGCGGCCGTTGGACACCGCGGTGACGCGATATCCGGCCTTCTTCAGGGCGAGTCTCGCCACCAGCCGGATGTCCGGATCATCCTCGGCAACTACGACGTACAGGCTCACTGGCTGAACCCTTTCCTCGTCATCACTCCCCACCCCTGCTTGCCGCGGAAGTAATCGACGATGCCGACCAATCGCCACCAGGTGGTGAGCTGGCGGTAGCCGAAGTTTTCGATGATTCCATAGAGCGCAAGCCTCACGAGATCGAGCACTCTCGGGTATCGCCGGAACGCGAGCTCTTCGAGAACGACCGACAACAGCGAGATCAGCGTGCCGTAAACGACCGCCGCGAGGAACAGCAGCTCGGCGAACACGAAGTCGATCAGCCCGAACGCGACCGCCAGCACCGTTACCACGTAGCCCATCAGTTCGATGATCGGGCCGAGGGCTTCGAAGACCAGATAGTACGGCAGCGCCACGAGACCAACGGCGCCGTACTTCGGATTGAAGAGCATCTGCCGGTGAAATCCGAGCACTTGCAGGGTGCCACGCTGCCAGCGGTTGCGCTGGCCCCGCAGGACGGCCGGCGACTCCGGCACTTCGGTCCAGCAGACCGGGTCGGGGAGAAAGACGATTCGATACGGGATCCGGCGCTCGAGATACGTTCGATGGAGCCTGACAATCAGCTCCATGTCTTCGCCGATGGTATCGATGCGAAATCCGCCGGCGCGAACCACCGCATCCCGTTTGAACAGACCAAACGCGCCAGACACGATGAGCAGCATCTTTAACGCCGACTGCGCGACGCGGCCGGAGAGGAATGCACGCAGGTACTCGACGACCTGCATGCCGGCGAGCAGGTTGCCCGGCAGCCGCACATCGACGACCCGGCCACGTTCCACCTTCGAGCCATTGACGATCCGGATGATGCCGCCGGCGGCAACCGTTTCGGGGTTCTCGAGAAAGGGCAGCACCGCGCGGGACAGGGCCTGCTCCTCCAGGAGTGAGTCGGCATCGATGACGCAGACCAGCGGATATCGCGCCGCGTTGATGCCGGCGTTCATCGCATCGGCCTTGCCGCCGTTCTCCTTGTCGATCATGACGAGGTCTGCGCCGCTGATGGAGCGATAGACACCATGCACAGGCCGGGTCGGGATTGGTTGATCGTAGGTCGCGGGAGCGCGGACCAGATCGAACGTGCGGATCGCGACATCAAGCGTGCGATCCTTGGAGCCGTCGTTGACCAGGACCACCTCGAACAACGGGTAATTCAGAAGGAGCAGCGAACGCACACTTTCGGCGACGGTCGCCTCTTCGTTGTAGGCAGGCGCGACGATCGAGATTCCCGGAGTCGCCGGCGATCGCATCACGCCGCCAAGGGCACGGGTCGTCCAGCGCCGGCGATGTGAGCGCAACCGGAAGAACGCGATCACCGTGAAGGTGAGATAGATGGTGTTGACGGCGAGAAAGTAGAGCAGGACCGCGAGATCGAACGCGGTCAACGCATCGGCCACGAACGCCCTCATGAAATCTCCCCGGCCGTCGCGCCCTGTTCCCAGAGCATCTGCCGGGCGAGATCGCCAGCCAACCCGGTCTCGCCGGCGCGCGCGCGCAACGCCGTTTCTCCCGGTACGCCCAGCCGGCGCAGCGCCCGCGCGCCGTGAGCCGCCGCGATCCATTCGTCGTCGAGCAGGCGGGCGACATACGGGGCCGCATCGTCGCGCCCGGCACGACCGAGGGCGCGCGCGGCCAGGCCTCGCACGCTCGGGTCCGCGTCAGATAGAGCGCGGAGGGCGTGGTAATAGGTGCGATCGTCGAGCCCGATCGTTCCCAGTGCGCCGACGGCAGCAGCGCGAACCGCCGGATCGGCGGCGGACGTCCACCGGACCAGATCGCCGATGGCCTGTGTGCCGCCGATCTGACCGAGGACTTCGGCAACGACGTCGGCGTTGGCGGGATGGTCGCTCCCGTGTTCAGCGACTGCGGGCACCGCGTCGGGGCCCAGCCGGCTCAGGGCGTCGACGACCCTGACCCGCTGGTGGCGCGAGGCGTTCGACAAGGCTCCGAGGAGCGGGCCGACCGCTCGCGCATCGCCCAGCAACCCCAGTGCCTCGACGGCGGCCGCGCGAACTTCTTCGTGGTCATCGTCGAGCAGCCGGACGATCGATTCGTAGGCTTGCCCATCCTGAACCAGCCCGAGCGCTCGCACCGCTTCGGCCCGCTGCCACCAGCGGCCGCCGCGCAGGTTTCCATCCACATCTCGATCACACCGGCTGCCGCAGCACCCTCGCGGAGGCCATCGACCAACTCGCCGCGGGTGACGCGCAACGGTCTCAAGAGCAGATCGGCCAGCAGGCGGCGGTGGCGCCGCGGTGCAGCCCGCAGGACCAGAAGCGAGTCCCGTTCGCTGGAACCTGTCACGAATGCGCGAATGGTCCCGGCGTAACGGGATTCGAGCTGCAACCTGCGCCGCGCCATCAGTGCGCGCACGGCACGTTGAACCAGGAGATAAAGGAAGACCGTGCTGAGAAGTGCCGTGCCGGCAAGCAGGAACGGGACGAGAAATCGGACCAACCACTCGGCGAGCCGGGGCATCTGAGCGGGTTGCGCCGCGCGCGCCCGCAGTATACAGGGAACGGATGTCAGTATTTGTGGCTTGCGGCCCTTCGACGCACTCAGGGCCGGAGGCCACACATTTCATCTGATCAGAAGCGATGCACCAGCCGGAACATGCCGCGGTGGACGCGAACCTCCGCGGGGCGATCCTGGTAGTCGTACCGGCCCTGAATCGACAACATCGGCGAGAGGAGCAGCTCGACGAAACCGGAGTACGTGTTGGTTTCGAAAACGCCGGTCTGATCGATCGTGAGCATTTCGAGTTGATCGGGGCCGCGCGTGTACTCGGCGCCGACGGTCCAGTTCGGCGCGGGGTGACCGGTCGCTCCGAGGACCCAGGAGTGAACGATGTCCGAGAGTCCCTCGCTGTAGTCGGTCGAGAACCGGTAGTACTTCGCCGAGACGGCAGCGTTGTGTGGAAGCGCGACCTTCAGTCCCGCGCCGCCGATCTGCACGTCGACACTGTCGAACTCCGCGAACCGCAGATCGAAGCTCCAGGTCGCTCGCCCGACCCGGTAGTTGATTCCGCCGTATCCGTCCAACTTTGGAAGGATCAGCCCGTCCTCCCCCACGAGCGCACCCGCGTGAAGCTGGAACGCCGGCGTGAGCAGCCACTCGACTCCGCCGCCGCCGCGCCCCTCGCCCTCCGAGAACTTCCGCTCGTATTGCACGGTTCCCGAAACCCTGAGCGCGTCGTTCACGCGCATGTTCACGGTGCCGAAGCCGGCCTGGGGATCGGGTGTGTCGTCCTGGTTGAAGTGCTCGAGGAGGTACCCGAGCTCGAGGCGATGGGCGTGCTCACGCCGGAGCTGGTCGTACTCAGCGCGCACGGTCGTCGAGGCCGAGTCGATCGCGAGCGCCCGCTGATAGTAGCCAAGCGACCGTTCGAGGTGCCCCAGTGCATGGTGCAGGCGGCCCTGGGCCGCGAGCAGCGACGGGATTTCAGCGCCTTGCGCCTCTGCCCGGGCGAGCACATCGCTCGCCTCGCTCAGTCGCCCCATCCTGACGAACGCGTCGCCGAGCCCGACCAGCGCGTCGAAGTGCTTGGGCTCGGTCGCAACGATCGACTCGTACACGGTCACCGCCCGCTCGTCGTCGCCCATCAAGGCGTGCAGCCGCGCGATCCAGATTCGCGCCTCGACATCGTCGGGGTTGGCAGCGGCCAGTGCCTGGAACCGTTCCAGCGCCGCCCGGTACGACCCGCTGCGAGCGAGCTGCTCCGCCTGCGTCCGCGCGTCGGCGGCGGGTTGCGGGGCGGGAGGCTGTGGGCTGGGGGACGGGGGAGCGGTGGTGATGGCCAGGGTCAGCAGTACCCAAGTCAGCATCAATTCTGTTACCTCGATATCAGTTCTGTTACCTCAAGAGGCGACCGATTCGGGCCCGCAGCTCCTGCGGACTGAACGGCTTCATCATGTAGTCATCGGCCCCGAGATCGAACGCTCGCGTGACGTCCTGTTCCCGCCCCCTGGCGGACAGCACGATCACGCGTGGTTTATTGGCAAGCGCCCGTATCCGGTGCAGGACGTCGAAGCCGGTCATCTTCGGCATCATCAAGTCGAGGATCAGAACATCCGGCTCCTCCCGCTCGACTGCCTCGATGGCCTGCTGCCCATCGAAAGCAATCGTCGTGCTGAATCCGCCGGCTCGCATACGGGCGTCGACGATGTGAGCGACTTCGGGGTCGTCGTCTGCGAGCACCAGCCGGTGCTGGGGGTGTGCCGCTGTTTGTGCCGGCCGGGCATTCCGTGTGGCTGCCAGCTCCCCGCTGACCCTCGCCTGCGCGAGGGCTTCATCGGCCTCCCCGACCAGTCCCTCGACGGTCGCCCCGGCACCTCCGGCGGCGCCCGCGATGCCAGCCGCCAGGCCGGTGTGCCCGTTGTCAGTCATCGATCGGAGCATGTCGCGCAGCCGGTCGCGTGCGGCGCCTGCGGCCATGCCGGGAAGCAGGAGCACCAGGTGGGTGTCGTTGTAGCGGCCGATAACGTCCCGGCGGCGCACTTCGAAGCGGAACGCCTCCAGGGCCGCCGCCTGCTGCGGACCCGCCGGCACCCGGACGAGTGCGATCGTCGCGGGGCCGGCCGAGATGGGCCCTCGCGCCGCGGCGACGAACGCCCCGTATCCGAGCAGATCGGCCGAAGCCCGCGACTCGGCCACTGCGGCCGTGCGGCGGCGACGCGCTGAATGCGCAGCAGCAGTTCGCGGAGGTCGACCGGTTTGTTCAGGAACTCGTCGGCTCCCAGGGTCAGGCCCGTCATCCGATCGTCGAGCGCGTCGCGGGCGGTGATGATGATGACGGGGATCCCCGAAAGCTCGGGATCGGCCTTGAGCAGACGACAGACGCTGAAGCCGTTGAGGCCCGGCATCTCGACGTCGAGCAGTACCAGTGATGGACCGTGCGCTCGGACGTGATCGACGACCTCATCCCCAGCACCAAGCCCCTGAACGGTGTGACCGGCGGCGCGCAGGTACGCGGCCACGACCGATCGCTGATCGGCGTCGTCGTCCACGAGCAGGATGGTCCGCGTCGATGATGGCGCCGCGGGATCGACGGCCCAGTCGGGGGGCACCGTCAGATCGCTCGTGAACGCCTCACGAAGCGACCGGGTGAGCTCTCGCCCGTGGCCAGGGTCGTAGCCATCGCCGCTCTTCAGCACTGATTCGAGCTCCGCGGCTCGTGTGCTCAGGCTCTTGAAGCCGATGGTTCCCGCAAGGCCGACGACGCGATGGACCAGCTGTCGGGCGGCGGCACGCTCGGGCGCGTCGCCGCCTGGCGCTCCGGCCACGATTAACGCTTCGAGCGAATCACACTGGCCGTGGAACCCGGCGATGAAGCGGGTGCGCGCATTTCGCAGCGCGACGAGCGGGTCGTCCTCATCCATGAACCGGTGGCGAATTCTACCACCCGGCGCGACAACCTTTTCCGGTAAGGATTCGTCCTACCTGCCGTTGACGCTGCAGTTTTCGGCAGCTTTTGCCAATGAATTTTGACTGGACCCGTGGCGGGCGCCGGGCGCTGGCCGCTTCACAGCGCATCGCGCACTCCGCGCCCGCCGGCCTTCGCTTTGTGAGGAGACATTTATGAAGACGTGGAAAACCGTCGCCGTCGTCGCTGTCGCCGTGACGGCGGTCGCGATCGCCGCCCTCGTCGCGACGCCGGTTCGGGGCCAGACGCGCGTGACGCCGAAAGTGCGTGCGTTCGAGATGCTCAGCGGCGGCAGCCGCATCGGTGTGTCGATCCGCGACGTAGAAGAGAGCGATTCCAAGACCGCTCAGGCGGGTGTCATCGTGGAGGAGGTCGCCACCGAGAGCCCCGGCGAAAAGGCCGGCATCCGTAAAGGTGACGCGATCGTGGAGTTCGACGGCGAGCGGGTCCGGAGCGTAAGGCAGCTGACCCGGGTGGTGCAAGAAACGCCGTCGGGCCGCACCGTCTCTGCGGTCCTGCTGCGCGAGGGCAAGAAAACACCGGTGTCGGTCACGCCGCGCGACGACGGCCGATTCAGTTTCCGCGGCTTCGACGATCTGGCCGACTTTTCACCGGAGTTCAAGTTCAGGGTCGCGCCGAGAGTCACTCCGCCGACCCCGCCGACTCCACCGAGTCCGCCGATGGTCTGGGACTTCGAGGGGCTGATCGGCCGCTCCGGCCGGCTTGGCATCTCGATCGATTCACTCTCACCACAGCTCGCCGAGTACTTCGGGACCAAGGAGGGTGTGCTGGTGAGCTCGGTGAGCGACAACTCCGCGGCCGCGAAAGCGGGACTGAAGGCCGGCGATGTGATCACGAACTTCAACGGGTCGACCATCAACGATCCGCAGGACCTGCGGCGCCGCATCCAGTCCTTGAATGACGGTGATGAGTTCACGGTGACCGTGATGAGGGACCGGAAGCCGGTGACCTTGAAAGGCAAGGCCGAGTCGCCTGAGCGGCGGCGAACCTCGAGGACGATCCTGTAGCGGAGACGATCAGACGCGAACGACGGCCTCGCTCTTCGCGTTCTTCTCCACGCTGCGGGGGGGCGGCCCCATCAGCGTGGACAGCTGGGCAGCCACGATGGTGACGGCCGCTCTCGTCGCCTCACGCCGCTCGCCATCCTGCAGGAGCTCTGCGGCCATGACGCCGAGCGGTCCTGCCGGCGATAACAGGGGCGCGGCGATCGCTCCGTGGGAGATCTGGTCCGCCTTGACGATCTGCACGAGGCCGGTACGGAACGCCGCCGCGGTCGCGTTCTCGGCGTCCCGCGGAATCGTTCCCATCCGTGAGACCAGGTTCTGCGGATAGCCATGAGCGATCACAGGCGCGAGCTCATTGCCGTCTGGATCCGCGATCCAGAGGACCAGTCCCGACGCATTGAGGAGCGACGCCGCCCGTTCGAGCGCGCCCGGCAGTGCGCGCGTATCGGTCAGACGTGTGAGGTCGCTGCAGAGCGCCGCGATCCCCGCCAGATCGACCCCGGGTGGAGAAGGTTTTGGCGCTGACGGGACCACCGCCGGTACAACACTGCGAGCCGGTGCCGGCTGGGCGGTCGTGACGGACGCAGTCGGTTTCACTGCTGCCTGAGCCGGAGCCATGGAAGGGGACGGGAGCGGGACCAGCAGGAACACGATCAGCACCGCGAGCGCAGCGGCGCCGGCGGCGGTGAGCACTTGCTCGCGGCGGCGTATTCCGATGCCGTCCTGCGCCGCGGTGCTCTCGGCCAGAGCGGCCCGATCGATCGCCGAGACCGCCCCGTCCATCTTTTCGATCCCGTCCGAAAAGATCAGGTCCGAGGCCAGCAGCCGCTGGCCGCCGCGCACGTACTCGCGGGCCCGCCGATCCATTTGCTCGAAGTCCTCGACGTCGGCCAGCGCGGCGTCGATCTCAGTTTGTGACTGCGGTCCGCGGGCGAGCGGCTTGAGCGCCGTGAGTCCTTCGCGGGCGCCGGCAATGAGCGCGTCGACGCGCGACACCCAGTAGTCCTCCCCCTGGCCCGCGGCGACGTATCCAGGCTGGGCGCTCTTGATTTCGAGGAACGATCGAGAGACGAGGCGGGCGCGTTCGTCGAAGGCGCGGGAGGCGTTTGCGGCCGCCAGATTTTCGGTTTCCTTCTGCCACACCACATAAGCGGCCGCGACTACGAGCACGACGAACAGCGCGTGCAGCGCGGACCGAAGGGCGCGACTTTTCATGAAGGTCTCCCGAGCCTCATGGTGCGCAGCTACTATAGCAGTGAATCGTGAAGGTCGTTGCGATCATCAATCCCATTTCCGGCGCCGGCGCCGACGCGCGCGTGGCCGGACAGAGGCGCGCGCTGATCGAGGAGGCGCTCGATCGACGGCAGCTTCACGGCGCCATTCATTTCACCGAGCGTGCGGGACACGCGCGGCAGCTCGCGCGCGCCGCCGCGAACGATCACGCTGACCTGGTGATCGTGTGGGGCGGCGATGGAACGGTCAACGAGGTCGGTACGGGATTGATGGGAACCAGCACCGCACTTGGATTGATCCCTGCCGGCTCCGGCAATGGCCTCGCCGCGGCTCTCAGCTGTTCGCACGACTCCAGGATCGCCATCGACCGCGCCTTCGATGGCCAGACCCGCGCCATCGACGCAGGAATCCTGGGCACCAGGCCGTTCTTCAATATCGCCGGGATCGGGGTCGATGCCCGGATTGCCGCGCTGTTCAACACCCGCGAACGCGGCGCGCGCGGCCGCTGGCCGTACGTCCTGATCGGCATCCGCGAAGGCTGCCGGTACATCTCGCGCGACTACGAGCTCGAGCTCGACGGGGTCGCCTGGCCGGTTCGGGCACTGCTCATTGCCTTCGCGAACGGCGGCGAATACGGCAACGGTATCAAGCTCTGCGCGCACGCCGAGCTCGACGACGGCCTGCTCGACGCCACCGTGGTCGAAGAACGATCCGTCCTGGCGCGTTTCTGGCACGCTCGACACCTGGCGAAAGGCACGCCCCATCGGGCGCCGCGCGTGACCTCACGGCAGATTCGCAGGGCCGTTGTCCGCACCAACGGGCCGATCGAGTATCACGTCGACGGCGAGCCCGGCGTCGCCGACGATGCGATCGAGATCGGGATCCGGCCGCGGGCGCTCCGGGTCAAGGTTTGAGCGGGAGAATCATGTGAGCGAGTTGATAGACGCAGCAAAAGCAGGAAACACGGGGCGGGTGCGGGAGATCCTGCACGCGAACCCGTCGTCCGCAGGGCTTCGTACCGCCGCGGGAGAGTCGCCGTCGATGACCGCCCTCTACAACGGTCATCGCGATCTCGCCAGCGAGATTGCCGATGCGCAGATCGCGGCCGGCGAGCCGCTCGATGTCTTTGCCGCCGCCGCCCTCGGCCGGAGCGACCAGCTGGATTCCGCGATCGCCGCGCCCGAGGCGGTGGCCGCGTATTCCTACGATGGCTGGACCGCGCTCCATCTCGCCGCGTTCTTCGGCCAGCTCGAGGCGGCCGCGCGGCTGCTCGAGGCGGGCGCCCGGCTCGCCGCCGTTTCGCGGAATCCTCTCGCGAACACGCCGCTGCACGCGGCCGTCGCCGGCGGCCATGCCGACGTGTCGCTGTTCCTGATCGCACGCGGAGCGGACGTCAATGCGATCGACTCGGGCCGCCACACGCCGCTGCACATCGCGGCAGAACACGGTCAGCTCGCGGTCGTCGAGGCGCTGCTGGCGCGAGGCGCCGATCCACACGCCGTCGACGTCGAAGACAAGACCCCGCTGTCGCGCGCCGCGGCACGCAATCACGCAGAGGTGGTGGATGCGATGAATCTGAGCTAGTGGACTGTATCGGTGGTTTGTAGAGTGTCAAATCCCAAGCTCCAAATCCCAAGCTCCAACGTACTCCCAACCTCCAAATCCCAAACCGATTCCCAAAACCAATTCCCAACTCGCTTGGGAGTTAATTTGGGAATTGGTTTGGGATTTGGGATTTGGGAATGGGTTGGGATTTGGAGCTTGGAACTTGGGATTTGACAGTCTGAAAGCTTTATTTCACCTCGGTAAGCCGAATTCCCGTCATCGAGACCGGGATGCCCGGGCGTCCCTCGAACTTCACGGGCGGCAGATCCTGGAACATGAAGTCCCATTTCCACCGCTCGGACGGATTCGACGCCTGGAGCCAGGTTCGCGCCGAAACCGGCCGCGCGAACGCGAGGTTCGTGAGACCCGCGTAGCGTTCGTTGTGTGGCAACGCGGCCGCGATGTCGGCGCGCACTTCCTGGCTCGACGCGTACGTCAAGGGCGCACCCAGCGCCACACCGACGTTGACGAAAATCTGCCAGTCTTCCATCGACTCCCCCGGGGGGGTCATGGCACGCGCCGCGCCCTGGAGCCGCCCGTGCTGGTTGACGTACGACGCCTCCTTTTCAACCCACGCCGCACCGGGCAGGACGACGTCCGCGGCCTTGACCAGATCGGTGAGCAGCACGCCCTGGACGATCAAGTGAGCGAGCTTGCCGGACTTGCGGGCCTCGACGATCCAGGACACGTCGCCGATTGAACCGTCCGGTCCCGGATCGAAAACGTAGAGTGCCTTGATGCTGCCCTGCTCGACCTGCTTGCGGAAGGTGGCCAGGTCGGCGTCGCCCGATGGGGTCCGTTTCACCGGGAAACCGAGATCGATCGCTCCCTGCACGTTCGGGGCATCGTCGGCGGGAATCGTGAACTTGACGTTCGGCGGCTGCGGCTTCGACCGGCGGCGCCAGGAAACGGCGACGCCTTCCTCGGGTACACCGAGCGCGCCGCCCAGGCGGCCTATCAGGGCGAGCTCCTCGAGCGACGCGTGCGCCGACACGAAGAAACGAAGTGCCGCTGCGCCGCCCGCCGCCGTCACGCGATCGGCTACTTTCGTGACCGCATTGCGCCAGTCGGTCGGTTCGAGGGTCCCGGCATCGGTGCGGGCCAGCGGCCGCTGCAGCCGCGAGTCCCCTTCGATCCAGCGATAGTCGAAGCGCCCGATGTCGCACATCCAGTAACTGTTGATGTCCGGATTGAAGCGCGGCGTCATGCGGATGAGCTGCGCCCCCTTCGCCCATTCCGGCTTGGCCTTCAGCCAGGCCGTCGTGTTGCAGCCCTTCTCGCAGAGCGTGCAGATGGTGTCGACCGCGTCCGGATTGTCCCAGGGACGGGCCTTGAACCGATAGTCGCGCGTCGTGATCGCACCGACCGGGCAGACGTCCATCAGGTTGCCCGAGAGGAGCGAATGAACGCCCTGCTCCTGGAAGGTCGCGATTTCACTGCCGTAACCGCGATCGACGATGTTGATCTGCGCGTCGGTCTCGACTTCACGCATGAACCGGACGCACCGCGTGCAGAGGATGCAGCGGTTGCGATTCAGCATCAGGGTGGGCCCGAAGTCCACGTCGGCCCGCACGCCTTCGCCATCGAACACCCGGCGCGGGAACTCCATCCGGCTCTCGTTCGGCCCGAAGCTGTAGGAGAAATCCTGGAGCGGGCACTCGCCGCCCTTGTCGCAGACCGGGCAGTCGAGCGGATGGTTGATCAGCAGGAACTCGAACACGCTGGCGCGCGCCTCGACAACGTCCGGAGTCTGGGTCGAGACGACCATGCCGTCGGTCACCGTCGTCGAGCAGGACGTCTGCAGCTTCGCCATTTTTTCGATCTTGACGATGCAGACCCGGCAGGAGCCGTCGATACCAAGGCCGGGGTGATAGCAGTAGTACGGGATCTTGATGCCGCTCTCGATTGCGGCCTGCAGGACGGTTCGCCCCTTGGGAACGGTGACCGCCTTCCCGTCTATCGTCAGCGTGACGGTATCCATAAGCTGTCAATCATATCTCTCGCCTCCGCCCTCTGACGAGGGCTACGGCGAAGCAGGCTGGGCGGCAGCAGAAGGGCTTCGGCGACCCAGACTATGGCCGCAGAGCGGCTACGCCGAAGCCGGCTGGGTCGCAGCATTCTGGTAAGCGAGACCAGCCATCTAGTACCAGACAGCAAGCCCTGGGGGACAGAGCCTGCCTCGCCGTAGCCGCCCGCGGAGCGGGCGGCGAAGGCGGGAACGCCTGCATTGGCATTGACGCCTAAACTGATCTAGAGTGATCCCTCCGTCGGCCAACCTCACCCCAGCAAGGGAGGCCATCATGGACGCCGTTCGAGCTCCCGGTCGCTTACGCATAGCGCCACTCATCGAATGGATGATTGCGGCGGCATTCCTGCTCGCGACCGTGGCGGTCGCCTCGCTCGTCGTGCGGGAGTTGCGCGGTCCGAACAGAGTCCTCGCAGAGGTCCCCGCCGCACGTCCGCTCGTCACGTCTCTGCCGGCCTCGGTGCCGCCCCGCGCGGTTTCGGTGCCGATGCTGCCCTTCCTCGACGGCAAGGAGATTCGGGTCGGGCAGACCGCGGCAATGGTCGCGACCAACCTGGGCCGGGCCGCCGAAAGCGGCCGGCAGGAGCTCGACAAGGGCACGCTCGGCGAGCGGCTGACCCGCTTCTACGAGTACGCAGGGTCAAAATTCATCGTCGTGTTCGAACCCTTCGAACGCGGCGGCGAGCCGCGGGTCGCGGCGATTTACTTACCTTAAAAAAACAGGAGGGCCAGGAGTTCAGGAGTTCTTTTTGCAACCAAAGCCTCCTAATCTCCTGACCCTCCTGCTAAGTCCGCGGATCTACCGTACGATCTCCGCCACCGCTGAATAGTCCCGATTGGCCTCGATCGACCGCACCGGACCCTTCAAGGGCAGGGTCCGTTCGACGGTGCGATCGTTCACGACGACCACCACGTCCTCGAGCGAGCCGTCCGCATACAGGATCGAGACGGTGACCGGGGTGGGGATCACGGTGCCGCGATGCTCGAACCGGACTCGCGCTTCGCCGGGCGTGAGCGTCGAGCTGAACCCGATCTCCGGCACCGCGGATCCGTAAATCCACCCGTCGAAGAAGCTCGTGAGATCCTGTCCCGAGACCTTCTCCATCATGCGGCGGAAATCGTCCGTGCCTGCCTTGCGGAACTTCCACGTGCCGTAGAACTGCCGGAGGCCTTCGAAGAACTTGTCGTCGCCGAGGGTGCGCCGCAGCATGTGCAGCACCATCGCGCCCTTGTTGTAGACCAGCGCGCGGAACACCCGTCCTTCACCCTTGATGTGCCCGAGCCGGTAGCCGAGATACACGGGGCCCTGATCCGATTGGTCGATGGCCCAGCGCCGCATCTGGCGGAGCATCCCCCTGAACACATCGTCGCCGCGATCGCGCGCGGCGTACAAGGCGGCGAAGTACTGCGCGAACCCCTCGCTCAACCACTGCTCGTGGTAGTTCTTCCACCCGACGCCCTGGCCCCACCACTGATGCGCGATTTCATGCGCCACGAAATATGGCGGATAGCCTTCGAAGGCGACCGGGTCGTTCCGCCAGACGAGCGGCGAGAGCGGCAGCGGCTGATTCAGGATCGCGAAGTACGCCGGGCTGTGCCCGCCGGGCAGATCGCTTTCGGTCAGAGCGAGCGTGAAGGTCGGATAGGGCGCATCTCCAATCAGGTTTCCGTAGAACTCGAGGATCGACGCCGCGCGATCGATCATCCCGCGGCCCCGCGACACCTGACGGGGATTGGCCTGGACGGTCAGCGCAACCGGGGCTGGAGGTGCACCATTCCCGGCGGCCCCGAGGACGACGTCGCGGCTGCCGACGCGGCTGAACCTGCTGATCACGCAGGACAGGTACCGCAGCGGCTGATTGGCTTCGTAGACGTACTGCTTCGTGGCGCGCTGGCCGGGGGGGCCGGTGCCGGGAACCGGCGCGGGCGCCACCGTCTCCCTTCCACTCGCGATGACGTCGAACTCCGCCGGCACGGAAATGCGCAGCACGCTGGTGGCGTAGTCGGTCACCGTGTTCTGCGGATACCAGTAGCTCCGGTTGCTGTAGATGTATTGCGGTTCGACCGGAATGTAGACGTCCTCCTGCTGGACGTTCGCCTGGCCCTGCTGATCGAGGACGATCCCCTCGCGGTCGATCTGCTGCGGCGCGAGTCGGCCGCCGTACGTGAGGTGAAGCGTGAGCTCGCTGTTACGCTGGAGCGCCGTGGGAAAGTTGACGATGACGCTGTTCTGTCCGATGACACGCAGGTACAAAAGGCGTCCGTGTTCCTCGGTCGCCACGCTTCGGACGTTGAGCGCTTCCGCGAGCCGCAGTGTCATCGACGTCAGCGCGATCGATCGGATCCTGACCCGGAGCTTCGCGGTGCCCTCGACCCACATTCGATCGGGGCTGAAGGCCACCTCGAGATCGTGACGGAGAATGTCGTATTCGACGAGCTCGTCCTCGCCGTAGAACCGGCCGCGGATGCCGAGCTTATGTGGCGACGCGTAGACCGCGATGTTGCGGCGGCGCTTGCGATCGAAGAGCGAGATATCCTCGGCGTCTTTCATCGAACGCGCATAGGTGAGGCTGCCGAGCCGCCGCGTGCGGACTTCCGCGATCAGATCGCCAGGCGTCGGGATGAGCGACCAGCGTTCACGGCTCAAGTCCCGCAGATCGATGTTGAAGGTTTGGCCGATGTACTCGTCGAACACGTCCGAGGCGCGCCGGAGATCGCCCCCCGAAACCGTTCTCGGGGTGAGCGACGCGGTCGCGAACAGGTCGGCGAATTCGGAAGGCCTGACCCTGATGAACGCGGCGTCGAAGTCGGTCGTGAGCTGCGGCTCACCGCTGAAGATGCGGAGCTGGGTCTGCTCGGCCGGGTCCGACGGCGCAAAGTGCATGCGGCCGCGCCCGAGCAGCACGACGGCGGTCGTGCCTTCTGCCGTCTCCGCGACGAAGGCCGAGCCCGCCGGCAGCTCCAGCGTCAGGTCGGTGGCCGCAACGGTGAGGTTATGGACGGTGAACTGTTTCGCCGGATTGATCGCGAGCTTGTACAGTCCGCTGACGGTCGTGAGTTCCTCCATCTCGACGATCCGGCGTGCCGGTGCCGGCGGCGTGCCGGGAACGAGATCCAGGCGCCAGGTCGTGATCGAGGATTCCTGGCCGTACTCGATGAAGACTTCGATCAGCAGCCGCTCACCGTCGGGCTCACGGGCAGTGCGGTCGCGTTCCTTGATAATGACGCGCGTGGGGACGGAGCTGGCGAGCGACGCGAAGAACGGCAGGCCTGGCGCGTCGGGGCTCACACCGAGGGCGACGATGGCGTCGGGTTTTCCGGTCGCCGCCGCGGCTTCCAGCTGTTCGACGACGGCCGCCGCGGCGTCGCTGCTCCGCGGCTGGGCAGCAGCCGACGCCGGGCCCAGCAGCGCGATCAGGAGGAGGGCCCGGAGCACCATGAAGGGTTCAATATTAGACCCGCTCTCAGCGGGACGGGGGCGTAAACCTGAGTTGACTTCGGAGGGTGCACCGCCGGCCCGGGACCGGGCGTGGGACCGATGACCGAACAGCGGCGCGCATCGGCGCTGCTGCTGCTCGGCCTGCTCGCGGCGCTGTTTGCCGTCTTCGTCGCGCTCACCGGCGGCATCGACACGCGAATCGGTGGTGTGGCGGTGCGTTCCCGGTCCTGGGAACGCCCCGGAACCGTCGCGATCGTTCTGCTGACGGCGTGGCTCTTCTTCGTCCGCCACCGATTGGCCGGTGTTCCGGCGCTGTTGTTCAGGGCCCTCCCGCTGCTGATCGTGCTCTGGGGCGGAATCGCGGCCCTCGTTTTCGGAACCTACGCCGCCGGAGGCGCAGACTCGTTCGGCTACATCAGCCAGGCGGAGCTCATCGCACACGGACACTTGACCGAGCCGATGCCGTCCGACCCGGCGTTCGACTGGCCCGACGTCCCGGCCACCCTCACCCCTCTTGCGTTCACCCGCGGCCCCGATCCCGGCGTGCTGGTGCCGGTCTATCCCCCCGGACTGCCGCTGCTGATGGCTCCGCTGACGTGGATTCATCCGTCCGCCGTCTTCCTCGCGGTTCCGCTCTGTGCTGCCTTCACGCTCTGGTGTTGCCTCCGGCTCGGGACCGAGCTCGAGGATATGCAGGCCGGGACACTCGGGGCGCTGCTCTTGTCCGTCAGCCCGACGTTTCTGCTTCAGGCCATGCAGCCCATGAGCGACGTGCCGGTCACGGCGGCGTGGCTCGCCGCCATGCTGCTGGCGAGGCGGCCGTCTCTGACGGGTTCGGCGCTCGCGGGTCTGGCCGCCTCGCTGGCAATCATGATCCGCCCGAATCTCGCACCACTGGCAGTCTTCGTCGTCGTCACGTGCGCAACTGCGCTGCGGGATGGGTCGCGCGAACGAACACTGGGACACATGGTGGTGTGCGCGGCCTCCATGCTGCCTGGTCTCATCGCGCTCGGCTACATCCAGACTGCGCGATACGGCTCACCGCTCGGTTCGGGGTACGGGTCGTTCCACGACCTCTTCGCGTTCTCCAACGTCGGACCGAATCTCTCCCGATATCCGCGGTGGCTGACGCTGGCGCATTCGCCGTTCCTCTGGCTCTGGCTGCTTGCCCCACTCTGGTTTCATCGCGCGAGTCCCCGGGCACGGGCGTTTGGCTGGATTGGCTACGCGTTCGCTGCTTCGGTGATCCTGGCCTACCTGCCCTACGTCTATTTCCGTCCCGATGAATGGTCGTACACGCGATTCCTGCTGCCGGCGCTTCCGTTGATGCTGGTCTTCGTTGCCGGCGTCGTGCTGACGGCGGCGCGCCGCTGGCTTCCGTCGTTGCCGCTCGGTGCCACCGTTCTCCTGATTTTCGGAATCGCGGCCTGGTCGCTCCAGACCGCGTCCTCGCTGAGCGTGTTTCACTCGTGGGAAGGGGAGCGCAAATACCCTCAGGTCGGCCTGTTCGTCCGCGACCAGTTGCCGGCCTCCGCGTTCGTCCTCGCCGCTCAACACAGCGGCAGCGTCAGGTACTACTCGCACCGGCCGACGCTGCGCTGGGATCTGCTCGACCGGGCGTGGCTGGATCGCGCGCTCAGGTCGATGCGCGCGGCCGGTTACGAACCCTTTCTCGTGGTTGACGCCGGAGAGGATGACGAGTTCCGGCAGCGGTTCAGCGAAACCGGTCAGCGAGGGGTGGCGGCACTGGCGCCGCTCGCGACCATCGGCAACACGACCGTGTACGCGTTCAAATGAGCGGCCTGCGCTTGAGGATCAGGATCGTGAGGTCGTCGGTAAATCGCGATGCCTGCGCGTAGCGCTCGACGCCTTTGATGATGTGCTTGCACAGTTCAGCCGGCGTCTCATCTGGATAGCTGTCCAGGATCGCCTGCAACCCGGTTTCCTCGAGCGGCTGGCCGGCCGGATTCTCCGCTTCGGTAATGCCGTCGCTGTAGAGCACGAGCATCTCGCCCGGATTGATTCGCGTCTCGACCGCGGAATACGCTGATTGGTCGAACATCCCGAGAGCGATGCCGGTAGCCCCGAGCCGTTCGTAATTGCCGGGCCCGCGGCGAATGAGCGGTGGGTTCTGTCCGGCGTTGACGTAGGTCAGGTTTCCGGTCGCAGGGTGGTAGATCGCGTAGAAGATCGTGATGAAGCGCGAGCCGGGGCTGTGCCTCCAGATCTGCGTGTTGAGACGCGTGATCAACGGCTCCGGAGCGAGCCCCTCGTCAACCAGCGTTCGCAGCATCGCCAGCAGCAACGCCATCAGGAGCGCGGCGGGGCTGCCCTTTCCGGCGACGTCGCCAACCGCTAGGATCACGCGCCCGTCGGGCAGCGGCAGCACGTCGTAGAAATCGCCGCCCACGGTGTTGGCTGGCCGCGTCGCGCCGCAGATCTCGATGTCGCCGGACGTGTAGGTCCCACCCGGCAGCATCGCGAGCTGGATCTCGCGTGCCACTTCCAGTTCACCCTTGAGGGACAACCGGTCCGCCACTTCCAGCAGCACGAGCAGGTTCACCATCAGCAGGCTCGCCACGAGCGCGAAGGTTCCGTCGGCCCAGGCCGGCACCAGTAGCGAGATTTGGAAGAAGGGCGTACCGAACGGCACGTCCATGGTCGCGAACCCGCGGAACAGCTTGAGGATTCCGATCACCGCCAGCAGCAGGGCCCCAAGGTAGAGCGCCCGCCGCGCCGGCGGCAGCTTGAGCGTGAAAGCGACGAAGACCTGACGAGTCCTGACGGCAATGCGCTTCCACCAGGGAAGCCGCGCAACCTGATCCTCGTCCAGTCCCCGGCTGAAGAACTTGTAAGCGTCCCGCGTGTCGTGCGTGAAGAGCCGCTGCAGGTCTTCAGAAGACAGATCGCGGGTGTAGGTGTCGAACCACTCCTTCGCGCGGTCGGTGCCTGACGATTTCATAATTCGCGGGCTCGCGGGCTCGCGGGCTCGCGGGCTCGCGGGCTCGCGGGTTCGATAGAGCAGGTGATACTCAGAGGTAACCGGCCCCTTGGATTTATCCCCGTTGCCGCTGAGTATCACCGGCTCTACCGAACCCGCGAGCCCGCGAACCCCCGAACCGCGGACATTAGTTCTTATACGAGTCCCAGCTCCTTCCCGACTTTCCCAAATGTGTCCAGCGCGTACTGGAGGTCCTCGCGGGTGTGGGTGGCGGTGACGATGGTCCGCACCCGCGCCTTGTCCTTGGCGACGGTCGGGAAGGCGATCCCCTGGGCGAAGACGCCCTCCTGGAACAGCCGATCCGAGAGCTTCATCGCCAGGGCGCCGTCGCCGGTAATGACCGGCGTGATCGGGCTTTCGCTGACGCCTGTTTTGAACCCGAGCGCCTCGAGCCCGCTCTTGAAGAACCGGGTGTTCTCCCAGAGCCGATCGATGATCTCCGGCTCTTCCAGCAGCACGTCAATGGCGGCGATGCATGCCGCCGCAACCGCCGGCGGATGCGACGTGGAGAAGAGGAAGGGCCGCGCACGGTGATGAAGAAAGTCGATGAGCGCCTGAGTTCCGGCGACATATCCGCCGAGCGCGCCGATGGCCTTCGACAGCGTACCGACCTGAACGTCCACTCGGCCGTGCACACCGAAGTGATCGATTGTGCCGCGGCCGTTCTTTCCGAACACACCGCTCGCGTGGGCATCATCGACCATCATGATGCAGCCGGTCTCTTCGGCGAGTTCGCAGAGCTCCGGCAGCGGGCCGAGGTCGCCGTCCATGCTGAAGACGCCGTCCGTGATGAGCAGCTTGCGCTGACCGGCGGGCAGCCCCGTGATGATCTTGCGCGCCGCTTCGACATCCTTGTGAGGGAAGACCTTGATCGCCGCGCGGCTCAGGCGGCACCCGTCGATGATGCTGGCGTGGTTCAGCTCGTCGGAGATCACGACGTCTTCTTTTGTGAGGATCGCCGAGACCGTTCCGGCATTCGCGGTGAAGCCGCTCTGAAACACGACCACGGCTTCGACCTTCTTGAACTCTGCGAGCTTGCGCTCGAGCTCTACGTGCATCGCCATCGTCCCGGCGATGGTCCGCACCGAGCCGGTGCCCACACCGAACGCTTCGACCGCCTCGAGCGCTCTCTGTCTGAGCCGGGGATGCGTCGTCAGGCCGAGATAGTTGTTGGAGGACAGATTGACGACCGACCGGTGATCGAAGGTCGTGTGTGCTTTCTGCTCGTCCTCCAGCACACGCAGGCGGCGATACAAGTTCTGCTGCTTGAGCGAGTTGATCTCGTCGGTCAGATAAGAAAGAGGGTCCTGACGCATGGGGCGAGTATATCGTTCGCGGGTTCGGGGGTTCGCGGGGTCGCGGGTTCGGTAATTCCGGTGGTACTCAGAGGCAACGAGGGTAAATCCAAGCGGCCGGTTGCCTCTGAGTATCACCGGCTCCACGAACCCGCGAACCCCCGAACCCGCGAACCGCGATCTAGTCTTTTTGCTTTTCCCTCCAATCCATCCACTCCGTGAACAAGACCTGCAGGATCGCGACGGTCGGGACCGCGAGGATGGCTCCTGGGATGCCGAGCAGGTTGCCGCCGACGAGCAGTGCGACGATGACGGTGACGGCGGTCACGCCGACCTGGCGGGCCATGACTTTCGGGACGAGGACGTGATTCTCGATTTGCTGCTGCACGACGAAGAAGAGAATCACGAGCAGCACCTTCTTGAACGAGACCGACGCGGCGACCGCGATCGCCGGGATGGCCGAGAGGATCGGGCCGACGATCGGGATCAGCTCGCCAATGCCTGAAATCAACGCCAGCACATAGAAGAAAGGAATGCCGATCAGCCACAGCCCGACGGCGGAGGTGGTGCCGATGATCCCTGCGAGCAGCATCTGGCCGCCGAGCCAGGCGCTGACCTTCTCGGTGATGGTGCGCGTCGCCGCATCCACGCGCGTACGGCTGCCGCGGGGAAAGAGCGAAATCAGGAAGCGCCGCAACGTGCCGGCCTCGACGAGGAGGTAGAAGGTCAGGATCAGGATCGTCAACAGCCCGAAGATGCCGCCGGCGAGCCCGACCACCGCGGAAAACACCGTCCGGCCGATGACTTCGCTGCCGCTCGCGGCCGGCGCGCGCTGGACCGCCTGCTGGAGGGTGAGGTGTTCCCTGAGGATGCCTTTTGAAATCAGGTACTCCTGCGCCTTCTCGAACATTTCGTCCTTCGCCGCCCAGAAGGCCTGCGCCTGATCGATCAGGGGCGGCGTGACCAGTGAGGCGACGAGGCCGAATACGCTGAGGATCGCCAGATAGAGAATCAGGATTGCCAGCCAGCGCGGAAACCGCTGCGTGCCTATCGGCAGGAATTTCTGCTTCTCAATCAGGCGGACGATCGGGCTGAAGCCGATCGCGAGCAGCCCGCTGATGTACACCATCAGGAGGACCGCCCGCACCTGGTAGGCCGCCCACAGCAGGATGACGGTCAGAGCCGTGACCGCGATGGTCCAGAGGATCAGCGGCTTGTAGTCATTGGGATCAGTGGCCATAGATCCTGACCGCGGGTTCGCGGGTTCGCGGGCTCGCGGGGTTCGGAAAGCCGGTGGTATCCAGAGGTAACTGGCCGCTTGGATTTGCTCGCGTTGCCTCTGATTCGCTGAGGCCCCCGAGCCCGCGAACCCGCGAGCTCGCGAACCGCGTCAGCGAAGGTACTCCCGCGTGAAGTCTGCGATGAGCCCGTAGATCTCGGAGAGCTCGGCTGGTGACGCGAGGAAGACGACGCGGAAGAACCCGTCCTCCGGTTTCGTCCCGAACCCGGATCCGTACACGCAGAGCACACCTGTCGCGCGGAGCAGCGCGAGCACGTAATCGGAATCCGTTTTCCCCGGCGGCAGGCCGACCTTGGGCATGGCGTAAAACGCCGCGGCCGGCGGCACGACCGACATGCCCTCTATCGCATTGAAGCATTCGACGGTCACCCGGGATCGCTCCCGCAACGCGTCGCGGAAGGTTTGCTGGTGTGAACGGTCGCCATCGAGCGCGGCCACGATGGCGTACTCCATCGGCGCCGTGCTGCACAGGCGACCGTCCGCGAGCTTCTTGATGGCGGCCAGTACCTCATCGAGCCGTTCCGTCCGGCCCACGGCGAGCCAGCCCGAGCGCCACCCCGGGGCGAGGTATGCCTTCGATAACGACGAAAACGTGATCACCGGTGCATCCGGGTCGAGGCTCGCAATCGCGTCGACCGGTCCGTCGAAGGCGAGGTCCGCATACACCTCGTCGGCGAGCAGCGGGATGTTGTACTCGTCGGCAAGCCCGACGAGAGCCCGGCGGATCTCCGGCGGATAGGCCGCCCCCGTTGGATTGTTCGGATCGATCACGACCAGGGCGCGCGTTGCCGGTCCGATCAGTTTCCGGATCTGCTGGACGTCGGGGAGCCATCCGGTGTCCGGCCTGGTGTCGTAGAAGACCGGCCGCGCGCCGATCTTCGCCAGCACCGCCGTGTAGAGCGGATAGGTGGGCACCGGGATCAGGATCTCGTCGCCAGGGCCGGCAAGCGCGGTGAGCGCGAGCTCGATGCCCTCAGACGTGCCGGCGGTGATCACGACGCGATCCGGATCGAGCGGCATACCCCTGCGCCCGCACTCCGCGGCAACCGCCTCGCGCGCCGGGGCGATCCCGACCGAGGGTGCGTAGCCGTTGTGGCCGTCGCGGATGGCCCGCTCGACCGCCTCGACGAGATGCGGCGGGGTGCTGAACCCGAAGATGATCGGGTCTCCAATATTGAGGTAGCGCACCTTCCGGCCCGCGGCCTCAACCTTGCGGGCCTCCACCACGATATTGCGGATTGCGTAGGCGAAGCCGCCGATACGACTGGCGACCGGGATGCTGGTGGACGTGCGCGGAGGCATCGCCGGATTCTACCAGCAGGGCCCTTCCACGTCCCGGTTGGGATAGGCAGAGCAAATACGGATGGGCTTGTCGCGGCAAACCAGTCACGTCGTGTAACTCTGACAACCGCGAACCTCGTGCAGGATGTAGTTTTTACTCCTTTTTGGGGTGTTCGGGCCACACCCTTTGTGGGTGGCTTCAGCTAAACAGCAAAGAATCAACAACTTGATGAAGTGGCAGGTGATTTGACTATGGGAAGAGGCATGACGGGGGGAGGGATGCTCACGGGCATCTTCAGCGTGGCGCTCGCGCTGACGACGGCCAATGCCGAGGTGTCGCACCAGGCGCCCCAGGGACAGACGGCGACGCCGCGGTTCCGAGCATCGGTCGACATGGTGTCCGTCGCGGCGGTCGTCAGGGACAAGAAGGGCCGTTTCGTTACGGATCTGTCCAAGAAGGATTTTGAAGTCGTCGAGGCCGGGCAGCGCCGCGACATCGTGGATTTCCGCGCCGAGCTGAACGGCCCGGTGAAGGTGGCGGTCCTCGTGGACGTCAGCGGCAGCATGCGGATGGCGAAGCGCACCGACGATGCCAGGCAGGCCGCCGATCACATTTTCCTGAACCTCACCGGCACAGACGAGGCGGCAGTGTTCTCGTTCGACACGATGCTGAGCGAGGTCCAGACGTTCACCTCGGATCGGTCGAAGTTGCAGAGCGCGATCGGGAAGGTGGAAAAGCCGTACGGACAGACGTCGCTTTATGACGCGATTGCCGCGACGGCTCGCATGGTGGCTCAGGCGTCGAAATCGGGCCCGCTGGGACTGCCCCAGCGCAGTGCGGTCGTGGTCATCACGGACGGGGTGGATACGCGCAGCCGAATGGCGGCGGCCGAAGTCGCCGCGGCGGCGAGCGAGATTGACGTCCCCGTCTACATTCTTGCGGTCGTGGCCAGCGTCGACGACCCAAGGGAGAGCGGCGGCGAACAGCAGACGGCTGTGGCGTCGAACCTTCAGGAGCTCGCGCGAGGCACCGGAGGCGACTTGTTCATCTCCAGCGCTCCGGCACACGCCAGCGTCGCGGCCCGTCAAATCATCGGCGAGCTGCGTCATCAATACGTGCTGGCGTTCGAAGCATCATCTCGCGCCGGCTGGCGGCCTCTGCAGATTCGCGCCCGCAAGGACAGCCTGACAGTGCGGGCGCGCAGCGGATACAGCGGCGGAGAGCCATCATCGAATTTCGACAACAACGCCGTATCAACGGCACCCAGCGGACCAGCCACCGTCCGGTAAGCGGACGGTTCTTAAACGGAGGCAGTGATGAAGAAGGTCGTAATGGTTGTCCCGGTTCTGGCGCTCGCGCTCAGCGGGACTACCGCGTGCGCAACCAAGAAGTTCGTCCGGACCAGCGTCGGCGAAGTGAACTCGAAGGTCGACACGCTGTCGAAGTCAGTCGAAGAGAACCAGGAGCGGACGAAGGCCAACGAGGCGAAGATCGCTGATGTCGATCAGCGCGCCACCGCGGCAGCCGCTGCAGCCGACCAGAAAGCCGGGCAGGCCGGCCAGCGGGCCGACGCCGCCTACACCGCCGCAGAGGCCGTGAACAGCAAGGCTACCGCGCTGGAGAAGGCGTCGAAGCGGATCGTCTACGAAGTCGTCCTGAGCGAGGACAAGGGCAACTTCAAGTTCGGCAAGGCTGTGATGCCGGACGACACCAAGGCGGAAATCGACACCCTGGTCCAGAAGCTGAAGAGCGAGCCGAACGGCGCCTTCATCGAGATCGAAGGCCACACCGACTCATCGGGAACGCCGGCAGGCAACTATACCCTCGGCCTGCAGCGCGCCGAGAACGTGAAGCGGTACATCTACGAGCAGCACCAGGTGCCGCTCCACCGGATCAACGTGATCAGCTACGGTGAAGACAAGCCGATCGCGCCGAACAAGACGCGGGATGGTCGCGCGCAGAACCGTCGCGTCGTCATCAAGGTGCTCACCTAGTTCGAGAGCACCCCATCCACGCCGCGGAGCCTCATCCTCCCGTCGGAGGCTCCGCTGGCGTGGATCTTCGTGTGTCGAGAGTCCGCCGCCGGGATGCGGCGGACCGGGAGCGGAACGTATCACGCCTCGTCGGGCTGGTCCGGTGACGGTGTGCAACGACTAACGTCAGCACTTTCGCAGGGTGCTTCGCGTTCCGCTTCCGGTCGGCCGCATCCCCCCGTTGTCCTTAACCGCTCCCCAGCGCTCCCCAGCTTTTCTCCCTCGCTTTTTCAAACAGGAGGACTCTGTTCCTCCTGTTTGTGTCTTTCGCTATCCCGGCCGTTGCGATTGGCCGATAAAGACCGCACGAGGTAACTGATGCGAGTGCCATTGATCGGTGGAGTTGTGCTGATTGCGCTGCTGGCGCTGCCGGGATCGGCTGCGGCCCAGTTCGGGATCGGCGGGCGAATGACCTGGGTCCGCCGCGACACGAAGCTGGACGAGGACTCCACTCGCTTTACGGGCGGCCAGATCCGGGCGCGCGTGTCGCCCCGCACGGCCGTCGAGCTGTCACTCGACATCCACAGCGAAACCAACGAGCTCGAAACGCTGCGCGTGCGGGAGTACCCGATTCAGGCCTCGCTGCTGCTCTACCCGTCGGCGGGCGGGTTCTCACCGTACTTCCTGGGCGGCGCCGGCTGGTACGCACAAAAATTCGAGACCCTGGCTGGCGATGAAACGATTGCCGAGGAGACGGTTCGAGACTTCGGCTGGCACGCGGGCTTCGGCGCGGAACTGAAACTCGGCAAGCACGCCGGCCTGCACGGCGACTATCGCTATACGTTCCTCAACTTCGGCGACGATGACGATGAAGACGAGGGGCTTCTGGGACGGGTCCTGCCGGGTTACAAGGGGTCTATGTGGACGGTGGGGGTCACGGTGTACTTCTGATGCAGACCTAGTCGATCCCCTTCCTCGCAATCTCCTCCATCGCCCCCGTAAACGTGTCGATTTCCTCGAGCGTGGTGTACACGTTCGGCGTGATGCGCGCGCCTTCGTACTCGGGATGCGCGATGGGCGTCGCGATGATGCGCCAGCGGGCCCACAATCGTTCGACGACCTTCTGCGTAGGGATCCCGGTGATCTGCACCGTCCCGATCGCACATGAATGGGCGGGATCCAGGTTCGTGTGGATCCGCACTTTCCGGTTGGCCGCAAGGCGTGTCGCCCACCGATCCCTCAGATAGCGCAACCGCGCCGCTTTCCGCTCGATGCCGATGCCGTCGTGAAACGCCAGTGCCTCGGCGATCGCATTGTGATTGGCCGCCGGGTGCGTGCCGATCTCTTCGAACTTGCGGATGTCCGCATTCTTCGTGGCGGCCGCCGGTGTCAGCGGCCAGAGCGGCGGTATCAGCTCACGGCGGACGTAGAGGAAGCCTGTTCCGATCGGGGCGAGCAGCCATTTGTGCAGGCTGGTGCCGTAGAAGTCGCATCCGAGATCGGCGGACTTGTACGGAAAGTGCGCGAATGCGTGCGCGCCGTCGACGATCGTCTTCACGCCGCGACGACGGGCTTCGTCGCAGATGCGCTTGACCGGAAAGATCTGACCGGTGAGGTTCGTAATGTGGCAGAAGTGGAGAACCCGGGTTGCCGGCGTGATCGCGCCGAGCAACCGATCGGCGAGCTCGTCGTGCGATCGCGGCGGGACCGGAAACGAGATCTTCGACAGCTTGATGCGGTCACGACGGACACGCTGCTCCCAGGTTTCGAGCATGCGCCCGTAGTCCTGGTTGGTCGTCACGACCTCGTCGCCGGGCTGAAGATCGAGGCCGAGTTGAGCGATCTGCAGGGCCTCGCTGGCGTTGCGGGTGATCGCCAGTTCCTCGGGGTCGCAGCCGAATTCGCCAGCCAGGCGGCGGCGCACGGTTTCGATGTTCGGCTCGAGGACCTGCCACATGTGATAGACCGGCGCCTGGTTCGACAGATCCAGGTACCGCTTGAACGCCTCGTGCACGATCCGGGGACTCGGACAGCAGCCGCCGTTGTTGAGATTGATGATCGTGCGATCGAGGGTGAACGCCTGCTGGACTTCGCGCCAGTAGTCCTCGTTGGCCGCAACCGTGAGCGGAGTGTGATTCTGGACCGCCGCACCGGCAGCGAGAACGCGCGAGTGGCTGTCGTCGCGAAACGCCGCGGTCAGAGCGGCGGTTCCGGCCGCGCCGGACGCCCGGAGGAACTGTCGCCGGGACCACATGGAAGGCCTCCTTTGCCGGGTTGACGCTGCCGAAAAGATATCCCGGGGTCAGCGCTTCTATTTCAACATTTCCTTCCGATCGATGTTGAAATACAAGATCTGACCCCGCCAGGCGCCGGGTCGCTGTACGCCGACCTGGAGGCGCGCAGGCCTGTTGCGCCGGAGCCGAAGGCACAGGCGGAGAAGGAGCGGGATGGACCACTATGGCCCGACCGTGCTTCGACTGGTGGTGGGTGCCACCTTCATCGCACACGGGGCTCAAAAATTGTTTGGCGTCTGGGGAGGCGCGGGCCTTGCCGCGACGTCGGCCTCCTTCGATAGCATCGGTTTGTCCCCCGGCTATTCGCTCGCAGTCGCCGTCGGCCTGACCGAGACGCTTGGGGGCTTGTTGCTGATGGGCGGTGCGCTCACGCTGTTTGCTGCGGCGGGACTCATCGTCACGATGCTCGGGGCAATCTGGAACGTGCATGGCCCCAACGGGTTCTTCATGAACTGGGCGATGACGCCTGGCAAAGGGCACGGCATCGAGTACAACGTCGTCTTGATTGCGGCGCTGGTCTGCCTGATGTTCACTGGTCCGGGCGCCGTTTCTCTCGAATATCGCCGCGAGCGCTGGGCTGAGTCCGACCGGGCCGGCCGAGCGCGCCTGCGCAGAAAGTACTAGCGAGTGGAGCAGCCGTCAGCCCTGAACGGGAAGGGGGTCCTGATTACCGGGGGCAAGCGCATCGGCGCCGCCGTCGCCGTGGCGCTTGCCGGACGCGGCGCGCAGGTCGCGCTGTCCTTCAACCGGTCACGGACCGAAGCCGAAGAGGTCGCGAACACGGTTCAGGCCAGTGGCGGCCGTGCCTTCGTTTATCAGACCGATCTCTCCAGGGCTCCCGAGGCCGGGGCCCTCGTCGATCGAGCCGCGGCCGACATGGGCCGGCTCGACGTGCTGATCAACATGGCCTCGGTGTATTCGTCGGTGGCCTTCGAGGAGATCGACGAGCACGTCTGGGATTCCGTCGTGAATGTGGATGTCAGGGCGGCGTATCTCTGTTCGCGAGCGGCAGTGCCCCACATGCGCGCCCGGGGAGGTGGACGGATTGTCAATTTCACCGATTGGGTCGCGCGGAGCGGCCGTCCCCGGTACAAGGGGTTCCTGCCTTACTACGTTGCGAAGCACGCAGTCATCGGCCTGACCGAGGCGCTGGCGCTGGAGCTGGCCGAGGATCACATCCTGGTCAATGCGATCGCTCCGGGGCCGATCCTGGCGCCGCCCGAGACGACCGACGACGAGCTCAAGGCGGTCGAGGCGGCGACACCTCTCGGCCGGTGGGGTGGCGAGGCGGAGATTGTGGCCGCCGTCCGCTTTGTCCTGGAAAGCGAATTCATGACCGGGGAGACCATCCGCATCGACGGGGGCAGACATCTCAGGTGAGGCGTCGCTCGACATCGAGCCGGGCGGCCTGCAGACCGTGAAGCTGAGTCCTGAAGAACCCGAAGAAGCCGGGACTATGAAGCGGCGCCGGCGCCAGTACTCCTGAACAGGTTCCCCATCGACTCGAGCGCCCCGCGCAGTTCGTCGCGGCTCCGCGCGAAGCAGAAGCGGATATACCCTTCGCCTCTCTGCCCGAAGTCCACCCCCGGGACGCACCCGATCCGTCCTGTCTTGATCAGGTGTTCGGCCAACGACCAGGACAAAGACGCTGCACGGGAATCGGCGCGCCATTCCGGACTGATGCGAAGAAACGCGTAGAACGCGCCGTGCGGAGGCCGGCCGCTCAGGACGCCGGCGGCATGGTCGCGGATGCCCTCGTAGAACAGATTGCGGCGGACACGCAGCTCCTCGCGGAAGTCGGCGACGCAGTCCTGCGGCCCTTCGAGCGCTCCGATTCCACCGAACTGCACGACCGAGGTGACGTTGCTGCAGGTGTAGAAGAGAACCTTCTTGATCCGCTCGCGCAGGGTCGCGTCCGGCGTGGCGAGGTATCCGAGGCGCAGCCCGGTCATCGCGTAGGTCTTGCTGAAGGTATAGACCGAGATGGTCCGTTCGTACATGCCTGGCAGCGACGCCGGGCTCACATGCCTGGCTCCGTCGAAGACCACGTCCTCGTAAGCTTCATCCGAAATCAACCAGAGATCGCGAGCCTGCACGATTGCGGCGATGCGCTCGAGATCGGCCCGTGTGCACATGCCCCCGGTCGGGTTGTGCGGAGAATTGAGGTAGATCGCGCGGGTGGCGGGCGTGATAGACGACTCGAGCTCGTCGAGATCGAAGCGCCAGTCGAGATCCTCGTGCACCGGACACCCGATGGGTTTCGCGCGCGCGGCGAGGATGTTGCCGGCACATGGCGGCCACGTCGGATCCGGAAGGATCACTTCGTCGCCGGGCTCGAGCAGGGCCTGACACACCAGGTAGATGGCGTGAATGCCGCCGGTCGTCACCATGACTTCTTCGGGACTTCCGACGGGGATGCCGTTGGTGGCTCGAAGTTTCTCCGCCAGGAGTTCGAGCAGGCGGGGGACGCCGGTGGTCTGCAGATAGTGGCTGCGGTTCTCGTCGATGGCGCGGCGCATCGCGGCCTTGACGGTGTCGGGCGCGTCGAAGCTGACGTCGCCCTGGTCGAGCCTGAAGGGACGCTCGACCGCATACATCATGTCGCGGATGCGAATGATGCCGGAGAAGGGGACGCGATCGAGGTACTCACCCATGATGGCCCCTCACAGCATCTGTCGCAGCGCCAGCGCCCATTCGCTTCCAAGAGCTTCAGCAGGAGGGCCATGAGTGCAGGAGAGCCAAGGATTCTCCTGAACTCCTGGCCCTCTTGTTAGAAGTTCTTATTCGGCGCTCGAGCCCTTGAACTGATCGCTCTCTTCCGCGAACAACACGTTGAAGCTCGTCAGCGATCCGTAACAGCCGCTGATATAGCTCTGCAGCTTGATTTTGACATCTTCCGGCAGGTCCGTGGCATTGACCTGCTGCTCGAGCGTCCGCAGGCGGTTCCGCAGCATGACGACCTTGTGGAAGAACGTCTCGATCGGCCAGGACTTTTCCTGCAGCTGTGGGTTGCCAGGACGCAGGGCCAGCGTTCCCCCCCGCCATTTCTCGGCCGGCGCAACCGGCGTGATGCCGGTCTCCTCGCGAATGATCCGCCGCAGCAGCATCTCGATATCGACTTCACCGTCTGGTGATTGCAGGCTCATCGCCGGACCACTCCTTTCGCGCTCGCTGACAATCGGTAAGGATTCGCGCTCGACGCGCGGGGTTCGGGACGTGGCGGCTCCGACGCCCCCGGATCGAACCGGCGCCTCCTCGTAGCCGATGCGCGGGCCGCCCCTGAAGTTGTGCTCGCTGTCGCAGTACCCGCAGACCACGCGCAGTGGCCGGCCGTCGCTGTCGGTGACGATCACGGTGTGCATGCGGTCCATCTTGCAGGCGCGGCAATAATCCTCGACCGAATCCCCGGCGCGATACGTGCGGCTCATGTTCACACCTTCGAGAGGATGCTGCTCAATGTACGCGCCGCGTGCTGCAGGGGCAGGTTGCTGATGTAGAAGTGACGGGCCCCAGCCTCCCGGAGCGCCCTGATCGTCGTCGCGCAGATCTCATCGGCAGTCGCGCCGGCACCGAATTCGGCGGTCAGCTGCTCCGCGGGTACCGGCAGGAACCCTTTCAGGGCTTCGAGCGTTCGTGGATTTGCCGAACGATAGTAGAAGACGCCGAAGATCCCGGGAATCGAGAGGCTGCGCCGCTCGGCCTCGGAGACGAACGCCTGAACCCGATCACGGCTGTGATGCGACACGATCTGGGTCAGGTAGAACTCCGCGGCCGCATGCTCGTCGAGCAGATGGGCGACCTGCTCCGCCGTGTTCCCATGGGGATTGGCCCATCCGCCGAGCAGCAGCTCCGGCTGGTGCCTGCGGATCTCTTCGCGGAGCTGCCATGCGTGCTCGACGCAGCGCGGCGGTCCCACGCTCTTATCGCCGCCGAGGACGACGAGCGCCTGGAACCCATGCTGCACCGCGCGGTCGGCGTACGCCGTGCAGTACTCGAGCGGGTGCTTGCACGTCACGAACGGCACGACGCCGCGCCGCGACACTTCGGTTCCGAGATTGCTCACCAGGTGCCGGAGGTTGTCTTCCTCCTTCAGGCCGACGGCGCTGTCGGTCAGAAAAACCGGCGTGCCGTCTCGCGTGAGGCTCCTGACCGCATGATAGGTGTCGATCCAGGCATCCATGCTGGCCCGGGTTTCGAGCTCGGCGCGAGGCGGACGCAGTTCAGCCGCAATGACCGAAGGCTCGGTCAGAAGACGCTCGACGATCGATGGCGTGCCGGTCGCGTCGGAGGACAAACCAACAGTATACAAAGGGGCCGCGGTTCGCGGGCTCGCGTGTTCGCGGGTTCGGGAAGCCGGTGGCAGCCAGAGGGAACGAGCCGCTTGGATTTGAGCCGGTTACCTCGGATCACGACCGGCCTCCCGAACCCGCGAACCGCGAGCCCGCGAACCGCGAGTCCGACGTCATTGGATCGCAGAGATGACGTGTCAGAATCCTCTGATGCCCGTCTCCCTGACCTTCCTCGGCGCGGCGCGTACCGTCACCGGCTCGAAGTATCTCCTCGACACCGGCAAGGCCCGCATCCTCATCGACGCCGGCTTGTTCCAGGGGCTGAAAGAGCTCCGGGAGCTGAACTGGCGCGAGTTCCCCGTCCCGGCTTCCTCGCTCGACGCGATCGTGTTGACCCACGCTCACCTCGATCACTGCGGGTACCTGCCGCGGCTCGTCATGCAGGGGTTCAAAGGGCGGGTGTTCTGCACGGCCGGCACCAAAGACCTGTGCCGGATCGTGTTACCGGACTCCGGACGGATTCAGGAAGAAGACGCTGCCAACGCGAACCGCAACGGCTTCTCCAGGCACAAGCCCGCCCTCCCGCTCTACGGCGAAGCGGACGCCTTCCGAGCGGTGTCGCTGCTGCAGCCAGTCGGGTACGAACGGGCGATGCCGGTCGCGGATGGAATCGACGTGGATTTTCTGGCGGCCGGGCACCTTCTCGGCTCCGCGTATGCCCGCGTGCGCACCGAGGGCATGACGATCCTCTTTGGCGGGGACCTCGGACGCTACGAGCGGCCGGTGCTGCCGGATCCCGTGAGCGTGGCTCATGCCGACTACCTGCTCGTCGAGTCGACCTACGGCAACCGGGTGCACGAAAAAGACGATGACGGCGAGCGGCTGGCGGAGGTGATTCGGGCCACTTCCGCACGCGGCGGCAAGCTCGTAATCCCCGCATTCGCAGTCGGACGGGTCGAGGAGCTCCTGTATTGGATCGGCCGGCTCGAAGAGCAGAAACGGGTGCCCGTGCTGCCCGTCTTCGTCGACAGTCCGATGGCGATGGAGGCGCTGGCGCGGTACACCGAGCGGCTGAACGAGCTCGATCCCGAGCTGCAACCGGAGGTGCGCGACGAGAAGGCGCCGCACGATGCTGCGGCGCATGAACCCGTGCCGAAACGCCAGGCGCAGGCGGCGCGTGAGCGGCGCCTCTGCGCGTTCTGCACGACGCGGCTGCGGATCATCGCGTCGTCCGCGGAATCCAGGCAGCTCACGCAATCGCGCATGCCGGCCATCGTCATCTCTTCGAGCGGCATGGCCACCGGCGGACGCGTGCTCCATCACCTCAAGGACGCACTGCCGCATCCTCGGAATACCGTCCTCCTGGTCGGTTTCCAGGCGGAAGGCACCCGGGGCCGGCAGCTCCTCGACGGCGCAAGGTCGGTCAAAATCCACGGACAGGACATCGCGGTGAACGCCCACGTGGATCGGATCGAATCCATGTCGGCGCACGCCGACTCGACCGAAATCCTGCGTTGGCTCGGCGGGTTCCAGAATCCGCCGAAACGCACGTTCCTCGTTCACGGCGAGCCCCAGGCGATGGATTCGCTCGCCGGGACTCTCCGGGAGAAGCTCGGCTGGAACGTTCACACGCCCCGACTGGATGAAGTGGTTACACTGGAATCATGACTCGCAGGTTTCTGACTGGAGCCGGAATGTCGCTTGTGATTGCCGCGGGTGTGTTTGGGAGCGGGGGGAATGCTGGGCCGGCCCTCGCCGACACCGCCCAACCCGATCAGTCCCGCAAGTACCTCGTCGAACGCGTGGACGATGCGGCGGTGGCGCAGTTGTATGCCGACGGCTTCAACGCCCTGCCGCTCGAGCAGAAGACGCTGATCTGGCACCTCTACCAGGCGGCGATCGCCGGGCGCGACATCTACTACGACCAGCGCTACGCACACAGCCTGGAGATGCGGGATGTCCTCGAGGAGATCCTCACCCACGCCGCCGGCATCGATCCGGTCACGTTGGCCGAGATTCAGCGTTACACCAAGCTGTTCTGGTTGAACTCGGGTCCGTACAACAACCTCACGGCGCGGAAGTTCGTCATGAAGATCCCGTTCGACGCGTTCGCGTCGGCGGCACGGACGGCGCAGAAATCGGGAGCGAAGTTCCCGCTGAAATCCGGCGAAACGCTCGACGCGATGCTCAAGCGGATGCAGCCGCTGTTCTTCGATGCGACCGTCGATCCCATCGTCACGAACAAGACGCCCGGCCAGGGCAAGGACCTCCTCCAGGAAAGCGCGAACAACCTCTACGTGGGCGCGACCATGAAGGACCTCGAGGGCTTCAAGGAGCGCTATGCCCTGAATTCCCGCGTGGTGAAGCGCGACGGCAAGCTGGTCGAGGAGGTCTACCGGATCGGCGGACGGTACGACAAGGAAATCAGGGCCATCGTCACCAACCTCGAAGCGGCCATCCCGTTTGCCACGCCCAACATGAAGGAGGCGCTGAACGCGCTGATCCAGTGGTATCGCACCGGCGAGGACAGCGATCGCGCGGCCTACGACATCGCCTGGGTGCAGGACAAGGATTCGCCGGTCGACACGATCAACGGGTTCATCGAGGTCTACATGGATCCGCGTGGCCACAAGGGATCGTGGGAGGCGCTGGTCTACTTCGTGAACCGCGAGAAGACGGAGGAGATCCGCAAGCTCGCCGCGAGCGCGCAGTGGTTCGAGGACCGGATGCCGTGGGCCGATCAATACAAGAAGCAGGGCGTCCGCGGCATCACCGCCAACGCCATCGACGTCGTCGTCGAGACCGGTGACTCCGGGCCGATTACCCCGGTTGGCATCAACCTGCCGAACGATCAGCAGATCAGGGAGAAGCACGGCAGCAAGTCGGTGTCGCTCTCGAACGTCAACGAGGCGTACGACAAGTCGACGTCCGCATCGTTCCGGCGCGAGTTCGCCTGGACCGAAGAAGAGGCGCTGCGCTCGGAGAAGTGGAACAGCGTGGCCAGCGAGCTCACCACGAACATGCACGAGGTGATCGGTCACGCCTCCGGGAAGATCTCCGACAAGCTGAAGGGCAGTCCGCAGAGCGTGCTCAAGGAGCATTACTCCGCGCTCGAGGAAGCGCGCGCGGATCTCGTTGCCCTCTACTTCATCCCGAACCCGAAGCTCGCGGAGCTCGGAATCGTAGCGGCTGCGGACCAGCAGGACATCGTCCGTGCCGAGTACGAGGGATACACGAGAAACGCGCTGGCCCAGCTCCGGCGGATCCGCGAAGGCACGCAGATCGAAGAAGACCACATGCGCAACCGCCAGATGATCGTGCGGTGGCTGATGGCGAACTCGAAGGCGATCGACGTCCGGGAGCGCGATGGCAGGACCTACTACGTGATGGTCGATCCCAAGGCCTTCAATGAAGGCGTCGGCCGGCTGCTCGCCGAGGTGCAGCGCATCAAGGCCGAAGGGGACTACGAGGCGTCCAGGAAGCTGTTCGAAACCTACGGCGTGCACTTCGACGGCAAGCTGCGCGACGAAGTCGTGGCGCGCGTCGAGAAGCTGAACATGCCGTCCTACACCGGTTTCGTCCAGCCCAGGCTCGAAGCGGTGAAGGGAGCGGACGGCAAGATCACCGACGTCAAGATCTCGTATCCGCTGGACCTGACGACGCAGATGCTGGAGTATTCAGGCCGGCGGAAATAGACACGAGATGAAAATCTTCGCGGCTGCGCTCGTCGCTCTGTCCATCGTGGCCGCGGACATCGCGGCCCAATCCGGCGCGCGCGGTCGCGGTCAGCCCCCGAACGATTTCGGGGCTGTCGATTTCGCGGCGCTGAAGGGCGACGACGTCGTCGACTTCGAGCAGGGCGGGGTGATCAGTGACAACGCCTTGGCGCTCATGCTCGGCGGCCTCAAATCGATGAGGCTCGACGGACCACCGGATCGCGACCCCGTGAAATCAGCGTCCCAGTTTCTGAGGGGGCTCGGCCGGTTCGAGCGGCGGGATCTGATTGGGCCGCTGTCCCAGTTCGTTGCGACTCCTGGGCTGAGCGGCGCGGCGTACCTGGGGCTTGCGCTGACGTTGCGTGCGAACGTTACGCCAGACCAGCCGGACGAGGAGATCGCGCGGGCCGTGACCGGCATCGTCTCCAGCGCTCCACCCGCCATTCTCGGCCAGCTTCCTTACAGCACTGTCGAGCAGTTCGAAGCTGCACAGGGCCGCCTGGCCGCAATGCTCGAGGACGTCAAGGCGCCGAGGGGGACCGCGGCGAGGGCGCTCGAGGCGCTGGCGCGACGGAACCGCAAGCTGGGTCGCCTCTCGGACGAGACGCTGGCACTCTTGAAGAAACGTGCGGCCTGGGAACTGCCGGTCATGAGCAGGACCGCCGACGAGCCGCTGGCTCGCGAGTCGTTCGCGGCGCTGATGGCCGCGGGTGTCGTGGACGGGCCCCTCCTCGCCGAAGCGCTCGGCGCGGACTCACCGCTTTACCGCCGGCTTGGTGCGTTCGCGTTGTTCGGCACCGGGACCACCGTGACCGGCGACGAGCGTACGAAGCTGGTTCGGGTCGCGCTCGCGGATCGCGACTTGACCGTGCGCTACGACGCGTTGCGTGCCTGGGTTCGCCGCGAGACGCAGGCGAACGGCTGCGGACCGATCGCAGAGGCGCTCGCCGATTCGAGCCTGCATCTCGTGCTGACGGCGATCGACGCGCTCGCGGATCATTGCGTGAACGGCGAGGAGGCCGAACCGCTGACAGCGCGTCTGATCAGCGAACTCCGTACCCCGCCGGACGTCGGTTCATGGCATCGCGAGGCGCACGCCCTGGTCGCCGCCGCGAAGCGGGCGCCTGACCGTGCGGCGATGGCGATATCGGCTTTTCGCACGCACAACGTGTGGCAGGTCCGGATGTATGCGGCCAGGGCAGCGGAGCCCCTCAAGGACGCGTTCACGCTCGAGAAACTGGCCTACGACGACAATGACAACGTGCGCGAGGCCACCTTGGTGCCGCTGCAACGGCTCGTCGGCGTCGACCGCAGCATGCCCGCGTTTATCGCGGCACTCGGCCGGGACGACTATCAGCTGGTGCGGACTGCGGCGATCGGCGTGAAAGGCCAGACATCGAACAAGTACGTCCTCGAAGCGCTCAGCTCAGCGCTCGAGCGGATCACTGCGCAGAAGTCGGATACTTCGCGCGACACGCGTCTCGAGCTGATGACACGGCTTCGCGAGGCAGGCGCTTCGCAAGCGCCGGTCTTCGAGAAGCTCTTGACCGACTTCGATCCACGCATCGCCGGGGAAGCATCCGCAGCGCTGCGTGGACTGACAGGTGCCGAGAGAGCGCCGGCTCCAAGACCGATGCCGCGAAACGACCTGTTGGAGCGGGCCAGCAGTCCACCGCTGATGGCGCGCGTCGAGCTCGAGACCGGCCGTTCGTTCGAGATCCATTTCGACAGGAACATCGCTCCTTTGGCCTACGCGCGGATTCGGCGCCTGGTTCGCGACAAGTACTACGACGGCCTCACGTTCCATCGCGTCGTCCCGAACTTCGTGATTCAAGGCGGCAGTCCCGGCGCCAACGAGTACGCAGGGAGCTCACGGTTCATGCGCGACGAGCTCTCGACCAGGCCGCACAGCCGCGGCACGGTCGGACTCTCGACCCGGGGCCATCACACCGGCGACGCGCAGATCTTCGTCAACCTCGTCGATAATCGCATCCTCGATTTGGAGTACACGGTGATTGGCGAGGTGGAGCCGGTTCATATGGCCATCGTGGATACGATCCAGGAAGGCACGAGAATGACGAGAGTGCGGCTGGTGCCCGAATCGCGGACGGGTCGGTAATTCGGACCGGCAGGGCCTGAAGGCCCTGCCCTGCGAATGCGATTCGGGCTTGCCGTGTGTAGGGCAGGGCCTTTAGGCCCTGCCGATCTTGAACCGAACTTGGAGACCCATCATGCGCCACGCTGTTGCCATCGCTCTGCTCCTGCCCGTTGCGGGTGTGATTGCACAGGACAAAGCGCCTTCGAACACTCCACCATCGAAGAAAGGCGACGCTATCGCGATCTACGGCTGCCTCCGGGGCAGTGCGCTCGAGGCGACAGACGTCGGGAGTGGTGAGGATGTGGCGCCGGTGACACAAGCCACGACCTTCCGGCTGACCGGCGACAAGGCACTCCTCAAGGAGATGAAGGAAAAGTACGACAAGAAAGTGGTGGCGGTCCACGGCGTCCTCAAGTCCGATCTGCTGCCGACTTCATGGGCGGAGCGGACCGTGGGCAAGACGCGGATCTCGATCGGCACTCCGACGACCGGGTCGGCGGCCGCGGATCAGGAAACCAAGCGCTCGGTCCCCCAGGTCGAAGTGAAGTCGTACGAAGGGCGCGACATCTCCTGCGGCCGCTGAATGCGGAGGCGCGATTCCGCCTTTCTGCGATCGGCGGCGCTCTGTGCTCTGCTGTGGCTCGCTCCGGTGCCTGCCGGCACCGGGCAGGCTCTCAAAATCGGGCCGCCACGGAGCATCGCTACCGGCGTCATCCTTTTTCACCAGACGAATCCGGATCTTCTCGAGCCTGCGGCGCCGATTTCGGTCTGGCTGCTGAGGCTCGATCTTGCCTCTGTCGATCTGCGCCCCGCATTGGCGACCGACGAGATCGTCGACACTGAAACCGTCGCCGAAACCGCTGCACGCCGCCAGGCTCTGGCTGCCGTCAATGCGGGCTTCTTCCTGCTGCCGTCGGGCGATCCGGCCGGCATCTACAAGTTGAACGGCCAACTGGTGAGCGATACCAGGCGGCCACGCGGCGCGGTGGGCTTTCTCCGCAGCGGCGATTCGCTGCGGCTCATTTACGGCCGCGTCATGGCGACGGTGTCGCTACGCGTCCCGCGGCGCGCCGGGCAGGACACCCGCATGGAGATTGCGGGTGTCGATACGACGCGGCACCGCGGCAAGCTGATGCTGTTCACGCCTGCGTACCACTCCGACACCGACACGGCGAAAGGCGGCCTCGAGTGGGTCCTGCGCGGCACGCCCCTGCGAGTGGCGGGTACGGCGCAGACCGCGGGCAAGACGCCGATTCCGCGCGACGGGTTCGTGCTGTCGTATGGCGGCACGACAGCGCCGCCACCATTGAGCGCGCTGACGCGCGGCACGCGCGTCGATCTCGAGACGACCTACAGCGCGCTGGATCGGCCGTCCGACGACTGGGCCCGCGCTGAGGCCATCGTTGGCGGCGCGGGCCTGCTCATCCGCGACGGGCGATTCGTCGACGACTGGACCGTCGAGCAGCTGACCGCCGGTTTTCCCGAGACCCGCCATCCGCGCACGCTGATCGGCACGCACTCGGACGGCTCGGTCTGGTTGATCACCGTCGATGGCCGGCAGCCGAAATTCAGCGCGGGCATGTCTCTCTACGAGCTGCGATCGCTGGCGTCGCGGCTCGGCCTCGTACAAGCTTTGAACCTCGATGGGGGAGGCTCGACGACGATGTGGGTCCAGGGCCAGATCGTGAACAGCCCGTCCGACGCGGCGGGGCCTCGGAAAGTCAGCGACGCGTTGCTGGTCATGCGACGTTAACATCCGCGGGTTCGCGGGTTCGCGGGCTCGCGGGTTCGGGACGGCGGTAGTAATTAGAGGGAGCCGGGACAAGTCCAAGCAGCTGGTTGCCTCTGGTTACCACCGGCGTTCCCGAGCCCGCGAACCCGCGAACCCGCGATTCGCGAGCGATTACAATCAATCCCCCATGCCGACCGCGGCCTCCTACAAATTCGGCCCCTTCCTCGTCGACGGCGGCGGCTACCGGCTGTTGCGCGACGGGCAGAACATCCCGCTGTCGCCGAAAATCATCGATCTGTTGCTGTTTCTGGCCGCACGCCCGTCCGTGCTCGTGTCGAAGGACGATCTGTTCAGGGCGTTGTGGCCTGATGTGGCGGTGACCGACAACGCGCTGACGCAGGCGGTCTCCGAGTTGCGGCAGGCGCTCGGTGATGATCCCGCCAATCCGAAGTTCGTGCAGACGGTGGCGCGTCGAGGCTACCGGTTCATTGCGGCCGTCGAAGCGGTCGTGCCGGCCGCCACGGCGATGACGCCGCCGCCGGAATCGCTGCCGCCGCCGATGCCGACAGTGGCCGTGCTCGATTTCGACAACGTCAGCGGCGATGCCTCGCTCGCGTGGCTCTCGTCGGGGATCGCCGAGACGGTCACGAACGACCTCCGCGCGGCAACGCTGCGGATCATCGATCGCGTGCGGGTCACGGAGGCGGTGGCGGAGGTCGGCCGCGAGCTCACCGGGCTGCGGCGTGTGCTCGCGATCGATCGTGCGGTCGTGGGAAGCTACCAGCGCGCCGGGGATCGCCTGCGGATCACCGCGCGGATCATCGATGCCGGCTCCGGCGAGTGCCTCGCCGACGCGAAGGCCGACGGCCCACTCGATCAGGTCTTCGATCTGCAGGATCGGATCGTTTCGCAGTTCACCGACGCGCTCGGCGCCGGCAAGCCGGGTCCGGCGGAACGGCGTCACTATCGCGAGACCAGCAGCCTCGAGGCTTACCAGGCATTCACCGAGGGGCGGGTGAGGCTCGAATCGCTCGACGCGGCGGTGGTCCCGGCGGCGATCGCCGATTTCGAGCGCGCCATCGCCCTCGACCCGCGCTACGCGGCGGCGCACGTCGGTCTCGGCAACGCCCGGTTCTTCCAGTACGAAATGTCGCGCGCCCGCAGCCAGCCCGATAATGCGCTGCTGGCCCGGGCGATCGACCACGTCAGGCGAGCCATCGAGCTCGAGCGCGACCTGGCGGAGGCGCATGCGACGCTGGCGTTCCTGCTCGTGAGCGCAGGCCGATCGGTCGAGGCGCTGGCGGCGGCCCGGCGCGCCGTGGCGCTCGAGCCGGGCTACTGGGGCAACCAGTTCCGGCTCGCGCACGCCGCGTGGGGTGAGGAGCGGCTGCAGGCCGTTGCACGCGCCATCGAGCTCTACCCCGATTTTCCGTTCTCGCACTTCGAAGGCAGCATGGTGCACATCGCGCGCGGCACGCTCGATCGCGCCGAGTCCACGCTCCGCGAGGGCACGATCGTCCAGGATCGCCAGGCGCATCAAAAGCAGCGGTATCCCGCGAAGGGTCTGCACTGGCTGCTCGGCCTGGTCCGGCTGGCGCGCGGGGACGCGGCCGAGGCGCTGCTCGAATTCGACCGTGAGATCGCATCGGGCGCGGGACAGCTCTACGCCCCCGAGTTCGCCATGAACGCACACGATGGCGCCGGGTTCGCGCACATGGCGGACGGCGATGCATCTGCCGCCGCGACTCGATTCCGCAAGGCCCTGGAGCTGTTCCCTGAGCACGGGCGGTCGCTGGTGGGTCTGGGGACCGCGCTTCTTCAGGACGGCGAGCGCGCCGCCGCCGCCGACGCGCTCGGCCGGGCGGAGAAGGCGATCGAATCGCTCCGCCGCGGCGGACGCAGCGGCGAAGCCTTCATCGTCGAAGCTTTCCATCACGCGGTGAGAGACCGCCGCGACGACGCGGTCCTGGCACTGCACCGGTTGCTGGACAAGCCAGAATCGTCATTCTCGGGCTGGACCATCCCGGTCGAGCCTCTCCTGGCGCCCCTCCGCGGGACCCCCACCTTGGGCGCCGTGCTCGCCAAGCTGGCCGAGCGGGCTCGCTAGTCCAAAATCGCTAATCGCTAGTCCAGCGTCCCGAGTCCAGGGTCCCTGATCCTGAATCCATGATCCAGTCCCCAGTCGCGGGCTGTCGCCCGCGGGACTCGGGATTCCGGACTCGGGACGCTGGACTGGGGACGCTGGACCAGCGACTAGCGATTAAGGATTTCACCCTTCTTCACCCTGTCCTCACCACTTCTCACCGCCACGAGCCCTATCGTCTTGGGTATGGACGCTGTCGCCCTTCCCTCCACCCGGCCCTCCGGTTCTCGCGTCGTCGCCGCAGGCCGTCATGGGTGTGTAGTGAACGACCTCCACTCGCAGTTGAACGCCACGAGCGTCGCGCGCGTGCTTCGGCCGCGCGCCGCGGGCGAGCTGCAGGAGCTGGTGGCCGCCGCCAGTGGCGCGGGGCAGAGCCTGAGTTTCTGCGGTGGCCGTCACGCGATGGGCGGCCAGCAGTTCGCCACTGGAAGCACGCTGGTCGATATGACCGGCCTCAATCGCGTGATCGACGTCGACCGCGAGCGCGGCCTCGTCACCGTGGAAGCGGGCATCGACTGGGTGCAGTTGATCAACCACCTGCTGTGGACGTTCGCGGATCGGCAGGACGGCTGGAGCATCATCCAGAAGCAGACCGGGGCCGATCACCTGACGCTCGGCGGCGCGCTGGCCGCAAACATCCATGGCCGCGGCCTCAGGCTTCGGCCGTTCGTGGCGGACGTCGAGTCGTTCACGCTTCTCGATGCCCGCGGCCGACTGCAGGTGTGCAGCCGGACGATCAATCCGCACCTGTTCGCGCTGGCAATTGGCGGGTACGGGCTGTTCGGGCCGGTCACGACGGTCACGGTTCGCCTTCAGCAGCGCCGCAAAGTCGAACGGCGGGTCAGCATCGCCAACGTCGACCAACTGCCCGAGCTGTTCGATCTCCGCACGAGACAGGGCTACGAATTCGGCGATTGTCAGTTCGCCACCGATCCGGCGTCTCGCGAATTCCTTCAGGTCGGCGTGTTCTCGTGTTACCGGCCGGTGCCCTCCGATCTGCCGTTTCCCGATGGTCAGCTCTCGCTCGGCGCGCCCGAATGGAGGCGGCTGGTGCGGCTCGCGCACACCGACAAGTCGCGCGCCTTTGCCGAGTATTCCCGGTACTACATGGCGACCGACGGCCAGCTCTATTGGAGCGACACGCACCAGCTCTCGGACTATCCGGAGTCGTACCACGCGGATCTCGACGCCGACCTGCGGAGCCGCGCGAAGGGCAGCGAGATGATCACGGAGCTCTTCGTGCCGAGAGCCGCCCTCCCTTCTTTGATGCAGGCGGTCCGCGCCGACGCACGGCAGCACGGCGTCGACATCATCTACGGCACGATTCGCGTCATCGAACGAGACGACGAGACAGTACTGGCGTGGGCACGCCGGCGCTGGGCCTGCATCGTCTTCAACCTCCACGTTGAGCACACGACCGAGGGCATCGCCAAGGCGGCGACCGACTTCCGCCGGTTGATCGATCGGTCCATCGAGCTCGGCGGGAGTTACTACCTCACGTACCACCGCTGGGCGGATGCGCGGCAACTCGTCGCCTGCCATCCGCGCATGGAGGAATTCCTCCGCGAGAAGCGGAGGCTCGATCCAGAGGCGGTCTTCCGCAGTGACTGGCACACCCATCACGAACGGCTTCTCGGGAGCGCATCATGAGAACGTTCTTCATCGTGGCGCCGATCCTCCTCGTCTGGACCACTCTCGCGGTTGCAGCACCTGGAGACTCTCAATCGCCGTACACCCAGACCGTTTATGAATTGATGTTGAAGGACGGCTCGCGTGTGTACGGGCAGGTCGAAGGGGAGTCCGACACGGAGGTGGTTTTTCGCACGACATCCGGCGCGGCCCTGACGACGCCCAGAGCCCGAATCGTCTCGCTGCGCCCCGTCGTCGGCCGAATGGTTCGGGGCGAGTTCCGACGCGAAGATCCCAACGGCACACGCCTCGCGTTCGGCCCCACCGGCCGGGCCGTGCCAAAGGGGCAGGCCTATCTCGGGGTCTACCAGGGGCTCGCGCCATTCGTGCAGGTCGGAGTGACCGACAGGTTTTCGGTGGGCGCCGGAACGCCGCTGATCTTCTCGTTCGACGACTGGGACCGCCCGTACTGGGTGACTCCCAAGCTGCAGGTCTACGCCGGCGGTGGAAACTACGCATCCGTCGGCCTCCTCCACGCATTCGCAGGCGACGAGAGCGCCGGTGTCGGCTACGGAGTCTTCACGAAGGAAACCTCAGGCGGCGCGTTCACACTCGGCGCCGGCGCAGCGTACTCGTCCAACGGCATCCAAAGCGCAGTCGTCATGATCGGGGGCGAGGCGCCGGTCGGCAGGAACATCAAGTGGATTACCGAGAACTACGCCTGGGACGGCGCCGTCGTGAGCTCGGGGGGGTTTCGCTTCTTCGGCGAGAAGCTGGCGGCTGACCTCGTGCTGGCGATCGCGTTCACTGACGGTTCGCCGTTCGCGTTTCCGGTGGTCAATTTCGTTTATCGCTTCTAAAAAGTCGCGGGCTCGGGCGTTCGCGGGTTCGCGGGTTCGTCAAGCCGGTGGCAATCAGAGGTAACTCGCCGCTTGGATTGTTCCGGTTGCCCGGAGTACCACCGGCTCTCCGAACCCGCGAACCCGCGAACCCGCGAACCGCGAACCCGCGAACACGCTATCCTCGAACGATGTCGCGCGCGCGTGTGGTCATCGCTGGTGCCGGCCTCGCGGGGCTTACGGCGGCGCACTATCTCGAACGTGTCGGTGCCGAGGTCACGGTCGTCGAGGCGCGCGACCGTGTCGGCGGGCGTGTCCACACGCTTCGCGGGTTCGAAGGGGGTCAGTATGCGGAAGCTGGTGCGGACCTCATCGAATCCGAACAGTCGCACCTGCTCGGCCTGGCGGACGAGTTCGGGCTGAAGACGACGAGGATTCTCCGGAAGGGCTGGGGATTTTACGGTTCGTCGAAGGGCGGCCGGAAGACGATCCGGAGCGCACCGGATACGTTCGAGCGCGCGGCACAGCGGCTCGGGCCCGAGATCGCCGCATTCAA